>Ga0126382_10000804_pt1 | contig 12386 bp, 12 predicted proteins | sample PanSoiMetPlot_30_FD_92548 | JGI IMG/M metagenome (GOLD analysis project Ga0126382, IMG submission 92548) | Tropical forest soil microbial communities from Panama - MetaG Plot_30 | ecosystem: Environmental > Terrestrial > Soil > Tropical forest > Bulk soil | place: Panama | collected 2016-02-17 | reverse complement strand
CTCTAACTGCTTTTGCGTTAGCCCGGTCGCCCGCTTCTGTGCATGCTCATGCATATCAGGGTACCCTCGACTGGCCGCCCACCCGTCCCATCTAATTAATTAACAGCGCGAGAATGGTATTTGTTCCTATCGCTTGGCAAAATTGAGGACCGCGAAGCAATCAGGTGTTTGCGGCCGGCTAAAGCTCCAAAAAAGCCGGCGCGGTGCGTATACACACCTGCCGGCAGCTTATCTTTTGAGCAGCAACGATCCTGCCACGATTTTTTGACTAGGCCGAGCTGGACGCCTATTTCGCCGGCGGGTTCGGCAACGAGAACACCGCGCTTTCACGGCCCCTTTGCAGGGTGGCCTCGCGGCTTGTCACCGAGCGCAGCGTCCACCCACCGTAACTCTCGCCGGTTTTCAGCCGGATGACACGCTTGCTCGCTTCATCAAGAAAAATTCCGATGCCCTCGGTCTCGCCGGCGATGGCGCCAAGGAGGGAAAGAGCCGGTCGACGCCGTGGAGCGACGACCGGCTTTGGCTCGATCGCAGCGAGCTCGACGACAACTGGAGGGCGCCGCGACGCAGAGAAGATTGGGCGCTCCTGGGTAGCCGTCAACGACGAGAGGGGAATAGCCCATAAGGCGTTTCCCCTAGCGGGTGAACCATGCGACGCCGTCTCCGCGGATGGCGGGTTGCCGGTGCTAAGCAAGGCGGCGCTCAGCGCGGGAGCGGAGAGGGCTGCCGCTCGACTGGGCTCGGCTGGGCTGCGATCTGTCGCGTGCTGGCGGCTGGCAGGCTCCTGCGACGCTGCGTTGACGAGAGCGAGAGCGCCGGCGAGCCCAGCTGTGGCCAGGACTGCGTATAGGGTGGTGCGAAGAGGCCTCATGGTCGAGCGCGCCACAATCCAGAAACCCCAAGCACGACCCGCATCCGTCCGCCCTCGCCCGTAGATGGTGGGCCATGCACCACGAGTTGTTCGATAAATAAGAATGGCTTTCCAGCTTCGAGGTCGTAGAGCAGTTGCTGCAGGGCCTTCTGCTCGACTTCGCAAGTCGCGATCACCTTCAGAAACCCGTCCCTGGACTGCACGCCTTGCGGATCAAGCTCGGAAGACACAAGGCTACCTCCGACCCGGGCAATGGCGTCGGTCACCCGCTCCAGCAGCGATGCGCCGGCTATCGTTACGGTCTGGCCACCCAAGAACGAGGAGCCCGCGGGCTCGCTATCTGCAGCCTGGACAGGCTCGCGGCCTGAATGAGGCGTCCGCGCTTCCAGACGCGCAAGAACTTCAGTCGAGGTTTCGAGCGCACGATAGCTGTCCGCGATTGCCGCCAGCGTAACGATAACAGTGAGAAACGATGCGATTACGACGGCAAGATAGAGCAGCACCCCGACGTTTGGATGGCGCGTGAGATAGCGGTCGAAGAGGCCGGTGGCGATCATGAGCGGGGCGGTCCAAGGGGTTGAATAACGGCTTCAAGGTGGAAGCGCTCGCCTGGCTCCGACGGTGATCGCGTCGTGGGGGCAAAAAAGGTCGCTTGTGTAAATCGGGCTGACCGCTCGATTATTTCGATGAGTGAAGGCGCATTGCGCGTCACCCCGACCAGCCGCAGTTTGTTGCCTTCGATACGAAGCTCCGAAACATAGGTATGGTCAGGGAGAATTTGCGAGAGGGTGTCCAGGACGATCACGCTCGACGGCGATTCCTGCTTACGCCGCTCGACCGCGCGCTGGGCAGCCGCAGGCGTACCCGATGCGGCTTCGCGCGCGGAGAGCGATGTTGCGCGGATGTCTGCAATCTGGCGTGCAATATCACCCTGTTGCGCCTGGAGGTGGGCGTCGATGATTGGGAACGCGCCGACTGCGGTCGCGCCCGCGACCACCGCAACAGTAAGAATCCTGACTAACACCCGCCGAATTCGAATAGCCTCCGACAAACCTGCAAGCCTTTCCTCCCAAACCTTGATCGGACCAGCGCCAGACGTCGGCTCGGGCAAGAGCGTGAAAACGGCGATCGAGTGCGCGCCAGCGTTTGCAATCGCGCGCACATAAGGCATTACCAGCGCCCGAGCGGTTGCCGCGACGGTTACGATCATACGATCGGTTCCTTCCTCAACTGACCTGCTCCACCCGAATGCGGCTTCAGCACCGCTCCAGGGCGTCAGCCGATCAATTTGGGCGCACACGATCCCATCGAGAAACTCCGCGGCGCGACTAGGCAGCTCAAGCGGCCGAAAAAGAAACCGATCAGGTCGTAAAATCAAATCGACCCGCGCACCTGAAAGGTCGTTCGCTTTGTCGGCTGGCGTATCGGCAACCAATTGATCTTCGGTCATGGTGAGGCCGTTGTACGTCGCATCCGGATCGGCAGTCGGTTCACCCGCTTCAAGCACAAACCCGCCGCCTTCATCCTCGACGAGTGTAACGGCGCGTGGTGTATCCAACCGGCCGAGCCAAGCCGCAATCACCCCCGCGACCAAATCGATCCAGCGCGAGAACCCTTCTGCGATTGCGGAAAACGCGTTCATTGCAACCTTCCACCGCCTGTAGTGCGAAACCGGCTATTCCTGGTCACGCCAGGACAATATGGAATAAGGCTCGCTGCCTGCTTCGAACACGAGAATCACGACTTCAGAGGATGTCCGACGCCCGTTGTCGAAGGCAACACGAATTTCGATCCGATAGGTGTTGCTGCCCTCGGTCGTTGCGTACTCTTGGGCCGGCCCCAACATTGAGATCAGAAGCTCTCCATTGCCGGGACTAGCCTGACGCCGAGCCAAGATTGAGTTCAGGCGGCTGGGCGTCATTCCGGGCAGCGCGGCGATGATCTCCGGCGCCGTATCGAGGATGTTGACCTGGGCTCGGCCGCTGTAAACCGTGACAAATGGCAATGCGCGTTCGACCAGCGTGGCCGGCAGGCCGAGGACGAGCGAGAGCTCGTTCGCGTGCGGAAAGCGGTCGCCACGCGGCGCATATCTCAAGCCCGCGGTTCGGTAGATGGAAGCCTCGGAATCTTCGCCGCTGGGCGGAGCTGTGCGCCAGCCGATCACCCGATTGGCGTGGCTTCCCGCATCATCCTGACGCGCGCCGAGTGTGGCGAACAGGCCTGCAAGAACTTCTTTCGGTGCGGCGTTGAGGTCAATCCGTGCCGCCTCTGAGCGGAACTCGGCAGCGACATTGGCTGGTCCCATCCGAAAATCGAATTGTCCGCGGGTCGGTCGAGATCCCAGCGGTCCTGTCAACCGGTAGGCGGTGAGTTCGATGGCCGCTGACACCATCGCCTCTGACCGAAGACGATCATCGTGTACCCCCAAAGCAGTCGCGGTATCGATGACGAACAGTGCATAGATCGAGACCAACGCCGCGAACGCGCCGAGAATCCACAGGACGGCCACAATGATGAAGCCATCCGAGGTGGGTCGCAGGGTTTTGGAGTATGGCCGAGCGATCTTCATCGCATTTGTCCAGCACTGCGGTCGCGCGGTGTGTCGCTTTGCGGCGGCGCCTTGTCGCCTGGCTGTGAACTTGGTGCTTGTTCAAGCGATGAGATGCACTCGGCGAGGGACTTGGCGGAGATGCATTGGGCCGGGATGCCCGCGTGGACCACGGTGGCGGTGGAGACGGCAAGGGTCTCTCGCGTCGTGGCATCGCGTACTGTCAGCTTGATCGCTCTGGGAAGTTGCAGTTGCTGCTGCCACACATCGCGCCAGACTCGATCTACCCCGGAATATGAAAACGAGAGACGGTAAGGTGCTCGCACAAGCGCGACCGGATCGGCGAAGCGCGGCTCGTTTCGATCGTTGGTGCCCTTGCGCACCGGCTCGAATGGCGCCCGCGTCCTCACCACCACCGGCCCCCGTTCATCCGTGATCGCGGCGATGCGGACCATTTCAAGCCCCGCTCCAGCGCCGGGACCAAGCGTAGTGCGCACGAACGTGACAGAGAGCGCCCTTCCGTCGAACACGGGCTGGAGCAGATCGCGACCGGCCGAGATGAACTCGGCGGCGGCCAGATCAGCCGCTATGCGCTCGAGCCCGAGGGCAATCTGTTCACTGCGCTGGACGCGAACGAAACCGCGGTTCCAGTTCGGCAGCCATTGCCCGGTAATGGTCGCGAGGGCGGCGAGAATCGTTGCGAGCAACGCGGTCGCAATCAGCGCTTCGAGCAGGGTGAAGCCCGCCGCGTTCTTGACGACGCGCCATTGACACGCGGTCATCTGCCTGCCCTCTTGAGCAGGCGCACGGTGCTGATCTGCATGGGAGCACCGACAGGCGATCGCACCGTTATCACGACGATCTGTGGCGTCCACGACGCTTGTTGCTGCTGTGTGACATTCGCGCTGGCGAAAGGGGAGACATTGACATGCCAGCGGTGGCGAGCAATCTCACCCGAGATATCACCGGGCACGAGTCGATCACGATCTGGCAGGGCTGTGGCAATTGCGCGGGCGATCTCTAATCGGGCCAAATTTGCCTCGATTGTGCGCGTCCCACGGACTGTGGTTGCAATCAAGGTCCCGATTGACGAAAGCGATATTGCGACAATGGCGAGCGCGACCAGCACTTCGATGAGGGTGAAACCGGCCGTGGTGCGGTCAGCTGCGGTTGCGCGATGCAATGTCGACCCCTCCCGTCAGCCAATTGACGCGGATCTCGTAACCGATCCCCGACCGCGTCAGCGCAATGACGCCGCCGCAGGACATCCCCGATGAAAAGAAGCGGATCGTTGCACCGGTCGATTGCCGGGCGCAGCGGGCAGACAACAACGCGTCGAATCTAACATCGCTCGGCACGTGCACCTCACGACCGGTTGCGCCGGACCGAACCAAACGAGATGGCGCGTTCACCTCGGTGGCAACCTCCACGCGGCGGCGAATGGCCGCATTGCGATCGGCCCTGAGCAACGCAGCGGTCGCTACCGCATAGGCTTCGAGCCGCACCCTGGAGGTGCCACGCGGCAGCGCCGGGCCGACCAGCGAAGCGAGAATGGCAAGAATGGCAAGAACGCACACGACTTCCAGCAGAGTGAAGCCGCCATCTGCATCCACGCAGCAGCCGTCACCGCGTCCAGCTGGTGATATCGGCTGCAGCACCAGTTCCCCCTTCCTGACCGTCCGCACCGAGCGAAATGATGTCATAGCTCCCGTACTGTCCGGGGAAACGGTAGACGTAGGGTCTCCCCCAAGGGTCGGTTGGCAAGGTGTTGCCCTTGAGGTAGGGCCCATTCCAACCGGCCATGCTGCCGGGGCGTCGCATCAGCGCGTTGAGACCCTCAGAGCTCGATGGGAATTGTCCGGCGTCGAGAAAATACAGGTCCAGTGCGTTCGCAAAACTCTCGATCTGAATTTTCGCGGCCTTTGCCTTGGATTCCGAGAGATAGTTGAGAACGCGGGGGCCGGCGACGGCCATGATAAGTGCGATGATGGTGATGACCACCAGAATTTCGACCAGCGTAAAACCGTATTCGGAGTGCCGGTTCTCGCGTCGTCGTCTCTTCCACGGGGCTGTTGTGTTAACCATAACGGAATCCTTCCGCCGTCATCCAACCAACTGGCTAACGGATAACAGAGAGGTCATTACCGATACGATAAGGCCGCCGACGATGATGCTGATCGTGATGATGGCCAGCGGACCGATGAGCCCGGTAATGCGATCGAGGCTGCGCTGAAGTTTCGTCTCGTAGAATTCGGCCACGCGGCTGGACAACATCGGCAGTTGCCCCGTTTCTTCTCCCAGCCGCAGCATGCGCACCGCCATCGCTGGAAGTGCTGCCACGTCACTGAGCGCGTCCGACAATTTTCCTCCTTGCCTGACACGCTCCAGGATGCGGGTCCAAACCGCACCATTACCCATGGCCGCCATCATGTCGGCGAGAATGCGCAGCGAGGTCGTGAGTGGCACTGCAGCCGCGAGCAGAACGCCGAGGTTGCGACAGAACAAGGCAGTTCGATGGAAAGATACTACGGTGCGAACGAATGGGAGGCGCGATAGACGAGAAAGCGCTGCCGCGCGAAGATGGGCTTGTCGCGCCGCGAAGAAAGCTGCCACCAGCAGGATCGCGGCCACCGATGCGATCATGTCCTTGTGGGCATTTACGTGTTCGGAAAGGCTCAGAAAGAACCCAGCCATCGGATCTATCTTGGCGCCAAAATCGCGAAGGACGGCGCCAAATTGCGGCAGTACAAACGTGAGAAAGAAGGCCAGCACACAGGCCGCAGCGAATAGTATAAACGTCGGGTAGCGCAATGCGTCTGCGAGCTTGCGTCGCAATCCCTCAGCGCGGGTGCGTTCGGTGGCGAGCACATCGAGAATGCGAGGGAGCGCGCCCGATGCTTCGCCCACTCGCACGAGTGCTACATAGATTGGAGGGAACAAGGTAGGATGGCGCGCAAGCGCGTCAGCGAAGCTCTCTCCTGAGAGAATGTTCGATCGGATCTTGGCGACGGTCGGACGCAAGCGGCCAACATCAATATCGGTTGCGAGCAGCTCGAGCGCATCGTCGAGCCGGGCTCCTGCTTTCAGAAGCAACGCGAGGTCAAGGGTGAAGATGGTGACGTCTTCCGAGCGTGCCCCCGATCCAAATTTGATGTTCTTGAGGCTGAAGCGTGAAACGGCTGCTGCGCCGTCCTCCATAATGGCGTCAATCAGAACTAGATGAAGATAGTCGATGCGGCGCGCCACTTCCGTCGCCGAGCGGGCGGAAATCAGCCCGCTCACCACTTCACCGCTTTTCGTCAAGGCACGGTAACGGAAGTTCGGCATGACCTCAGCTCGCAGTGGTGACGCGGAGGACCTCGGCGGCGGAGGTCACTCCGGCGCGGCACTTGGCGACGCCATCCTCGAACATCGTGGTCATTCCGGCGGCCTTGGCTGCGCGCGTGATGGTCCCCGAATCAGCGCGGGAACCGATCAGTCCCCGTATCTGTTCGGTTGTTTCGAGGAGCTCGAACACAGCGGTGCGGCCACGATACCCCGTACCGCTGCAACGTTCGCACCCGCCGGGCTCATGCATGACCTCACCGGATCGCAGCCCAAGCATTGCGTAGCGTGGGTCGGCTGCGAGCGTCATGGCTGTCAATCTTTGAGCAGCTTTGCAACGCTCGCAGAGGATACGAACCAACCGTTGCGCGATGACGGCACGCAACGTCGACTGCAGCAGGAAATTTTCAACGCCCAGGTCGAGGAGGCGCGGTACTGCAGCCGCTGCCGTCTCGGTGTGTAGCGTGGTCAGCACCAAATGACCGGTGAGCGCGGCATGAATGGCGATGTGAGCGGTCTCAGAATCGCGAATCTCGCCGACCATGATGACATCGGGGTCTTGCCGGACGAAGGCCCGCAGAGCTGCAGCAAAGGTGAGTCCGATTTCAGGTTTGACTTGGGATTGGTTCGCTCCGCGAATTTCGTACTCGACCGGATCTTCGATCGTCAAAATCTTGCGCGTGTTATCGCTGAGCACCGTCAGCATGGTTGCGAGCGTGGTGGTTTTACCGCTTCCAGTGGGGCCGGTTACCACGATGATGCCATGCGGCAGATTGAGCAGCCGTTTGAGCGCTGCTTTGTCGCGATCAGATAGCCCAAGCTTTCCAATTTCGAGCACGCCGCGGTCTTTCGGTAACAGACGAATGACGGCCGATTCGCCATGTTGCGTCGGCATGGTCGCGACCCGAACATCGACGTCTGATCGCGCGATGCGCAGGTGAGCCGCACCGTCCTGCGGCAGGCGCCGCTCGGCAATGTCTAATCCTGCGAGAATCTTGATGCGCGAGATCACCGCCTGTGGCAGCACATCGGCCGGCGTCGGCACCCCCCGTAGCAATCCGTCGATTCTCATCCGGATAAACAGTCCGGTGCGAAACGGCTCGATGTGGATATCGGTGGCACGCGACTCCACCGCCTTCTCCAGAAGATCGTTCACGGCCCGCACTACGGGTGCGCCGCTGGCAAGATCGCGGAGGCTCTCGATGTCCTCGTCCCCGGGCGCCGACCCAGTCCCGTTCTCGGGCGCGGGCACCTCCTCCTCACCCAGGCGTTCCGTCAAAACCGTGGCGACGTCTTCGAATGATGCGACTGCGACGGCGACCGGTCCATCGAGCACGATCTCCGCGGCGCGAACTGACACGCTGTCGGTGGGGTCGGCGACGATGATCGTGTTGACATCGTCGATTCGACAGGGGTAGAGCGCCATCTCGCGTAGGAAGCGACGAGAAAATCGTCCGGCCAACGATGTGGCGGCGATCATCTGTGGCAGGCTCACGCGAGGCAGCTTGTAGAAACGAGTGACTTCGTCGGCAAAATCGCCGGCAGAGAGTTCAGTGATCTCCCATAGATCGCGCAGCTTTCTCTCTCTTGCCGATCCTTCCGCCGGGCCGAACTGCGACAGCAGATCGCCGGTGATAGAGCGCTTTCTGGCCAGATAGCCCGCAAATTCCAGCCAGTCCCCCGCTGGCAGCACTTGCTTGGCGGGAGGCTTTTGGTCGCCGGCGATGTTGATGCTGACGGGAATCATCAACGACCCTCATCGAAGCCGACCAGATAGATCGATTCGTGTTAATTAAGTGGTGGGTAGGATTGAATGGTCTGTATGAAGATCGCGGATTTGAATCCAGATTAACAATCCACGTTGCGGGCTGCGACGGCAAGTCCACCAGGTTGCGACTGTGTTGCTAGACTCGCATCACGCGCGCGTTTCGGGTCGGCACCAAGCTGGGCCCGTGGCGGGGCGCCGAGCCGTCCACAAATCATCTTCTTGAAGTTGTCTAGAGTTGCTCGGCGCGAGCCCGCGCCCAAGCGGTAATATAGCGGGGAAAGTTAGCGGTTTGTTTACCATCTGACGGGCATGGTCGATCGCTCTTAATGGTTTTGAAACCATTCGCGGACGGCGGAGATTTGCGTGCAACGACGGAGGCTTGCGGCGCCGCGCCCGTCCCACGGCAATCGGGGATCGAGCAATCGAAATGCCAAGGCGTGAGCCTCCACTCTGGTCGGCACGCAGCGGTCGGGCATTGGCTGTGCTCGCCTTCGTTGCCGAACTTCTTTCTGGCTGCATAACCCCGAATGAGCAGGTGGTGATTCGCCCTGCGCCACCGGATGTTCTTGATCAGGTTCGCGAAGTTGATTTGTCGCCGCGGTTTCCGCAAAGCACTAGGCAGGTCGCGACCAGCGCTCCACTTGAAGGAGGGGGACGGGCTTCCGTCTATTACGGTGAAGACGTCCCCGCAACGGCAGGAGCCCAATCAAACGGTCCAGGTGCTGCGCTCAACGGCCCCACGACCACCGGCGCTCTGACCGAGGGTGCGCAGCGCAGCGCCGGCGGGCAGGGCTTTGAAATGAATTTTGAGAATGCGCCGATTGCAACCGTGGCCAAAGCCATTCTCGGTGACATCTTGGGTGTCGGCTACACCATCGATCCCCGCGTGCAGGCTACGGTTAGCCTGTCATCAGGTCGCCCGGTGCCGAAAAAGGACATCCTCTACGTGCTGGAAAGCGCGTTGCGGGTCAGCAATGTCGCGCTCGTCCGTGAGGCGCGAGGCTACCGACTCATTCCGGCGGCGGAGGCGGTCGGTACTGGCACGGTCGACACCGGCCCCAGCCTCGAGGCGGGATACGGAATCACCGTGGTTCCGCTGCAATACGTGTCCGCGCAGACACTGACGAAGCTGCTCGAGAATTTTGCGAGCAAGCCGGGAATGATACGTGCAGATCCAACGCGCAACTTGGTCGTGATCCAAGGAAACGGCGCCGACCGCCGTGCAGCCATCGATTCTGTTCTGAGTTTCGATGCTGATTGGATGAAAGGCCAGTCGGTTGGTATCTATCCGGTGAGAAACAGCACACTCGAGCCGGTCATCTCGGAACTCGAGCGGATCATCGATTCCGGAGAGGGGGGACTCAGCCAAAACGTCGTCAAGCTGCAGCCCATCAACCGCCAGAACGCTATCCTCGTCGTTACTCGGAAGCCGGAATTGCTGAAGTCAGTGTCGGCATGGATCACGCGTCTCGATAAATCCGGTAGCGCAGGAACCGGCGTCAGGGTCTATCGCATGCGCTATGGTGACGCGCGTCAGGTCGCTGCGCTGCTCAACGACATTTTCACTGGCAATTCGGGCAGTGGGCTGGATGCCCCGACCAACCAGCTTATACCAGGCGGCGGGGTTATCGCCTCGAGCAGCGACCGCTCGAACTTCAACGGCACTTCCCAACAGGCGATCGCCTCCCAACAGACCGCCGGCCAGCAGCAAACGCGCAGTGGGCTCGGTTCACAACAACCCTTAGCTGGAACACCGGCGAGCTTTGACAGCCGCTTCGCCGACGCATCCGGCGGACGGTTGGCCCAGGGTGGTCAAGGGCCAGCCGGAGCGCTGGGCCGGGGTGGACTAGTAGGTGGGGGAGGGGGGATGGGGATGGGGATGGGCGGGCCTGGGCCGCTTCTTCCCAACGTGCGGATCGCTGCCGACGTCGTGAACAATGCTCTGCTGATCTATGCCAACCAGGAGAACTACCGCATCATCGAGCGAACCCTTCAACAGCTCGATCAGCCACAGTTGCAGGTGGCAATCGATGCCACAATTGCCGAGATTACCCTCAACGACGCTCTTCAATACGGCGTTCAGTTCTTTTTGAAGAGCAAGGATGTAGGGCTTCCGCCCAATTCGGGTTCGATGGTCAACAATACTGTGGTAGGTACCGCGACCGCTGCTCTCAGCAGGCTTCTCCCCGGCTTCAACTTCCTCGTGGGTACGGAGGCTCACCCGCGCCTCATCCTCGACGCCTTGCACGAGGTCACGGAGGTGAAAATCCTATCGACGCCGTCGGTCGTCGTCATCGATAATCAATTCGCGACCTTGCAGGTCGGTGACCAAATCCCGATCACGACGCGTCAGGCGGTGTCGGTGGATGTGCCGACTGCGCCGATCGTGAACAACATCGACTACCGCAACACGGGCGTGATCCTGCGAGTGGCTCCGCGGGTTAATGCAAACGGCAACGTGCTCTTGGACGTCGAACAGGAGATCAGCGCTGTGGCCAATACGCCCAGTGCCAACTCGCTCACACCGACCGTGTCGCAACGCAAGGTAAGAAGCTCGATCGCGGTCGCGAGCGGACAAACGGTGCTGCTCGGGGGTCTTGTCAGCGAGCGCCAAGATCGGGGCAAGCGCGGCATCCCCGGGCTCGATCAGGTGCCAGGCTTGGGCGTGCTGTTTTCAGACACGACCGCAAAGCTTCAGCGCACCGAGCTGATCATTTTTATCCGGCCGCAGATCATTCGCAATGGCATCGATGCCCAGCGCGTCGCGGAAGAATTGCGCAGCAAGATGCGCGGCGGGTGGGATCCCTTTCGGCCGCCACCGGTCGCTCCGGTTGCGATCAACCCCGAAGTCGTGTGCTGCCCGAAATAGATCAAACCACGTGCGACCGTGAACTCGTGACCCTCTCTTCGACCAAATCGCCGTTGACCCGTGGTTGGGTGCGAAGCTCCCGCATTCCAGGTGCGGGCACCTGCCTTCTGTTGGTACTTGCTGCCATTGCGGCGACCCTGGTGAGCATTGCGAGCGCGCCGGGCGCGCTCGGACTTTTGGGCGCTGGCTTGGCACTCGTGATGTTGACAATCGCCGTGATCGACGCGCGCAGTTTTGTCATACCGAACTGGTTGAACGGGGCCGGACTTGCCCTCGCACTTGTGCATGCGGCGATCCAGCAGCAGGAGCAGGGCCCTGACCTGGTGGTATGGGCCGGAGCAGTCGCGGTGTTGCGCGGAAGCGTACTAGCTATGATCTTTCTCGTTGTCCGTAACGTGTATGCCTACATTCGCGGGAGGCAGGGTCTCGGACTTGGTGACGTCAAGCTTGCCGCTGTCGCCGGCGCGTGGCTCGGATGGTCGATGATCCCGATCGCCGTCGAAATCGCGGCGCTCGCGGCGCTGTCTGTGTATGTGCTGAGACAGCTTGTGTTCGGCCAACCCATGCGCGCGACCAATCGGGTGCCATTTGGGCTTTTCTTTGCACCCGCCGTTTGGGTCTGCTGGCTTCTCGAAGCGGCTTTGCTCTAGCGGTTACGGCCTGAAGGTATAGCCGACCGCCATGCGAAAGATGTTGTCGCGCAGTTGTACCTTGGTGTCCACGCCAGTGCCACTCAAGAAGGTGAACGATCCGAAGTCGAGGTAGAGATATTCGAGTCTGCCCGACCAGTTGCCCAGAAACTTCTGCTCGACGCCGATGCCGGCGGCAGCGCCGATCCGAACGGCGCTTTGCGAGAACGAAGGACCGACGACCACGATCAGCGGACCGGCCGGCGTCGTTCCTGTAGGGCCGGGCCCGAACAGCTGTGCGGTCAAAGCGGTCTGCGTGGAGAATTTGAACTCACCGACTGCGGCGCCGCCGGTAACATAGATCAGGGTTCCCGCAT
>Ga0126382_10000803_pt1 | contig 12388 bp, 9 predicted proteins | sample PanSoiMetPlot_30_FD_92548 | JGI IMG/M metagenome (GOLD analysis project Ga0126382, IMG submission 92548) | Tropical forest soil microbial communities from Panama - MetaG Plot_30 | ecosystem: Environmental > Terrestrial > Soil > Tropical forest > Bulk soil | place: Panama | collected 2016-02-17 | reverse complement strand
TCCTTGGGCATCTTCGCCGTTTCGATCTTCTTCTTCAGCTCGTCGATCTCGCTGCCCTTCTCGTCCTTGCGGCCCAGCTCTTTCTGGATCGCCTTCATCTTCTCGTTGAGGTAATACTCCTTCTGCGCCTTCTCCATCTGGCGCTTAACGCGCGTTTGAATCGTGCGATCGAGTTGCCGTTTGTCCAGTTCAATTTCCAAAATCTCGATTAAGCGTGCCAGTCTTGCCTGCGTTGAGAAAAGCTCGAGCAGTCCCTGCTTGTCTTCAACAGAAATGCGCAACTGCGATGCCAACGCGTCGGCCATGTGCGACGAATCCGCGTTACGCATGGCTGTCTGCAAAGCGTCCGGCTGTACGTCTGGCGCAAGCCGCAGATGTTGCTCAATCAACTGTGCGATCTTTTGCACGAGTGCGTCGCTGCGTACTCCTTCTTCATTGACAACCGGCGCGCGGCGAACCAGGGCGGTGAAGGCCCCATTATTGTTCTCGACGCGGATGGTTGTGGCACGCTCGCGTCCTTCGACGACTACCTTAATCTGACCGTTCTCCTGCTTTTGCGATTGCAGGATGCGCGCGATCGTACCAACGCGATAAATCTGTTCAGGCGAAGGCTCGTCGACTGTTGCGTCATGTTGGGTTGCTAGAAAAATTGTGCGGTCCGATTCGAGCGCCATCTCCAGCGCACGCACTGAACCAGGCCGGCCGATTTTGAACGCGACTTTGGTGAATGGAAAGATCACCACGTCGCGTATCGGCACCATTGGACATCGGACGATATCAACAGGGGTATGATCAGAGAATTCTTGCATGATTATTTACTGCGAAACCAGGTAAGCTCCCAAAGGCAACGTGTCGGTTTTACCGATAAAACGACGAATAAGGGCCGTCTCTTAGATTACTAATCGGGGATTTTCCCTCAGTATCGTCGCCGCCGGTTGCGAATCAGGGACGAGTTTGTATCTGTTCTCGCCCGCGTGCCCGACAGCTGAATTGTAAACCATTTTGCCGCGAAGGTGCTACTGTGCTTTCTCGAAAACTGCTGGCACTTTCGTTGCTTACTGACCGAAATGCGTCCGGGATTGTAACATCAAGTCTTTAGTTGATGTCTCAGATTCAGGTTCGTGACCAAACGGTGAAGGTAGTTAGGGTGGATGCCCAGTGTTTTAGCAGCTGCCGTGTAATTTCCATTTGCCTTATTGAGCGCGTCAAGGATGATTTGTTTCTTCGTGCTGCTCACCACTTCGTGATAGCTCGAAGTAGCCGTGGCAGCTTCCGGAGTTCCTGTTTCGAGGATTGCCTCAGGTAGATCTTCAGGCAGGATCTGATCAGTCGTTCCCAGTACTACAGCGCGTTCGATTGCATTCTCCAGTTCGCGGACATTGCCGGGCCAATAATATTGCCCGAGAAGTTTCCGTGCTGCCGCAGATAATCCGCTGACCTTGCGATTGCATTTCTCCACATACCTGGCTACAAAGTAATCGGCCAGCAGGGGAATATCCTCGGCTCGTTCGCGCAACGCAGGCATCTTCAGTTCGACTACGTTAAGCCTGAAATAAAGATCGCGACGGAAAGTACCATCAGAAATTGCGGCCAGCAGATCTTTGTTAGTGGCCGCGATCACGCGGATATCGACTTTAATTGGCCGCGTCCCGCCAACGCGTTCGAATTCGCGTTCCTGCAGCACGCGTAACAATTTCGTTTGCAATGCGGGAGAAAGCTCGCCAATCTCATCCAGGAAAATCGTTCCGCCATCCGCGATTTCCAGTCGACCCTTACGCTGCTGACCTGCTCCGGTAAACGCCCCCTTTTCGTGACCAAACAACTCGCTCTCAACCAGAGATTCCGCCAGGGCTGCGCAGTTCATCGCGACGAAAGGTTCGTGGGCGCGATTACTGTTTTCGTGAATTGCCCGCGCCGCGAGCTCCTTACCCGTCCCGCTCTCGCCCGAGATAAGAACGGTTGATTCTGTTGCCGCAACTCTCGAAACCAGTTGATATACCTGTTGCATTGACGGACTGTCGCCCACCATGTTGTGCGCGAGATTGGCGAGCAGACGGCGGTTCTCACTTTCAAGAGTCTCGATATGCCGGGCGTTTTGGATCGCGACGGCTGCGATCGCGGCGATCGCCGTGACTAGTTGTAATTGATCTTCATTGAAACAAACATTAGGCATATCAGTGTCGAGGTAAATCACTCCCAACGTTTGACCGAGCATCAGGAGCGGCACACACAGAACACATTTCGAACGTGCGGCAATCAGACTGGCCGTACTTAGTTGTTCATCCTGATCAGCGCCGCCGCCGATTAAGAGCGCAGCATTGTCTTTCAGCGCCCGCCGCACAATTGTGCTGCTTACGGTAATTCTCCTGTTTGGGCCCGCGATTCTATCCAGTCCGAAAATGGAACTGAATTCAGGATCCCCGCCGCTTTCCCGATCCGTCAGAACAATTACGCCGTGCTGAGCGGGGACGACTTCAAAAATTATTTCGAGCAGACGCCTTTGTAATTCTTCCAGGCCACGAATCGCGCTGATGGTGGTGCTAATCTTGATGAGCGCACTGAGATCTCGAGCCATGGCGCCAATCGCCTCGCTGTAAGTCAGGCTTACAGTTCTGCCGCTGGTAACTTCCGTTTCGTCCATGCGGATTTCGCTGGTGCGTGCAACTTCATCCGGATCTTCAAACAGAAACACAAATTGCAATTCACCGATGCCCACGCGGTCGCCGTGCTGAAGCTCACGGCGTTTGATTGGGATACCGTTAACGAAGGTGCCATTGCGGCTCCCCAGGTCAGCAATGACGAATTTGTCGCCTTCTTGTTCAATTACGGCATGACGGCGCGAAACTGAAGCGTGCGCGATCTTCAGAGTTGCGCCGGCCTGTCGGCCAATTAACAGGGGCCCGTCAGTCATCGAGACGACGGCATCGCCCCACTTGCCGGAAATAGCGGCGATTCGCGGTTTCATCGGTCCTTGGAAAGAAGCCTGCGGGAAATAGTGTGCCCAAGTTTACCCGCCTGCTTGCATCACCGCAAGAAGTTTAACCAGCGTTCCGGAACACGGATTCTAACCAAACAGTTACATTGCTCTATCTCATCGGATAGACGGTTGCCGGCCTCCTTCCTGGACAGGCGAACCGGCTAATGCGCACTAGCCGCCAAAAGTCTCGGTGAATCGAACATTGTGGAGGCGAATTCATGGGCGCGTAGTTGTGGCACGTCAGTAGCAGAGTAGCGAGCCAACGGAAGATGCCCTGACGGGCAGGAGGAGGGAGACATGAGGAGAATGATTTTAAGAGGACTGACAATGGGAATGGCGATCATGGCGTTGGCGTTTACGACGGCGGTCGTCGCGAACGGTCAAACGAAAATGCGCGCACAGATTCCATTTGATTTCAGTGTTGCGAACAAAGATTTTCGCGCCGGCGACTATCGTGTTGGCAGGATCAACGATCAGGGTGACGCGATTTTAATCTCAAGCGCTGATGCAACGGCCCAGTTAGTGGTTCTGACGAACCCGGCAGGCGCAGCCAAAGAAAGTGAAAACACGGTATCGAAGCTCGTGTTTCATCGTTACGGCAGCCAGTACTTTCTTTCGCAGATATGGAGTCCAGGCAGCGGGCGTGCATTGCTGATGAGCAAGCGCGAACGCGCGGCCCAGCGCGAGTTGAAAGCCATTGCGGCGAACCGCGGTTCGAGCAACCCCGTCTACGACGTTGTTGTAGTACTTACCACAAACCGTTAAGAGATCCGCGGCGCGAGCTGGCACTACGTTGCGGACAAAGGAAACGGCAACCCGGTTCCCCCACCGGGTTGCCGTTGACGTCTTTTGCAGGCTATCGATTCTCAGGCGGCCGCGTCATCTACGCCCGCGAGACCTTCGCCGGGTATGGCGCGCCGACGCTCAACCATTTCACTGGTGATCACGAATTCCTTCACACGTTTTTGCGAAGGCAGTGAGTACATCGCGTCGAGCAAGAGCTCTTCGAGAATCATCATCAGGCCGCGCGCCCCGACCTTTCGTTCAAGTGCCTGGCGCGCTACATAACGCAGAGAATCGTCGGTGAACCGCAGTTTGACGCTGTCGAAGTCGAACTTTTTCTGATACTGCTTGACCAGCGCGTTCTTCGGTTCTGTGAGGATCTTGATTAGCGCGGCTTCATCGAGCTCGTTCAGGATCCCGACGACCGGCAGACGGCCTACGAATTCAGGAATCAGGCCAAAGCGAATCAAATCTTCCGGCTGGACGTGGGCCAATGCCTCGGCCTGACGCTGCGATCCTGTTTTCACCTCGGCGTGAAATCCCAACGATTTGTTGCGCAGACGTCGCTCGATTACTTTTTCCAATCCGACGAACGCCCCCCCGCAGATGAAGAGAATGTTCGTAGTGTCCACCGGGAAAAATTCCTGATGCGGATGCTTGCGGCCGCCCTGTGGTGGAACATTTGCGACCGTCCCTTCGAGAATCTTCAGCAAAGCCTGCTGCACGCCTTCGCCGGATACATCGCGCGTGATCGAAGGGTTCTCGTCTTTCCGGCAAATCTTATCAATCTCATCGATATAGATGATCCCCTGTTGCGCGCGCTCAACATCACCGTTCGCAGCCTGCAAAAGTTTCAAGATAATATTTTCAACGTCTTCACCGACATAACCGGCTTCCGTGAGAGTCGTTGCATCGACGATCGTGAACGGCACGCTCAACATCCGCGCGAGCGTTTGCGCCAGGAGCGTCTTGCCGGTGCCCGTCGGCCCTATCAGCAGAATGTTGGACTTTTGAATCTCGATGTCGTTACGGCGGCGCGCCAGTTCGATACGCTTGTAATGTTGGTAAACAGCAACCGCCAACCGCTTCTTGGTCTCGTCCTGACCGATGACGTATTCGTCCAGAAAGCCCCTAATCTCACCAGGCTTTGGCAGCGGCGGCCGCGAGGCTACCGACTCGGCCTGCTGATCGTCGCTGATGATTTCGTTGCAGATGTCGATACACTCATTGCAGATATAGACCGTGGGACCGGCGATGAGTTTCTTGACTTCGTTCTGCGACTTTCCGCAGAACGAACAACGAAGCGTGTCGTCAGTTCTTCTTACCATAGTCTGGGGAACTCCATCCTTTGCGACTGTCGGGCTTATTTTAACGTTGAGGCCGAGACGAGCGCGTCGTTTGCTTCATTGCTCGTCAGAAGTTGATTAAAGCGACGAACACATTCATTGCAGATAAACGAACTCTTGTTTCGACGCGCTTTTGCGGCGTGGGGCGCGCCAGCAACTATGTCGGTAACTTCACCGCGAGACTTCCCGCAGAACGAGCAGCGAACACCAAACGCTTTCATTCGCGCAATCATGTTTTTGTATGCAAGCTGCCAGATTGCGGAGCCTGCTTTTGCACAAGCTAACAGTTTGCGGTACAGCCCGCACCTACTCGCGGTGCGCAATCACCTCGTCTATTAAACCATATTCCTTGGCCTGATTGGCAGACAAATAGCGATCGCGCTCGACATCGCGCTCGATCGTCTCCAGATTCTGGCCTGTGTGTTTCGCAAGAATTTCAGAGGTTAGTTCGCGAATTCGAATCAATTCTTCCGCGTGAATGCGCACATCTGTGGCCTGCCCCTGCATGCCGCCGGAGGGCTGGTGAATGAGAATTCTGGAATTGGGCAGGGCAAAGCGCTTGCCCTTCGCGCCGGCTGTCAGTAGCAAGGCGCCCATTGAAGCGCACATTCCGACACAGATTGTCGTCACATCAGGACGGATGAATTGCATCGTGTCGTAGATGGCGAGGCCGGCCGTAACCGATCCACCGGGTGAGTTTATATAGAGATTAATGTCCTTTTCAGGATCTTCAGCTTCGAGGAAAAGTAACTGGGCGACGATTAAGTTCGCGATTTGATCGTCGATCGGCGTGCCCAGAAAAATAATGTTGTCTTTCAGCAGTCGCGAATAAATATCAAACGCCCGCTCGCCGCGCGACGTTTGTTCGACGACCATTGGAATCAGAGCCATAAATAAATCAGGAGGCAGTAAGTAGCAGACAGTAAGCAGAAAAACTTCGCGCGGTTTATTCTGACTTCTGACTTCTGACTTCTGACTCCGGTTGTTCTTCCTTCCATTCGGCTTCAGTTACGTTCGCATTCGCGATCAAAAACTCGAGCGTCTTGCGATTACGCAACCTGGCAGCGATGCTACGTTCGCCTCCTTGCTTTGTCAAGATAGCTCGCACCTGTTCCGGCGACTGCCGCGAGGCATCGGCGATCGCATTTATCTCATCACTAATTTCCTGATCAGCCACTTCAATTTTTTCTTCGTCCGCGATCCGCTCCAGCAGCAAAGAGCTGCGGAGATCGTAGCCGGCCTGTTCCTTCAAAGAGTCGCGCGCCTTCTGCCAATCAAGTTTTGAATCGCGCGGATCGATTCCCTGGCCAATCAGATCCCTCACGACGGATTCCAATTGATGCTGCGCCTGATGTTGCACCAGCCGCTCAGGCAATTCGAATTGATGTGCGTCAACGAGACTGCGCATCAACTCTGTTCTCATTTTTGCGTCCGCCTCATTCTTTGCTTCTTGTTCAAGATCGGCACGAATTTTCTGCCGTAATTGCTCGAGTGATTCAATTTCTTCACCGAGACTCTGAGCCCACTCATCATCAGCGTCGGGCAATTCCTTAATCCGAACTGCGCTGACCGTCACCGTATATTCGACTTGCTTTCCGGCAAGGCCTTTCGCGGAAAAATCTGCCGGATAATCGACGATAAAAGTTTCTTTGGCGTCGGGAATAGCGCCGATCAAATTGTCCGTGATCTCCTGGACAACACCTTCACCACCGAGAATTACGTCCACTTCCTTGACATCGATCGGCTCAGCACTCGCGTCGTTTAAAAATTTGCCGTGGAAATCAGCCGTGACTGTATCGCCCGCCTGCGCACCGCGATCCTCGACGGGTTGCAGCGACGCTGAGTTTTCGCGAAGCTGCTCGATTACGCGATCGATGTCTTCATCCTTTACCGGACGCACCCGGCTCGTCGCATCCAGGCCTTTATACTTTCCGAGTTTGATTTCGGGTAGAACATCAATGCTTACCTGGAAGGAGATCGCGTTTTCGCCGAGCCGTTCGAGGCCTTGCGCCGTTTCGAGATCGAGCTCGGGTTCGCCAAGCGGCTCAGGTTTGTGTTCCGAGATGGCCTGTTGCACCGCGGCCGGCACCAGATCGCGCAGATCCTCTGAGCGAATCCGGTCCTGGAAACGCGTGCGGACGATGGCGCGCGGCGCATGACCCGGACGGAACCCCGGTACGTTTGCCAGCTTCGTGTATCGATCGCTGACGTGATCGTAAGCAGCTTTAACCGATCTCGCCTCGATTTCGATCTCGATTTGCTTCCGAGTTGGTGAGATTTCTTTGACTTCAGTCTTCATAAAGCATAGAGGTCAGGTTCAGATTTCAGAGGTCAGATTTGGATGATCAGGCGCGCTGACCTCTGATCTCTGACTCTCTGACCTCTGTTCTTTGGTGCGAAAGGGGGGACTCGAACCCCCACACCTTTCGGTACCAGATCCTAAGTCTGGCGCGTCTGCCAATTCCGCCACTTTCGCGACTCTCTTGCAGGACAGCGAGTCGAGAATAGCACAGCCGAACAATGGTACAGAACCGCTTGCGGTAGCAAGCGGGTAGCATGTGTTTGACTTTACTCCTGGATGCTTGCGCTCGCTAACACGAGAGGTTCTGTATGTGGTCGGTACCTCAACGGACAGGCCGGGGACGAAGCAGATTGACAATCAAGTACAGTGGATAGCTGGCCGCGAGGACTAATACGGCAATGATGCTGTTCTTCTTGTCACCGATTATTGCCCCGGCCAGGAACGCAACTGAGCCAAGAAGTGCGAGCACCGTGGTCCACGGATAGCCCCAGGCGCGATAAGGGCGCGGCAGATCGGGCTCACGAATGCGGAGCACAATTACTGAGATATAACCCATCGCGTAATTCGCCACGAAGAAGAAAGCCAGCGCCGCCAGCACTGCATTGAATGTTCCGCTGAGCAGGAAGATAACTGCAGCCAACGTACTCATGAACAAGGTGATGGTCGGCGTTCCGCCTTTATTAACTTTCGTAGCGCGATGATGCAACAACTGATCACAACTCATCGCGTAAAGAATTCGAGGGCCGGTCATCGTATACGCGTTGATCGTGCTTAACAGCGAGATGATTGCCAGTACCCTCACAGTATTGTCGCCGTAGGCGCCGAACAGAATCCGCACCACAGCTCCGACTGCCAAATCCTCCTGCGCCAATTGCGACATCGGTAGGACGAGTACGAGAGCAACGTTGATGACGAGGTAAATCAGGATGATCGCGAGTACGCCTCCGAACATGGAAGCGACCACGTTTCGGTTGGGATTACGAACCTCCTCGCCAAAGTAGATTACGCCGTACCAGCCATCATAAGTGTAAAGAACGCTTTGGAGCGCGATGATGACGGCTGCGAATAACGCGAATCCCTGGGGCAACGGCGCAGACGGAGCAGTCGCTGCTCTTCCGGCATAGGTGAACGCCACAAACGCGATGGCGACGAACATTAAGGCCTTCAGCAGGCTCGTCAGGTTCTGCGTGAAGCTCCCCCAACGCACCCCTCGCCACTGGAGCAAAGCGAAGAAGAGGACGACAACTAACGCGACTTTTTTTTCATGGTCGGCGAGCCGGGGAAGCAGGACGATCGTGTATTCGGCAACGACCATGGAAATCAAAGCCAGGGTTCCACAAGTCGAGAGCCAATCGCTCCAACCGATCACGAATGCCGGATAATTTCCGATTGCCCGATGGACGAAAACATACCATCCCCCAGAGCGGGGAATCATGGTTCCCAGCTCGGCAACGGAAATTGCCCCCAGCAGTGCATACACTCCACCGAGGACCCAGATGCCAATAAACAAGCTGGGGACCGGCAGGTGCCTGGCCACCTCGGCGGGCGTGCGCAAAATGCCCATCCCAATCGTGCCCCCAATGGTAACCGCCAGCCCAAAGCCGACGCCGAGCACGCGCAGCAGAGTGCCATGTTGGGTCTGCTTCACAGAGTTCTGGTGACCTTGGATAAAGATCGAGGTTGATCCGGATTCAACCCCTTCGCTTCGGCGAGCAGTGCCGCGAATAGTTGTGCCGGAATTATGTAGGGAATTGGCGCGAGAAATTCGTCGATCTCGCGCGGCATGATAATCGAGCGCGTGCATTTCGCGGCGGCGTCAAGATCGGCCGTTAACACCAACGTATCTGCGCTCAACTCGCGTAAACGATCGATCAGGGCGATGGTACCCTGCAACATCACACCGGGCGGTGCAAACAGGATGACGGGAAAGTGGCGCTCGATCATCGCCACGGGGCCGTGAAGAAAATCAGCCGATGAAAACCGCTCAGCGACCACATAGCAGGTCTCCATTAACTTCAACCCGAGTTCGTAAGCGTTCGCGTAGGCAAGGCCGCGACCGACAACGACGCAGTTTTCCATGAAGACGTATCGCTGGGCGAGCTCGACAATTGCAGGTTTCTGTTCGAGGGCGCGGGCCGCATAATCAGGGATTCTCTGGTACTCGATCTTCTGACCGTCTGCGCTTAACGCCGCCGCGAGCATATAAAAGAGCAGCAATTGGCCGGTGAATGTTTTCGTCGCTGCCACCGACCGCTCTGGGCCACCGTGCATCAGCAAAGGTTCATGAACTAGTTTCACCATTGAAGACGAGGGCTCGTTGGTGATGCCGATGGTAAATGCGCCGCACTGTCGGGCGTTCTCGAGCACTCGATTAATGTCTTCACCTTCGCCGGATTGGGAAACACCAATCACAAGAGCGCGCTTCAGATCGAGCCTGGCGCGATAGAGCGTGTGGACGGAGGGCGCGGACAGCGACACCGGAATGCCAGTGGTGATTTCCAAGAGGTATCGCCCAAACAACGCAGCATTGTCCGAACTACCGCGCGCTACCAGGACGATTAAATCAATTTCGTGTTGGCTGAGAGTTTGTCTTAATTGCTTGATCCTGTCGCGCTCTTCATTGATTGTCTTTTGCAGCGCTGCGGGTTGCTCGCCGATTTCCTGAAGCATCAAGGACATATGTCGAGTATTGTGTTCGCCGGGAATATCAGGTAAATAGGGCCTCCAATCCCCAAAGCGCGCAAACGACGTGCACTCTAACACGAACGCTTCCGTTTTCGGCGGCAATTGTTTTCGCGCCAGGGGTCCGCGGCTAACGATCCGCAGACTACACAGATTACTTAGAACGGAAGCCGCAAGACCTGCGTTATCCGCGTAATCTGTGGATAAGTTCTTATGTCCAACGACACGAACCGTCTGGTTTCACTCGATGTCTTTCGCGGTCTGACAATCGCCGGCATGGTGCTGGTGAATAATCCCGGTTCCTGGGCGCATATCTATTGGCCGCTCGAGCATGCGGAATGGAACGGCTGGACGCCAACTGATCTCATCTTTCCGTTCTTCCTTTTCATCGTCGGCGTCGCGATTCCGCTGGCCTTTGGCAAGCGAATCGAACGAGGCGATGCGCGGCGTTTTCTTTTTATAAAAGTCGTCTACCGCTCAATTATCATTTTCCTTTTGGGAGAATTCCTGGCGGGCTTTCCGTACTTTAATCTCTCGACGATTCGCATTCCCGGAGTGCTGCAACGCATCGCCGTCTGCTACTTCTTCGCTTCGATCATTTACCTTACAACCAGACCGCGCACTACCGCGATGATTGCTTTGGCGCTCCTGATCATTTATTTCCTGCTGATGAAGTATGTGCCGGCGCCCGGTTACTATGCCGGCGATTTGAGCAAAGAGGGGAGTCTGGCCTCGTACATCGACCGCCGCATCTTTGGCCCGCACATCTGGAAGCAGGGAGTCGTTTACGATCCGGAAGGAATCTTGAGCACGATGGGCGCGCTGGCAACGACATTGATGGGGGTGCTCGCCGGCCCTTTGATCCGCGCCAAAAACAAGACCCCGATTGAGAAAGTTGCGCTCATGTTTGTGGCAGGCATCTCATGCATGATTCTCGGATGGATTTGGAATCCCTGGTTTCCCATCAACAAGTCGCTGTGGACCAGTTCGTATGTGTTGTTCACCGGTGGTCTCGCGTTGCAGTTCCTGGCGCTCTGTTACTGGCTCATCGACATCAAAGAGTACAAGTCCTGGACAAAACCATTCGTCATCTTCGGCGTCAATGCGATCGTCCTGTTCGTCGGCACAGGAGTAATGGCCAGACTCATCGGAATGACCAGCGGTTTCGTGGGCCGTTTTGAGACGCTAATTCACGTAACGAGGGAAGACGGGTCACCGATGCCGTTGCAGAGCTGGATTTATAATCATGTATACGCTTCCTGGCTATCGCCGAATAACGCGTCACTCGCATTCGCGATTTCATTCATTCTGTTGTGGCTGTTTCTGATGTGGCTGCTGTTTAGGAATAAGATCATTATCAAGATTTAAGATGGTCACCCAGACTTGTTGGTAATATCTGACGCTAACCCGTATTTGTGCGACGACGGAAATATGTGTGTTTGTAAGAAGGAGAATAACCATGCCAACCTACATTGCTTTGCTCAACTGGACCCAGCAGGGAATTTCAAAAGCCAGCGGCAGTGCAAAACGCCTGGACGCCGGACGCAAGGAGTTCAAGAAAGTGGGCGCGGACATCAAAGATGTTTACCTGACGATGGGTCGATATGATCTCGTGTGCGTAATCGAAGCGCCGAACGATGAGGCTTATGCGAAAGCCATTCTGGGACTGGGTTCACAGGGAAACGTTAGTACTGAGACGCTGAAGGCGTTTACTGAGGACCAGTATCGCAAGATCATCGGCTCTCTTTGATGATGGAATTCACATCATTAGTCGAGTCGGATTTTCGGCCACAGATTTCACGGACAAACACTGATTGGAAAAACAGATCTGTATCATCTGTGGCCGGCATATCCAGGTCCGCGTAAAACTCGTCCACCCAGCGCCGGCGTACGCTGGCCGTTATCGACCTCGATCTGCCCGTTCACAATCACGTAGTTGATTCCAACCGGATATTGATTTGGGTCTTCGAAAGTCGCGCGATCAATTACTGTGGCCGGATCGAAAATCGTAAGGTCCGCAAAGTATCCTTCACGAATTAATCCACGCTGTTTCAGTCCCACGTTCGACGCCGGCAGTCCGGTCATCTTGTGAATTGCGAACTCTAAAGGCATTAGCTTCTCGTCGCGCACATACTTTCCGAGAATTCTCGGGTAAGTGCCCCAGCCGCGCGGGTGCGATTTCGAACCCCCCAGCGGGCCATCGGTCGCCCGGGCACCGCTATCGGTGCAGATGCTGACGAGCGGCGATTTCAAAGCAGCTTTCATGTCCGCTTCGCTCATCATGAAAAAGATTGCGCC
>Ga0126382_10000802_pt1 | contig 12390 bp, 13 predicted proteins | sample PanSoiMetPlot_30_FD_92548 | JGI IMG/M metagenome (GOLD analysis project Ga0126382, IMG submission 92548) | Tropical forest soil microbial communities from Panama - MetaG Plot_30 | ecosystem: Environmental > Terrestrial > Soil > Tropical forest > Bulk soil | place: Panama | collected 2016-02-17 | reverse complement strand
GCCCCGACGTGCCCGACATGGCGCCGAAATTCTCCGCGACCTGCAAGGAGGCGGGGGTTGACGGCCTGATCCTGTTTCCCATCGCCGGCCCGCGCGCGGTAGTAGCGTTTGCCGGTAGTGCGTATCGCAACCGATTATTGCCAATCGTTGGTGGTGATCTACCGTTTGCTGATTATAACGCGAGCGGCGGTGGCTATGTAATTGACGATGCGCTGGAGAAGATCTTTCGCAAGGCGATCGAAATTGGGGTCGACCATTTCGTGATACCGGGCAACACTTCGGAAAAGGTCAAACATCATGCGCGCTGGTTGGTGGGGAAGGTCGAGCGTCCCTCCCTGTTTATTCCCGGCATCGGCGCCCTTGGCGGCTCTATCGCCGATGCGTTCGCCGCTGCACCTGGTTGCAACGCCTATGCCGTGGTTGGCCGCGCGATATATGGCGCGGCCGATCCCGCCGAGGCAGCCCGGCGACTCGCCGAGGAAGCACAGCGCTTCCGCTGATTACGAGCATATTCCGTGACCTCCATTAGGGCGGTGCTGTTCGATTGGGGCGAAACGCTCGTCCGCATTCCTGGCATGATCCACAGCCCCGAACGGCACCTCGCCTGCCTCAAGCGATTATTTGAGGAGCTTAGCGAGGAGAGTCGCATGCCGCACCTGCGTAATGTCGGCGCGTCCTGGTCGACCCTACGCACCGCATATCTCGAGGCCTGCCGCAAGCACATCGCGCATTCCGCAACGACGCGACGCGAGCATAGCTTCGAGGACCGCTTTACGACGACATTGAAGCTCCTAGAAATCGAAGAGCTTCCCGAAGCCATCGTGCTGTCGCGATGGGCCAACCGGCTAGGAGAATTGGTTGCGCAGGACGCGGAAATGGTAGCCGGAGCCGACGATGTCGTGGGGGAATTGGCCCGTCATGCGCAGCTTGCCATCGTCTCCAACTATCCGCACGCGCCAGTCGTCTACGCCACACTCGAGCGATTGGGATTGCGTCATCACTTCTCCGCTATTGTGGTCTCGAGCGAGCTGGGCTGGCTCAAGCCGCATCCGGAGCTCTATCGCACGGCACTCAGTCGCGTCGGTGCACGTGCGGACGAGGCGCTGTTCGTCGGTGACGATCTCGATAACGACGTCAGGGCCCCCAAGGCATTGGGGCTGCGCACCGCGTGGTTCACGACGGAGCCGACTGCGCGGCCGCCCGAGGCCAATATCAAGATATGCGATCTGCGGCAGTTGACGTCGTGGTGCAACCTATCGTCCGGAGTGTTACGGGAGCGTGTAAGCGGTGATCGAGCTTGAGACCCAGCTAATGATCGACGGAAAATTTATTGCCAGCGCCGCGGGCAACTCGTTCACGGTGATCAGCCCGATCACCGGCGAAGCCTATGCCAAGGTTGCCAGCGCGGGCCCCGAGGATCTCGATCGCGCCGCCGCGGCCGCCCGCCGTGCCTTCGACGAGGGCCCTTGGCCGAGACTAGCGCCGTTCGAACGTGGGCGCGTACTGCGGGCTATCGCGGACCGCATCCGCGGTGAACTCAACGCCATCGCCGAGATCGAGACGCGTAGCGGCGGCAAAACCATCGCGGATTCTCGAAATGAGGTCGAGGCGGCGGCGCGTGTGTTCGACTATTACAGCGGCGCCATGGATAAGTACTTCGGCGAGACCATTCCGATGGGCGAAGGCGTGCTCGACTTCACGCTTCGAGAACCCGTCGGCGTTGTAGCGCAGATCACCCCATGGAACTTTCCCTTCCTGGCAGCGGCATGGAAGGCGGCGCCGGCGTTGGCGACGGGCTGCTCGGCTATCCTGAAACCTGCGAGCTATACACCGCTAACTTCCTTGCTGCTCGGGCGCATTGCCGTCGATGCCGGCGTGCCTGACGGAGTTCTCAATGTGCTGCCGGGGCCAGGGTCGGCCTTGGGTGAGCGCATCGCCACCAATGTTCTGATTGACAAGATCGCATTCACTGGCGAAACGCGAACCGGCGCGACCCTCCTCAAAGCCGCCGCTGACGGAATCAAGCGCGTTTCGCTGGAGCTCGGCGGCAAGAGCCCGAACATCGTGTTCGCCGATGCGGACATCGCCAAGGCCGCGACTGCGGCGGTCAAGGGTGGGTTCGGCAATGCGGGCCAGAGCTGCTCAGCACGCTCTCGGCTCTTCGTCGAGCGCAAGGTTCATGACGAGCTGCTCGCCGCCTTCGTACGCGAGACGAAAAATTATCGGGTCGGCGATCCGCTTGATCTGAAGACCGAGATGGGGCCGCTGGTGGCGAAGGCCCGGTGGCAAAACGTCAAAGATCTAGTCGATGCTGGATTGGCCGAAGGCGCCCGCATCGTCTGCGGCGGCGACCGTCCGGCGCCACGCCCGGAGGGCTGCTATTTTGCGCCTACGATCATGACTGAGGTCGACAACCGCATGCGGATCGCTCGCGAGGAGATTTTCGGGCCTGTCGTGGTCGTCATTCCCTTCGACAGTGAAGAGGAAGTGGTCCGACTTGCCAACGACAGCGACTACGGGCTCAATTGCTCTGTGTGGACACGCGACGTTGGCCGCGCGCTACGCGTTGCACGTGCTTTGCGTACCGGAATGGTTAGCATCAACTCACATGGCAGCGCCAGCCGCTATGGGACCTACGCCCCCTTCGGCGGCTATAAGAAGTCAGGACTGGGCCGCGAGCTCAGCATGCACGCGCTCGCCCTTTACACAGAGGTGAAGAACGTGTTCGTGGAGCTTAAGGATCAGTAGCGCCGCCGGGTGTCATTCTGGCCAAGCAATCTCGGCGCAGCCCAGACCGAGAGAGCCGGGCAACTAGCCAGGCCTATTTCTTTTCGATTACGCGCGGGTTGTGCCACGGTGGGAAGGGCGATCGTGGATTCCGCGAGAAGGCCAAACGATCAGGATCCAATATGTCAGTTGACCACCAGATTACAGCGATCGTCGGCGCGCGTCTGATCGACGGTCTCGGCCGCAATCCAATCAAGAAAGGCACGGTCGTAATCGAGGACGGGCGCATCGCCGCAGTGGGCAAGGATACGGCGGTCCAGATCCCGCGCGGGGCAAAGGTGCTCGATGCCGCCGGACGGACCGCGTTGCCCGGCATCATCGATTGCCACGTTCATTCGACGTACCGAGCCCGGGACATCCGAAAGCACCTGCAAAATACGCCGACCTACAACGTGCTGCGCTCGACCCACATTCTTGAGGAGACGCTGGCCTGCGGCGTGACCGCCGCGCGCGACATGGGCGGTGCCGATGCAGGATTTCGTGAGGCGATCGCGGAGGGGTTCATTAAGGGGCCGCGACTCCTGATCTCGATCGTCATGATCTCGCAGACCGGCGGCCATGGCGATTCCTGGGTGCCAGCCGGGCTCCGCCTCCAGAAGCGGGCCTGGCTTCCGAGCGGCGTGGTCGATGGCCCCGAAGAGATGCGCAAGCTGGTGCGCACGCTACTGATGGCGGGCGCGGATTTCATCAAGATCTGCACCACTGGCGGGATCACTTCGTTGACCGACAGCTGGGACGAACCGCAACTCGGTGTCGACGAGATTCGCACGGCGGTGGCCGAGGCTCGGGCGAAGCGCAAGGGCGTCGCCGTGCATGCAGAAGGTCTCGACGGTATTCGCAACGCGCTCGCCGCCGAGATCCACTCGCTCGAGCACGGCTGGTTTCTTGACGAGGCGTGCGTCGACCATATGATCAATCGCGGCATCTGGTGGGTGCCGACCATTGCACTCGTGCCCTTGTCGGTAGAACGGCACAAGGCCGACCCGGCATGGAGCAGCCAGCAGCTCGCCAAGGAAGACGACAAGGATGCCGCTATCTACGCGGCAATGCAAAAACAGATTCCCCTATGGAAGGATGCGGTGAGACGCGGGATTAAGGTAGCGATGGGCACTGACCAATCGCATCGACTGCTGGTCGGCGAGAACTTAGTGGAGCTGGAATTCATGGTAAAGTGGCTCGGCATGTCGGAGATGGAGGCGATCGTCGCCGCGACCAGCCGCGGCGCAGAGTGTATCGGGCGCCCCGAGCTCGGCGCGCTGGCGCCGGGCAAGCGCGCAGATGTGCTGGTGGTCGACGGCGATCCGCTAGCTGATATTGCGGTGCTGCAGGACCGCAAACGCCTGCACCTCATTGCTAAGGATGGCCGCACCTATAAAAATCTGATCAACTAGACCGAAGATACGCTCTGGCGCAGGTAAACAGCGCGGCACCAAGGACGAGAAAGGAGCGCGCACATGCAACTTAATCGCTTCATGATCCGGCCTTATGTCGAGCAAGCGCTGCGCGTCGAGATCGGCCAAGGCGACACGACCGGCGGTTTCCTGGTGGGTGAAGATCCAGTGCAGACTGCGCAGATCTACGCCAAAGGCGACGGTATAGCCTGCGGACTGCTGCTCGCAGACGAGACCATTCGCACCATCGATCCCGACGCCCGCATTGAACACATGGTGAAGGATGGGGAGGAGATGGGTCCCGGCAAGGTCCTGCTCAAAATGCAAGCCAAGGCCTCAACTTTTTTCGTAGTCGAGCGCTGCGCCCTCGACTGGATCCAGCAGATGTCCGGGATCGCTACAAAGACTCGGCGCTACGTTAATTTGGTTAAGCACACCAAGGTGCGCATCACCGATACCCGCAAGGGCTGGCCAGGGTTGCGCATGCTGCAGAAATACGCTGTGCGCTGTGGCGGCGCCCATAATCACATCTTCAACCTGAGCAATTGTGTACTGGTCAAGGACAATCACATCAAGATTGCCGGCGGCATCCGCAACGCGGTCGAGATTTTACGTTCGCGTGCCCAGCACACCTTTAAGTTCGAGGTGGAATGCGAGACGCTGGATATGGTGCAGGAAGCGCTCGACTGCGGAGTCGAGGTGATCATGTTTGACAACATGGATTTCGACGAGATCAAGGCCGGGCTAAAGCTGGTGAATGGCCGTGCCATCACAGAGGCCTCCGGCGGCATCAATGAACAGACGATCGTCCCCATCGCTGAGACCGGGGTCGATGTGATCTCCGTCGGCGACCTCACACATAGCGTGACCTCGGTCGACATCAGCCTCGACGTGCAGGACATCAAGCCGAGCGCGATCCGCACCATTGAGCGGCTGCGCGCAGCGACGGGCTGATCGTGTTCCCCCAGGCCTCGCTTGATCGCGCCGCGCAGGCGCTACAGCTCGCTTCGGCTCGAGCGATCCGCATCGTCACCGCGGAGACCTGCACAGCCGGGCTGGTGTCGGGCTGCCTGACCTCGGTACCGGGCGCTTCCAAGACTTTCGAGCGCGGTTTCGTCCTCTACCACGATTCGGCCAAGGCGACTGGACTTGGGGTACCCGAGGCGGTTTCACGTCAATATGGTGCGGTGAGCGCTGAGGTGACTAAGGGCCTTGCCGAAGGCGCGCTCGCTCATTCGACTGCCGGCGCCTCCGTGGCAATAACCGGTTATGCCGGGCCTGGTGGCGGCAACGAAAAAAACCCTGTTGGCACAGTTTATGTTGCTGCGGCGCGCAAGGACGCCAAGACGCTCGTCGAACGCCATGTCTTCTCCGGCGACCGCGACGCTGTGCGCATCCAGGCGGTCGGCGCTGCGCTGGCGCTATTGGTGCAGCAACTCTCGTAACGAACCAAGCCGTTTCTCTGCGGAGGTTACGCCTTCATATCTTGCAATGGCGCCTCCTCGACCACCTCACCGCGCTCGATCACAAATGCCCGCCCGGCCAGCATGGCGGCTCGTTTGAGGTCGGATTCGGCGACGAGGACTGTAAGGTCGTGCTCCGCCTGCTGGAAGTCGCGGACCGTTCGCGCGAGTCGCCGCGACAGCGCGGTCGAGACCCCCTCAAACGGCTCGTCGAGAAGAAGCAGCTTTCTGCCATTCACGAAGGCGCGGGCCAGCGCCACCATCTTTTGCTGCCCGCCGCTCAGCGTGCTCGCCCTGCGCGCCGACCACTCTTTAAGTTCCGGCATCAGATCGAAGATCCGATCTAGCCTTTCGTAATAGTCCGGGATGCCACTAGCCTCAGCTGGGATTAGCAGGTTGTCGCGAACAGACAAGGTGCCGACTAGGCGCCGATCCTCAGGCAAGTATCCGATACCGAGCCGAGCGCGCAGGTAGGAGCTCGTGCCATTGAGCTTGTTACCGTCGAGATCGATCCGACCTGAACTCAGGTGGGTCAATCCCATGATGCTTCGGATCGTCGTGGTCTTACCGGCGCCGTTGCGGCCCACGAGCCCGACGATGGCGCCGGTTTCGACCGCGAAGCTTAGTCCCCGCAGGATGGTGACTGCGCTGATCGCAACCGTGATGCCTTCGACGCGGAGCACGCAAGTCCTCGCCAAGAACGGCCCGGCGGACCTCCGGGCGTGCCAGAACATCTGTGACCGGACCGTCGGCAATTAGTTTTCCGCCGTCAAATGCGACGGCCCGCATGGCGTAGCGCTCAATGATCTCCATGTCGTGCTCGACAAAAATCGTGGTGACACTGTGCTCCTTGAGCGCCGGCATGAGTGTATCCATCACGGAAAACTTGTCGCGCGCACTCACGCCGCTGGTCGGCTCGTCCATCAGCAGCACCTTCGGCTCGAGAATGACCGACAGCGCCACATCGAGGACCTTGCGTCCACCTTCCGGCAGGTTCGAGACGGTCCCCGCTGCTTGGTCGCGCAGCCCGAATCGCGACAGGACCTCATTGGCCTTGATGAGCTGCTCGCGACCGTACATCGGTGTCCAGAAATCGGTGCCTCGACCGGAATGCGCAGCGATCGCGATCAGGACGTTGTCGAGCACCGTCAGCCCGGTATAAAGCTGCGGGACTTGGAAGGAACGCGCCACGCCCAGCGCAGTGATTCGCCGAGGTCCGAGCCCCGTGATGTCGGTCCCCTGAAACACAATGCGGCCGGACGTCGGCTGAAGATATCCGGTGATCAGGTTCAGCAACGTGGTCTTGCCGGAGCCGTTGGTGCCGATGATCCCGACGATTTCACCCTCGCCAAGCGACAAGCTCACGTCGTCAACGGCGCGTAGCATGTCGAACGCGCGAGAGACATTCTGAACGTCGATCGTCGCCAGGGTCATCGTGGCTTGGCCCGCAAGCGCGTGAGGAGAGTCCACAGCCCCTGCGGCTGGACGTAGATCACCAGCAACAGGAACACGCCCAAGGTCAGCTGCCAAGTGTGCGGCGAGAACTTCACCGCATAGTTCTTGATGAACTCGAATGCTATCGAACCGACGAAGGGCGCGAACACGCTGCCGGTCCCGCCAAGCACCGCGACGAAAACAAAATCGCCCGACGAGACCCAGAATGCGAGGTCCGGGGACACATGGCCGACGAGATAGGCGACGAGCGCACCGCCGAGCCCGCTGATACCTCCGGAGATGACGTGGGACGCCAGAATGGCGTGGCTTGCGGAGGCGCCGAGGTACTCGATGCGGATCTCGTTGTAGCGCACCGCCTGCATGAGATAGCCGAGCGGTGAGGCGAGGAACCGCGCGCCGACATATACCACGGCGGCGGTGAGCATCAACACGAGGTAATACTGGACAAGGCTGGGATTAGCCGACGTCACCCCCGCCACCGAAAAGCCGCGTACGCTGAGTCCATCGGTCCCGCCGGAGAAATCGTAGAATTTGATCAGCACCGTGTAGAGGATCATCGACAGCGCAAGGCTCAACATCGCGAAATAGATGCCGCGGAAGCGTGCGAGCAGCAACCCAAGCGCGGCCGCGATCACCGCCGATATGACGACCGCCAGCGGAAGCGCGACCAGCGCCTCGCCGACGCCGAACTTGTTCGCCAGAAAGCCGACCGTATACGCGCCGATCGCAAAGTACAGCGCCTGGCCGAATGAGATCAGGCCGCCGCGCAGCAGAAGCACGACCCCTAGCACGACGGCGCCTTTGGCGAGCGCAAGCGCGATGAGGAAGACGATCCAGTCCGACAGAAACAGGGGCAGGACCGCAAGCACAACGAGTGCCGCGATGACGCTCAAACGGGTCGCGGTCCGGCTCATATCTTGCGTAACTCGACGACACCGAACAAGCCCTGCGGTCGCCACAGCAGGACCGCGACCATCAGCGCGTAGATCACGAACAAGTCGATCTCCGGGAACAATTGGACGGCCACCGCGCGCGCGATTCCGACGATGATGCAGCCGAGTGCCGCGCCGCCGATGCTGCCCAGTCCGCCGATGCCGACCACCGCAAAAGCCAGCACGATGACGGAAACTCCCATCCCCGGCTCAACCGACATCATCGGCGCCGTCAACGCGCCGCCGAGCGCCGCCAGGAACGTGCCGAGTGCGAAGGCCATGAGGTCGATGCGCGGGACATTGATGCCAAGCGCGCCTGCTATCTCACGGTCGTTGATGACGCACGTGACTTGGCGGCCGAACGAGGTGCGATGAATGACGATCCAGAGTAGGAGACCCACAAGGATCGCAACAATCGTCAGCAAGAACGGATATCCGGCAAATGCAATACCGGCCAAGCGCACCCGCCCGAACATGCGGTATGGACCCTCGGCCAAATACGGATCGACCCCCCAAATCAACCGCACCACGTCCTCCAGGATAAGGAAGAGCGCAAAGGTCGTCAGCAGACCGATGACCTCGTCCTCGCCGTATACGCGCCGCAAGAGCAGGCGCTCAATGAGCGGGCCGATCGTCAATCCGACGACGATGGCGGCGAGCAGCAGCAGCGGCAAGGTTATCCAGCTCTGCTGGTTCTGACCCGCAAACTGGAGGATGAGTGTCGCGCCGAGGTAGGCACCAATGGCGTAGAGACTGCCGTGCGCGACGTTAAGGATTCGCAGCACACCGAAGATGAAGGTGATACCCGCCGAGACGAGAAACAGCCAGGACGCGAAGGTAATGCCGTCGATCAGGATGATCGGCAGGAGATTCATGACAACCGCACCTTGAGAGCTCCTTTGGGGCTAAGTGGAACGCCCTCAGCCGGCTGCAAAATTGTCAGGCGAGGAGCAGTCGGACGCAAAAGTGACATCGGCTTTGCCAGACGCGCTCCCGCCCAACGAACGCTCTCGCTCCGGGAGAGGGCGCTGACGCTAATTCCGAGTCGGCCAGCTTTCAATCCACTCGATCGTCTTATGGCGCTCCGGCGGTATGACATCGGCGGCGGGGTAGACGCGGAAGTTGTCGAGGAGCGCGTAACCGAACTCGGCGTTCTTCTGGCCGGAGGTGAGGCCCCACATCGCCTCGTGGATTCCTTCATGATCCTTGCGCACAAGGACCTTGCCACGAGGCGTGTCAAACTCGAGGCCTTCCATCGCAGCGCCTATCTCCTCGTTGCTCGGCCAGCCGCCATTCTTCGGCTTGATGGCCTTTTCGATCGCAGCCTTCAGGCCATAGAAGGCCTGCGCCATAAAGTGCCCCGTGTAGTCGGGCAGGCTGTTGAACTTGGCCTTGTAGCTTGTGAGATAGTCGCGATTGGGAGCGTACTTGTCCGGCTCGGGATACTGAAGATGATAGCCGCGCCCAGAAAAGGCCACGCCCTTAGGAAGAATCTCCGCCTGCTGAACCAGGCCGGTTGTCATCAACACCAGACTCTGCTCAAACAGGCCGCGCGTTTCGGCCTGATTGATGAAGCTGGTCCCGCCAGCGCCCCAGTTAACAGTGTGGATCACATCCGGCTTCAGCGCCAGCAGGCGCGAGATCTCGGAAGAATATTCGGTCGCTAGGAATTTGGGCCACAGCTCGCCCACCACCTGCACGTCCGGCTTGAGCTTAAGGATCGCCCGCTTAAACACGTCCCAGGAATCGCGCCCGTAGGCATAATCGTAGTTCATGCCCGCGATGGTCTTGAGATTGGGCTTGAGGGCGAGAACGTAGCGCGCCGCGGCGACATTTTCGGATACCGCATGCGCGGCGGTGCGGAACACGTATTTGTAGACTCCTTTGTCGAACAACCGGTAGTTGGCGCATACTTGAAAGATTGTCAGCGTCTTGAGCTCGTCGGCGACCGGGGCGACGGCCAGACAATTAGCGCTGGACGTGTAGCCGATCACGATTGCGACCTTCTCGTCCTGGACGAGGCGGCGATACTCCGCAACCTTGTCAGCCGCGGACCCGGCTTCGTCAACGTACATGGTATTGAGACGGACGCCCCCGATTCCACCGGAAGCGTTAAACTGCTCAGTCAGCAATTTGGCCGTGTTGACCGAGGATGCATCGTGCGGCGCGCCCGCCCCAGAGAGAAACTGAACGATCGCGATCTTGATCTCGCTCGGCTTGCTTTGTGCGAGGGCAGGTCCGAACTGCAGGCATGCCGCGACGAGAGCCAATGTCCCGGTTACCCTGCGCACACCATTCCTCATGGTAACTCTCCCCTTTTTGCCTCACCCGCTGGTATTACCGCCGGATAGTGCTCCCTCATATTTTTGGTGCCAAGACTTGGCCGCACCAAAAGTTCTGCGCAGCCAGTAAAGCTAGTTGCCTTCTCGATAGGCCACCAGGTCGATTTTCATGCGCTCCCGCACCGGCAGCGCGGACACGGCGACGCAGGTTCTCGCCGGCTTGTTGGGGGCGAATGCCTCGCCATACAGCTCGTTGACGCGCGGGTAATCAGCCATGTCGGTCAAGTAGACGGTCGCCTTGACGACATGCTGAAGCGTGCATCCGGCAGCCGCCAGGATCGCTTCGAGATTTACGATCGCCTGGCGCGTTTGCTCGATGACATCATCGGAGACCACTTGCCCGCTCTTTGGATCGAGTCCCCCCATCCCCGAGACATAAACCCACGGTCCAACCACCGTCGCATGAGAAAATGGGCCGGGCGGCTGCGGGGCCTTGGGTGCGTCAACGAGCCTATGTGCGGGCATGATCCGATCGAGTCCTATGCTTCATTCGTTGCTTTCGCGCCGATCCAATCCCGCAGGGCGCTTGCGGTCGAAAATCCCGATCGGCGATCGATCAGTCTTCCGTCACGGAACAGGAGGAGCGTCGGGACGCCGCGAATGTCGTACTTGGCAGTGAACTCCGTATGCCGCTCCGCGTTGAGCTTGTGGGCGCGAACGGCGACCGCCGCAACCATCGGCTCGACGCGGCGGCAGATCACGCAGCTCTGCGTGTAGACGTCCAACAGCAGCAGTCCCGGCGCAGCAAGGGCCGCACCGACCTGCTCCGCCGAGGTTAGATCCAAGAGCGTCGCCAACTCAGTCTCCTTAGGCGGATTTTTTCCAGATTTCTCCGCGACCTTTCATATAGCTCAGGAATTCGTCCGCACCGACGTTGAGAGCCCCGTTGATCAGATTGAAGCTGTTGCCGGTGTTTACCGTCTCGAGCGTTTCGACGAGGTCGGAGTCCGACGCGCCCTTCCGTCGCAATTCTTCGATATCTGCTGGAACGATTGAATGAGGGTCGCCGTTCGCCTTCAGCGCATAATTGAATAGCGCTTTTTCTTTTTCCGACAGGCCAATGCGATCGGGATCAAATTCGAGGGCGGCCACGACCTCCTCGTCTGAGGCTCCGGCGTTGCGTAGAGCGGTCGCGTGAAAGGACACGCAGTAATCACACCTGTTCGCCTCGGCGAGCGCCGTCATCACAGCTTCCTTAAACTTGACGCCGAGAGTCCCTTGCGACAACAGCACCATCAGCCGCCGGAAATTGGCTTTGGCTAGTTCGGGAAAGGCTGCATAAGCCTTAAACAGATTTGAGACACGGCCCGGCCCGCGCACTCGCTCTATCTCGTCATAGAGCTCTTTGCGTGGGCCTGTAGCCCCTTCGATCGGAACGAGATCGATGAACGGCGGCGTGCTTGCATCACGGCTCCATTGACCTGCCATAGTTATGTTCCTCACCAAACGCGGTTGCTAAGAAGAACCGCATTCCACTAAGCCAACGATATCAAACGGTATCGAGATTGCGTTTCAAGTTCCTTTAAATTTGGACGGCCGTTTGTCGTGGAAGGCCTCCACGCCTTCGCGGAAGTCGTCGGATTGCCGCAGCCGGCTATAGCAATGCCCTTCCAACTCGATTGCGATCGATAGTGTTGAGTCTTCCGTGTCTCTGAGAAGTTTTTTGGCTGTACGCTGTGCGAGCGGCGAGAAGGTCAGGAGTTCGTCAACTAGAGCGTCGGTTGTTGCTTCAAGTTTCGCATCGGGCACGCATTCGGTCGCGATGCCCCACTCGTAAGCCCGCTTGCCGGAGATACGCTTCGAGCGCATCACGATGTCCTTCGTACGTGTAATGCCCACGATCTTCTGCAGCCGGGCGGAACCACCTGAGCCGGGGATTTGGCCGAGCTTCTGCTCGGGCAAGGCATAGAAGCAGGTCTCCGACGCGATGCGAAAATCGCAAGCGAGCGAAATCTCGAAGCCGACGCCGAAGCAGTAGCCTCGATTGGCCGCAACCACGGGCTTGCTGCAGCGGGCTGGC
>Ga0126382_10000800_pt1 | contig 12402 bp, 11 predicted proteins | sample PanSoiMetPlot_30_FD_92548 | JGI IMG/M metagenome (GOLD analysis project Ga0126382, IMG submission 92548) | Tropical forest soil microbial communities from Panama - MetaG Plot_30 | ecosystem: Environmental > Terrestrial > Soil > Tropical forest > Bulk soil | place: Panama | collected 2016-02-17 | reverse complement strand
GCCCCGGCCTCGGCCGCCGCCAGCAGGCCGTCGGCAAACGGAAAGAAGGCGTCGGAGGCCACCACCGAGCCCTTGGCCAGCGGCTGATCGAGGCCGGCCGCCTTGGCCGCCTCGGCCGATTTCCAGGCCGCCATCCGGGCGCTATCGAGGCGGCTCATCTGACCGGCGCCGATGCCGACGGTGGCGCCGTCCTTGGCATAGACGATGGCATTGGATTTGACGTGCTTGGCCACCGTGAAGGCGAATTTCAGGTCGGCGAGCTCGGCGGCCGTCGGCTGGCGCCGGCTCACGACCGCAAGCTTAAGATCATCGACGATGGCGTTGTCGCGGGACTGCACCAGGAAGCCGCCGGCCAGCGAACGGAAGCTGAGATCGGGCTGACGCGGGTCGGGCAGGGCACCGGTGGTGAGTAAGCGCAGGTTCTTTTTGCCGGCAAAGATCGCCTTGGCCTCGGCGCTGGCCGCGGGCGCAATCACCACCTCGGTGAACATGCCCGTGATCTCGCCGGCGGTCGCCGCATCGATGGTGCCATTGAGGGCAATGATGCCGCCGAAGGCGCTGATGGGATCGCACCTGAGCGCCTTCAGATAGGCCTCCACCAGCGAGCGGCCGCTGGCGACGCCGCAAGGATTGGCGTGCTTGATGATGGCGACCGCCGGTGCCAGGTCCGGATCGAATTCGGCCACCAGCTCCAAGGCGGCGGCGGTGTCGGCAAGGTTGTTGTAGGAGAGCTCCTTGCCCTGCACTTGCACCATGGTGGCAAGGCCCGGTCGTGCTGTCCCGGTCAGGTAGAAGGCGGCGTGCTGATGCGGGTTTTCGCCATAGCGCAGCGCCCGGGCGAGTTTACCGCCGAACGCCCGCCAGGCCGGGGCCGGCTCGCCCAGCACATCGGCGAACCAGCCGCTGATCGCCGCGTCATAGGCGGCGGTGCGGGCAAAGGCTTTGGCGGCCAGCGTCTTGCGCAGCTGCTGGCTGGTGGCGCCGTGCCCGGCACGCAGCTCTTCCAGCACCAGCGGATAGTCGGCGGGATCGACCAGCACCGTGACCGCGGCGTGATTTTTGGCGGCCGCGCGCAGCATGGCCGGCCCGCCGATGTCGATGTTCTCGATGGCAACGTCGAAGGCGGCGCCTTGGGCGACGGCGGCCTCGAACGGATAGAGGTTGACGACCAACAGGTCGATGGCGGCGATGCCATGCGCCGCGGCCGCCGCCTCGTGCTCGGCCTGGCCGCGAACGGCCAGCAGCCCGCCATGCACCTTGGGGTGCAAGGTCTTGAGGCGGCCATCCATCATCTCCGGAAACCCGGTGTAGTCCGAGATCTCCGTAACGGTGAGCCCGGCCGCCTTGAGCGCGGCGGCGGTGCCGCCGGTCGACAGGATTTCAACGCCAAAACCGGCAAGTCCGGTGGCAAAGTCGACGATCCCGGTCTTGTCCGACACCGAAATCAGCGCCCGCCCGATGCTCGTCTTCGTGTCTGTCATGTGGCCGTCGTTTCCCAATCGCCCTGCCCGAAGTTGGCCTTGCGGCCAGCACTTGGGCGCGCCCGGCGGCCTTCACTGAAAGTCGCCTCGCGCTCATCCGCTTGCGGCCCCGCGCGGCACGTCGCGCCGCCCCGGCGGCGGCAGTTTCCGCGCTTAGCATGGAACCGGAACGCATACACCCCTATCCTCAAGGCTTTGGCCGCGGCAGGGCTGGCGGCGTCATGTCCGCGAGCGCCAGGCGCTCGCCCAGCGAGGGCAGCGCAACGGCCTCGTTGGCGGCCGCTTGCGGTCGCAGGCCCGGCGGCATCCGCACCAGCTGCCAATCGACCTTGGCTTCGCCGTGGCAGGCCGCGCGCAACACCACCTGCTGCCCGGCCAAGGCCGTTACGATCCCGGCGCCGTAAACGCTGGGCTCGATCGTCAGCGCCGCACCGCGACCCGACAGGCGCCAATGCGCCCCCGACTTTAGCACGAGGTCGACCTTGTCGGGCTCGTCCCCGGGCCAGACCTCGACGTCGGGATGCAGGTGGAAATGCACGGCGAACGGCAGGTCCCAGGAAAAACGCAACACGCCTTTGGCCGGCAGCAGCTGATCGCTGCCGAGGAGCATGCCGCCGGCAAGGTCAAGGGCAAGGTGCCGAGCGTGCACGAGGCCCCAGCGCCCGACATAGCCGTCATGCGTGGCCACGAGCGTGACACCGGCACCAGTCTCGGCGATGTCGCAGGTGACGTGATCGGGGTGTTCGATCGCCAGCGCGCCACGGCCGGCTCGGCCGCGGCGCACCAGCACCGAGGAGGACTGCTCTTTAATGCACAAGGTGTTGTGGCTCGCCGTCGCGCGCGCCGCCGCGCGCTGGCCGGCGTTGCCAACGCCCGGCGCGCCGTTGTTGACGAACATCGGCTCGCCACCAATGCTGAGCTCGAAGGCGAGGCAGCCGGCATGCGCGCTGTGGCCGAACGCCGGCGGCGGCGGCGTGCCGACATCGATCAGCGCGATGGCTGTGCCGCGTTCGAGGCGCGCGTAGCGCGACTGCGGCGCCAGCGCCGGCAACCGATCGTGGCCCTTGTCGTAGGCGAGTACGGTCGCCAGCAGATCGCGATCGGTGGCACCCACGCCATTGAACCGCGCCAGGCTGCCATCGCCGAGGCGCACGTGGCGCAACATCGGCACCATCCGGTCCAGCGCCCGCTGCAGGGCGCCGCTGGGCGGCACGTCGCGCAACAGAAAGCACTGCCGCACCGGCAGCAAGTCGAGCACCAGCGCGACCACGGTCTCGGCGTTGCGCCCGACGTGGCCACCGTCGGCCAGGATCTGGCGTTCGATCTCGCCCGCCAGCGCCCGCTCCGATCGGCTAAGCGCGCGGTCACGCCCAGCGATGCACAGATCGGCGAGCACGAGGCCCACCAACGCCACCAGCCTCGGGTAGCCCTCCGGCGCGTTGCGCCAGACCGCGGACAGATACGCGGCCTGCTGGTGCAGGCTCTTCATCACCGCCGCGTAGAAGCGGGGCTCGGTGGCATCGAGCAGCAGCGCGGAATGCGCCAGCCAGGCGCCGAGGCGGCGGCCGATCACCTCCGGCGCCCAGGCATTTGCCCGGTCACGGCGGCCGTGCTGCAGCCAGTCGGACACGAGCCGCCGCGCCAAGCCTTCGACCTCGGGCGATCTCACCGCATCGAGGTGGCGCAACCAGCCAAAGCCGTTGAGCTCGCGCGCCCAGTTCTGGCTCGGGGACCGCTGTTGAAAGGGCGAGCGGCCACCCAGATCGGCAATTTCGCCGGCGAGACCGAAGTTGCCGAAGCGCAACTCGTCGACGAAGCTTGGGTCCGCAACCCGCAGGTCGGGCGGCGCCATGATGAGCTCGTCGGCCGCAAACCGGCCGGCCGGCCAGGCCATCAGCGAGGATCGGCGCAGATAGGCCTCGCCCTCGATCAACCGCCGTTCGAGGGCATCAAGCGTACGCTCAAGCGCTTCGCCCGCGCCCAAAGCGGTGAGCCATCGAGACCACCTTGATGCCTCGGGCACCGGGGCCGGCCGCTCCGGGGGGGAGGTCCGCATCCGCTCCGTTAGCCCGCCGCTGCCGCCCGAGGCAAGACCGGCGACGTGAAAGGTTGTGGGTGAAGCGGCGATCGGTACCCGGGTTCAGCGCAGCCGCCGCAGCCGCGCCACGTAGAACCCGTCCATCCCCGTGCTGCCGCCGGGCGCATGATAGGGCAGCGTGCGCAATTCTCCGTCCGCCGTGATCCAGGCCGGATCGCCGCCGATCTCATCGGCAGCCACGGGATGGCGCGCGAACTCTGGCTTGCCGGCGAGGAAGCGGGCGATTTGCTGGCCGCCTTCCTCCGGCTCGAGCGAACAGGTGCTGTAGAGCAAGCTCCCACCCGGGCGCACCAGGCCTGCGGCATTCCCCAACAGGCGCTGTTGCAGCTCAGCCATCCGCGCCACATCGGCCGGCGCCTTGAGGCGCAGAATGTCGGGGTGCCTGCGGATGGTGCCGGTGGCGGTGCACGGGGCATCGAGGAGGACGACATCGAAGCTGGTGCCCGGTGCCCAGGTGGCGGCATCGGCGGCGACCAGGCTGGCCGACAGCGCCAGGCGATCGAGATTGGCCTTGAGCCGTTCCAGCCGCAGCGCCGCGACATCGACCGCCGTCACGATCGCTCCGCGCGCCGCCAGCCCGGCGGTCTTGCCGCCAGGGGCCGCGCACAGGTCGGCGACGGTGCGCTGGGCGACGTCGCCGGCGAGCGGGGTCACCAACGCCGCCGCCGCATCCTGCACCCACCACCGGCCCTCACTGTAGCCGGGGAGATCTTCGATCCGCCCCTGGGCGCTGAGCCGGATCGAGCCGGTCGGCAACAGCTGGCCGCCGAGCCGTTCGGCCCATTGCCTGGGGTCCTCGGCCGGCCGCAGGGTGATGTCGAGGGCCGCCTCCTCAAGACTGGCCTCGGCGATCCGGCGGGTCGCCGCGGCCCCATAGCTGTCAGACCAGCGTTGCCACAGCCAGGCGGGAATATTGAGCCGCGCCGCATCCTGGCCGGCAAGCGCGGCGGCGCCGCGCTCGCTCACGCGCCGCAACACGGCGTTGCTCAGCTTGGCAAAGCGATGCGCGCGCTGGTCGCGGCGCACCAGCTCGACGGACAAGTCGACGACGGCGTGCGCCGGCAGCTGAAGGCAGAGGAGTTGGGCGGTGGCGCACAACAGGATTGGCCACAGCTGCCCCTTGTCGGCGGGCAGCGGCCGCGCGATGAACTGGTTGAGAACGTGCTCGAGTTCACCCATCCGGCGCAACACGGTGGCGGCCACCATGCGCGCCAGGCCGCGATCACGCGCGTCGAGCCGCGCCAGTTCGCCGTTGCGCATTTTGAGGGCGAGGGTGTGCTCGAGCGGGCGCCGCATCGCCAGTACGCCGGCCACCAGGTCAACGGCCAGTCGACGGGCGCTCAGGCCGTCGGGCGCTTCGGCCCGGCGCCGAGGATGGACGCCATGGCTCGCGTTCGGAGGCTCACGCCGCGGCGGCAACAAACTCTAGCCCCACACTAACCCCACGGGCCCTGGCGTTGCGAGGGCGAGGCTCCACCCCAGGGCCCCGAGCCAGGCCTGCCGTCGTCGCCCCGGGGCGCGCCGTAGCCGGCCCCGCCGGTGGCTCCCATTTCCTCAGCCAAGCGCTCAAGCTCGGCGATGCGGTTGGCGGTGTTGGGATGGGTCGAGAACAGGTTGTCCATGCCCTCGCCGCTCAGGGGATTGATGATAAACAGATGCGCCGTGGCCGGTGCGGCCTCTGCTGGTTCGTTGCGAATGCCCTGCGCATAGTGTTCGATCTTGCTCAGCGCCGAGGCGAGCGCCAACGGCGTGCCCGAGATCATGGCCCCGAGCCGGTCGGCCTGATACTCGCGCGAGCGGCTGATCGCCATCTGCACCAGCATGGCGGCAAGGGGAGCCACCACAATGGCAACCAGCGCCCCGATCCAACCCACCGAGTTATTCTGGCGGTTGCCTCCGAACAGCGCCCCGAACTGCAGGTACTGCGCCAGCATGGAGATGGCGCCGGCGATGCTGGCGGCCACCGCCATGGTCAAGGTGTCGTAGTTTTTGACGTGGGAGAGCTCGTGCGCCATCACGCCGGCGACCTCGTCGGCCGACAACATCTCGATCAGGCCGGTTGAGGCGCAGACCGCGGCATGCGACGGACTGCGGCCGGTGGCAAAGGCGTTGGGCTGCGGATTGTGCATGATATAAACGCGCGGCATCGGCAGCTGCGCCTTGCGCGCGAGATCGGCGACGATGGCGTAGTATTCCCCACCCGAGCGGGCATCGACTTCTTCGGCGCCGTAGAGCCGCAACACCATCTTGTCGGATTGCCACAGGCTAAAGGCGTTCATGCCGAGCGCCACCACGAACGCAATCACCATGCCGGTGGCCCCGCCCAACAGCGCACCCATGGCAACAAAGATCCCCGTCAAGGCCGCCAGCAGCAGGCCGGTCCTGGCGAAATTCATGGGCATGGGGGGCCTCACCTTTGCAACGACTGGTCGCAGCGTGTCGATCGCGGGCGGCGACGACAAGGCTTAGAGCCATGGTAATATGGTGTGCCGCCCGAGCAAGAGCCAGTCTCCCCTCGACGAAGTCCGTGGCAAAGGCCTTAAAGATTAAGCGCTCTCACCCAAGATCATGTGCGAGGGCGGCGCTCTGCGGTTCGCGGACCCGTTCACGGCCAATGTGAGGTTTGAGATGTCCGAGGCAGGCCCGCCCGCCAAACCGTTTAGCGAACTTCCCCCACATGCGCAGCGGGCGCTGTTGGAAGCGGAAGCCCGCCGGCGCCAGTTTGATGCGCGCGCCGGCGCTCAGCCGCGGCCGAGCGAACAGGGCGGCCGGCGGGGTCCCGAGCCGACCCGCTATGGCGATTGGGAAAAGGACGGCATCGCCTCCGACTTTTGACACACCGATCCGCGATCGCGAGCCGGCCCGACCCCCTTGGGTCGCGGGCGTTGCGGCCGGCCGTGCCCCCAGCCCCGCCAGGCACCCGGAGCGTGGCCGTCGGCGGGCCGATCATTTATGGAGGGGGCATGCCTCGGCGCCGCCAGCCCATGATGACGCTATTGCTCCTGGTCCTGGTCGCGTTCGGGGCGAACCTTGCCGTGCTGTTTCGACAGGGCTTGGTCCCGCCGGCCGTCAACCCACTGCCCGCCCTTGATCTTGCCACTCCCGATCCCTGGTTCCTCGATTGGCGATTGGCTGCGCTGCGGCATGACCCCGGCCTGTGCCGGCACGTGTTGACCTCACCAACCATCGTCGCCGAGGCCCTCCCCGACAGTCCGCTCAAGGCCGGTTGCGGCTGGAATAACGCCGTGCGCGTCAGCAACGTCAACGGCATACGCGCCGGCTTCGACCCGGCGACCTGCGAGGCCGCAGCGGCGCTGGCGCTTTGGCTCAGCCACGACGTTGCGCCGCTGGCTGAACAGATGTTCGGCGAGCGGCTGGTGTCGATCCAAAGCTTCGGCTCCTACGCCTGTCGCAACATTGTCGGCAATCCCTTGTGGAAGGCGATCCGCAGTGAGCACGCGACCGCCAACGCCCTCGATATCAGCGCCTTCACGTTGGCCGGCGGACGGCGCATCAGTGTCGCCAAGCACTGGAAGGGAGCCGGCGTGGAGGCACAGTTTCTGCGCGCCGCCCATGCCAGCGCCTGCCGCTATTTCCGGGTCGTGCTCGGGCCCGACTACAACGAGGCCCACCACAACCATTTCCACCTCGACCGCGGTCTTTTGGGGCAGTGCAAGTAGCGGCTGGCTAAGCCGGCGGCCGCACGCGTCTGGCAAACCCCGCAGCATGGGCTGCCAAAGTTTCGGCGCTGTCGATGTCGGTAAGGGTGGCAAGCATGGCGATCGAGCGACCGGTGAGGTTGGCCACGGTGTCGCTCAAAGCTTGGGCACTCGACCAGCGCACGCGGCGGAAGGGCGTGAGCCGGCGCGGGCGGCGGCGCAGCCCCACCAGCCAATAGCCGCCATCGGCGGCTGGCCCGAACACCGCCTCACAGCTGCCGAGGCGCGCGAAGGCTGTGGCGATGTGTTGCGGCGCGATCTTGGGTATATCGGTGCCGACGATGACGAGGGGTCCCAACGGCACCCGGTCGGCCAGGCGCTGCATGCGCTGGCCGAGGTCGCCCCGGCCCTGCCCGATGATCACCGCCCCCATCGGCCACAGCCAGCTTGCCGCGCTGGGGTCGGGGGTAACGGCGATACTGGTTTGCCAGCGCCGATCGTGGCCGAGGCGGGCGAACAACGCCGCGGCGGCATGGCGCGCAAACCCGGTTGCGGCCACGCTGCCGACCTCGCGCGCCAGCCTGGTCTTGACGGCGCCGGCGATCGGCGCCTTGGCCATGATCACCAGCCGGCGCCGAAACGGCGCCACGCGCGTCCGCGGCGCCGTCCCCAGCCTGTCTCGTCGGCGGCGCCTTGCCGCGGCCGCCACCGGCAACGATCCCTTACGCCTTGATCGGCACGTAGGCGTAGCTCTTGCCGTCCTTCTTGATGCTGCCCGCACCGGGGAAACCGAAGTGATAGCCGGTCACCGTGATCTTATCGGCCACCACGCGATCGAACATCTTGCGCCGATTGGCCTCCGCCGTCACCGGGTCGACATCGAACACCAGGTGCCAGCCGGGGTTCTTCAGGTTGAGCGCTGGAATGTTGGTGACATCGCCGAGCACGATCAACTGCTTCTTGCCCGAGCTCAGCTGATAGCTGGTGTGGCCGGGGGTGTGACCATTGCTGGCAACCGCGCGCACCCCCGGCACGATCTCCTTGTCGCCCTCGAACTGGGTGATGTTCTTCCAGCCAGGAAACACCGCCTGGATGCGCTTGGCCGCGCCGGCGGTGATCGCGGGGTCGGTCCAGTATTTGTACTCGGTGGCGGGCGCCAGGATCTCCGCGTTCGGGAAGATCGCGGCATTGGTGTCTTTGGCCATCAGGCCGCTGATGTGATCGCCGTGGAAATGGGTGAGGACGATGGTCGTCACTTTGTCGGGGTCGATGCCCGCCGCCTTCATGTTCTTGGATGCCACCAGGCCTGCCTTGGGTGACAGCTGGCCGCCGGTGCCGGCATCGAACACGACCAGCTTGCCCTTGGTCTTGACCGCGGTCACCGTGAACGGAATCGGCACGAACTCGTCGGTCAGGCCTCCTGCCTTGAGGGCGGCCTTCACCTCGTCAAGCGAAGCGTTCTTCACGAACTTGTCGTCGTGCGGCTTTTCCCAGACGCCGTCGTACATCTGAATGACTTCGATGTCGCCGACCTTGAATTTGACCACGCCCTTGTCCATCAGCTTGGGATCGGGCTTTTGCGCAAACGCGGGACTGAGAAACTCGAGCGGACCGTCGAGGCCGAACACGGCACCCGCCGTTGCCGCCGAGATCACGAAGCCGCGGCGTGAAATACTTTGCATGGCTCTCTCCTAGCCGTTTCGCCCACTACACAATACTCGATGGACGATCCACGCTCGGCGCGCATTCCGGCTCACGCACATTTGATGGCCTGGGTCGATCGCCCTCAGCCGTAGATCCGGCTGATGGTGCCCATGGGAACGCCGAGCAGGTAGAGCGTCAAGCACAACTGATTGCGCAGCACGCGTCGCGCATAGCCATCGCGCCGGAAACGCTCGGCACTGGTGATGGCGCGGGCCCGCAACAGACTGACGCGGCGGCGCCCGAGGCGGCGGATGAGATCGACATCCTCCATCAAGGACAAGGGCTTATACCCCCCCGCCCGATCATAAAGCCGCTTGGGGATCAACAGACCCTGGTCGCCATAGGGCAAGGCAAACACCGCGCAGCGCAGGGCGACCAGACGCTCGAGCAGGCGAGGCCGCACGCCGTGATCGTCCAAGGCGAACCGGAACGCGGCGGCGCCGAGGGTGCGCTCATCGGCGTCGACCGCGGCCATAAACTCTGATGCCTCGCGCTCCCAGCCGTCGGTGAGGATGGTGTCGGCGTGCAGGAAGAGCAGCCAGGGAAAGCGGGCCGCGGCGGCGCCGGTTCTGAGCTGCTCGCCGCGGCCCCGTTCGCCGACAATGAGGCGAGCCCCGGTTTGATCGGTGATTGCCGCGGTGGCGTCCTGCGAGCCGCCGTCGCTGATGATCACCTCGCGCACCAGGCCGGCGACGGCGGCCGGAACCAGCGCCGTCAACGTTGCCGGCAGGCCGGCTTCGCTGTTGAAGGTCGGGATCACCACCGAAATCATGTCTCGCCTCGGCGCTGCTCTCCCGCCCTCATACACGGCCCCACCCGCCCCAATCTACGCCAGGGATGCGCTTGGTTTTGTTCTTTATTTGTTCCAAACTTTGCGCTAGCGTTGCCGGCATGGCCAAGCCAACAGGACAGAACATGACGGCCGCTGACGGCGGCAGCAGCGCGCAGGCTCACGAGGGCCTCGTCGATGGCGAGCGCCGCCGCGGCCGCGGCGCGCGCTCCAACCGGGTTGGCCGGTTCGAGCTCGAAACCCGCGACAGCTTCGATGATGGCTGGGAGAGCCTCGGCGCGCTGCCGCCATTCCAGACCGAGGTCTACCGCGAGACGGCCAAGAGCATCATTGCCAGCAACGACAGCCCCGACATCAGCTTCGACCAGTCGATCAACCCTTATCGCGGCTGCGAACATGGCTGCATCTACTGCTTCGCGCGGCCGACCCATTGCTATCTCGGCCACTCCGCCGGGCTCGATTTCGAAAGCAAGCTCTACGCCAAGGTCAACGCCGCGGCCTTGCTCGAAGGCGAACTGGGGCACGCCGGCTACATACCTAAGGTGATCGCGCTCGGCGCCGTTACCGATCCCTACCAACCCATCGAGCGCGACTATGGCATCACCCGTGCCATCCTTGAGGTGCTTGACCGCACCAGCCACCCCGTCGCCATCGTCACCAAGTCGGCCCTGGTCGTCCGCGACATCGATCTGTTGAGCCGTCTTGCCGAGCGCAATTTGGTCAAGGTTGCCATTTCGGTGACGACGCTCGACCGTCATCTTGCCCGCAAGATGGAGCCCAGGGCGGCCACACCCGGCAAGCGGCTCGAAGCCATCAAGGCGCTGAGCGCCCGCGGCATTCCGGTGGCGGTGATGACCGCGCCGATCATTCCCGCCCTCAACGACAGCGAAATCGAGCGCATTCTGACCGCGGCACGCGAGGCCGGCGCCTGTGAGGCCGGCTACGTGCTGTTGCGGCTGCCGCTCGAACTGAAGACCCTGTTCCGCGAATGGCTGGCAAGCGAATTTCCCGACCGCGCCCAGCGTGTGATCGCGCTGCTGCGGAGCATGCACAACGGACAGGACTACACGCCGCAATGGCGCACGCGACAACGCGGCTCGGGCCCCTACGCCGACCATATCGCCTTGCGATTCCGCTTGGCGGCGAGCCGCTTGCAGCTCAATCAGCGCAACTTGCGCCTGCGCACCGACCTGTTCACAAGGCCCACGCCGGCTGGCCAACTGCCCCTCCTTTGACAGCACGCCACGATATCGCGAAGCTTGCACGCGATTCGGAGGGCGATTCGCGGCATGAAGGCCAGCTTTGAGCTCGAAGCCATTGAGCTGGAACTGACCGGCGGACCGATCGCGGGGGTTGACCAGGCGGGCCGCGGTCCGCTGGCCGGGCCGGTGGTGGCGGCAGCGGTCGTGCTCGATCCCACTCAGATTCCCGACGGCATCGCCGATCACAAAGGCCTCGATGTGCACGCCCGACGCCAGGTCGCTGCCGCCATTCAGGCCAGCGCCCGGGTCGGCATCGGCGTCGCCGGCGTCGCGCGCATCGACAGCGACAACATCTTGAACGCGACCCTGTGGGCGATGGGTGAGGCGGTCGCCCGGCTCGCCGTGGTGCCCAAATTGGTGCTGATCGACGGCAATAGGGCGCCACACCTGGCCTGCCCGACCCGCACCATTCTGCAAGGCGACAGCAAGTGTCTGTCGATTGCGGCGGCTTCGATCGTGGCCAAGGTCGCCCGCGACGGCATCATGGCCGAGCTGGCGCGCGATTATCCGCATCACGGTTTCGATCGCCACAAGGGCTACAGCACGCCCGAGCACTTCGCCGCCATCGCGCGCTATGGCGTCACACCCCACCACCGCCGCTCATTCCGGCCCGTGCAGCTGGCGCTGGCGCTGGTATAAGGGCCGACGCTGCGGGGTTTGCCACACGGAACGCGCAATCGAAAGCGCCTATGCGATCGCCATGATGCGACGTCTCTACGACTGGTTGATGGACCTGGCGGGGCACCAACGCGCCCCGACCGCACTGTTTTGGGTGGCCTTCGTCGAGAGCTCCGTCTTTCCCCTTCCACCCGATGTCATGCTGATCCCGATGGTGTTGGCGGATCGTGCCAAGGCCTGGGTGTTTGCCACCATTTCTACGGTTGGCTCGGTGTTGGGCGGGCTCGCGGGCTACGCCATCGGCTACTTCTTGTATACCTACGTCGGCCAGCCAATCCTCGAGGTCTATGGCTATGCCGACAAGTTCGAGGCCACCGCCGCACTGTTCCGCGATTGGGGGGTGTGGATCCTGATCGCCAAGGGCTGGACGCCGTTTCCCTATAAGGTGCTGACGATCACCGCCGGCGCCGCCCACATGCCGCTGTTGGCCTTCGTCCTCGCCAGCATCGTGGCGCGCGCCATGCGCTTCTATCTGGTGGCGGCGCTCCTGTTCTGGTTCGGCGAACCGATCAGGGATTTCATCGAGCGGCGCCTTAGCCTGGTGACCACGGCCTTTCTGGTGACCCTCGTCGGCGGCTTTTTCGCCATCAAATACCTGTTCTAGAGAGAGATTCGTTCGAGCGCCCGACCCGCATGTCCATGACCGACCTCGTTTTTGGCTCCGCCTATCGCATCGCAACGGCCGTGCTCGTGCTGGCGGTGGCCGTCATCGTCGGGGCGCTTGCCTTCG
>Ga0126382_10000799_pt1 | contig 12404 bp, 6 predicted proteins | sample PanSoiMetPlot_30_FD_92548 | JGI IMG/M metagenome (GOLD analysis project Ga0126382, IMG submission 92548) | Tropical forest soil microbial communities from Panama - MetaG Plot_30 | ecosystem: Environmental > Terrestrial > Soil > Tropical forest > Bulk soil | place: Panama | collected 2016-02-17 | reverse complement strand
GAACGGTACGACGATGCGCACCGGTTTGACCGGATAGTCTGCGGCATGCGCTGCGCCGGCAGCGGCGAACGCGCATGCAAGGATGAGGGATGAGGGATGAGGGATGAAAAGCGCGCTCAGCAAGCCTCACATAAACTAAATGCTGAGGAAGACATTCCCTCAAGACCGAAGCAGACTCCGAAACGCGGCAGGCCTTCATCCCTCATCCCTCATCCCTCATCCTTTCTTTCTCGTTGGCGTAACGCAATCCTTGGCTCACTGCTGGTGTTCGCAGGTCTGGCCACGGCAGTCTTGACGTTGCTGGCAAGAAGGTTTGATGCCGCCGCCCTGGCTAGTCTCGGCGCCGTCGCCTCACTACTGTTTGCGCTGCTCATTACCGTTCTAATCGTTCCTCCGCTCAGCCGATCTGCATTTGCGGAGATCACTCGTCGTGGCTTACCCCTCGAGATAACGACGGGCGGCGTTGTCTTCGTCATGGCTTTAATCGTGGTGGCCTTAGCGGCCTGGAATACCGGGAACAATCTGCTCTTTCTGGTTTTCGCGATCATGCTGTCTACGCTCTTTGTGTCATGGTCAACCGCCCGAGTGTCGCTGCGCGATCTAACCGTAACAGCGCACTTCCCGGATCACATTTTCGCTGGCGAGCCGGCCGAAGTTACCGTCACAGTGCGGAATGCCAAGCGCATGCTGCCCTCGTTTTCGGTGCTGGTTGCGGCTCGTGGTCCCACGGACCATAGCGACTACAGCCACAACCGGCGCACGAGATTCCTCAAGCGCACGCTGGGGTACTTCATCTACATCCCGCACAAGGCTGCTGCTGAGCAACAGATTCAAAAAACCTTCGCCAAGCGCGGCCACGTAATCGTCAATGGCTTCGAATTATCGACAGCCTTCCCGTTCGGTTTCTTCCGTCACCGGCGGCGTTTGTCGGCGCGCGACGTGGACATCGTCATATATCCCAAGCCGGAGGTAGTGGCAGACGAACTGAATCTTTTGCCGTTGTACAGTGGCCAGACTGCTTCATTTCGCCGCGGGGCCGGCCATGACCTGCTCATGCTTCGCGACTATCAGCCCCGCGACGAATTACGCCATATAGATTGGAAGGCGACTGCTCGCGCTCGGCGCTTGACAGTGCGGGAGTTCACGGCTGAAGACGAAAGACGGATCACGATCATGCTTGATACGCGTCTGACGGAAGACATCGATCCCGAGAATTTTCGCATTCGTTTTGAGAACGGTGTAGTCCAGGCAGCCTCTCTGGTGAAACACTTTATCGACGAACGTGCAGAAGTATCGCTCGTGCTCGGTGAAAAAAGAGGCAGTTTCGGGACGGGGCCTGAACAACTCTATAGCTGCTTGCGGCGACTTGCGGTGATCGAGCCCGAAGCAGAAGTCACCAGCGATCGCTGGCCCGCTGAATTCATCCAGAGTGCGAACCTTCCCGGTTACGCGGGCGATGGAAACTATTTCATCGTGCTGACGGCGGCCACGCGCGGATCAATTCCCCCACAGATCTGGCGCCGGGCTTATGTGATACATTTGTGAGGTTCGGTTACCTACTGACGATCGCGCTTGCGAAACGCCACCCCAAAGCAAACCTATCCAGCCAAAGTTCTTCGCCTGATCATCATTTGTTTTGTTTTTTCGGGTGCGACCGGCCTGATTTACGAAGTGTTGTGGGCGCGGATGCTTGGGCTGGTCTTTGGGACCACCACCGTCGCGATCAGCGCGGTGCTCTGTGCCTTTATGGCCGGATTGGCGCTTGGCAGCGCAATTGCCGGCAGGTCGGCAGCGCTACTGAAACGACCGATTGCCGCGTACGGGTGTATCGAAATTGCGGTCGGGGTTTTCGCAGTTATAGTTCCGGTGTTGTTTCGCTTTGTCGATTGGGTCTACGCCGGTATCTGGCAGCACTGGCAGCCAGGATTTTATACAGTCGAATCAACACGATTCGTAATCGCCACGCTGATATTGATCGTGCCGACGGGTTTGATGGGCGCGACGCTACCAGTGCTGGCTGTCGCTGCGGAGCGTTCCCATTGGCGATCGTCGCATGGCCTCTCAAAACTTTACGCCGGCAACCTGGCAGGCGCGATTCTCGGAACGCTAATCGCAGGTTTTGTCCTGCTGCCGACTTTGGGTATCACTAAAACAATCTGGCTTTCGGCAGCGATCAACGTGGCGATTGGCGTTGGATGTTTGTTGATTGATGCGACGTTTCAGATGGCGTTGGCATCTGAAACCGCTGCAGAACCAGATGCTGAAGGATCAATCGCGCCCGGCGCCCTGAAATTCTGGTTAATGTGCGCGTTCGTCTCCGGGCTCATCACGATAGGTATGCAAATCGTCTGGTCACGCTTGCTGACTATGATCGTCGGCTCAAGTACTTATGCGTTCAGCATCGTGCTTGCCCTTTTTCTTGCTGGGCTGACCATCGGAGCGATCGCCGTCGCTCAAATGAAAATAGGGAAAGCGGCAGCCGCGCGCCGGCTGGTTCTTCGGATTGAAATAGCAACCGCGGCCAGCCTGTTTCTCAGCGTAATGCTTGTGAACGCGATGCCTGACTTGTTGATTCGCGCAGGTTTTTTCTTCCACGCGAACAGTTGGAGTGCGTTGTTGGCGCTGCAGGCTGCGGCCGCAACGATCATCGTCCTGGTGCCTGCCATTTTAATGGGAGCGATCTTGCCGCTCGTCTTATTAAACGCGCAGATCGATCACACGGCTCCTGCGGCTAATTCTGCAAGCCCGCCGGACTTTGCGAAGTTTGTTGGATTCAGTTATGCACTAAATACAATCGGAGCAATCACCGGCGCGATAGTCACAGCGTTCATTCTGATACCCAAGGCTGGTTCGCGCCTGACGATTTTTCTGTTCGCGGCAATCTGCATAGTCCTCGCCGGCGTAGCATACGAACCCTCGCCACAGCATGCGGATCGCGCCGTGCGACGGAGTCTTGCACTCGGGGCGACGGCGCTGCTCATAATTATTGTCTTTGCCGTATGGCCGTGGCTGAGAGTAGATAGTTTATCGATCGGCGCCTACGACAGCTTTATCCGGGTGCTGGGAAAGTCCCGTGGCGGCGTTCCGAGCGACGAAGAGTACGCAGCCGGTGAACACCGGCTGCTGATGTTTGATGAAGGACGTTCAGCAACTGTCTCAGTCCGCAAGGATTGGAAGATCACTTCGCTGGCAATCAACGGCCGCACGAATGCGTCCGATGCCGAAGATATGCCGACTCAGATCATGCTCGGACAAATCGGGACCCTATTCGCGCCGCGTCTGAACAAAGCTTTGATCGTCGGGTTTGCGACGGGTGTCACAGCCGGGGCCATCCTGCAATCCTCGGTGCAATTTGTTGAATGTGTGGAGATCGAACCGGCCGCAGTCAGAGCATCGCGCTTCTTCGAACACGTTAACCAACATCCATTGCAGGATCAGCGTCTGCACGTGATCATCGAAGACGCGCGCACCTACTTTAAACTGAACCACACCTCCTACGATCTGATCGTCAGTGAACCCAGTCATCCCTGGGTGCCCGGCGTTGCAAACCTTTTCACGCGCGAATTTTTCGCTCTGGGAAGTGATCACCTGCAAGACGACGGCGTTTTTGTTCAGTGGCTACAGACTTATCAACTATCTACTGAAAGTTTGCGCACGGTACTCGCCACGTTTCACTCTATATTTCCGCATGTGCTGGTCTTTCGCGTTGCAGGTCCGGCGAAAGGTAAAGACTTGCTTTTGCTTGGGAGCCGGACAGCCCTGAGTCTGAACGTATTCGGAGAACGGATGAGCGATTACCGCATCGCTCAGGAAACGGGGCGCGCAGGCGTCAAAGGTGCGGATGATTTGCGCAATAACTGGTTTATTTGTGATGAGACCGGGCTCGAGCCCGCAATCAGCGGCGCTCGCATCAATTCAGATGACAACATGCTGGTTGAGACGCGGGCACCTCGGGACGCCTTTCGCGCAACCATGGAGGCGAACGCAGCCTGGCTTGAGAATCTCAAGATCTCAGCGCCGAGCAAATAGGAGCGATCAATTTCCGTCTTGCGAATCCACCCAACGATAGGTCCTGCCGTTCCAGTAAAGCATGCTATCGTCTCCCACTTGATTGCCAAGTAGAGCTACATCACCTTTTGCGGCCACCGGAAATTTCGGCCCTTTCGGACGAGGGCCACGATGTTTCATCACCGACATCAGGTCTTTTTGGTCTTCAGCACGACCGGATGTGGCTCTCTCATGGTCCAGGATCAGAAGATTCGAGTCGCCGATCAGCAGGAATTTTCCTGTCGCTTGCGGAGCTTTCCAACTGTGAACGATAGCAATGGCCAGACGATTTGCTGTTGCGGGATCAGTGGGAAACGCAACTTTGTGCGCGGACTCGAAGGGATTCGAGATGTTAACGTCTTTGGCCAGTTCGGAACGCTGCCCGGTGATCATCACAATCACCAGCACGTCTTCAGCCCCATCACCGTTAAAATCGCCCAACAAATAGTAAGGCTTAAATGCCTTCACAGTTTCTAATGGCGATCCAAAAGCAACTCGCAACGTGTTATCAATCATCGCGGCATTGTTTGGCTGAGCGACTGCGGCGCGAGGTTGAAGCAGACTGACGAGGGCAAGAGAAGTCAGCGCGGCAAAGAGGCAAAGGAAAATTTCAAAGCGTCGATGAGCGGTGAGCATGGGCAGCTTGTATGCTAAGAGCGACTCGCTGTCAACATACGAACCCATTCTTGTCTGCCGAATATAAAGCTTGACAGTAGTAAGGCGCCACGTGAAGATGATCAGTTATCGCGAGCAAGCGGCCGCTACCCCGACGCGTCGGGGTTCTGAGCTTCATGCCTGACATCCTTCTTGTCGAAGACAAAGACAGCCTGCGTCGGGTCCTTCGCCTCACACTCGAAAACGCAGGCTATTCCATTACCGAAGCGAGTAACACTCGGGATGCCACTGCCGAAATAGCCAGGACTCCGCACCGGATCGTGCTTACCGATCTGCGAATGCCGGATGGATCTGGGATCGATGTCTTACGCGCCTCGAAAAATGCCGACGCGGACGTGCCGGTAATCGTCATGACGGCCTATGGCTCGATCGACGAAGCGGTCCAGGCAATGAAGGACGGCGCCCATGACTTCCTGCAAAAGCCTGTCGATTCAAATCATCTGCTGTTGTTAGTTGAGCGTGCGCTCGAGCAAGCGCGCTTGAGAACTGAGAACCTTCTCCTGCGTGAAGAGTGGTCTAAGCGGTACGGATTTCCCCGGATCATCGGTGAATCAGAGGCAATTAAACGCGCCGTCGCTGAAACCCAGCGCGTCGCGCAAACTGAAGCGACCGTGCTTTTGTTGGGAGAGTCCGGTACCGGTAAGGAATTGTTTGCGCGCGCGATTCATCACCTCTCGGCGCGGCGTGACAAACCGTTCGTGGCGATTAACTGCGCGGCGATTCCCGAAACGTTGATCGAGAATGAATTGTTCGGACATGAGCGCGGGGCTTTCACCGGCGCCGGCGAACGGCGGCACGGCAAATTTGAGTTGGCCTCGAGTGGCACCATATTTCTTGATGAGGTCGGCGAGCTCCCTGTCGGAGTTCAAGGCAAGTTGTTGCGAGCGATAGAAGAAAAAGCGGTAGATCGGATTGGCGGGCGTGGGCCGGTCCCCGTCGATGTGCGATTGATCGCGGCCACGAACAAAGATCTGCGGGCTGCAGTCGACCAGGGAGAGTTCCGCGGCGATTTATTTTTTCGCCTGGCTGTGTTTCCGATTGAGATTCCGCCGCTGCGCGAACGCGGCGATGACGTAATTCTTCTGGCGCGCCATTTTGCGGCGGAGCTGGGAAAAGAATTGCGAGGACGTGAAGCAACTCTCAGCGACGCCGCGATCGGGGCGGTCAGAAATCATGGCTGGCCTGGTAACGTGCGCGAACTCGAAAACTCAATCGAGCGTGCCTGTATCCTGGCTGATACATCGGTACTCGAGCCGCCTGAGCTTAGTTTGTCGGCGGACACGCCTCGCGATCCCAGGTCGTTCGGCTTCGACACTACCGGCAGCTTGAGCGAAGCGACGGCCCGCGCAGTTCAATTGATTGAGCAAAAAAAAATATGCGAAGCCCTTGGTCAATCCGAGGGTAACAAAACGCGCGCGGCAGAGATGCTCGGTATTAGTTACAAGACGCTTCTAAGCAAAATCAAAGAGTACAATCTTGGCAGCTAAGAATAACGACGACGGTAACCAAGCTGTTCCGCCGCCCACTTCCCGTCCACAAATTCGAGACGATCTTCCAGCCGACGCTGCCGACCTGCCGCCCGTAGCGGGTAGCAAGGCTCGCCATCGCAGAAACGCAGCCGAAATTGCCGGCGAAACAATCGAAGTAGTAGGCGAAAGTACCGGCCGCTTTCCCCGGGTCGATCCTGATGACCAGGGCAATGGTGAAAGCACGGGCCGCTCCGCATTTATGGTCGGCGCCGGCATTCTAATCAGCCGGATCATCGGAGTCATCCGCCAACGGGTTTTCGCGTACTACTTTGGTAAGTCCGCGGCGGCCGACGCGTTCAATGCAGCATTTCGGATTCCCAACTTTCTCCAAAATCTTTTTGGCGAAGGCGCACTCTCAGCCTCATTCATCCCGGTTTATGCGCACCTGCTCGCCCGAGGAGATAAGAAGGAAGCTACGCGGGTGGCCAATGCGATCTTCACGATTCTCGCTCTGACGATTTCAATAATCGTGCTCGTCGGTGTCCTCACGGCGCCCTTCCTGACTTCGGTCATCGCGTACGGGTTCGAAGGGGACCGGCGTGATTTAGTTATTCGGCTGGTGAAGATTTTCTTCCCGGGCGCAGGTCTTCTCGTGCTTTCGGCATGGTGTCTTGGCGTACTAAACAGCCATCGCAAGTTTTTTCTTTCTTACACCGCTCCGGTCGTGTGGAACGTGGCGATCATCGTGTCGCTGATTCTGTTCGGTAGACACGGCAACCTCGATGAAACCCAGCTAAGCGGTCTTCAATTTCATCTTGCGGAGTTGGTCGCGTGGGGTTCTGTCGTCGGAAGCGCCCTTCAATTCGGCGTGCAGCTGCCGACAGTGATTGTGCTGATGCGCCGGCTGCGACCGGTGTTCGACATCGTCAGCGCGAACATTCGGGAGGTAATCAGAAATTTCTTTCCCGTCTTCATGAGTCGCGGTGTCGTTCAGATAAGCGCCTTCATCGATGTCACGCTGGCGAGCTTGCTGCCAGAGGGAGCCGTCGCCGCGATAACGTACGCCCAGAGTCTCTACACGCTGCCCGTGAGTCTGTTCGGAATGTCAGTGTCAGCTGCCGAGTTGCCGGCTATGTCGAGTGCCCTCGGCACGACTTCCGAAGTCGCCACACAGTTAAGATCGCGGTTGGATCAGGGGCTGCGCCGAATCGCTTTTTTTATCGTGCCTTCCGCAATGGCGATGCTGACCCTGGGTGATGTAATCACTGCCGTGCTGTATGAAACGGGACAATTCAGACACGACGCCACCATCTATGTCTGGGGAATTCTCGCCGGGTCGACGATTGGTTTGTTGGCATCGACTCTGGGTCGGCTATATGCGTCAACCTATTACGCCCTGCACGACACGCGCACGCCACTGGGTTATGCGATTGTACGCGTGACGCTCACGGGATTGTTGGGTTATGTGTGTGCAATTCCACTGCCCCCGCTCATTGGCCTGGATCAGAAGTGGGGAGCTGCCGGCTTGACTGCATCAGCCGGCATCGCCGGATGGGTTGAATTTGCGTTATTGCGGCGTAGTTTGAACCGCCGCATCGGCAAGACTGGACTTTCGATCGGATACATATCCAAGCTTTGGACCTCGGCGGCGGCGGGGGCGGCAGTTGGCTGGACCATCAAGCTTCTGATCGGACGACATCATCCCCTGATTTTGGCCGTCGCAATTCTACTACCTTATGGCTTGACGTACTTTGCGATTAGTGCGCTGCTTGGATTGACCGAAGCAACGGAAGTTATCAAGAGGGGGTTGCGGATTCTGCGTCTGGCGAAATAATGAAAATAAAAAAGGCCACGCATTTTTATCTGCGCAGCCCAAAGTCCGTTTGAGATCGGTCTAGGGAATCGGATCTCCCTCAAGCACGCTGTCCGCGACCAACACACCGTCGGCAACGAGTATCCCATCGCTCGCAACCACCCCATCTGATGCCAGCACCCCATCTGATGCCAGCACCCCATCTGAGACAACGACACTGTCTGACGCAATCACGCCGTCTGATGCCAGCACCCCGCAGCTTAGGAATATCGCGCCGTCGCTCATGGTTAGGCCATTACTGACTACGATGCTGTCACTCAAGAGAACGCCGTTAGTCAGTTTCGTCGCATCAGCCACGATTACTCCGTCGCTGACGACCACTCCGTCAGTAATCAGCACGCCGTTAGCATATACGGCCTGGTATTTGGTTATCAGATCGGCTCCAGTCGCAAAGTTATATTGGAAGATAACTCCCTGCGACCAGACAAAGGGTTGACCCGCGATTGTTGTCTGTGCAAGGGGCTGCGCACCGGTCAACAACGGCGCCCCGACTAAGGTCAAGGAGGAGAGGTCTGTCCGCACCAGCTTCGCCAGCCGAACCGCGCCCTCGAGATTAATCTCGCCCGCGCCCTGCTCCAATGTGTTAAAGCCGGAAAGCGATTGCGCGGTGTACATCAAAATCATCTTGACGAGGTTCGGACTCAACTTCGGATTGGCTTCGAGCAATACCGCTGCGGCACCGGCCACAACCGGAGTCGCCGCAGAGGTACCGCTCATCTGCATTTCAGATTTGTTGTTGCCGGAAACAACACACAGATTCGGATTCGATACCAGCAGATTGCTACCAGTCGCTGCCGCCGAAACAATCTTATTTCCAGGCGCAACGACATCGGGCTTAATTAAATTGTCGTAATGCTTCGCGCCAGTCAGGTCAGTCCACGAACTTCGCGTGGGGCCCCGCGAGCTGTAGGTTGCGACGCCGTCGTCGCCACGGACATCAGTGCCGAATGTATTGACGGCGCCCACAGTCAACGCTGAAGGCTCGTTGCCTGGCGAGTGAATAAGACCATAAATCTTCGGGTTGTTAGCGTCTTTGCCATTGTTTCCCGCGGCGGCCACGACGATGATTCCGGCATCGACAAGGTGGCGTACGGCCCGGCACAGCGGATCGTTCTGATAAGAATCAATCGCCGGCATTCCCATGCTCATGTTGACGACGCGAATGTTGTACGTGGCGCGCTTGCTCATCACCACATCGAGCGCGTTCAGGACTGCTGATACGGTTCCGGTGCCCTGGGAATTGAGGACGCGCAGGTTGATCAGGTTTGCTGCTGGGGCTGCGCCACTGTAAAGACCAGGACTGTCGATGTCATTCCCGGCGGCGATCGCGGCGACATAGGTCCCATGGCCGTACACATCATCGACTGTACCCTCGCCCGTAAAATCCTGGCTGTAAGCAACGCGATTAATAATGCTGTGATGTTTCTTTGAGATTCCTGAATCGAGAATTGCGATACCAATTCCGCTCCCGTTTAGGCCTAAATTACCCGTCTCTGACCACATGGCCGCCTCGCCGGTAGTAGTTTGTAAATGGCCAAATGATTTTACCGGCCGGTCCAACGAGACATAGCGTGTATGAGTGTTGTTGACCAGTTCATCGATGGCTTTGGCCGGCAGATCCACTGCCAAACTACCAAACCGAGCCATCTCTGCAGTGACCGTCACGCCATAACGGGCAAGGTTTGCGCGCAACTCAGTATTGTTCGTGTCGTCCACTTGCAAGATCGCATGCACCCGAGCCGGCGCGTTGCGACCGTCAAGAAGTTCGCGCAAGTCGGGTGAAATTCTTACACCGACAAAACGCTCCGAAGGTGAATCCTGCTGACTTGAATTGTCTGCGGATTGGCCTTTTGCCTCTGCTACCTCTTTCATTTCGAGACCGGCGAAAAGGAGCGCCAGAGTCTCGTCGCTGCTGATATTCTGTTCGAAAGTCACATGTGTTGACGCGCCCAGGACCTGAAGCTGTTCATTCTTGATAGCTTCGCGCATGAACCCTGAAATGGCGCCGTCAAACGCCGCTGCAGTGCCAACCAACGATTGAACCGGGTCAATAAGCAGAATGGGTTGGGAATGGGATTTCGAGACTTCGGAAATGATTAATGCCAGATTGCTCTGTAGTTCAGTTGAAGATTTCGAATCGCGAAACAGCGATTCGAGATCCAGTTTGAACAGTCGCCTATTTACGAGTTGCGCGGGAACATTGCCTTCCGCAAGGCGGCGGGCGACTCCAGCAGCGATGATGTCGCGAAGTACCTGTGAATCGGTGAGAACTACCGGATTGTTTTGACGAGCGCGCGCCAGAATAGCGATCGCGCGATTGATTTCGTCCTGCCGTTCATTGCTGCTATTGAACCTTCCCTGTTCAGCGGCCGAGGTCAAATCATGCAGATACTTCTTCACGATCGACGTACGAACCGGCGCAGCGTTCTCTGCCCGGGCGTTGTCGCTTACCATAATGCCGGCCGTCAGAGATATCGCCATGCACCAGGCGGTCAACCACCGCCAACCTAATCGCGTCCTTACTCTTTTGCTTCTCACCATTGTTCAGCTGCTTCTAATCGAATTGACACACACACCTCGGTGCGACCTAGAACAATGGTTGTGCCAGCGTCGGATCGTCATTTTTGAGAGCGTTTTTGAAGGTTTCAGCCGGACCCAATCGGTCAAACGAGCAATCTGAGAGAGTTCGGTCAATCAGGCTGACTGCCCGCAAGAGGCGCAAAAAAAGTTTTTTGAAAATCTGGAGGGCTAACTCTATTAATTCTTTAGTGGATTATCCCGAAAAGACGGATTGGCTGGAGCAGCGGCGGCGGCGGGGAAACCCGGGCCGCTCGTTTCGTTTTTGCTGCAACCAAAGGACTGTGCATTAGCGTATCAATTGACCCGTCCCTGAACTTCTTCTTATCATCCGTCGGTGCAACCTGTAATTCTCTCCTCGCAAATGCGTGAGATTGACCGTCTCACGACGGAGCGGTACGGCATTCCTTCACTGGTATTAATGGAAAATGCGGCCGCGGCCACAGCGCGGGTAATCGCAGCCAGTCTTGGCGAGCTGCAGGACAAATCGATCCTGGCTCTTTGCGGCCGAGGCAATAACGGAGGCGATGGAGCCGCAACTGCGAGGCTGCTGGCGGCAGCCGGAGGCAGGGTGCGAGCTGTTCTTTTTGGCAAGCGTGAGGAAACCAGGGGTGATGCACGCACCAACTTCGATGCGCTGGCAGGGATGGCGCGCGAGGGATCCCAGTCGATTGGAAGCGTTGAATTCACGGAAACCGGCATTGATGAAGATCCCAGCGATCTCCTCGATAAAGCGTTTGGCGAGGAATACGATGTGGTTGTGGACGCGCTCTTTGGAACGGGATTAACTCGTCCGTTGGACGGAGTTTACAAAAACGTTGTCGAACGCCTCAATCGTTTACCGGGCGGAAGCGGCGGTTACTCGATAGTCTCGATCGACATCCCGTCCGGTCTGAATTCCGATTGTCCTGAGTTAATCGGCCCAGCTGTTCAAGCTAACGTTACCGTGACGATGACAGCGCCCAAGAAGGCGAACGTGCTGTTTCCTGCGGCAGGTTGTAATGGGCGATTAATCGTAGCGGAGATTGGCTCGCCGCTGGAACTGGTTCGCGAAGCAAAGACAGACCTCTTGCTGGCGCAGGAAGCGGACGCGCGGCAATGGCTGATTGATACGAGATACCAGCCCGGTTCGTACAAGAACATTCATGGGCACGCGCTAATCGTGGCCGGCTCGCGCGGATTTACCGGCGCCGCTGCTTTGTGTGCAAACGCCGCGATGCGCGCCGGGGCTGGACTAGTGACCGTAGCAACACCGGCTTCAGCGCAACCGCTGGTCGCAACACAAGTGATGTCTGAGGTGATGACCACGTCGCTTGCCGAAACCGATCGTGGGACAGTTAGCGACGGAGCCTTTGACTATTTTTCGAAGTTCAGCGAGCGAGCAGACGTAATCGGGATCGGGCCTGGACTCTCGGCGGAAGACGAACGCACGCGCATGTTCGTCCGCGACGTCGTTGAGCAGAGGCGCACACCCGTAGTGATCGATGCAGATGGATTGAACTGCCTGTCACCGTGGCCGGACGACTTACAGGGATCGCGCGAAACCCCGATCATCCTTACCCCTCATCCGGGAGAGATGCAGAGACTTTTGGGTGTGGAAAACAAGCCAGATTTGAATGATCAGGTCGGAGCGGCCAGAGAGTTTGCCGCAAAACACCAGGTGATTTTGGTGCTTAAGACAGGTCGTTCGCTAATCGCGGCGCCGGATGGCCGAGTGTTTCTCAATTCGACTGGCAACGCCGGAGTCGGCACTGCGGGCGCGG
>Ga0126382_10000798_pt1 | contig 12408 bp, 12 predicted proteins | sample PanSoiMetPlot_30_FD_92548 | JGI IMG/M metagenome (GOLD analysis project Ga0126382, IMG submission 92548) | Tropical forest soil microbial communities from Panama - MetaG Plot_30 | ecosystem: Environmental > Terrestrial > Soil > Tropical forest > Bulk soil | place: Panama | collected 2016-02-17 | reverse complement strand
TGAGGAGGGGGTGATGAAGACATTGCACAGACGGTGCGCGGGTCTCGACGTGCATTTGAAGACCATTGAGCAGCTGGAAGACACGATTGCGGCCTTCGACGCGCGGATTGAGGCCGCGCTCGAGCCCTTTCGTGACGCCATTGAACGATTGAAGGAGGTTCCGGGTTTGAGCGAGACCTCGGCCCAGATCCTGATCGCCGAGATCGGCACGGACATGAGGCAGTTCCCAACGGCGGGCCATCTCCTGTCCTGGGCGGGTCTCATACCGCGCCTCGACGAGAGTGCCGGCAAACGGCGCTCGACCCGCGTCAGAAAAGGCGCCCCGTGGTTGAAACCTGTGCTGGTTCTGTGTGCCTGGGCCGCATCTCGAAAGAAGAACAGCTACTTTGAGGCTCAGTTCTTGCGGCTAAAAGCACGCTGCGGCCCCAAAAAGGCTGCTGTCGCTGTCGCGGCCTCGATCCTGACCACCGTCTACCACATGCTGGCCGACGGCACTTGCTACCAGGATCTCGGCGCCGACCATTTCGCCCGCCGCAACCCAACCCGTGCCGCAACCAAGCTCGCCAATCGCATCCGCAATCTCGGATTCCACGTTGAGATCAGGCCAGCGGCATGACCTACCTCACTCGGGTTTCTGGATAGCAGGGCGGCGACGCCTTCATTTGCGATGCTGCACCACCACGGCCACATCGCCGCGAAACTGCCAGCGCGACACGCCACTGCCGGCCTTGCGATTGACAGCCCCATGCTATTGTCATTGGCTCGGTTCACGACATGGTCGTCAAAGGTGTCGCCTCTCCCGTGGCAATGCTCGAAGCGGTCTCGCGGCTTGCCAGCGCTCAAACATCATCGGCTGGCGCGGGCGAGCCGCCTCTAGGCGCAGCGTCACGCTCGCAAAGCACTCAGCATGTCCGCGATATAGTCGTCCGAGCTCGCGGCCACGAGCATCAGCGCCCAGGGTCGCAATTGCGCCAACGTCTTGGCTAGCGCCGCGTCGGTCGCAGCCCCACTGCCGAGCACAAGCGCGCTCGTCATCACATGTTTGCGACTGCATGCTTCACCGATCATGGCGGCGGCCGAAGCATCCTCTCCCGCCGTCGCGACCATGACCAGGAGGTCCGCACCATTGATCTCGTCGAGCAGCTGTTTCGGGTGGCCCGCCAAGTCGCTCAGCCGGTTCTGCATCGACAATTGGCCACCACCCTGCGGTTCGACCGCAAACGCAGACGCGATCAGGAAGGTCGCACCGCTGCATTGGTGTTGCGCAAGCCGCTCCACCACCGCCTGGCTCGGCCGATCGAGCGCCACGACCTTGACCAGGCGGGGACGCGAATTAGGATCATCGATGCGAAAGCGGGCTTCGGCGGCGCTGCTGGCCCGGGCGGATTCGCTGTGCATGCTCAGACCGACGCATGAGCGACACCGGGGCGTACAACGAGCGCTTCTCTCCCGGCTTCTTTGAACGGCTGATCTGGCGGTAGCACCAGCGACGCGGAGCGCACGCGCTGGTGCGAGACGTCGACCCCCGGCGGGAGTACCGCATTTTCCATCAGGTTCCTGATGGCGCGCAGCAAGCGGTGCCGCGCCATGATGATGCCGTTGTCGGTCGAGACCAGATTTTCCTTGGCGCGATCGACAATCGGCCCCATGCTTTCCTGCAGCGAGGCATCTTGCATGGCGATGCCAGCCACTCCGCTGAAAGTCCTGCCCTCCTTCTGCGCCGCGCGGTCGATCAAATAGTCGTTGTCTTTGTTGGCCCGCGGCCGGAAGGTGCCGGGCACGTATTTGACGTGGATACCCTTCCCATCCCGCATGGCCTGCCTCTCATCTGGCGTCAACGCACGCGTGGGATGGTAATCGAAGCTCCAAGTCCAACAATTTTCGTCGTCGATGGGGATCCAGAAGTGACCGTGCACGGGGTGGTCGCCCCGTGGCGGGATCATCGTGAAGGATGGCATGACCCACTGCGTGATCCGCCAGTAGTAGTGGCCGTTCTCCGCATTGCGCCGTGCGCCGACGTAGAGTCCGCCTGGGCTTTCGACGACCTCGAACACCGGTCGCGCATCCCGCAGGTTGTATTGGTTGCCCTTTGCACCTTGGAACAGCGGGTCCGAGGTCAGCTCGCCGCGATGCAGAAAGGAGACGTGGCTGGAGTCAATGCCACCCTCCATGGCCTGCAGCCAATTGCATTCCTGCAGACGCTTCGAGATGAAGCTGCGCTGGTGCGGAACGAGGGCAAATTCCCATTCGGGCAGAGGTGGCTGCTTGGCGGGAGGCCCCATATACGTCCACAGCACGCCGCCGCGTTCGACTAGGGGATAGGACTTGAGTTTGATCTTTGAGCAGAAGCCGCTTTCCACCGGCTCCGATGGGACTTCGATGCACTGGCCCGTGTAATCATACTTCCAGCCATGGTAGGGACAGCGCAGACCGTGTTCCTCGTTGCGCCCGAACCACAGGGACACACCGCGATGCGCGCAAAACTCGTCGATCAGTCCATGCCGCCCTTCAGTATCGCGAAACGCCAGCAGCCGCTCCGACAGCAGTTTGACGCGCACCGGTGGGCATTCGTTGTCGGGCAACTCCTCCGCCAGCAGGGCCGGGATCCAGTAGCTGCGGAACAGCCGGCCGCCGGGAGTGCCGGGCCCAGTTTGGGTCAGCAGATCGTTGTGCTCTTTCCTCAGCATCGGATGAGCTCCTCGGGCGAGATTGTTCTCTATCATACCTGCGGCGCCGTTCGGGGAAAGCCTCGGTTGATGGCCGGACGTGGTCAATGACGAGCGGCCCGATGTCACCCGCGCCAAAACGCATCGAGCTGTGCCGGATTGCGGACGTCGCGCGCGGCGGTGCACTCAAGGTCGAAGCCGAAGGCTTGGTTCTTGCGGTCTTTAATGTAGCCGGCGAGTTCTTCGTCACCGACGATGCCTGCACCCACGGTCCCGGCGCGCTATCGGACGGCTATTTGGAGAATGACATCATCGAGTGCAATTTTCACGGCGGCCAATTCAACGTTCGGACGGGAGCGGTCGTCGGACCGCCCTGCATGGTCCCGGTGAAAAGCTACCGCGTGATCATCGAAGAGGGCAAAGTCTTCATTGCGGCACCGGATTGAACCGAGCACCGCCGAGCCTTGTCCGGGAGGTTGGGTAATCGATCGTGAGTTGCCGGGAATTCTTGACGGGCTTGCCATCGCTCCCCCTGGCGAAACGTTGGGGCAGCCCGTCGCCGACCCGGTTTAAGCGCGACCGGCTACGGCTGGATCAAAAGTTGGCCTTTACCCTACGTGGGCGCCACGGATGCCGCCTTTTAAGCCCCCAAGCACGAGGCAGGCGCAAACGCTAAGGGTGTCAAGCGCGTGAGAGGATGTGGATGGGCCCATCTCCCATCCAAAAAGTGGGCGCGGGTTTGCGCGCTGGCCGCGTGGCCGCGGGCGCAAGGCCGGCCACGGGTTGGCAACGCGCGATGCAAGGGGGCTTGTGCGGAGGCCTGGGCGATGGGATGTAAGGAGCCGCGCTTCCAGGAGAATGCCACGATGGCCAAGGGTCTGTTACTTGCCGCCTTTGATTTCTCGGGCGCGCATGCCGATGAGTTCCACGACTGGTACGATCTTGAGCACATCCCGGAGCGCCGGGCGGTTGCCGGGTTCGGGGCGTGCGAGCGCTGGATCGGCACGGAGCAACCGGCGATTGCCGTGGCAACCTACGATCTTGAGTCCATCGATGTGCTGCGGAGCGAGGCCTACAAAGCGATTGCCTACGGCAATCTTTCCGTCTGGTCGAAACGGGTGACGGCAATGTGCCAGCGGCTGTTGCGCTTCGAGGGCACACAGCTCACGCCCGGGGCTGCGGCGGCGCCCGACGACGGCGGCGGGCTTCTGCTCAACGCCATGAACGTCGCCCCCGAGGCCGAAGCGGATTTCAATGCCTGGTACGATGAAGAGCATCTGCCGGCGCTGGCCCGGGTTCCGGGTACGCTGGCGGCGCGGCGCTACCGCTCGGCAGAAGCGGAAAGCGGCTCGCACCGCTATGTCGCGCTTTATCATCTGGAGTCACCGACGGTGACGCAGAGCGCGGCCTGGAAGGCGGCCGTCGACACGTCGTGGAGCGCAAAGGTGCGCCCGCATTTCCGCAACCGCATTCGCATCCTGGCGCGCCGCTACGTTCGGGGCGGTTAAGCATCCGATAAGGCGTCGGCCCTGCTGGATGGTTGCGCAGGCTCGCAGCCACGGTTCGAAACGCGGCGTGCGGCTTTCCTTCCAGTGGAGCGTCCTCCGACTGCCGTCGTCGCCACCAACGACGCGTTCGCCGTCGGTGCCATGATGGCATGTCGGTCGCTTGGCGTGGCGATATACCGGACGAGATGTTGATCACAGGCGTTGACAACACCGATCTGGGTGCCACGCAGACCCCAGCCCTGACCAGCATTCGCACCCCGATCGTGGAGGTCGGCCAGGCCGCTGCAGAACAGGTGGTGGCGCGCCTCGTTCGATCTCGTTTTCCGCGGCAGCACCGGTGCGGCGCGTGATTAAGCCGCGTTACTGACTTTTCCTTGCTGCCCTCGCACAGACCGGGCCCGGCATCAAACCCGTCACTCTGCGCCGATCCAATGGCAAACGTGGTTGCGGGGTCTGCGGCCATCTGGCGGTCGGGTTGCAAGCGCTGCTGCCTGCGGCCTGCGTCACGCGCCCCATGCCTTGAGCGGGCGCCCCCCTTTCAGCCAAGCCGCGCCAAAGTACCCTCGATCAACAGCCGGGCATCGACCAGGGCGTCGCTGACCCGGTTGCGCTCGCGTACCAGCTGGGTCTCGAGCAGCCAGCGATCAGGAGTGCTTGGCACCATGCCTGTCAGCTTGGGAACATCGAACAAACAGGGGATCATGGTCGACTGCGGCGTAAACGAGAACGTGTCGTGGCCATAGGTGCCTTTGACCGTACTGGCGATCGGCAGGAGCACGCGACTCAACCGCTTGATGCAGCTGTTGAGTAGCTCCGCGGGGCCATCGTCGGACGCGTGCTCGTCGCGATAGGACCCCTCCAGATGTTGGCGACCGCATCGAGCTGCCGCGCGGCGAGGTCGAGAGCTGCAGCGTGCTCGCCCAGACTGCCGACGCCGACCGAGCTTCCGGCCGCCGCCAACTCGGCGATCCGCGTCTTGAACTGATTGGCCACGCTGACGAACTCGAACGGCAGAATTGGGGTGGTGCAAAGCTCCCACAAATAGCCTGCGTAGATGCGAATGTGATCGGCCATCCAATCCCAATCGATCTTGTCAAAAGTCGCTTCGAGTGAGTGATGCCACCAACCGCAGGTGGCGTTGGCCGTCGCCTGCAGCTCCTCCGGCGTAAAGCCTCCCTCGGCCCAGAAGGTCGGCACGCCCAGGCCGAAGAAGGAGGCGTCACCGGTTTTCGGGGCCCGATGCCACTCCGGCACGCGGTTGCCGCCGAGCATGCGCCCCTCGACACTCTCGTGAAACGTCCGCAACTCCAGGCTCGAGTGCACGGACCAACGGCTGGTTCCGAGCATCGCCGGCTGATCGATCATCATGTAAGCGACCGCATGCTTCCGCACCCGGTCCCAATTGCGGTCGGCAAACCAGCTGGAGCCCACCATGGTCCCGGTCTCGTGTGCGGTCCAGAAGCCGAACACGAGGCCGCGTTTGAGCTGATCGCGATGGCGTGCGAACACGCGCGCAAGCTCGAGCATGCAGGCATTGCCGGCCGCGTTGTCGGGCGCACCTTCGCCGTACCAGCCGTCCTGGTGGCCGCCAACAAGAACAAAGTCATCACCGCCGCTGCCCGTCAGCTCGCCGATCGTCATCTCTAAATCGCGCCACCCGTTCTCGACCTGGGTGCGCAAGCGCACGCGAACCGGTCCCTTGGCCAGCTGATCGAGCAGATATCCCCCGGCGGTTCGGGAAATGCCGATACACGGGATCGCCGGCATCTCGGTGTTGATGGTCTCGGGCGTAGGATTGCCCCAGGCAGGCTTGACCGAGCCCAACGGCAAGGCCGCGTTCTCGGGATGCCCCCAGTTACGCATGATCTGGGCGGTCGAGCCCATAACTGCGGCAATGCGCTGCTTCTCGTGGCGGCCAGGAGAATAAGATAGCTCGGAGAGCGTGATCTTGCCGGCGACGTCTTTGCCCTCGTAATCCGAATAATGTCCCGACCCGACATAGATGAGTTCGCCGGCTATGCCCTCTGGCGATGTCTCGACGCTGTGGCCGAAGGTATTTGCCGGCAGCAGCTTGTTAAGCGGCGAGAGTATTGTGAGCTCGGCTTCCCGCGGGAAGCTGACGAGGCCAGGGATAGTCTCTACGCGCGCGGCTAGGCCTGCTCGCTTGAGTTGATCAGCGCTGTACGCGGCCATGCGGGCAGCGTTGGGCGAGCCAGCAAGTCGGGACGGCATGGTCTCGACGATATGGCGCACATGGTTGCGGATGTTGTCGACTGAAAGTTCCGACAGAAGCTGCTCAACGGACATGGCTCCCCCATCGATGCAATCGAGGCCCGTGCCGGTCGCGGCTAAATGCCAAGGGCATAGGATGGTCGGCGCGGGTCAGCCCCGCCCTTGAGCACCCCCGTCTCCTGGTCGGCGATAATCGTGCAGACCGCGCCGGCAAGCCAGGTCCATTCCGGCCACCATTCAACCTTGTGGCCGAGGCCGGCCAGTGCCTCTCCGGTCGGACGATCTATGCGGCCTTCCAGATTGAGCCGTCCGGGGTGATAGGCATGCGGCTCGAACGATGAGGGAAAGCTGTAGGACGCCGCGCGCGGTGCTTCCACCGCGTCTTGCGCCTCCATGCCGAACACGTGGACATTGAGAAACACCTGCAACATCGCCTGGGTCTGCACGTCGCCGCCGGGAGTTCCGAATGGCATTGCCATCTTGCCGGGCTCGATAGCGATCGCAGGGTTCGGTGTCAGGCGGGGACGCTTGCCGGGGGCGACGCCCGAGGGATGGAGTGGGTCCGCCCAGTTCTGGCTGCCGCGCGGCGAGGGGATAATGCCGAGCCCGGGCACCACCGGAGCATTGTAGGAACCATCGCTTGGCGTCGCGGAGAAAATATTGCCCTGGCGATCGACGACACAAACATAAGAGGTGTCGAGCTCGGGCGCCTGCCAGGCCGCCTCCGGGCTCGGTGCGCCGCCTTGGCGTCGAACCCCGTGCCCATGCGGATCTCCAGCCGGCGGCATCCCGGGCCAGGCGCGATCGGGCCGGATCATCTGGCGTCGCTGGCGCGCATAATCGCGCGACAATAGGCCATCGATGGGGACGTCGACCATGCGCGGGTCGCCGAAAAAGGCCTCGCGGTCGGCGAATGCCAGCTTCACCGCCTCGGTAATACGATGCAGATATCCCGGTGCATTGTGGCCGAGATTGCGCAACTCGGCGGCGTCGACCAGGTTGAGCGCCTGCAGCAGCGATGGACCCTGGCACCACGGACCACAGCCGTAAACGCGGATGTTGCCGAACGAGGTTTCGACCGGGCTTGCAAACCCGGAGTGGTAGTCCGCGAGGTCTTCGGCCGCGAGCAAACCGCCGTTGTCTTTCTGGAATTTGACGATCCGCTGGGCAATGTCCCCGGTGTAGAACGCTGCGCGCGCCGCTTCCAGTCCAGCTGCCCGACCGTGCTTAAAGCTCACGGCGGCTTCCTGGTCCACCATGTATTGCATGGTGGCGGCGAGATCCTTCTGCACGAAGATCTCGCCAACCCGCGGCGGGCGCCCGTGGGGCAAATAGATCGGGATACTTGACGGAAATCTCCTGTATTCTGCCTCGTGCTCGGCGATGATCTCCGACATCAATGGATAGACCGGGAAACCGTCGCGGGCATAGCCGATCGCCGATGCGGCAACCTCGCCAAAGCTCATAGTTCCCCAGCGCGCGAGCGCCGTAATCCAAGCGTCGGGTGCCGCCGGAACGACGGTGCGCAGCACGCCCGGTGGGATCTTGCCCGCGTGGTGCTTTTTGAAGTAGCCGGCTTCCAGGGCCCTCGGCCAGGTGCCGAGCCCCGGGACCGTGACGATGCGGTCCTCGGCGGCGGAGTAGACCATGATCGGTGCTACGCCGGCGAAGTTCACGTACTCCGGTTGGACCACACCGAGCGCGATGCCGGCGGCCACGCCCGCATCAATGGCGTTGCCACCGGCATTGAGAATTTGGAAGCCGGCTTCGGCCGCCAGGTACTGGCACGCCACAATCATGTAGCGCGTGCCCATGATGGTTGGCCGATGAGCTTTCATATCTCCCTCCGTGGGCAGGGGCGGAGCGAGCATCTTGCATCGGCGCATCCTTGACAAGGCATGAAATTGCTGGTGCGCTCGCGTCGGCGACATCGTCGCCAAACCTCGAATGCCTGCAGCTGCTTCGTTGCGCCATGCAACCACCAGTCGGGGCCGCGCGAACGTGGCGTTGATCACCACCGACAAGGACCAGGGTTCGACTCCCGAGCTCGAGATCCGCAATCTCGTAAAGCGCTTTACCCCCCAATCCGTGGTCGGCCCGATCTCGCTCAAGGTTGCTGCTGGCGAGTTCGTCTCGCTGCTCGGACCAAGCGGCTGTGGCAAGACCACGACCTTGCGTTGCATCGCCGGTTTCGAGACGCCGAGCGAGGGCAGCATCCTGCTCACTGGCGCCGCTATCGAACGGCAGCCGCCCAACCGCCGCAATATCGGCTTGGTGTTCCAGAACTATGCGCTATTCCCACACCTCACCATCTTCGAGAACGTAGCCTTTGGCCTGCGCCTCAGGCGCATCGGCAAGGCTGAACTGATACAACGGGTGGGACAGGCGCTTGAGCTGGTGGGATTGCCGGATCTCGGCGGCCGCTATCCGCGCCAGCTGTCCGGCGGCCAGCAGCAGCGCATCGCCATCGCACGCTCGGTTGTGCTCGAGCCGCGCATACTTCTGTTCGACGAGCCGTTGTCCAACCTTGACCTCAAATTGCGTCTGGCGATGCGCAAGGAACTGCGAGAGCTGCAACGGCGATTGGGCACGACGGCGGTCTACGTCACGCACGATCAGGGCGAGGCGCTTGCGCTTTCGGACCGTATCGTCGTCATGTCCAACGGACGCATCGAGCAGATTGGATCACCGCTGGAGATCTATGAACGGCCGGCCAACACATTCGTTGCCGACTTCATCGGCGGCTCGAATCTGATCGACGCCGTTGTGATGGACGTCGACGCCGGCGCAACCATCATTCGAACCGATGGTGGCCTGACATTGCGCGCGTCACGCACGGCCTCAAGGGTTGGCGATCGCGTGGTAGCCATGGTCCGGCCGGAGCGCGTCCGTTTGATCGCCGACGCCGAGGTCGCGGCCGAAAATAGACTGAACGCCCGGATCAAAGAGCTCACCTACCTCGGTCAGGATTTCCAGCTCGCAATCGATGTGCCGCCCGAGCAGGAACTGATGGTCGTGGCGCGCGCCTGCGCGGAGCGCGGACTTGCGGCCGGCGACCAGGTGGTCGTGGCTGTCGATGCAACCGACGTCCTCGTATTATCCAAATGACCGTTTCTCAGCCACGTCAACGGCCATATTGGGTCGCCCTGGTTGGCCCGCTGGGGCTCTATCTTGTGGTCTTTTTGGTGATACCCTTTATCAACATCATCGTGTTGAGCTTCTATACGCATTCTCCGACCCGCATCTGGACCACCGAGCTCACGATTGCCAACTACATTGATCTAATGGATGCATCGTTCATGACGGTGCTGTTGCGCACTTTGCGGCTGGGCGGCGTGTGCACCGTGATCTGCGTGCTGTTCGGGTATCCGCTTGCCTACTTTCTCGCCCGAGCAAGCCGGCGTACAGCGCTGATCGGCTTGTTTTTCCTGGTCATGCCGCTGATGGTGAGCGCCGTCATCCGCACCTTCGGTTGGCTGGTCATTCTCGGGCGCAACGGGTTGGTCAACAGTGCCATCACCGCCTTCGGGCTCGAGCGCTTGGGGCTGCTCTACAATGAGACGGCCGTCGTGATCGGTCTCGCCAACGTGTTCCTGCCATTCATGGTGCTGCCGCTGATGGCATCCATCGAGCGCATCAATCCCGCATTAGAGGAGGCGGCACGCAATCTCGGGGCAAGTTGGTTGCAGACATTTTATCGCGTGATCCTTCCCCTCAGTCGAGCTGGTCTCATCTCCGGCTGCCTCTTGGTCTATAGCGCGGCCATCAGCGCCTTTGTCGTGCCAATGCTGATGGGCGGTGCGCGGGTACGCGTTATCGGCCGTCAGATCTACGATCCGCTTCTCATCTCCTATTCATGGCCCAATGCCTCGGCGATTGCCACCTTGTTGGTGATCGCGACGACCTGTTTTGCCTTCGCCGTGCTGGCGCTGATGCGACGCAGCGCCCGTCAGGAGCAGGGTACATGAACCGGCAGATGCCCGCGCTTTTGAAGCCGTTTGTGCTCTTGACCTATGTGTTGTTGTTGGCGCCGCTGGTGATCGTCGTGGCAATTTCGTTCGGAACGAGCCCCAACTACCAGTTCCCGCCGACGCAACTGAGCCTCAAGTGGTATCGAGCGTTTTTCGCCAACCCCGAGTTCGTTCGCGCCTTTTTTAGCGTCAGTCTGGTGTTGGGCCTGCTCTCCGCAGTCGTCGCCACGCTGCTCGGCACTGCGGCCGCGATCGGTCTGGTACGATTTCGGTTCAAGGGACGAGAGGTTCTGGAAGCCTTCTTCTTGGCGCCACTGTTCATTCCCGAGATCCTGTTCGGGGCGGCGTTGTACCTGAGCTATGCCCGTCTCGGCATCAAGCCTTCGATGACCAGCTTATTGTTCGGGCACATCGTCGTTTGCGCGCCATTCGTGATACGCAACGTGACGGCCGGTCTTGTTGGTTTGGACCCGCGGCTTGAGGAGGCAGCCGTTAGTCTTGGCGCCAACCGGGTGCAAGCCTTCCTCAAGATCGCCGTTCCGCTCATTCAATCAAGCATCATCTCAGGCTTCATTTTTGCGTTCATCATCTCGTTTTCGGACATCAACCTGGCGCTGTTCATTGCCGGGCCCAACAGCACAACCTTGCCCGTATATATCTTCAACCTGCTGCTGTTCGAGGGAGACCCGTCGGTGGCGGCGGCCTCGACCCTGCAGATCCTGGTGGTCGGCTTGTTGATCTGGCTGGTGCAATACCTGTTCCGCCCGCGCACGTTGCTGTAGGCGGCGCCACGGCGCGTTAATCGCTGAGCCCGACAGCCGCCCGCAGCGTCAACCCAGAACTTCTTTGTTCCAGCGGTCGAGGTTTTTCGCGGCGTTAGCCGTCATTATGCCGTAGTCAAGGCGCGCGGCCCGCTCGAAGGCGGACTCGGGAACGCGCATGTCCTCGAATTCGGCCGGCAGCCGCGCGGTGCCGTTTGATGGCGGATAGCCAAACGTGGTACCGAGTTTCACCTGCAGCACCGGATCGAGCAGGTTATTGATGAGGCGGTTTGCCTCTTTATAGAACTTGGTGTTCTTCAGGATCACGTGCCCGTTGCCGGTGGCGATCCAGCCCTTCGCATACACCATCTTCACAGGTACGCCGTTGCGTACCAGCAGATTGGTGCGGCCGTTCCAATAGGGCATGGCGACGATCTCGCCGCGCGTGAAGGCCTGCATGCCGGCATCCGATGAGCTGAGCAGGATGGCGTTATTCTTTTTGACGAGCTGGGCGATGAATTCAATGCCGCGATCGACATTATCGTTGCTACCGCCAAGCACACCATTGACGGCATAGAGGAATTGCGGACCGAACCAGTCGAACGATGGCAACGCGATGCGACCTTTGAATCTCGGACTGAGCAGATCCTCAAACGAGGTAGGCTCGCTGACCTCCTTGGTATTGTAAGTAAGCCCGATCGCCATCAGGTAGCTGCCGGCAAAGTAGTTGTTGAGACCCTTGCGCGGCGGCTCTTTCGACAGACCCAACACATCCTTGTAGTTGGTAACGATGTCGAGATCATAATCGGCCACGCAGCCCCCCTCGGCCAGCAGCACGGCCTGGGAATTGAGCGCCTCCACGGTTGTGAACACCGGATTGCCGCAGCTGGCGATGGCTTTGGCGGCCCGAATATTGTCCTGAGCGTAGTCGTAAGAGATGGTGACGTTGTTCTTTTTTTCGAAGTCCGTTTCCGTAATGTAGGTCTTGATCTGTCCCTGGCCCCAGGTGCCGCCGACAATGGAAATTGCGAAATTCTCCTCGGCCTTGGCGGCAGCCGAGAAACCGAGCTCGGCGATACCGATACCGATTGCCCCCGTCCGCGCCGCGATCAGAAAGTCTCGTCGAGAAAGCGCATGGCGCATGGCTCAGTCCCCTCGTGCCGACCCCCGAACGATGAGCATCCGCGCTACAAGTGTCGTCCAGGACGGTGCACGCGGCGCCCGGTATGCAACGGCGTTGGGCGGCTAGCGACGAGATCCTCTTTAATTG
>Ga0126382_10000797_pt1 | contig 12420 bp, 9 predicted proteins | sample PanSoiMetPlot_30_FD_92548 | JGI IMG/M metagenome (GOLD analysis project Ga0126382, IMG submission 92548) | Tropical forest soil microbial communities from Panama - MetaG Plot_30 | ecosystem: Environmental > Terrestrial > Soil > Tropical forest > Bulk soil | place: Panama | collected 2016-02-17 | reverse complement strand
CAGCGACTTTGCCTCCGCTTACAGCCAATTGGCGATCATGTACGGGTTGTCTGGCCAGCCAGGTCGGGCCTCCGAGTATGCGAAAAAGGCGTATGATTTCAAGGATCGGACGGGCGAGCTTGAAAAACTCCGCATCACCCACTACTACCACTGGTTTGTGACCGGAGATTTGAACAAGCGGATCGAGACGCTACTACTGCAAAGGAAAACCTACCCGCGGGAGTACACGGGGCCGACCGACCTGGCCAGCGCTTATAATCAATTGGGGCAATTCGATCAGGCTATCGCGGAAGCCCGGGAGTCCATACGCCTCAATCCCAATTTTTCTGCTCCATACAGACACCTTGCCTGGGCGCTCCTCTCCCTCAACCGTTTCACCGAAGCCAAAGACACTCTCGCGCAAATCTTTCAGCGCGACCTTGGATCAACCCCAGCTCACACCCAGTTTTACCAGATGGCCTTCACAAAAGGCGACACGTCGGGAATGCAACAACAGATTGATTGGTCGCGCGGGAAACCAGATGAGTACGTAGCCTTCTATTGGCAGGCTGTCGCGGCGGCCTACGCCGGACATTGGCGCAAGTCGCAGGACTTTTTGAGAGACGCGATTGACCTCGCCTCTCGCGCCGACACAAAAGAAGTAGCCGCGCAGTATGCGACAGAGCAGGCGCTGCGCGGCGCTGTTTTCGGAAATTGCCGGCGGGCAGGCGCTGATGCGGCGCAAGGATTGAACCTAGCGCGCGGTCGCGCGTCGCTCCCTCGCGCCGCGCTTGTTCGGGCATTGTGTGACGAGACCAATCAGGCGAAGCTGCTTGTTGACGAACTGATCAACCGCTATCCGGAAGACACCCTGATCCAGTCGATCTGGTTGCCCGAAATCCGCGCGGCGATGGAGTTGCGTCGGGGTGAAGCGGCCCAGGCGCTCGATCAACTCCAAGCATCTCGTTACGAAGCCGCCGCCGAGTTCTGGCCGCAGTACCTGCGCGGCCAAGCCTACATAATGCTCAAGCGAGGGGCAGAAGCGACCACGGAGTTTCAAAAGATTCTCGATCACAGAGGCTACGCGCCGCTCTCGCCGTTGTATCCGCTCGCGCATTTGGGACTGGCGCGTGCGGCAGCGCTCACGGGCGACTCAGCGAAGAGTCACAAGGGCTACGAAGATTTCTTCGCAGCGTGGAAGGACGCTGATCCCGACTTGCCGCCACTGATTGAAGCAAAGAGAGAGTACGAGAAGAAGTGAGCGGGTTCGGAGACTCGCTCAGTTGGAAGGAGAGCTCGATTTCTTTGGTACGCCACAGCTTGTGCCCGGGGACGGAATTCGTCGGCGTTGACCCGCATCGTACGGTTCATTCCTGACGCCACGCAATCCCATCACGCGATGTTGGCCATCTAGCGCGTATATTTTGATTCTTGACACGGTACGGGAAAGACTCGTTCGGCATACAGGGACCGCGATCTTTACCGCGAGTTACGACGTTCGCGCCTTGCACCGGATTAGAATTGGCATCCAGAACTGCCGTGACCGTCTCAACCTCGCTGCACCACTGATGGGCGGCTTTGGTTCGTTCCAAGTGCTCGGATACGCGATTGAAAGCGCGCGCCCCTTTCAACGGCCGTGAACTCGTTCGCAGACAGGTTCCGATCAACTCGTGCTTCTTGGAACTGAGCTGTGTCGATTCCTCGATGCAGATTCCGTCATACTCGATGCCCAAGTAGTTATCAACGTCACTTTCGTCTTTGAAGTGCCCAAGGAGGATTCGCGAGTCATTGGGAAAGATAAGCAGCCCTTCTTGTCGCCGATACTCGTGCGCGACACCCATCAGAACTTTGCAACCCTATTCTTTATGTCTTCATATCATCTCAGCTCTTCAGATATTTCCGCCAATACGCAAATTGTAATAACGCTCAGACCGTTTTGAAATCTCTTCATTTCAGTGCGACCTCCTGTTCCGCAAAGCTCGGGCACGTGTAGGAAGAAGCGCGAAGATTTGCAAATTGCTTCCAGAGTTATCTCAGAGGTTCCGAGGACCGATTAAAGTCTCCTACTTTAAATCTGGAACCAAAATGCTAAAGTAGCTCACCGACAAGCACGGCCAATCTTCCGGCATCAGCCTTGATGCCGCAAATACCGTGATCGGACTGACGTGAAAGAGCGAGGACCACGCTTGACCACCGCTCAGGCTTGGAAGGATTGCTGCGAGTGCAGAAAGGTTGACTGACTTGTGAGGAGAGCCAGTCCAAGACCGTCGTGAAGGTAATCGGAATTACACAAAAAGTAATGAACTATTTCCTTCTAATGACTCTATTTACAACCGCATTGGGCCTCGATCTGCGCGGGCGTCGCTGTATCACTCATTGAGACTAATTCAGAAATGGGCGGCGGAGGCTTTGGTGGCTATGCAGGTTCGGGGTTCTGAACTTCCGGGATCTTCTGTGGAACTCTCTGCTTTAGTTTCTGGGAGAATGCGAGCTGATGCTTTTTCTACCATTCTTTCGACAGTTTTCAGTTAGGATCTCTGTTCAATGTGTCCGTTAAAATGTCCGTCGCATTTGTTATTCGGTACTTCTCCCGCCGTAACTTACTGATTCTAGTGGTGGCCAGGGACGGAATTGAACCGCCGACACGCGGATTTTCAGTCCGCTGCTCTACCAGCTGAGCTACCTGGCCACTAAGGGTGAGTTTTGTAGCTCAAAGTCAAGTGCTAGATCTTAAACAATCGTTCTTTTGGATGTCAACGTTGTGATATTCGGCGTCTTTGTGATATTCGTGCGCGAGAAAATTTCAAATTTCAAATTCCAGATTTCAGATTCAAATTCAGATTTAAATTCAGATTCAGATATAAGATTCAGATTCAGATTCAGATTTAAAATTCAGTTTCAGATCTAAATTCATGTTTACACGATTATGAGCATGCTTACGATCGTGCTTTGCGTACATACAGCAGATAAAACAACGCCCAACCAATGAATGCCGCTACGCAAATTATTCCCGCTACAAGGAACATCTTCGCGCCGCCGCGATAATAGTTATATAAATTAAAGCCAGCCAATAAGCCGATGAGTAACCAGAACTCTAGAAAAATCTTGAGCTCGCGTTTCCCATCAGCGCTTGGCGGTTTTTCATCTGCGCTTGGCGGTTTTTCTTGGTCGCTCATTCTTTTCTTCCCGAATATTGTTTGAACCAGAATTGCAACCCAATTGTCAATGGCTTGTCACGGTCGACTCGACTCGTTAGCGTCGTAGGGCTAAAGCCGTCGATTTCCCACGGCTCTTTAAACGCAGAGTGGCAAAGACGCAAAGACGCATAGTTAATTCGCAAAGTTTATTTCGTTGACAGCGACTCAAACTGCTCGCTACTATCACTCGCCCCTTGACCCACTAAAAAAGGACTGTCTCGATGTCATTACTTCAAGCCATAATCCTGGGCCTAATCCAAGGCCTCACAGAATTCATACCCGTAAGCAGCACCGCTCATCTAACCCTCGCGGGCAAGTGGATGAATTTGATCGACCCTCAGCACCCTGATCAGTGGACCGCTTTTATCGCTGTTATCCAGCTCGGAACACTAATCGCCGTCATCCTCTATTTTTGGAGTGATATCATCAAAATTATCACCGGATTCCTGGCCGCAAACCTTGCCATCTTTACCGGACGCGGTGCGGATACAACACAACGAGAGTATTCAAAGCTTGGATGGTTCATTATTGTCGGCACACTACCGGTCGCCGTTGTAGGACTTCTCTTTAGACATCAGATCGAAGGCATGCTTACCAAGGATCTGCGGATCATCGCAGGCAGCTTGATCGGCTTGGCGATCCTTCTCACCATTGCTGAACTTGTCGGCAGTCAGCGACGAGACATCAGACAAATCAGGCTGGTTGATGCGATTGTTGTCGGCGTAGCTCAAGTGCTGGCCCTGGTACCTGGTTCCTCCAGGTCCGGTAGCACAATAACTGGCGGTTTATTTTCCGGACTGAACCGTGAAGCCGCAGCGCGGTTTTCGTTTCTGTTATCGATCCCGGCAATTGCTGCGAGTGGACTGTTAGAGCTGCCTAAAGCCCTTCATTCGATCAGTGGGGGTTGGGCCGCGCTCGGGATTGCAACTGTTGTGTCGGGCATTTCCGGATACTTATCGATAGCCTTCCTGCTTCGATATCTGCAACGACACACCACATACGTGTTCGTTGCTTATCGAATAGCACTTGGACTTCTATTGATCTGGCTATTGGCGTCGGGGCGCGTACTTCCAAGGTGAGGTAACGTCAATCTTTCAGCAGTGCACCTACCAGAACTTCAATCTGTGGAGCCAGGCGATCAAAGTCTGAGAAACGCTGCGTTTTGGTACGACCATCCTGATTCGCTCGCCTGCCCGTTCGACTCGTTTCACCCGGCCGAGAATCCTGTGAACAGGAACCGGGGTGTCGTTGTGCGATGCGGCGTCTCCTCGGGTGACAATGCAACGCTCGGCGGCGGAGCGTTCGAGTCTGATCACACGATGGATGACCGCAGTGTCGAAACGGCTGTGATAGAGCACGATGTCACCCTGCTTTATTGGCTCGCCGGTGATCGGCTCAAGAGTGATGACGTCACCATCCTCGATGGCGGGTCTCATACTGCTGCCGCTCATGCGCAGTTCGACTGGCAGACTACGGGACAATAATTGACGTGCTTGCTCAAGAAAGTCGGGCGTCTCTAAAGTGACTTCGCGCCCTCGCTCCGCCTTTATTTCATAGGCGCGCATTGTGATTCTCCCAAAGTGCGAATGGCTGTGGAGCGATGCTCCTGGTTACTGCCTGACCTCGAATGAGGCATCTCAAACAACTACACCAATCATAGCGCAAGAAAAGAGCGTGGAAAAGTGAAAAGCAGAAGGTGCAAATGATCCTGGCCTTAAACTGCTGGCATCTTGCCCTCTGAATTACTCAACGCACAGTGACGCAAAGGTCGCTGAGAGTTGCTGAATGCGATTAATCGCTGCTCGCGTCTGGGTTGAATTACTGATCGAACCAGCTATCGCTTTTTCAACACTAGTCTCCGTGACGGGCCGCTTCCGAGAGTAATCGAGTCTGAACTCTCCTCGATGATCGAATAGCGATCAATGCGCGCTTCGGTGAGCGGCTCTCCATTGATCTTCTCGATGTAGACCACAAGCTCTCCCTGAGTGCTGATAAGGTACACTCCCTCCTCGACTCGCGAGTTGCTCTGGTGCTTAAACGTGCCAGATTCATCAAAGCTGTAAGAAGCCTGAACAGGAGCTGGGTTGGTATTCGTTCGGTACGCATCTTCAACATGAATCACGAAGAAATTACCCGAAAGCAACCTGCCTGAGTTCTCGATCGAAGGAGATTCAGAAGGTGGATTTGGTGCAGTAGAACCCGGGCTGGAAAAACCACACGAAACAATCGGAATGGAAAGGGCGCCCGCGAAGAGCACCCTTGCCACTGTTTTCCACAATCGCATCGACTAAGTTATTGACCCTTCTGGCTGGAGACTCGCCGAAAAATTCCAATCGATCCTTTCTCGGACGTGAGCCTCAGCTCTTCGCCGTCGGCAGACAATTCGAATTTGTGAGTCTTCGAAAGCGGCGGGTTCTGCATCTTGCGTTGTGTCTTAAGCCCAGTCATCTGAATGCTCAATACGAGCTTATCAGGAGGTTCGATCCGAAACGTACCCGAATCTGCGTGATAAGGTTTTCCCTTTACCTCGGAGACACGAGAGTATGTTCCGTCTGATGAGAACATCCACAGCGTTCTCAGCTGACTGATGACTGTGACTACACCTTTGTCGTGAACTTCGCGTGATTCGTATGTACCGAGCAACTCGGATTTTCCTGCAGACTTTGGTTCCGCAGGCCCGCTCGGTACTCCCGTCGCAGCTGCACTAGCTGCTGACGATGGTTGGGATTGGTTTGCATTGTTGGCGGCCGCAGGGGCCTCAGCAGCCGGCTTATTTGTCGGATTGCTCGAAGCAGTCTCGCCTGACTTGCAGCCTGCCAGGGAAGCGAGGAAGACGACGACAAACAGAATTGGAATAGCGGATGTTTTCTTCATCGAATTAGGTGAAACGATTTATTAGAATTCAGATCACGGCCTTGAAGGCTTTGAATCCAACTTCAAACCTGGGCGACGGTCTTGACGAATTCGCTCAATTGCCTGGACGGCAGCTGTCCTGACATCCGAGCTTGAATCGTTGTCGGCAAGCCTCTCCAACCGCGCCACAACCCGTTCGTCTCCGATATCGCCGAGGCCTACAGCAGCCGCCTGCCTCACTTCTTCATTTTGATCTGACAGCGCGGTCGTTAATGCCTCGATTGAGCGAGGATCATTAAATCTTGCCAGGGCTCCAATTGCGCGCTTTCTAACTGCTACGGAGCCCGTCCGAAGCACGCCGAGTATTGGCGTAACTGCCTGAGGATCGCCGATCTTGCCAAGCGCCTCGATGGCTTCCGGCCGTGCGCCTGACTGATCTGTATTCACAAGATCAATAAGCGGCGCTACCGCCTCCTTCGAACCGATGTCGCCCAGCGCCGATGCCGCGAGCTGTCGAACCGAAGGTCTGTTGTCCTTTAAGGACGAAATCAACCCGGGTATTGCAAGCGACCCTAGTCTCGCGAGCGACGATGCCGCCTGACCACGCAACACGCTCGACTCATCACGAAGCAACTGGAGTAGCGGTTGTACCGCGCGATCGCTCGCCGTCCCGCCGAGCGCGCGAGCGGCCGCAGATCGAACATTTGCATTTGGGTCCGCAAGTGCCTCAATTACCCTGTCGGTTGCTCGAGCCGAATTAGTGCTACCAAGCGCTTCGATTGCGGCCTCTCGCGTCGACGGAGCAGACGAACCGGCCATCTCAAGCAGGAGGGCTACAGCAGAATCACCCATCTGACCCAACGCAAAAGCTGCCTGTTGACGAACGAAGTACCTTTCATCTCTCAGCACGAGGGTAAGAGCTTTTATAGCACGCTTGTCTCCTATCATTCCGAGCGTTGTGGCCGATGCTGCGCGCATTTCGGGAGTTGAATTCTTATCCTGCAAAACAGCGATCAAGGGATCGACGGCCGGGGCCCCGATGTGCCACAGAACACGAGCCGCACGGTCGCGATCACTTTCCCTGTTCGCGCGGAAGGCTTCGATCAGCGCCGGTACCGCTTTTGCTCCGATCCCAGTGAGCGCTTCCGCGGCGTAGTAACGAACGACGGGATCCTTGTCGGCCAGCGCCGCAGCCAGAGGAGTTACCGCCTGATCAAGCGATCCCTCGCCTGCCACGCGCGCCAGTACCTGGGTGGCTCGCGAACGAACTCGCCAGTCAGGGTTTGACAAAGAGTCGACCAAGACTCGGGTTGCTCGTGGGTCTTGTAAACGGGCCAATGATTCGGCTGCCGCGAGACTCACCCGTGCGTCTCGGTCGGTTAATAACGCGGTAAGAGGCGCGAGCCCTCGGCTATCCTTCTGATGCCCGAGCGAGAAAGTAGCTTCTACTCGAACATCCGCGCTTGGATCGCGCAATGCGCCAATCAACGCCTCAGTTGCATTACTCGTATTAAAAACACCCAGCGTTCGAGCCGCTTCTGAACGGACGCGACTATCACTATCTTTTAACGCAGTGATGACCAAAGGCACCGCACTCGGATCGCCCAGGCGCGCAAAAGTAGTCACCGCCGCCGATCTGACTTGCCAATTCGGACTTGAAAGATCCGAAGCTACTTTTTCAACTGAGATACCCAGAGCCGACAAAGAACGGATCGCGGCATCACGAACGGCAGGTTCAGTGTCACGAGTTGATGCAAACAGCGCATCCGCAGCAGTATGATCTGCGATCATTCCCAGAGCGGTAACTGCTGCGGCTCTGATCTGCGGCTCAGAAGCACGGCTTGCGGTTACGAGGGCATCAACTGACCGGCGGTCGCGCAGAGACCCAAGCGCTTCGGCGGATTTTACTCTGACTTGAAGATCGCGAGCGTTGGTCAGAGCGTCGATCAAAGGCTCAACCGCTTTGGTGTCGCCCAGGCGAGCCAGCCGCTCGGCAGCTCGAACCCTGTCTATGACTTCACCAGAGCTCAATTGCAGAGCCTGACTGTCCGCAGTAACGCCGGACGCCGCAAGTGCTTTGAGGACGTTGGCGGGCAGTTTTCCGTCCGCGTTCCGAGCATCCAATAACAGATCGGTAACCCGCGTCCTATCAAAAGGGACTAAAGCTTCTGATATAGCGTCGATAACGATCGGTGAGTTCTCTTTCTTGAGCGCACTGACAAGCGTTATCAGAAGTTTCTGCGAGGGGTCGCTTTTAGGGTCATTCCTACTGATCTTTAGAATGGACATTGCGCCTGCCGCTCGCACGGCGGGCTCCGCATCGTCCATATAGTTGATCAATGCGGCTCGAGGCTCGTCGCCGTCGAACTTCGACAGACCTTCGGCAACTAATACACGAATCTGAACGGACTCCTTCTTTGCCCACGGCGCATCAAGGCTACTTAACGATAAGAGCGACGGAAGAGCAGCGTTATCCGCCAATTCAAGCAAAGTTCTAAGGCTGCCCTGCCGGACGTCGCGGTATTCGCTCCGCAAGGACGATGTAAGTCGGTCGAAATAGTCGCGGTTACCTAACCGGTACAATGCTGCGGCGTACTCCCAGTCCATCGCAGTCGGATCCTGAATTGAGGCGAGTAACGCAGCCGCCGCTCTCTTGTCCCCGATTTGTCCCAGAGCGACTGCTGAAGCCTTTCGTACGCCAGGGTCTTCGTCCTTGAGCAGCGTTACCAGATGTTCTATTGCTGTCGTCGCTTTAACACGGCCCAAAGAAAAAGCCGCGGCGCGACGGACAATGTCATCGCTGTCGGCGAGCAGCTTGATCAAAGAATCGATTGGGACATTGCTGGAAGCTTCGGCGGTCGCAAGCGCGCTTGCGCGAACATAGGAATCAGTTGTGCCGGGCTCGACCAGAGAGGTCTCAGACTGTGCTCCAAGCAAGGTGATTGCTCGCAACGCGGCGCTCCGCACAAACCAGTTTTGATCCTGGAGCAGCGGAAGAAGCAGGGGCCCATTTGATTTATCGCCCAGGCGGGCTATCGCAATAGCGGCCTCGCCTCGAACATACCAGTTCTCGTCGGATAAAGCCTGCTTGATTTTTGCAGAGGCGCTGGCATCCTTTGAATCGGCCAACGCAAACAGTTGTTCAGCCCGAGCAAAGGCTGGATTTACGTCACCGTTGGATTGAGAGGACTTCTGCGCAAACGACATGGTGGTACACAGCCAGCACAGAAGGAGTACCTGGATTGCCAGAGAGGTCTTTTTCATCACCAATTGGTCGCTGCGGCAGGGGGAAGCTCGAGCGATTTGTCTTGTTATTTCAGCCGCAGAAATACTACAAGAGGTTTGAGTGATTTAGAAAGTGGAGATGGTTCTTAACTAAAACAAGAATGGTATGACTACGTTGCTTGGGCCTCGAAAAAGTTTGTAGCTCACGCAACAGTTTGTAACTTGAATGTATATTTTTAAGGCTCCACCTCAAGCTATGCGGCTCACGCGCAAAAGGACCACGCCCTATGAGGCGGCTTGGCACTCTTCCGTCCAAGCGACCTTTGGAGCCTCTCCACTGAGACACGGAAACCCGCCTGCGCCCAAACACGCAGGCGGGTTCTCAAGATTAGGAGCTCCTAATTGTATTAAGCCGCTATTCGGTGACCCTTGCCATCGGTGCCGGCGAAGAATCCCTCGTAGCGGGACAATGTCCGCTCGATCGCAGGCATCGCTTGAGGAATGTTAAGTTTGAGGAACCTTGCCAAATGAGCAACTTCAGTTGGCGTGAGGTCCTCGGGGCTTCGTCCCGGAATCCCCAGCGGTATCAGGTAAGCTCGCATATTCAAACCGGCGCGTCTCATTTCCGCCTCGAGCGTGCCGATAAATTCTTCACGCTCCGTTACGTTCATCGCAACCAAGCCATCTCGAACCAGTTCTTTCAGCTCGCTTGCATCAACCGCCGACCAACTTACCGAAGCTGTCTCATTTTTCTTGTTTATTTGTTTTGACTGAATGTTTCTGGCCATTTTCTTCCACCCTTGTCTGTTCTGAATCCGTCCGCTTACGTATCATTTTGCGAAAAATCCCGCGCTCTCGGACTATAGGGCGTGAGATTCACCCGCTTTAACGCGACTCGGATTCGTTTGTTTCAATAACTTCAAAAATTGCTCCTTATTTGGAAGCAACTTGCCGGCCAACCTTTTTCGCATCGCGCCAGCAACGCATTTGTGCAACCTTCGTGCCAATAGGTTGCCTGAAATCTCTTTGTCGCGGTTGTCTCTCTGCAACCTATATTCACCTTGTGGAGCATTCTGCAACCCGCTGGACGATCTTGCGGGGCAGATCTCAAACCTCGCTGCTCTCGTGAACAACTGCGACAATTGATTTTGGTAGTTGTATTTTGAAGTGGTATATTGTGGCTTCCTGGGCACCTCAAGTCAGAAAGGGTTCAACTAAATGGCTGATGATCGAAGTGAGCGTAATCGCGCGATCGATATGGCGATTGCAAGCATAGAGAAGCAGTTCGGCAAAGGTTCGATAATGCGTCTCGGCGAGAGGAAAGTCGTGGATGTCCCGGCCGTATCCACGTCCTGCCTCAGTCTGGACGCGGCAATAGGAATCGGAGGCGTACCCCGAGGCCGAATCGTTGAGATTTATGGACCGGAATCTGGCGGCAAAACAACGCTTGCCCTTCACATCGTTTCTCAGGCTCAAAAGGCGGGCGGGGTTGCAGCTTACATCGACGCAGAACACGCTATGGATGCTCAATATGCTCATAAGCTTGGCGTAAATGTCGATGATCTCTTCATCTCTCAACCCGACTCCGGTGAGCAAGCGCTGGAAATAGCTGAAGCGTTGGTGCGTTCGGGTGGAGTCGATGTGCTTGTCGTGGACTCGGTGGCAGCTCTGGTTCCACGCGCTGAATTGGAAGGCGAGATGGGCGATTCCCTTCCCGGGCTTCAGGCACGGCTTATGTCGCAGGCGCTCCGAAAACTTACCGCCGTCGTTGCCCGATCAAATACCTGTCTGATCTTTATCAACCAAATCCGGGAGAAGATCGGCGTGATGTTCGGCAATCCCGAGACTACAACCGGGGGCCGGGCGCTGAAGTTCTATTCTTCGATCCGGCTTGAGATTCGCCGCACCAGCTCCATAAAGGACGGCGATTCTGTTGTCGGCAATCGTACTAAGGTGAAAGTCGTTAAGAATAAAGTCGCTCCGCCGTTCAAGGAAGCGGAATTCGATATTATGTACGGCGAAGGAATATCCCGGGAGGGCGATCTTCTGGATCTTGCCGTAGAGAATAAGATTGTTGAAAAGAGCGGCGCCTGGTTCAGCTTCAAGGGCGAGCGGCTCGGTCAGGGGCGCGAGAACGCCAAAAACCTAATAAGGACCGATCCCGAGATTGGTAGCCGGATCGAGATCGAAGTGCGAAAGGCGCTCGGCCTTCCCGTCGCGACGACAGATGATTCCGGAGCCGCTTCCGGTCCCTCCAAAAAAGCCGCTTCCAAAGAGTAAAAGCTAGTTGACAGCGTCGGGAGGCGGTTCGCAGCGGTTCTGGATCACCTCCCGTCTTCCAATAATGTCCCGCATGTCTCATCTGGCCAACATTTGCTGTTGACCTCCTCAGGAATTTTCTGATACTATCGCGGCCTCACCAGGAAGGCCCCCTAACTCTAGAGGTGGTTTAATAATGAAATGCCAAGGTTGCGGACATGAGTTTTCGGATGTCTCTGCGCGTTGTCCACGGTGTCATCGTTCTACATCCCGGCGAGGTCGTACATCCACAGATTCAAGGTTGTTAGAATTTCCGAGAAGGGCGCGAATGGCGCCACCACCCGAAACGCGGCCATTGCCTGCCTGGCGTACTGAACTCAACGAAAAGATCAAAGCGATCAGAGCTAGTCGCGGTGGTACGAGTGCCGCTGTTGAAGCGGCGGTAGAAGAGTTGGCGACACCTCCAGAGGCTGATCCGTTGATCATTAGGAGAGAAGAAATACCTATCTCTCACGGGAGAAACGCAGCATTCCAAAACGTGGTCGAGCGAGCAGACTCGGGGCAGCCTTCTGCGGCGGCAACCGCAGCGCGACGATCGAGCAACACAATTGTGGAAGCAGCCCTTGTACGCGTAAAGCGCGCAGCCGAAAACGCAAGCCGCGCAGCACTTCCCAAGATTGAGCCGCGACCCCTCCCAAGTCGTGCAGCGTCACTTCTAATTGATCGCGAGGCCACTGCGCGGGCTTTGGAACCAGCAACCGAAATTGAGAGAACTGTAGATGTGACCCCTGCGCCGGTGCCGGAAGCTATTCAACCGGTTATCAGCAAGCCATCGACAGTCGCACCACCCATAACTGGAGTAGAAACCTTTGAAGCGACCCTTGCCACACCGGCCGTAGTAACCCGT
>Ga0126382_10000796_pt1 | contig 12423 bp, 12 predicted proteins | sample PanSoiMetPlot_30_FD_92548 | JGI IMG/M metagenome (GOLD analysis project Ga0126382, IMG submission 92548) | Tropical forest soil microbial communities from Panama - MetaG Plot_30 | ecosystem: Environmental > Terrestrial > Soil > Tropical forest > Bulk soil | place: Panama | collected 2016-02-17 | reverse complement strand
TGGACAGCCCTGGACAGGCATACCGTACAGCGCGCTGGCGGGCCGTGGATCGGGCCGCGGATCGCCTGCTCGCTGAGGGCTGGGTCAGCGGTCAGCCGGGCACGAGGCGACCGGCAGCAACCGGACCGGGCGGCGGCCTCACTCGGTCAAGGGCCGTCGTGCCGCGCCTGGGATCCGAGAATCTCCAGGTAGTGCTCGTTGTACATGATGCCGAGGATGTTCCCGAATGGATCGACGACGGATGCGGTGACGAATCCGGGTCCGCGCTCGACCGGCTCCTCGTACACGGTGGCACCCGTCGACACCAGCCGCTCGACGCTGGCCGGGACGTCGTCCACGTGCCAATAGATCACGGCACCGCCGGGCTTGTCCGGCCGGCCGCGGGGAGCGAACCGGCTGTCGACGATGCCCAGCTCGTGCTGGTAGTCGCCGATGCGGAACTCGACATACGCGGGCGTCCCCTCGGCCGGGCGCATGAAGTACGGCTCGATGCCGAGCAGCTCGGTGTACCAGTCCCGGGCGGCGGTGACGTCCTGGGCGAAGAAGCTGACGGTGGTAAGCCCTCGCAGCATTGGCGGTTCCCTTCTCTCGTGGGTGACAGCTACCATCCTCCGACTTAAAGTGCTCATCAACTGAGCACTTTGTTTGGGAGGATTGGAACATGCGCGCCGACCGCCTTGTCGCCGCCCTCCTGCTCATGCAGGCTCGCGGCCGGGTGACCGCCGGCGAGCTGGCCGGCGAGCTCGAGGTGTCGGTTGCCACCGCTCGCCGCGATCTGGAGGCGCTGTCCGCGGCGGGCATTCCGTGTACCCGCACCCGGGACGCGGCGGCGGCTGGTCGCTCGTCGGTGGCGCCCGTACCGACCTCAGCGGCCTGTCGGCAGCCGAGGCGCAGGCGCTGTTTCTGCTCGTCGGCCCGGCCGCGGCCGTCTCGGGTGAGGCCAAGGCGGCGCTGCGCAAGCTCGTGCGGGCGCTGCCGCGGACCTTCCGGGCCGACGCGGAGGCCGCTGCCAGCGCCGTGGTGATCGACCCCACTCGGTGGGGCGAGCGCGATCGCCGCCGTCCCGACGTGGTCGGCCTGCTGCAGGCGGCCGTGATCAATCGGCGGAAGGTCCGCCTGACCTACACCGGCCGCGCCAAAGAGCGGAGCGAGCGGCTGGTCGACCCGTGGGGCCTGGTCGACAAGGACGACATCTGGTACCTGATCGGCGGGACCGAACGAGGGCAGCGAACCTTCCGGGTCGAGCGGATCATCGGCGCCGAGCCGACCGACGAGCCCGCCGAGCGCCCCGACGACTTCACGCTCGCCACCGCGTGGCAGCAGGTCGTCGGCGAGGTCGAACAGCGCCGCTCGCGTACGTGGGCGACGGTGCTCATCGATGCCAGGTTCGTGCCGGTACTGCGAACCCAGTTCGGGCGGCACTGCCACAGCGACGGTGACCTCGACCACGGGCGTGCCCGGGTTCGTCTTGCCGCACCAACTCCCCTGGACATCGCCCGGCACCTCGCCGGATGGGGCGCGATGGTCGAGGTCGTCGAACCGCGCTCCGTCCAGGCCGAGTTGGCACGGATCGGCGCCGAGCTCGTCGGCCGCTATGCCAGCGGAGGCTGACCCCTATGAAGGTTTGACCCCCGACTGGAACCACCGATCTGCGGGCCGCCGCCAAGCTGCGGATCAAGACGGCAAGTAGAGGTGCAGCCCCGCGGGCATATGATTGTCGTGGGGGATCTTGCCCTGGAACACCCCGTTGATGTAATCGCTCACGTTTTTCGGATACGCCCCTCCCGGTGAATGCTCCGCGGTGAGCCGCAGGATCGTCGATGGCACCGTTTTGCTGCTGGCGGCCAACTCGGCCAGGCTCATATTCCCCGATGTCGTGTGCTCAGTCACGGTTTCCCCTGTCTGCGCCGGGACCTTCCCGGGTCACTACACGTCATCATCGGTGGTGCTCCTCATCCATGTCTACCGACTGCCAGACGGCAGTCCGGCTAGCGGAGTACGGCGGCCGGTCACAGCACCCGGCCTGCCCCGAACGCCACCGGAGGCGCGTGTCATAAGACCTGGTCAGCCATCTCGTGATGGACCAGCCTCCGCATGCGAATCCCACTGAAGGAAGGGACGCGCATGGCCGCGGCCTGCCGCAGCGGCGCCGGCCGGCGCGAGCTGTGAACGCGGCGAAAGTAAAGGCTAATTAAAGGAAGCTCCCGTCTTGCTTTATTTGTGGTCACGCGGGTCCTTCCCTGCACGGGTTTTCTTATCGCTGCGGCGGATACACGAGCACGGCCCGCACGGCATTTAGCGGCTGTGACGGTTTACAGGGCATCCGCTGCTGGTTTTATGTGCGAAGTCCCTCGGTGGGGGCGGCGAACAGCGCGGTGGCGCTGTCATTGAGCATGGCGAATCCGTCAACCATCTGCGCGGCCACCCGCCATTCGCCGCGGGGTGGGAGGCGGCGAAGCCGCCAGGTGTGGAAGGCCTGCCCGGTGAACTCCTCGCTGACGGCGGCCTGCGGCTCGCGCCGCCGCAGGAAGAACCGCAGCCGGGTCCGTGCCGAGATGGCGTCCGGCGCTGGCTGGGTGATGTCCATCAGTTGCAGGATCTCGTGGGACTCGTCGAAGAACACCGACCGGTCGGCGAGGAAGGCGGCCAGCCCGTCCGGCCCACGCCACACGTAGCCGTCCACGAAACCGGTCTCGAAGTCGTCGGTGAGCACACGCCGGGTCATCTCCTGGGGAGGCGCGTGTGCCTGAAGCAGCTCGAAGTAACGCTCGATCGTGTCCAGGATCGTCGGTTCGAGGATCCGCGGTTCGGTCATGTCCGCTCCTTAGTGAAGGACGCACCGGGCAGAGGCCGAGTTGCCTGGATGAGGCATGCGGGTCACTGCAGGGTAGCCACGCCGACGGCGATCAGCCAGCCAGCGGCGACGCCGACCTTCGCACGACCCGGGTGCGCCCGACCGCGTCGGCAGGCACCTCTCGTCGCCGAACCTGCCGGGGCGGCAGGTCACTCAGCTTGATCGTTCCCTTTTTGCGAGGGCATCCCGCGCATCCCTGCCGGGGGCCCGATCGTCCGCCTGACCACCGGTCGTGGTGTACCGCATAATGATCTTGATGTTGTTGTCGCCGTGCCTGGCTACCGCTTTCATCCCGAGCCGCTGGTAGAGGGCTTGCGCGCGGTGGTTGACGCTGAGCACCTCGAGGACCAGGTCTTGGCCTCGCTGCCTGGCCTCGTCGATGAGTGCTGCAATGAGGCGGGTGCCGATCCCGCGGCCTTGATAGTCAGGATGGATCTCGATGCGTGAGAGGTACATCTCGGCGCGACGATGTTCGACGTCGAGCACGCCGACGTCCGCTCCGCCAACGCTGATGATCCGACAGCGGCCCGGGGCGAAGGCCCGGGCGTGGAAACTCCGCTGCCGCTGCTCATCCCACCCCCAGGTGGCGGTGATGTAGCGGCCCATGGCGGCCTTGTGCAACTGGAAGCAGAACTCGCTGTCCGCTGGAGTGGCCGGCCGCATGGCAATGGCGGTCATGCTGCGGGCCGTCCGGGGCGGTGCCGGGGCGCAACCCTGAAGCCGTTCACCGGTAACTCAGCCGCCGGGTGATAGATCAGAGGATTCCGCGGTCGGCGAAGGCCGTGGTGACGGCATTGGCTGCGGCGTTGCCATAGAGGTGCCGAGCGGCCTCCACGGTGCGCTTCGCCAGATCGGGCATGGTCGTGCCGGGGAAGTCGAACGAGCCCTGCAGGATGATCGTGTCGGCCTTGACGTTGCCGAGCGCCTGGCGGATGTCCCACAGTGCCCGCGACCAGATCTGCCCGTCGTGGTGCACCTCGCCGTTGAGGTCGGCCGGGTAATGCAGGTTGGTGTCGACCGACCGCAGGCAGTGCGGCACCGAGCCGGTGTAGGAGGTCGAGTCCCAGTCGGCCACGCACGGCAGCGGTTCGCGCTCCGAGACGCCCAGCGACTTGGAGACCACGTCGGCGACGGTCACCGCCCAGTAGTCGCCGAAGCCCTCGCTGATCGCGCCCGCCTCCTCGGAGCCGAAGACGAAGTTCTGCGAGAAGTGGATCGCATGGCCGTATTCGTGCAGGATCACTTCGGCGTCCTCGGCGTCATCGACGCCGCCCTTGCCGAATCGCAGCTCGTTCTTGGGATGCGTGGTGGCGAACGAGTTGTCCTGCCCCCACTGGTTGATCCGCACCGCCTGCGGCCGGCTGTCGATCGCCCGGCGGGATTCACCGAAGCCGAGGCTGTGGATGTACTTCTGCGCCTCGGTGATCCAGTAGTAGGCCATGACCTGCTCGAACTCGTCCTGGTGGCGCGTGTAGCGGAAGGTGTTCGTCGGTGAGAACGCGGGACTGCCGGTCTTATTGACGACCGTCGCGTAGTCCCCCCTGAGGAAGCCGCTCCCGTCGAGGTTGGTGAGGGTGACGTCGTGATAGGCGGCCGATGGCACGGCCGCGTCGGCGTCCTTCTGGTCGGTGAGCGACTCATCGCCGAGTGACTGAACGGGATTGGGAACGAAGACCGAGCCGGTGCCGGTCCTGCTGCCCGGGGCCGGGCTGGCCGCCATGGCGCTTGTTGCCGTTCCGGTCGCGAGCGCGATCGCCGCGAAGAGCAAGAACAAGTGCCGCACGATAAACCTCCCCTTCATGAATGGAAACGGTTCACCCCACCCAGCCCGGCGAACGTCCACGCCTGGCCGGTTGGCTCCCAGGCAATCCTGCCCACGCCAACAGGACGCCGGGCCTTACCGGCCGGGAGACGCGGAATTCCCCGGGGCCGGATTCTGGGCCGAGTGGGCTCACGGAACTGGGACCGGGGGTACCCCCGTCTGGCGATGTGGCGCGTTGCACCAACCGCTGCAGCGCGCGTGGCCCGCCGCCGGTGCCGGGGTGTATGCAACGACCTGCCCGGACTCGTCCGCAACGAAGAGGTACTGACCGGCGAAGACGGGCTGGGCGAACCCGCCGACCGTCAGCGGCAAAGTGCCCAGGATCGCACCTGTCGCGGCGTCGAGCAGGTAGACGGCGGGTGACCCGTTGTGGCAGGGGGTCCAGGTGGCCACCGCGAGCACGCCGGTGGCCGCGTCGAGCGTGGGGGTGCCAAGGACGCCACAACCGAATCCCGTGGCCCAGCGCGTCGCCCCGGTGTTTGGGTTCACAGCCCGGATGGATCCGTAGAAGGTCTGCCCGCCGATGCTTCTGGCGTTACCCGCTAGATACAGCTGCCTGGCCTGGGCGTTCCAGACCGCTGACGCCAGGCACATGCCCCGGCTCGTGTGGGCGGCCGCGCCGACCCGCACGGACCAGACCGGCCCGCTGTGCAGGTCATTCCGGCGCAGCGCGTAGAACAGGCCGTTCTTGTTGCACGCCCCGACGAGCGCGGTCGACACCCCGCGCACGGTGCCGTCAAAGAACGTCGGCGAACTGCCGAAATCCAGGTCCGCATCCTGCCCAAGCGTGAGTCGCCACGTACCGCGGAGTGCGAGCGTCCCTGAGTCCAGGCGCAGGAAGGAATAGGCGTGATAAAGGGCCGTCCCGGTGAACTCCGGATCCCCGGTGGTTACCGATAGATAGGGCCTGGTCGCCCCCACGCTGCTCCACACGCTTGCGCCGACCTTGCCGGCTGGAACCGTCCAGAAGCTGTGCTGCAAGCTGCCAGTCTGCTGGCTGAAGGACTGGACGCCGCCGCGCACGAACGGGTTGTTGCAGCTCGAGGACACGCCCTCGTAGACCTGCCCGTTGGCGACCGTCGGGGATGCGTAGTTGAAGTACGCGCCGAGGATGTTCTCACTTCCCGCGGGCCCGACCAGAGACTTCCACTTCTGCGCCCCAGTTGCCGCGTCCAACGCGTAGAGGTAGCGCGCACCCGCGACGTAGACCGTCGGGTTCCCCGTCTGGGGGTCAGCCGCAACAGTGGCCGTTCCCACGATCCCGCGGGCGTTGCCGCAGTTGCCGTTGTTCCCTGGCTGCTGATAGTCCAGGGTCTGCTGCCACACGATCTGGCCGGTCGACTCGTTCAGCGCGTAGAAGTTACCGGTCTGGGAGCCGATGAAGACCATTCCGCCCGCCACGGTGGGGCTGGCGCTGAAGCCGCCCGGCGGCTGGTCCCCCGTAGGGGGCTGCTCCTGGAACGTCCATGCGGGCGTAAGGTTCCCGGCATTGGCCAAAGTGATCGCCGTTGGCCCGGTCGTCGTCGACGGATGGCGCGGCGCGAACAGGTAGGCCGGCCAGTCCTGATTCGTCACGGCCAGGGCCTCACCCCGGTGCGCGGCCGACGGCTGCGGCGCCGCGCTGGCGCTCGCGGTCGCCAACCCCGCCGACGGCAGGATCGCCGCGACAACGGCGAGCACCGCCACCCCGCAGATGACCGAACCGCGTGCGCGGCGCGCCATTGGCTTCGTTACGGCAGCGATCGATATCGGTCCCAAAATGTCCCCCAAGCGGGCCCGAGCGGCCAAGACTATGTCGCAGGATGTTACACCTCTTCTGAGGTGTGAAGGAGCATAGACATACCTCGCCCGACCAGGAGCCTGGCCAGCGGGGCCTTCAGGCTTGCGCGGGCGAGAATCGCCCGCAGGCGAATGGCGGATCGGCCGTTGCCGTGTGCGGCACAAGCAGGGCCCGGTGCCGGGTGGATAAGATACACAAGGTGACCAGCACATCCGCCGCTGCGCAGCACCTGCGTGACCTGGCGCGGCTGCGCCGGGTCCGGGACCGGATCGACCGAGAGTACGCGCAGCCGCTGGACGTCGAGGCGCTCGCGCGCGGCGCGCACATGTCGGCCGGGCACCTGAGCCGCGCGTTCAAACTCGCCTACGGCGAGCCGCCGTACGCGTATTTGATGACGCGGCGGATCGAGCGCGCAATGGCGCTGTTGCGCCGGGGAGACCTGTCCGTGACCGAGGTGTGTTTCGCGGTCGGCTGCTCCTCGCTGGGCACCTTCACCACCCGCTTCACCGAGCTGGTCGGGGTGTCGCCGGGCGCCTACCGGCGGCACGCGGCGCGCGCGACCGCAGGGATGCCCTCGTGCGTGGCCAAACAGGTGACCAGGCCGATCAGGAATCGAGAAGCACCGGTCACCGAGCCACAACTAACCTGAGCGTCATGGACGTCACCATTCGCGCGAGCTTCCTCCCACACAACGACCCGGACGAATCCCTGGCCTTCTATCGCGACACCCTCGGCTTCGAGGTCCGCAACGACGTCGGATACGGCGGGTTTCGCTGGATTACGGTCGGCCCCACCGACCAGCCCGGTACGTCCATCGTCCTGGAGCCGCCGGTCGCTCCTGGCTGCGGCATCACCGACGAGGAGCGCCGTACCATCGCCGAGATGATGGCCAAGGGCAGCTACGCCGGCATCCTCCTGGCCACCAAGGACCTCGACGGCACCTTCGAGCGGCTGCAGGCGAGCGACGCCGAGGTCGTCCAGGAGCCGACCGAGCAGCCGTACGGTGTTCGCGACTGCGCCTTCCGCGATCCCGCGGGCAACCTGATCCGCATCCAGGAGCTGCGCTGAGCCGTCCGGCGATCGCGGCCATGACCTGCACAATGGAGACGTTTTGCTACGCTCCAGACGGTGGGCGTGGGACGCTAAGCGTCGACCGCTGGACCGCACCAGCGGCCAGGAAGTCCGATCGTAGATGTTCTTGAAAGGAAACGTCCGGCGAGGTGCATGGCCGCTTGCGCGAGGCACCAGACACGTCGATGGTCGTGGATGCCGCTCATGAGCCTTCACCAGCTGTTGCCGGCCTCAAGCTTCGGTCGCACGTCGCGGCCATCGCAGCCTTGACAGAGGCGGTAAACATCGGCACCGTGCTTGCCGGGGTCCTCCAGCCAGACTGCCGACTGCCGGAGATGGGCCGCATCGTGGAAGAGGACCAGGCCGGCTCCATGTCCGCCGAGCGCTACTACGGACGATCGTGACCGCATAGCACGCTGGCATCTGGAGACTGCCTTTCACGCGCCGCAGGAGGGGTGGGAAGTGTCCTACTGGCCGCGCTACGCGCCCGGGAGGCTCTGGTGGCCTGAACGCTTGGCCGCCAGGCTGATCGCGGCAACCACATCGGGCCAGCCGGCCGACGCCGCAGCTGAGATCCGCTCAGGCCCGCCCGCTGACCTCGGGGCGCAAGCGGTGGCAAAGCCGTGGTTCAGCCGCTGGGGTATTGCCTGGCCCATCGCCGTCGCAGTGGCGTTCACGCTTGCAGGGCTCTTGTTCGGTCCGCTGCGCATTCCCCTCGCCTGGGACGAGTCGGTGTACGCCAGTCAGATCAGCCAGCATATGCCGATGGTCTGGGGAGCCGAGCGGGCCCGTGGCATGCCGTTGCTCGTCGCGCCGGTGACGCTGTTTACCGACTCAGTGGTCGCGCTGCGCGTCTACCTGGTGCTGACGGCGGGGGTCGGGCTCTTCCTCGCTATGCTCGCGTGGCGTGGCCGGCGCCCCGACTGGGTGGTCGCCCTTGCGGGCGTCATCTTCGGCGGCCTTTGGATCGCACAGTGGCAGGCCCCGCTGCTGCTCCCGAGCTACTGGACCGCCATCGGCGGCATGGCCGGGGTCGGGCTCTTCCTGCGCACCATGGAGCGAGGCAGGCCGTCGCCGCTGGGTCTTGCCCTCCTTGCCACCGCGGCGGCGTTCACAGCGGTCATGCGCCCGCCCGATGCCATCGCTATCTTCGTGCCATTGATCGTCATCGCGATAGCCGCACGACCTTCGCGTCAGGCGGTGCCACTTGTGCCGTCCCTTGCCGGCGCCATCGTGATTGGCCTCGCCGTCGGTATTGGAGAGTGGGTCGCCGAGTCCTACCTTTACTTCGGCGGTCCGGTGATGAGGCTCCACGCAGCGGCTGCAGCTTCCGGCGGCAGGAAGCTCAACCTCCTGAACAACCTGCGGATAATGAGCGGCGGCCGGGTCAGTTCGGTGCCAGGCTTTCCGAGCATGAGCGGGTGGAGCCACCCGCCTCTGCTCGTCTGGTGGGCCGCGTTCGGCGTGCTCGCCCTCATCGGCGTCTACGCAGCTCACCGTTATTTCTATTCAGATCACAGTTATCGCGGGTGGCTACTCGCCGCGACCCCCGTGATATGTGCGCTCGCCCTTTACGGTCTTTATTCGCTTCCGGTCCGCGACAATACTCGTTACCTGCAGCCAATCTGGGCGCTGCTCGCCGTCTCAGCCGCAGATGCGATCTACTGGCTGGTCACCGCGCCACGGGGCAGAGTCCGGCTGGCGGCCATCGCCGCCGTGGGCGTGTTCCTGGTGGCGGAGCTTGGTACCCAGCACGCGGTGCTGGCCTCCGAGAACGCCCAGCGCGTGGCGGACGCCCAGGGTCAGACCGATGCTGTGCAGGCCATGCGCCAACTCGGCGTCCGGCCGCCATGCGTGATCACCAGCAGTCCAGTGGCCGTGTCGTTTACCATGCCCGCCGCGTACTACCTGGGCTGCAGCTATGTGTGGAACATGAGGCACCTCGCGCAGGCGCATGGCCGCCAGGTGGTCGTGCTCCTGCACGGCGGCCAGGCCCCGCCGCCCTTTGCGCAGCACTGGCCCGTGCACCCCCTGCCCAAGACGGCGGGAAACGGAAACGTCGTAGCCTACGTTCAGCCCGAGCGCTGATGAGCTGTGCGGGCTGATGCACACGCGGTGATACGGGAGGCCGGGAGAGGGGCGAGCACGCTGCGGTGACCGTATGCAGGCCCCAACAATCGAGATCCGATTGTGACCGGAGTGCGGCCGAGAGCTGCGTCTCCTCTCCGCGAGCCGGAGCCGTTCCCTCGCGCGATGCTCGGGAACGGCTCCGTGCCTTACAAGCAATCGTCCTTACGGTTTGGGGTTGAGGTTCGCGCAGTGAACGAAAGCAGGAAAGTTGCTTCCGGCGAGTACCGGCAGCGGGTTGAGCGTCAGCGAGACGCCCGGACCAAAGCCGTCCGGAATCGTCAACGCGAACCCGGCTGAGACGTACTTCGCGTTCGGCCGGCTGAGATCGAAGTTGATCGTGACGTTGGTCGGAGTCGACACGATCGAGGAGATCACGCCAGTCGACTGGAGTGCTCGGACGAACGATTGCCCGTTCGAAGCGCCTGCCTGACCCGGCGGTTCCGGCGGGCCGTTGAAGCTGCAATTGGCACCGACCATCTCGTGAATGATCGCGCCAGCCGGTCCCGGAGTTGCTAGTACAGCCGTGGCCGCGAGAACGAAGCCGAGCGATGCCATGCTGAGAGCGACCTTCAGATTCCTCATGCAAATCCTCCCCTTTGAAGCGCGCTGGTGAGAGGCGTTTACCTGCTGAATGAGCGATCGGCGCATCGCCCCTCCACAGAGGTGAACCTCGGTGAAGCTGCCCCGCCCCCTGGACGCCATCCGGGTGGCGGCGCGTTAGGCCAGCTCGCTGATCCGCCTCCCCGTCTCCCTGATTTCCGACATTAACATTCCGTTACCTTGGCGTCCAGACCTGACGCTGAACCCATATAGTAAGAGTTGTTAACGTTCTGTGATGTGCTGGACCCGGACTGTGGACATAACGCGACGTTGCGGCACGGCACTAGGCTCGCACTTTATGGCCCGGCCCGGCGTCTTGATTGGCGGTTAGCGAACCAGAGAGCTTTGGCCAACCGTGGATTACAACGGGGCGGGGAGCTATCCGTCACCGCGGCAATGTCAGCCAGCAGATCATTGCCCATTAAATTCGTTGCCGGGTGCCGTTCAATACACAAGTACGGCAAACGCCGTTGGCCGCGAACGCCTCCGGCAAGCTGCCTCAGAACGGGAAACCTACCCCAGCGGCCGCCAACGACCTCGCCGCCGAGAGATCGCATCGAGAGGTTCAAGCGCATCGTCCCCCCGCGTGCCCAGCGCTCGGCAAATCCGGTCACCAACGGACATCCCTGAAGGAGCGGGGGCGTGTCAATGGGGTGTTTTGCGGGGTTTCTGGCAGGCGCTGGGCGTGCTGGACTGACCCCTCCTGTTTCCCGGCAGTTGCCATGTCCGTGGTGAGCTGGCCGGGCGGGTCAAGGACCGGGCCAGAGCCCGGCTGCGCAGCGGCCCCGGAGGCGTCCTTGAGGCGGACTGGCCCGCTCGCCCATGATGGGCTGGGGAAACGGGGCTGGGTGTGCGGTGCTGTGTGGCTGGTGTAGTTCCGTCCCATTGCGGGGGTTCCCGGGGCGGGGCAGTGCCGCTGGCTGCGCTCATCCCCTCGCCTGGCCCGGCTGAGCCGGGGGCATGGGGCGGTCCGCGTCAGGAGGGGGGTCAGGCAGGGTCAATCACAGGGACGCGCATACCGCGGGATCGTGGTGGCGCTGAATGACCGGCGACCTCGCGCCTGGCCGCTGGCCTGGGGGCTGTTCATGCCGCCTGCCGGTGTGGGGTCCCGTGCGGTGGGTCGGCGGGGGCTGGGACCAACGTGCTGACCGTTACCGCCGCATCCGGCGGCGGCAGCGGATACGCGCAGGTCACCGTCGAAGGCGCCATCATCGGCGGGACAACCGTCCTCGATGCCACCGACCCCTCCGGCGACGACAACGGCCCCGGCACCTACCAGTACCCGACCTCGCCCAACTTCACCGCCGGGTCGTTCGACATCACCCGCTTCCAGGTCATCCACTCGGGCTCGCAGGTGTTCCTGCGCACCACGCTGCGGGCGCTGACGCCGACCTTCGGCAACCCGATCGGCGCGCAGCTGCTGGACGTCTACGTGCACTCCCCCGGCGCGCGAGCGGCATCTACCGCGGCGGCCTCCTCGCAGCGCAACTACACGATCGCGCCGGCTGACGCGTGGACCCAGCGGATCGAGGTGCAGGGGTTCGCGGCGCCGGTGTGAGTGGACGCGAACGGGAACTCGGTCGGGACCGCGGCGGTGCTTTCCTCGGAAGCCGCCAAGACGATCACGATCGCGCTCCCGGCGTCCGCCTTCGGCACGCCCGGCTCGGGGTGGTCGTTCGCGGTCGTGCTGACCGGCCAGGACGGCTTCAATCCCGACCAGGCCCGCGGGTTCGCCGCCACGCCGCAGGCGTTCCTATTCGGCGTCTGCGCGCCGGACGGCACCAGCCCCATATGCGGGGTTGACGCGGGCGCCGTCCCCAAGGCCATGGACGTGATCACCCCAGCAGGCGTAGATCAGGCCACCGAGCTCGACCCGACCCTCGGCCCGGTCACAGTCCACGCGGTCCCCGTCCAGTGACGTGACAAACACGCGCAGCCAGGCGAGAACCGCACGTCCTCAGCCGTCGGCGCTGACCACACCGATCGGGCACGACACGCCTGTGCCGTGGTCGGGGCAGTACCCGTGCGGGTTTTTATTGCTCGAAAGGTACTGCTGGTGATAGTCCTCGGCGAAGTAGAACTCACCGGCCGACACGATCTCCGTGGTGATCTCCCCGTACCCGGCCTCCGACAGCTTCTTCTGGTATGCGGTCCGGGACTCTTCCG
>Ga0126382_10000794_pt1 | contig 12426 bp, 7 predicted proteins | sample PanSoiMetPlot_30_FD_92548 | JGI IMG/M metagenome (GOLD analysis project Ga0126382, IMG submission 92548) | Tropical forest soil microbial communities from Panama - MetaG Plot_30 | ecosystem: Environmental > Terrestrial > Soil > Tropical forest > Bulk soil | place: Panama | collected 2016-02-17 | reverse complement strand
GGCTATCCTGCTGGCCGCCGGGCTGGTGCTGCGGGTGCTGGCGCTGGCCGCGTACCATCCCGCGCTGATCTACGTCGACACGCTCAAGTACCTGTACGGCGCCTCACCCGGCTCCGAACCGCTCGCGTACACGGCGGTGCTGAGGCTCATCCTGCTGGCCGGCGACCTGGGGACGGTCGCCGCGATCCAGCATCTGCTCGGCCTGGCCATGGCCGTGGTGCTGTATGCCGTGCTGCTGCGCCGCGGCGTCGCCCGCTGGCTCGCGGCCCTCGCCGTCGCGCCGGTGCTGCTGGATGCCTACCAGCTGCAGATGGAGCAGACGATCATGGCCGACGTCTGGTTCGAGGCGATGGTCGTGGCGGGACTGGCCGTCCTGCTCTGGCGTCCGGTCGTGACCGCGCCCATCGCCGCCGCGGCCGGCCTGATCCTCGGGTCGTCGGCGACCGTCAAGCAGCTGGGTCAGCTCCTGGTGCTGCCGGCCGTGCTCTACGTGCTTGTGGCCGCCCGCCGCCGGGCCCTCACCGCCCTGGTCCTGGTCGCGGCCTTCGTGCTGCCGATCCTGTTGTACAGCAGCGTCTCCTACGCCCGGACCGGGCACTTCTGGCTGGCCCACAGGCAGCCCAGCATCGGCCGCCTGGCGGCGGCTGCGGACTGCGCCACGCTGAGGCTGCCCGCGGCCGTGCGCCCGCTGTGCCCGACGCCGGCCGAGCAGGCGCTGGGCCCCGACTGGCTCGAGCATTCCGGCAAGTCGCCGCTGTACGCCACCCCCGTCGCTCCCGGAACGAGGAGCAGGCTGATCTCGGCCCTCGGCTCGGCGATACGGCACCAGCAGCCGGCGCGCGTGGCGGTCTCGATCCTGCAGGACTCGGTACGCCTCTTTGCCGTGACCCGCGAGCCCAGCCTGTGGGTCGTGCCCATCTCGCGCTGGCAGTTCCAGACCAGCTACCCGACCTACCCGCCGTGGGTCAGCCTCGGCCGCGGCAACGTCATCATCGTCGGCGTGCAGCACAGGGTGTTCGCACGGTTCAGGTTCCGGACGCTGAACCCGTCCTACGGCGGCAGGGCACAGGTCGACCGGCCGATCGCCGCGTTCCTGCGCTCCTACCAGCTCGGCGGCGGCTACACCCCCGGCCCGCTGCTGGCCCTGTTCTGCCTGACAGGCCTGGCGGGCTCGCTTCTCCTGCTGACCCGCCGCGGCCGGGAAGGCCGCGGCGGTCAGCTCGCCCTGGCCTGCCTGCTGTTTACCAGCACCGCCGTGGTGGTCCTTTTCGCGCCGGACGTCTACGAGTTCTCCTGGCGGTACCAGCTGCCCGCGGTGATCACCCTGGTCCCCGCGGGCGTTCTAGGCATCAGCGCGCTGCTGAGCCTCGGGCACCCGCAGGCCGGCGCCCGCAAGCACCTGTTCGGTCGGCCGCGGGCTCGTCCGCACCCCGGCGGCGATACCGCTGACGAGTGAGCGCCCCAGCCTGCCCCGGTCGGGCGACCGCGCGAAGGTGCGGGCCCAGCGGCGCAGTGTCGAGCCCGCGTACAGGGCACGCTCGGCGGGCGCGAGCGGTGAGCGCGCCTTGAGCGTCCAGATCTTGTTCCGGACCTCGTAGAAGAAACGGTCCCCGGGATCGGAATCCGTTGAGGAGAACGTCGCCGTCTTGTGCGTGACGACGCTGGCCGGGCAGAGCAGGCCCGTGTTGCCGCGCAGCAGCCGGGTGGTGAACTCGAAGTCGTCGTTCCAGAGGAAGTAGTCGGCCCGCGGCAGGCCCCGCTGCCGGCACACGTCGGCATCCACCAGGACGGAAACAAACGATGCCGAACGGATGGGCACACAGCCCGCCGCCGCGGCCGCCAGACGTTCTGCCCTGCTGGCGAACGGCTTGACGCGCGGGGTGTTCATCGGGTGCGGCCGCCCATCGGTCCAGAGCACCCGGCTGGCCACCAGAGCGGGAGGCCTGCCCGGCAGCCGCCCGCGGGCCTCGAGCAGCGCTCGCAGGGCGTGTGGCCCGGGCACGGTGTCGTCGTCCATGAGCCAGACGAGATCCGCCGTGCGGGCCAGGGCCAGCGCCATGCCGCCGGCGAACCCGCCCGCGCCGCCGGCGTTGTGGGTGAGCCCGGCCAGCTCCGCGGCCGGATAGAGCTCGCGAACCGCCGCGGCGGTCCCGTCGGTCGAGGCGTTATCGACCACGATCACCGCGTCCGGCGGGCGGCTCTGCGTGTACACCGCCGCGAGCGCCTCGAGCAGCAACTCCCGCCGGTTGTAGGTGACCACGACCGCGATCACGACCGGCGGGCTTGCCGCCGCGCCACCGTCGGCCCCGGGCACGTCAGGGACGTTCCGGCGGCTCGGCGCGGCGGGGTGCCCGGCCGCGTTCGAGCGCCCGCCAGGCCAGGATCCGCAGCCGCCGCACGGCCGGGAAACGGCTGCTGAGGTCGCGCACCGTCCGCTTGAGGCGCGGGGAGGAGGCGACGGCCGCCTCGACGCGGCCTGCCAGCCCCCGCTGTCCGGACGGGTTCCTCTGCGGCCTGGCCGCCGGGTACGCCTTGTGGTACTGGTTCACCACCAGCGCCGCCGCGGCGGCCACCGCGGCGTCGAGCACCCGCTCGGCCGGCTCGTCCGCAGGACTGGCGGCGGGCCCCGGGGCCGGCCGCGGCCGCAGCTCGTCCAGATCGCCGATGAGGTCGTATCCGGAGCTGCTCAGGGCGGCTATCAGGTCCTCGGCCTGCCCCTTGGCCCAGCCGTCCCGGCTGGCGGGAAGCTCGAGGCGCCCCTCGCGCGGGCGCGCGGCCAGCGCCTGGTGGGCGATCGCTTCCTTCACGTTCCACATGTAGAACCAGTCGGGGACCTCTTCGGGAAGAGCCTGGTTCAGCCGCCGCAGGAACTCGACCTCGGGCATCCCGAGCGAGGCGTTCGGCCGGGCGCGGGTCAGGTCGACGCTGCCGGGGTCGACGCCGAGCAGGGACGCGAAGCGCTGCCACAGCAGCCCGCTGGCCGAGCCCCGTGGCGGGGTCACGATGACGTGCACGTGCTCCGCCGGCAGGTGACGGGACCAGACGTCGAGGATCGCCAGCGTGTCGTGAACGCGCCAGAACCACCACCGGCGCCGGTCGGCGTCGGTGGACTCACCCTCGATCACGTCGCCGAGCCAGTCTTCCCACCCGCGGGCGCTGCGGTGCTTGACGGTCTCCTGCCACTCCGCGGGCAGCAACGTCGCCATGTCGCGCACGGTGAGGACGACGTGCACCTCGGCCGGCAGCAACGAGCTCACGGCGCGATCGGCCTGCCGGGCATCCGCTGCCGAGAAGAGCTCGTGCGAGATGACCGCGACCTTCGGCGCCTGCCGCGCCTGGCTGGCAAGGATCTCCCATTCGCCGGTCCACGCCCCGGCCGGATCGGTGGCCAGCTTGACGATGCCACGCAGGTCCTGGCTGGCCCGGAAATGGTCCTGCGGGTGATGACCCGGCAGCACGAGACCCTGCGCCGCCAGCTCCGCGCGGTTGCGCCACATGACCTGCTGCAGGAAGGTCGTGCCCGTCTTGGGCTCGCCGATATGCAGGATCACCCTGGGGTGCGGCCGGGCGCTGGGCGGGTCACTCCCGGCGGCGGCCAGGACCGGTTCCGGCGTGGCGCCGGGCTCGGTGGGGACATGCGCTGCCATCCGGTAACCTCGCGGATCGTGGGTGAAGGGCGCCGCCTGGCGGGTTTGACCAGGATACGCGGGGAAGCCTACTGTAGCCCGGGTTACGGGCGTTTAAACGATGTTAAACCGCGGTTCAACTAATGCTTTCCCTTTATACAATTAATGGTATGCGGGCGGTATATTTGCCTGGCTATGCTCCCGCCGGGCTGACCGGGGGCGCGGGCTCCCGGTTTCTGGCCTCGTCGTGCGCGCGCGCCTGGCAAGCTGGGCCAGGTGGGCCAGCCGGGGCTTATCCCGGAGCGGGCTCCCCCCAACGTGGAAGGTGATTTCTGCCTATGCACGAGCCCTTCTCGCTGCTGGTCCCGGTGTACGACGGCGACCGCCCCGCCTACCTCAGCCGGTCGCTGCGCAGCGCGGTTAAGGACCAGACCGTGCGCCCGGACCAGGTGATCATCGTCCGTGACGGGCCGGTGGGTGACGAGCTCGCGCGGTGCCTGGACGACTTCGTCGCGGCCAGCCCGGCGCCCGTGACGCTCGTGCCGTTGCCGCACAACGTCGGCCTCGGGCCGGCTCTCGACCGGGGCCTGGACGCGAGTTGGTTCGATGTGATCGCCCGCATGGACGCCGACGATGTGGCGATGCCACACCGCTTCGAGGTGGAGATGCCGCTCATCGCCGACGCGGACATCGTCGGCGCCGGCCTGCTGGAGTTCGTCGAGGACACCGACGAGATCGTCGGGCGGCGTGTCCCGCCCACCGATTCCGCCCAGATCCAGCGGTACGCGCGGATGCACGATCCGTTCAATCATCCGACCGTCGTCTACCGGCGGGCCGCGGTGCTCGCCGCCGGCGGCTACGGAGATTTGCCGCTCATGGAGGACTACGCGCTCTTCGCCCGCATGCTCATGAACGGTGCGAGAGCGGTCAACGTCGCGGAACCGCTGGTCTACTACCGCGTCGGCGCGAAAGCCTTCAAGCGGCGGGGCGGCGCGAGCCTTCTCCGCTCCGAGCTCCGGCTCCAGCGCGAGTTCCTCCGGGAGGGATTCACCTCACCGTCGGTGTACGTCCGCAACGTGGTGATCCGCGGCGGCTACCGCCTCATCCCGTGGTGGTTCCGCCGGGCCGTGTACCGACCGCTCGTCGCGCTCTACGGCAGGCGCCGGGGGCAGGAATGGGACCACGAGTCATCCTCCGCCGCGGCGCGGCGTGAGTCGGCGAACGCGTGAACGCCGACCTCATCGTCGTCGGGTCCGGGTTTTTCGGGCTCACCGTCGCGGAGCGGTGCGCGAGCGATCTGGGCCTGCGCGTGCTCGTCATCGACCGCCGGCATCACATCGGCGGGAACGCCTACAGCGAGCCGGAGCCCGAGACCGGGATCGAGGTCCATCGCTATGGCGCGCACTTGTTCCACACCTCGAACGCGCGTGTCTGGGAGTACGCCAACCGGTTCACGGCCTTCACCGGCTATCAGCACCGGGTGTTCACGATCTACAAGGGGCGGGTGTACCCGCTGCCGATCAACCTGGCCACGATCTGCGAGTACTTCGGCGCGGCGATGTCACCGGACGAGGCGCGGGCGCTGGTCCGTGAGCAGGCCGCCGAGGTGGACGGCGACGGTGCCACCAACCTGGAGCAGAAGGCCGTGTCACTGATCGGGCGGCCCCTGTACGAGGCGTTCATCCGCGGCTACACGTTCAAGCAGTGGCAGACCGATCCGGTGGACCTGCCCGCGGACATCATCACGCGGCTGCCGGTGCGCTACACGTTCAACAACCGCTACTTCAACGACACCTTCGAGGGGCTGCCGGTGGACGGCTACACCGCCTGGCTGCAGCGCATGGCCGACCACCCGAACGTCGAGGTGCGGCTGGGCACCGATTTCTCCAGGCTGCGGTCGGACGCGGCCGGGAGCGTACCGGTGGTATACACAGGCGCGCTCGACGCCTACTTCGGCTACGCCGCCGGAGACCTGGGCTGGCGCACGCTCGACTTCGACGTGGAGGTCCTCGCCACCGGCGATTTCCAGGGCACGCCGGTCATGAACTACGCGGACGCGGACGTTCCGTTCACCCGGATCCACGAGTTCCGGCACTTCCACCCCGAACGTGACTGGTACCCCAAGGACAAAACAGTGATCATGCGGGAGTTCTCGCGCTTCGCCGACCGCGGCGACGAGCCGTACTATCCCATCAACACCGCGACGGACCGGGAACGCCTGCTGGCCTACCGGGAGATGGCGCGCCGTGAGCCCGGCGTGGTCTTCGGCGGCCGGCTGGGCACGTACAGATACCTCGACATGCACATGGCGATCGGATCCGCGCTGACCATGTATGAGAACCGCCTGCGTCCCTTCTTCGCCGGCCGCGAGCCGCTGACCCGTCTGGGGGCCGACAGTGACTGACGAGAACGGGGCGGGGCGCGCGCTCCGCGTGGTGCAGCGGGTCGTGTTCCCGGCCGGCGACCTCGACGTCGTCCCGCTGTACGTCGAGACCAACATGGACCGGGGCTCCGCCGAGCTCGCCGCCGAGGTGGCGGCCGAGTCGATGACCGGGTTCAAGCCGGCCGGCGTGCCGGCCGCCACGGCCGCGGTCGGTGAGACACAGTCGATCATCCGCTACGGTGCCGACGTCCCCGCTCACGTGTCCGAGGACGCGGGACCGCGCCGCAGCGCGCTGATCAGCGAGGGCCGGCGGGTCTCGTTCGGCACGTACTTCAACGCGTTTCCGGCGAGCTATTGGCGCCGCTGGACGATCGTGGATTCGGTGACCCTCCGCATCCGCGTGGCGGGCGAATCGACGATCGTTCTGTACTGCTCGACGGCCAGGGGCCACAGCCACCCGATCGAGACGATCAGCGTCGAACCGGGCGAGCCGGAAACCATCGAGCGCACGCTGCCGCTCACGCCGTTCATCGACGGCGGCTGGTACTGGTTCGACATCGTGGCCGGCCCGCGGGGCACGACGCTGATCAAGGCGGACTGGCTCGTGCCGGTGGAATTGGGCCGGGCAACCACGCCCGGCCGGGTCAGCATCGGCATCACGACGTTCAACAAGCCCGATGACGTGGTCGACCAGCTGCGCACGCTGGGCGACGCGACCGAGATCCATGACCTGCTCGACGCCGTCTACGTCATCGACCAGGGCACCAGCCGGACGAGCGGCCATCCGGGCTTCGCCGACGCGGCCAAGAAGCTCGGCGACCGGCTGCGGGTGATCGAGCAGGGAAACCTCGGCGGCTCGGGCGGGTTCGCCCGCTCCATGGACGAGACGCTGCGCGCCGGCAAGAGCGACTACCTGCTCCTCATGGACGACGACGTCAAGTTCGATCCCGAGGGCATCCTGCGCGCTGCGACCTTCGCCGATCTGGCGCGCCGGCCCACCATCGTCGGCGGCCACATGTTCAGCATGTACGAGCGCAGCGTGCTGCACGCGTTCGCCGAGGCCGTCGCGCCCTACCGATGGTGGTGGGGGACCGCTCCGAACACGAAGGGCAGGCACGATTTCGGGCGCCGGAACCTGCGGAACACACCGTGGCTGCACCGGCGCGCCGACTCCGACTACAACGGCTGGTGGATGTGCCTCATCCCGGCGCGGATCATCGCCGAGCTCGGCCTCGCGCTGCCGGTCTTCATCAAGTGGGACGACGCGGAATACGGGGTGCGGGCCCGCGAGCACGGCTACCCGACGGTGTCCCTGCCCGGCGTGGCGGCGTGGCAGGCGCCCTGGACCGACAAGAACGACGCCCTGGACTGGCAGGCGTACTATCACCTGCGCAACCGGCTCGTCGCCGCGCTGCTGCACTCAAAGGAAGACCACGGCGGAACCCTTCTCCGGGAGTCCCTGGAGCGGCAGCTTCAGAACCTGCTGTCTATGCAGTACTCGACCGCGGCGCTGCGGCTGCTGGCGATCGAGGACGTGCTGAGCGGCCCGTCGCACCTGCACCGGGAGATCGGGACCAAGCTGACGCAACTGCGGGAGCTCCGCGCGCGCTACACCGACGGGCAAGAGGCGGGCGACATCGAGAGCTTCCCCCAGCCCCGGAGAAGGGCGCCGGAGGCGCTGAAGCGCAACACCACCCCGACCAACAAGCTCAACCTTCTGACGAAGGCCGCGGCCGGGACGGCGCGCCAGCTGCGGCGGCCACACAAGGGCTCTAAGCGGCGGCCGCAGATGGCCCTTCCGTACCAGGACGCGTCCTGGTGGGTGCTGGTCAAGCTGGACAGCGCCCTTGTGTCGGCGGCCGACGGCACGAGCGCGGCGTGGTACCAGCGCGACCCGGCGCTGTTCCGCTCGCTCGGGCGCCGCAGCATCGCCGTGCACGCCCGGCTGTGGCGGCAGTGGGCACGGGTGGCCGCGGAGTACCGCGCCGCGGCGGCCGACTTCACCTCGCCCGCGCGGTGGCGGGAGACCTTCGAGGCGTCCCTTGGCGAGCCTGGCGACTCATCTGGTGAGCGGTGAGCGCGGCACCGACGCCGCAGCGCGACAAGACGGCCGTCCCCCGGGTGCCCGCGGGCACGTCCGGACCGCCGGCCAGCGGCGCCGCCACGTCGGTGGGCACGGGAGGGTGGGCGGCGACCGCGGCACGGTACGCACCGGCCGGCGTCGTTGCGGCGGCCATGCTGGTGCTCGGCTTCTGGGGCATAGCACGCCACAACTCCATGGGCAACGACGAGGTGGCCACCCGCTGGGCCGCCCTGCTGGGCCTGCGCGAGCTCGCGCACCTGCTCGGCCACCTCGACGCCGTGCACGGGCTGTACTACCTGCTGATGCACGGCTGGATGGCGCTGGGCACCACCCCGACGGTCATGCGCATCCCGTCGGTGATCGCGATGACGGTGGCCGCGGTGCTGATTGTGGTCATCGGCAGGCGGCTCACCGGATCGGGCTGGGTAGGGCTGTTCGCCGGCCTGATCATGGTGCTGACACCCAGCATCAGCTTCTACGCGCAGACCGCGCGCTCCTACGCGATGGTGTTCGCGTGCGTCCTCGGCTCGACGCTGGCCCTGCTGTACGCCCTGGAAGCCGAGGCCCAGACCGGCGGCCGCCGTCGGTCGCTGCGCTGGCGCTGGCTGGCGTACGCCGGGCTGGTGGCGCTGGGCGGCTACCTGAACGAGATGTCGCTGCTGGTGCTGGCGGCGCACGCGGTGACGGTCCTGCTGGCCCGGTACGGCCGGCCAACCTTCGAGCACTGGGCCGCCGCGGCGGCGGGGGGAGCGGTGCTCGTCGTGCCCGTCGCGCTCCTCAGCATCAAGCAACACGTCGCGATCGGCTGGATCAACCCTCCAGGCCTGACTGACCTGCGGGTCCTTGTCCAGGATTACTTCGGTTACGAGGCCGTGGCCGCCGTGCTCGTGATCATCTGCGCCGTGGTCGCGCTCCTGCCGCCGCCAGGCACATGGCGACGGGGGCCCGGTGCCGCACCGGCCGGCGCCGAACCCGAACCCGCATGGTGGAGGGGTCGGGGGGTCTCGCTGCCCTCGGTGGCGGCGCCGTTGCTGGTGCTCCCGGCCGGGATTCTGCTCCTCGAATCGCTCATCCTGCGACCGCTGTACGTCGATCGTTACGTCCTCTACGGCGAGGCGGGCGCGGCCCTGCTCGCCGGCGCCGGTATCTACCGGATAGGACGATGGCTGCGGGACGAGACCGGCCAGAGGGTCCTCGTCTGGGCGCCGGGCGTGATCGTGTGCCTGAGCCTGCTGGTCCTGCAGCTCGCGGCGCAGCACTACGTTCGGACCCCGGGGAGCCGCAGATACGACTACGGCGGCCCGTCCCGGTACGTGGGAGCGCACGCGCGGCCGGGCGACGGGATCATTTTCCTCGGGAGGTTCTACCGCAAGGCGAGGCTGGCCTACCCGGGTGACTTCCGCAACACCACGGATTTCGCGGTGGCCCGGTCGCCCCTGCAGGCGGGCAACTTCCAGGGGCGTGACAAGCCGTCCGCCGCCGTCCTCCCGCTCATGCTCGACCGGCGGCGGATCTGGGTGTTCGGCGGTCACCCGTCGCAGCGGCGGCGCCCGGGACTGGGCAGGGAAGAAAGCCTCACGCTGCTGAGCCACTTCAGGCTGATCCGCCGCAAGCAATTCCACAACATCCTCCTCACGCTCTGGCAGCGGCGCTGACCGCCTTCGGGCGTGTTCGCGCCTCACCCTCCACGGAGGAGCCCGGCCGGCCGGGCATCGGATCAGGATGGGCGGCCTGAGCAGTGATCAGTCAGACTGGTGGGGAGAGCGGCCCGGCGTTCGCATGCGAGCCACCCGACGTCCACCTGACCCGGAAGGGGGCTGACCGGCGATGGCCGATGAGAGCGCGAAGAAGCGCATCGCGGACCTGATCAAGCCGCTGCGGGTCAGGCCGGGATCAAAGGTGAACCTGGGCAAGGACTTCGACCCCGGTTACAAGGCGGACTTCGTCAAGAAGAAGGACGGCGCCGGCCTGCTGCAGACGGGCATCGCGCTGCTGGCCGACTACCAGGACCGGCTGGCCGCGCAGAACACTTACGGGGCGCTGGTGTGCCTGCAGGCGCTGGATGCCGGTGGCAAGGACGGGACGATCGGCCACGTGATGAGCGGGGTGAACCCGCAGGGCGTGACGGTGAGCGCGTTCAAGGTGCCGTCCGCGGAGGAACTCGATCACGACTACCTGTGGCGCTATGCCTGCCGCCTGCCCGCACGCGGGCAGATCGGGATCTTCAACCGCTCCCACTACGAGGAGGTCCTGGTTGTGCGGGTGCACCCCGAGAACCTGGACCGCGAGAAGCTGCCGAAGGCGGCGAAGGGCAAGGGGGTGTGGGAGCGGCGCTACCGGGAGATCAACGACTGGGAGCGGTACCTGACCGACAACGGTTTCAAGGTCGCGAAGCTGTTTTTGAACCTGTCCAAAGAGGAGCAGCGGACCCGCTTCCTCAAGCGGATCGACGTGCCCGAGAAGAACTGGAAGTTCTCGGCGGCCGACGTCCGGGAGCGGGCGCGGTGGGAAGATTACCAGCGCGCGTTTTCCGAGATGCTGTCCGCCACGAGCACCCGCTGGGCACCCTGGTATGTCATACCGGCGGACCGCAAGTGGTTCGCGCGGGTTTGCGCCGCCGCGGTCATCGTGCACACGCTGATGGAGATCGACCCTCAGTACCCGACGGTGAGCGCGGACCGTCGGCAGCAACTGCTCGCCGTCAAGCGCGAGCTTGAAGATGAGGCACCCAGGGGCGCCTCCGCCGACCCGTTCGCAGCCAAGGAGGCCGGGGAAGTGGCCGCAGCAAGAACCAGGGCCGCCCAGGACGGGGCGGCGCAGGCGAGTTCCCCGGCAAGCAGGCCCCGTGCCGCGGGCCGGGAAGGATGGGGGGCCTAGCCATGGCGGTGCGGGCCGACGCCACCGGACACCCGGCCACGGGAGGCCAGGCCTGGTACTCGCGGTCCCCGGATGAGGTAACCGCGGCGCTGGGCGTCGATCCGGCCGTGGGGCTGACCGCCGCGCGGGCGGCCGAACTGCTCGCCGCCAACGGCCCGAACGCGCTGCCCGAGGAGAAGGCGGAGCCGGGCTGGCGCCGCTTCCTGGATGAGTACCGCAGCTACATGCAGATCATCCTGCTCGCCGCGACGGTGGTGTCGCTGCTCGTCAAGCAGTGGAGCACCGGCATTTTGCTGTTCTTGCTGACGATCCTGAACGCAGTGATCGGGATGCGGCAGGAGGGCAAGGCCGAGAGCGCCATGAACGCCCTCAGGTCGATGATGAAGGCGACCGCCCGGGTGCGGCGGGACGGGTCCGAGTCCCAGATCCCGGCCGAGCAGGTGGTCGTGGGCGACGTGGTCCTCATCGCCGCCGGGGACGAGGTGCCGGCCGACGGGCGGATCATCGCTGCCAGCGCCCTGCAGATCGATGAGTCGGCGCTGACCGGGGAGAGCGTGCCCGCGGCCAAGGACGCCGACACGCTCTCCCGCGGCGAACTGGGCCCGGGTGACCAGACGAACATGGCGTTCATGAACACCCCGGTCACGCACGGCAGCGGCACCATGATCGTCACAGGAACGGGCGCGGATACCGAGCTCGGGAAGATCTCCGGGATGCTGGCGGCCACGGCCAGGGAGGAGTCGCCCCTGACCAGGGAGCTGAACCGGCTCACCCTGTGGATCGCGGCGGCGGCAGGCCTGACCATGATCGTGATGTTCATACTCGGCCGTCAGCGCGGCGTGGCGTGGGACGCGCTGTTCGTCAGCGCCGTCTCGCTGGCGATCGCGGCCATCCCCGAGGCATTGCCCACGGTGTCGCAGACGATCCTGTCGATCGGCGGGGTCGACCTGGCCAAGCGCAACGCGATCGTGAAGGATCTGCCGTCGGTCGAGACGCTCGGGTTCACCTCGGCGATCAACTCCGACAAGACCGGCACCCTGACGATGAACCAGATGACCGCCGTCGAGGTGGTGAACCCCACCGACCGGTACACCATCTCCGGCATCGGCTACGGCCTGAACGGCCAGGTCCATCACGCCGCTGGCTCCTCCGACAGCATCGAGGACGCGATCCTGCCCTATCTGCTCGCCAGCGACGCCAGGCTGGTGGACGGCAAGGTCGTCGGCGACCCCACTGAGGGTGCCCTGCTCGTGCTGGGCTACAAGGCCGGGATGGACATCGACGAGACCCGCGAACGGCTGCCCCGGCTGGCCACGCTGCCGTTCGACCCTGGCTACAAGCTGATGGCCACCTTCAACTCCGCCGTGGACGCCGCCGGGCGCCCGGTCGTGCGCTGCTTCGTCAAGGGGGCGGCGCCGGCCGTCATGGCCAGGACGGCGAGCGCGCTGGTGGCCAGT
>Ga0126382_10000792_pt1 | contig 12432 bp, 12 predicted proteins | sample PanSoiMetPlot_30_FD_92548 | JGI IMG/M metagenome (GOLD analysis project Ga0126382, IMG submission 92548) | Tropical forest soil microbial communities from Panama - MetaG Plot_30 | ecosystem: Environmental > Terrestrial > Soil > Tropical forest > Bulk soil | place: Panama | collected 2016-02-17 | reverse complement strand
TTGCCGCGGTCGATCTGCGGCGGGATCAGGACGTAGCTGACGTAGAGATCCTCGTCGCGGACGTGCTCGTAGTAGCGGACCACGTTGTCTCCGTACCGGGCGCCGCCGCGTGCGAAGACGTCGGGGCGGAGCGCGAAGCCGGTCAGGAACCCGGCGACGTGATCGGGCGAGCGGCCCATCAGGCCATAGGTCGACTCGGCGAGCGCTTTGAGCGCGCGCATGCGGCGAACGAGATCGTCCTGGGTTCGGCACCTGAGCCAGTACAGGCTGTAGCGCTCGCCGTTCTCCTGGTAGGAGAAGAGGTCGGGATCGGCGGCCTTCAGTGTGAACAGATCGGCGATCGTTTGCGCGCCGTGGCGAAACGCCGGATGGCGGGTGACGTCATCCACCCGCTCCGAGCCGATATACACGACGCGCCCGTCACGCATGCGTTCGAGCTTGTCTCGTCCGGTCGCCAGCATCCACCGCTCTCCGCAGGTTCAAGGGGGTAGGCGCTCGATCTATACTAGATGACGCTATTGCACGATCGAGCCAGGGAGAACTGTCATGAACAAGCCCGCCGACCCAGACGCCACCTTCGCGCTCGAGGCCGTGCACCCCAAGCCCGAGGAGGCGCACCGGATGCCCTATGCGCCGGCGGTCCGCATCGTCGGCGCGTGCGATCTGATGTTCATCTCCGGCGCCACGCCGTCGCCGCTCTATCACGACCACCCGCACCGCGACGAGGAGCACGTGCACCCGCATGCCATCGAGCAGCAGACGCAGAACGCCATGGAGGCGATCAAGTCCATTCTCGACACCGTGGGAGCGTCCTGGCGGGACGTGGTGAAGGTGACGAAGTATCTGACCGACATCCGCGACTTCGACGGCATGCACCGGGCGATGAATGCCTATTTCGGCGATTGGCGGCCGGCGAGCACGACCCTGTGCGTCAACCAGCTCAGCTCGCCCGGCGCCCGCGTCGAGCTCGACATGATCGTGGCCTTGCCGAAGGCGGCCAAGTGAATGGCTGGCATGTCGGGGCAGGGAATACCGGCCGCAGCGGGTGTGTTATACCGGCGGCATCAATTCTCGCTTGTCATGCCCGGCCTTGTGCCAGGCATCCCGCTTCGTTTGGCATCGCCATGCCGGCCTCAGCGAGATGGCAAGCCCGGCCATGACAACTAAGGGGAGGTTTTCTTGGATCAACGCATCATCAATCTCTACGACCGGTTCACCCATGGCGGCATGAGCCGCCGCGATTTTCTCGACCGCCTCACCGAGCTCGCGGGTTCGGCCGCCGCCGCCGCGGCGCTGCTGCCGCTGCTGCAGAACAACTATGCCCAGGCGGCGATCGTCCCGGCCGACGATGCGCGGCTCGCAACCGAGCGCGTCTCCTACGATTCTCCCAAGGGCAAGATCAACGGCTACCTGGCGCGCGCGAAATCCAAGGGCAAGCGTCCGGTCGTTCTGGTGATCCACGAGAACCGCGGCCTCAACCCGCATCTGGAGGACGTCGCGCGAAGGCTCGCCCTCGAAGGGTTCCTCGCCTATGCGGTCGACCTCTTGTCGCTGGTCGGCGGCACGCCGGAGAGCGAGGACGCAGCCCGCGAGCTGCACACCAAGATGAACCAGGATGACGCCGTGACCGCGCTGGTTTCGGCGGTGTCGTTCCTCAAGGGCCATGCGGAATCGACCGGCAAGGTGGGCGCGGTCGGCTTCTGTTTCGGCGGCCTGATGATCAACCGGCTGGCGGCATCTAGCCCGGAGCTCGACGCCGGCGTCGCCTACTACGGCCGCCAGGTTCCCGCCGCCCAGGTGCCCAACATCAAGGCGTCGCTCCTCCTGCACTATGCCGAGAACGACGACCCGGTGAATTCCGGCATCGCGGCCTACGAGGCGGCGCTGAAGGCGAACAACAAGAAGTACACGATCCACGTCTATCCGGGCACGCAGCACGCCTTCAACAACGACACCGGCGCGGCGCGCTACAACAAGGCGGCGGCCGATCTCGCCTGGGAGCGCACGCTGGCGTTCTTCAAGGAGACTTTGGGAGCGCCGCCGAAGGCGGCGTGACGGCGCTCAGCGCGTGTTGCGACGAACCCCGGCCGCGATGTTGACGCGCGGCCGGGCCGCTCACGTGGCCGCAAAGATGGAACTGCCCGATTTGTCGCCGAGGCGCGGAATACGAACACCGCGGGCACGCTTGTCTTTGAGGATGACATACATTTCGGCCGCGCCAACCGCGTCGTTCATGGCGTCGTGTTGCGGCAGCGCCGGGAGGCCGAGATCCGCCAGGATCGACGCGTACCGCAAGTCGATCGCGGTGCCTGGAGGGGCATTGCCGTACTTCCGCTCGTAATAGAGTTCGGATACGTCGATCAGGCGGTTCGGCAGGTGGATATTGAGCATGCTGAACAGGTACTTGTTCAGCATGCGGACGTCGAAGGCGATCCAGTAGCCCACGAGCGGCCGATTGCCGATGAAACGCAAGAGGTCCGGCAGGACCTGCCGCATCGGACGGGCGTGCGCCACGTCCTGCTCGCGCAGGTGATGCACCTTGATGGCGCTTGCCTCCATGGCGGCGCCAGGCCGAACGATGGCCCGGAACGCCTGGCTGGTGAGAAGCTGCGAGCCGCGAATCTTGATGGCGGCGATGCTGACGACGTCATCCGCCAGGATATTGAATCCGCTGGTCTCGCAATCGAGCGAGACGACCTCATCCGCCTCCTCCCGCTCGAACAGGAAGGCATAGCTCTGATCGGCGAGCAGCAGCCGATCGATCTTGCGCCGGATCCATCTCAGCATCGGCATGACTCGTCGGAACGAGCTCTAGGAGCTTCGACCACCGCTAACAACCATTGCGTGGCGCTGTCGTAGCGGGTGCACCTCGCCGAAGGCGGCGTGGCGGCACGATGCTCTGTCCCAGCGTCTTCGACATGTGCTCGCCGACGATGCGGGCGACGACGTCGGTCGGTCCGCCGGCCGCGAACGGCACGATCAGCGTGATCGAACGCGTCGGATAGTCCTGGGCGGCGGCGGGGGCGCTCGCAAGGGCGAGCGCAAAAAAGGCGGACACTTCCGTCCGCAGATTTGGCGATTGCATTGAAGTCCCCTTAAAGCTGCCCGACCGGGCAGGCTCTGCGGCCGGACCTCACATCCCGATCATGTTGAGCACGCCCGACAGGGTCATGGTGAACGCCAGCGCCACGCCGGAGCAGATCGCCACGCTGATATAGGGTTCCCATTCCGTATTGACCCAGCGATGCGTCTTGCCGCCGCGCGGCAACAAGGCCCAAAACGCCCCGGCGGTGACGAGAAAAACCACAATGCCGCCAACCAGCAGAAACATCGTTCTCTCCCGATCCGTGCCGGGTCAGCGATAGAGCTGGGTGGGCAGCCACAGCCCGATTTGCGGGAAGGCATACAGCATGATCATCGAGACGATGACGATGATCATGAACGGCATCACGCCGCGAAAGATGTCGTTGATGTTGACCCAGCTCGGCGCCACGCCCTTGAGATAGAACGGCGCCATGGCGACCGGCGGGGACAGGAACGACGTCTGGATGTTGAGCGCCACCAGGAGGCCGAAGAACAACGGGTCGACGTTGAAGGTCTTCAGCAGCGGCAGGAAGATCGGCATGAAGATGACGATGATCTCGGTCCATTCCAGGGGCCAGCCCAGGAGGAAGATGATGAATTGGGCGAGGATCATGAAACCGGTCGACGACAGGTTCATCGCCAGGACGAATTTCTCCACCGGCTCATGGCCGCCGAGATAGGCGAACACCGCCGAGAACGTGAACGAGCCGATGAACAGCCAGCACACCATGGCGGTCGTGCGAGCGGTGAGGAACACGGATTCCTTGAGCTGGCCGATTGTGAACGAAGTCCCCGGGATCAATACCAGACCGACGAACAGGGTCGTAAAGAGCGCAACGGTAATGAAATAGCGGTGGACATCGATCGCAGTGAGTCCGCACACGATCAGATAGATCAGCAGGGCGGCGATCATGACGCCGTAGGCCTGAATGAGAAGGAGGCGCCAACGCTTCGAATAATCCGCCCCGTAGCCGATCGCGAGCAGGAGCGCCCCGAGCGAGCCCATGGCTGCCGCCTCCGACGGGGTGGCGAGCCCGAAGATGATGGAGCCGAGCGCCGCCCCGATCAGTCCGGCGAGCGGCGCGAACGACGTCAGCAGCGCGATCAGGATGGCCTTGGTCGGGACGTTGCGCTCTTCCGGCGGCAACCTTGGCGCCAGCGCCGGATTGAGCAGCGTCATGATGATCACGTAGAGCATGTAGAGGCTGGCCAACATGATGCCGGGGAAGAACGCGCCGGCGTAGAGCTTGACCACCGACACGCCGGCGGTGGCGCCATAGAGGATCAGCATCACGCTGGGTGGAATGAGAATGCCGAGACAGCCGCCGGCGCACACGACCCCGGAGGCGATCTTCACGTCGTAGCCGGCGCGCAGCATCGCCGGAAAGGCGAGCAGCCCCATCAAGGTGACGCAGGCGCCGACGATGCCGGTGGCGGTGGCGAAAATGGCGCACGTCGCCAGAGTGGCGAGGGCGAGCGATGCCGGAACCGGACCGGCGGCGAGCTGCAGCGAGCGGAACAGCCGGTCGAGGATGTTGGCGCGCTCGATGATGTAGCCCATGAACACGAACAACGGGATCGAGATCAGCACATCGTTCGTCATCACCGAATAGCTGCGCTGGACGAGGAGCTGAAAAATCAGATCGCCCATCGCGAAGTAGCCGAAGAACACGCCGAGCGCCATGAGCGTGAAGGCGATGGGGAAGCCGAACATGATGAAGACGACGAACATACCGAGCATGATCACGCCCAGCTCGGGGTTTCCGATCCCGAACATCAGATGTCCCCCTTGCGCACGCCGATTTCCTCGAGCTCCTTGACGACCTCGTAGTCGCCGTGCTCGGCCTTTTCGAGCATCACCTTCTCGAGTTCCTCGACGTCGTGCAGGCGCTTGGGCCACTCGCCGGTGCGGATGCACTGGATGCAGCGAATGACCTCGACGATCCCCTGCATCACCATGAGCACGCCGACGATCGGGATCAGCGACTTGAAATGGTAGACCGGCGGCCCGAACGGGCTGGCGGAGGAATGCTCTTTCATCATCCACGACAGCTTGGCGTAGCCGAAGCCGGCATAGATGAAGGCGAGCATGCCGGGAAAGAAGAACAGGAAATAGAGCACCAGGTCCCATTTGGCCTGGCGGCGCGGCGGCCAGGCGCGGTAGATGAAGTCGCCGCGTACGTGCCCGTTGCGCGCCAGCGTGTAGGCGCCCGCCAGCATGAACAGCGTGCCGTACAGCATGTAGCTGGCGTCAAACGCCCACTCGGTCGGCGCCAGGAACAGGTAGCGCATGAAGACTTCGTAGCTGGTGGTAAACGTCAGAATGACGATGCACCAGCCGGCGGTCTTGCCGACCCATGTGCTGACTTCATCGACGATAAATAGCAGTCGATCCATGGCTCCCCCCTGGTGCCGCCGATTTGAAGTTCCTACGCCGCCCGCCGCACTCGTCCAGGAACTTCAAATCGAAAAGCGGCACTAGAACCAAATGCTTGCCACTGCCCCTTTGCTTCCGAAGTTCGTGTCAGAGCGTGCTGCCACGTATCACGTACTTCGGAAGCGGGGCACTAGTGAGCCATTTGCTTATTCCAGCTCTTGGCGAAAGAGAAGGTCGATTGAGGAGGCCCGCGCGGCCTGACGCCGCGCGAGCCCTGTGTCGATCCGCCCATCAACCGAAGAAGTGCTTGTAGGCCGCCGACAGCGCGTTGCTGTCGAGGTTGTTGGTCTGCAGGTAGGCGCCGGTTCGCTTCACCCACGCCTTCTGCGATTCGATGACCTTCTTGAAGAACGGCTCCTGCGACTGCGCGGCGATCACCTTGTCCCAGGCGGCGAGCTGGTCGTTGAGTATCTTGTCATTCGTCTTGACGATGTTGACGCCGCGCTTCTTGATCTCCTCGAAGTCCTTCGTATAGCGGTCGTAGGCCATCCACAGCTGTTCGCTCGACGCCGCGAAGGCGGCGTTGCGCAGGATCGCCTTCAGCTCGGGCGGCAGCGAGTCGTGCTTCTGCTTGTTGAAGATGATCTCGAAGGCTTCCATCTGCTGATGGTGGCTGCCCATCATGTAGATCTTGGCGACATCCGGGAAGCCGAGCAGGATGTCGGACGACGGGTTGTTGAACTCGGCGCCGTCGATCAGACCGCGGTCGATGGCCGGAACGATCTCGCCGCCCGGCAGGATGGTGACGGAGGCGCCCAGCTCCTTGAACAGATCGGCGGAGAGCCCGACGGTCCGGTACTTCATGCCCTTGAAATCGTCGCCGGCCTTGAGCTCTTTCTTGAACCAGCCGAGCGGCTGGGTCGGCATCGGGAAATACAGCACGCCGACGAGGTTGAGCTTCAGCGTGTCGTTGACGAGCTCCTTGTACAGAGCTTCGCCGCCGCCATAGTAGAACCAGCCGAGGAAGCCGTGGGCGTCCCAGCCGAACGAGGGCGGCGTGCCGAACAGCGAGTAGGCTTTGTGCTTGCCGTACCAGTAGGCGCACACGCCATGGCCGGCGTCGAGAATGCCGGAATGCACGGCATCGGCCATCTGGAAGGCGGGCACGACGGCGCCGGCGGCGAGCACGTCCAGCTTCAGCCGGCCGCCCGACATGTCGTTGACCTTCTTCGCATAGTCCACGGCCATGTCGTGAAAGATGTCCTTGGTCGGCCATGTCGACTGATATTTCCAGGTTACCGTCTGCGCGCGCGAGACCTGCGGCATGGCGACGGTTGCGGCGCCGGTGGCGCCGGCCGCCAGCAGGAACTTGCGGCGGGTTGCCGACTTCGAAGCGTTGGAACGTTGAGATGTCATCAGAGGGCCCTCCCGAGGCTCATGTGATTGTTCTATCCGGCCGTGTCAGACAAACCGTCTGCAACGGCCCGGTATTCCAGGAAAAGTCTTAATTTGGCCGGCGCCATTCCACAAGCGGGTTTCGTGCACGGCGCGCGGCGAAGCGGCACATCGCGGTTTCAAGGTGAATCCAGGGGCCTCCGGCGGCGCTGGCCAACGCCGACGGTTCCGGGAAACGATCGCCCCCTTGTGAACTTGCCCTCCGGCGCCCCATGCATTCCGACTTTGCCAAAGGGGCGGGCGCGGTGTAATTGGCCCTTCGTCTAACCATGTCCCGTTTTGGCAGATTCGGGGCGTGGCAGAGCGCAAGACCGCGCTCGTCGTTCCCGCGGCTCAAGCCCGCCGGCATCGCCATCAGCAACAGGAGACCGCGCGTGACAGGCCTCGTCTCGACGCTCGCCACCATTTGGCGGCTCGCCGCGCCCTATTTCTCCTCGGAAGATCGCTGGCCGGGCCGCACCCTGCTCGCCGCGGTGATCGCCACCGAGCTGGCCATCGTCGCCATCAACGTCCTGCTCAACCAATGGAATGCGCGCTTCTTCAATGCCATCCAGGAAAAGAACTGGGACAGCTTCGTTTCCGAGCTGGTGTTCTTCTGCCTGCTCGCCGCCGCCTTCATCGTGCTCGCCGTCTACCAGCTCTACCTCAACCAGTGGCTTCAGATCCGCTGGCGCCGGTGGATGACGACCCAATACCTCGCGCATTGGCTCGAGGGCGGCAACCACTACCGCATGCAACTGCTCGGCGATGCCGCCGACAATCCCGACCAGCGCATCGCCGAGGACATCCAGCTGTTCGTCGAGCGGACGTTGACCATCGGGATCGGATTGCTCAGCGCCGTGGTCTCGCTGGCGTCGTTCTTCGCCATCCTGTGGGGGCTTTCGGCCCAGGCGCCGCTCGCCCTATTCGGCGTCGAGTGGCGCATTCCCGGCTATCTGGTGTGGGCGGCGATGATCTACGCGGCCGCCGGCACGCTGCTGACGCATTTCATCGGCCGCGCCCTGATCGCGCTCAACTTCAACCAGCAGCGCTTCGAGGCCGATTTCCGCTTCAACCTGGTGCGCGTGCGCGAGAACTCCGAGCAAATCGCGCTCCTCCATGGCGAGACGGCCGAGCGCGACCGCCTGATGGATCGCTTCGGCGCCATCATGACCAATTGGCTCGCTATCATGTCGCGGACCAAGCAGCTCACCTTCTTCACCGCCGGCTACAATCAGGCTTCGATCGTGTTTCCCTATGTCGTCGTCAGCCCGGCCTATTTCGCCGGCCATATCCAGCTTGGCGTGCTGACCCAGACGGCCTCCGCCTTCAACAGCGTGCAGACGTCGCTGTCGTTCTTCATCAATGTCTACCGCCAGCTCGCCGAATGGCGGGCGGTGATCGAGCGCCTGGCCGGCTTCGACCGGGCGGTGGCGGCCGGCTGGCGGGCGGCGCAAGCGCCCCCGGTGGTGTCACTCTCCGCGCGTGCGGACGCCAAGGCGATCGCGCTCGACGACGTCGCGGTCGATCTGCCGGCCGGCACGCCGTTGGTCGCCGTCCAGGATGTCACCGTGCCTGCCGCCGACCGGTTGCTCGTCACCGGTCCGACCGGTTCCGGCAAGTCGACGCTGTTCCGTGCGATCGCCGGCATCTGGCCGTTCGGCGAAGGCACCATTACGGTGCCGGCGGGAGCGCGCGTGGTCATGCTCCCGCAACGCCCGTATTTTCCGGTCGGGTCGCTGGAAGCCGCCATGAACTACCCGGCGATGCCCGGGACGTTCGAGGGCAGCCGGCTCGCCGAGGTGCTGGTCGCCGTCGGCCTGCCGGGCCTGGCGCTGCGCCTGAGCGAGCACGCCCACTGGAACCGCATGCTCTCGCTCGGCGAGCAGCAGCGCCTGGCGCTGGCGCGCGCCATCCTGCTCGAGCCCGACTATCTGTTTCTCGACGAGGCGACCGCCTCCCTCGACGAAGCCTCCGAAGCCGCCCTCTATCGCCTGCTGCAGGAGCGGCTGCCGCGCACCGCCATCGTGTCGATCGGCCACCGCTCGACGCTGAACGCGTTCCACCGCCGTCGCCTGGTGCTCGAGCGCGAGGGCGAGCGGCACCGGGTCCGCGAGCGCGTCTTGGCTGTGGCGGGAGAATGACAGGCCCGGCGCGACACTGGCGGCCTCACCGGATCATAAACCGAAGGGCGGCGGCTCAGCCGGCCGCCGCCCCGTGGATGGCAGGACTGTGCCCGTGCGCTATTTGACGTTCGCGTTCAAGGTCAGATCCGCCTTCAAAGCGACGACGAACCAGGCGCCGCACCAGTTGGTCCCGAGGCCGCTCGGATTGATCCCGGTGATGTTGGCCGGGCTGAAGCTTGCCGTGTGGGCACCGGTGAGCACGTTGCATTCCGCCTTCGACAGATCGGTGTCGTAGTAGCGGAGGTCGAGCGTGAACACCTTGTACGTGAGGCCGAAGCCGACATCCCACGTGGTGTAGTCGGGCAGGTTGGTGAAGAGATAGAAGGCGTCCGTCGTGTCCAGCCAGTAGTGGGCGATGTCGCCGGACACGTACCAGCCGATGCCGTTGGGCAGCGTGGTCCCGGTGTACTTGGCGTTGCCGTTCAGATACCAGCCGGTCGCCCCGCTGTTGAGCCAGTCCGGGTCGTAGTACCCGGCCACTCCGATCGCGAAGTTGTCGTTGAACGTATAAGTCGCCTTCGCGTAGAACTCGATGAAGCTGAGGTCGTCCTTGATGGCATTGCAACTGGCGTTCGCGCCGGTGAACAGGTTGGTGCAGAACGGGTTGGGCGTGAACAGAGCCTCAAAACCCGGCGGCGCAATGCCCAAGAAGGTGCGTCCGCCCGGATAGTAGTAATACCAGACGCCGAAATCGAGGGCGAGCTTGTCGAAGGTCGGCCGGATGCCGCCGTAGAAGTCGACTTCGGCGGCGGCGTTGTTGGGGAACTCGATGCTGTAGCCGCCGACGCCGGCATAGAGCTGGATATTGGGCGTCACGTTGTAGCGCGGCTCGAAGTAGGCGTTGACCGAGGGCTTGTGGTTGGATTGCGAGATGCCGCGGAAGTTATAGTCGCTCATGATCGCGGCGCCGAAGGCGATGTCCCACGGGCTTACCGGGGCTGCCGCCGGCGCTGGCGCCGCTTTGACCGGCACATCGGCGGCAGCGGCGATGCCGGTGGACAGCAAGAGTGCTGCGGTTGCGGAAAGAGCCAGTTTCTTCATGGTCTGCCCCCTTAAATCGACCCGAAATGGCGCGAGAAACTCAAGCAATGGACGATAACTCAATTGAATAATTGGCGTAGCAAACGGACAAGGTGAAAGCTTCGCCAATTGCCGCCTTTTTGGGCGAAAGCTGTGTCCTCCAACACGATTGTAGGGGGCCGTTGCAAATAGGTCACAAACGCGCCGACCCGGGCACGTGAGATATCCACCGCAGGCGTGTTGGCGTTCGCAATGCTGCGTTTCTCGAGTCGCGCCCGCGCAGCCATCGATCGAAAAGAGAAGGAGCGGGCGTATCGCTCCGCTCCTGAAATCCGCCGAGAATCTCCGGATCGAAAGGACGTTTCTTCGAATCGTCACTGGTGGAGCATGACCCCTCGGGTCAAGCCCGAGGGCAGGCTTTTTCCCAAAGCCGGCCGCCCGCCCGAATCAAGTTCGCGGCAGGCGTCTTCGACATCACGCTCCTGCAAGGCTCGTCAGGCGGCCTTCTTGCGATTGGCTTCGAGCCGCGAATCCACCAGGGCCACGGTGGCATCGATCACGGGATGGCGCAGCCCCTTCTGGGCGGCGATCAGCTGGACCAGCTTGTCGGCGCGCTCGATGTTGGGCACGCCGTTGTTGAGCGCGCGTGCCGCCGACGACGGGCGCACGAGGCTCTCGGCGGCGGCGGCATATTTCTCGAACGGCACCAGATCGTCGGGCGCCGCGCCGAGCTTGACGCACAGGTCGCGCACGAAGTTGTAGACCGAGCGCGAGGTCTCGATGTCGCCGTGCACCGCGTCCTTGATGTTGATCGCGCCGTCCTTGGTGACGCAGCGATAGTTGCCGGTCAGCAGCATCGCCCATTTGGCGAGCGGCACGAAGATCGAGTCGTGCACCTTGAGCTTCACCGGCAGCTCGATCTTGCCGTCGCCGGCGTCGAAGCGGATCGCCTCGATCTCGTCCTGCAGCCGCTGCAGAATCGCGGTGTGCTGTTCGGAATCGAATGCCGCGACCTTGAAGTTGGTCGGCAGCGTGACCTGCAGGACGTTGATCTTCTCGTCCGGCGGGCGGATCGCTTGCGGGTCGGGGCTGCACAGCGTGATGAAGGCAGGGTCGAAATTGTTCCACACGGTCGGGTCGGTGTAGGCGGCCTTCAACGAGTCGGTGTTCAGCCCGGGAATCCGCTTGAGGTAGGGCAGCGGCGGCATGTTCATGATCGACATGCACGGCACCTTGGATTTCGCCACCGCGTCGAGCAGTTCGCGCACCCCGGGGGAGCGATATTGCGGCTCCTGCATGGCGAGGCCGACGAGATCGAAGTCGGCCGGGTTGACGTCGGCCGGACCCGCAGCCGACACCTTGCCGGGCAGCTTGCGCGAGTCGATCTCGATCGGTTCCTTGCGGCCCTTGACCGGCAGGCGCACGCGGAAGCCCTCGGTGTTGATCAGGTCGGCTTCGGCGGGAAGGCAGACGAGCTTCACGTGATGACCGCCGAACAACAGCTTGGAGGCGAGGAGCGAGCCGTAGGACGCGCCCATGATGAGGATGTTGTAAGTCGCCGGCATAGCGAACCTGCTCCGTGTCGGGTGGGAAAAGGGGAGGGCCGGTGGCCATCCCGCGATTGGGTCAATGCTATTGGGCTCGCCCCGGCGATGCAATCCGGGTCGGATGACGGGAGGTATTCGGTGACGCGTCAGGTCGGCTGTGCATGGAAGTCTGGACCGCGTCGGCCGGACGGGCGAAGATTATCGAGGCCGGAAAGCCTTTGCGATCGGAGCACGCCATGGCCGCGGTGACATTCACGCCGCCCCAGCAATGGGAGGACTGGTGCGACTGGGGCCTCGGCATCTGGCTCATGCTGTCGCCGTGGGTGCTGCTGTTCGAATACGAGACGCCGGCCACCCGCAATGCCGTCATCGTCGGCTTTCTGGTGGTTTGCGCCGAGGCGCTCACATTGTCGATGTTCCAGGTGTGGGAGGAATGGATCAACGTCGCGCTCGGGGCGTGGCTCATTGTCTCGCCCTGGCTGCTCGGCATTGTCAGCGTCGCCGCGAAGGCGAACTTCGTCATCGTCGGGCTGCTGATCGCCGGGCTTGCCCTGTACGAAGTGTGGGACGCCAGCCAGAAGCGCGGCGAGCAGAATTTGCCCCCGTGACGACCGTCACGACGTAACTGGATCCCGCCGAACAAAAAGCGGTTTCGGATCCGAGGATCCGAAACCGCTCGCGTCGCGGTCTTCCGCGACGTCAGTCCTTGTCGCCTCCGTCGTTCTCGCCCGAGCTGGGCGTCGGAGAGGACGGCGTAAAGGACGGTCGCGGCGCGGCCGGGGGC
>Ga0126382_10000790_pt1 | contig 12441 bp, 4 predicted proteins | sample PanSoiMetPlot_30_FD_92548 | JGI IMG/M metagenome (GOLD analysis project Ga0126382, IMG submission 92548) | Tropical forest soil microbial communities from Panama - MetaG Plot_30 | ecosystem: Environmental > Terrestrial > Soil > Tropical forest > Bulk soil | place: Panama | collected 2016-02-17 | reverse complement strand
GAGGCTCGCCTGGAGGACCCCATTGAGCCGTTGCCGCGTCGCGAAAAATCCGCGAGGCAGAATGTTCGTTCCAATCTCACCAGAGAGGACTTCGAAAAAGCGGTAATCGCCGCTAAAGAGTACATCGCGGCCGGCGATATTTTTCAGGCTGTCCTGTCGCAACGCTTCGAGGTTGGCTTGAGTGCTCACCCTTTTGAAGTTTACCGGGCTTTGCGCATCGTCAATCCGTCGCCGTACATGTTTTTTTTAAAGAACGCGGATCAGTCACTGATCGGCGCATCGCCGGAGATGCTGGTTCGCGCGACAGGCCGCCGAATTGAATATCGGCCGATTGCCGGCACGAGGCCACGTGGCGCGACTGAAACTGAGGACTTGCTCCTCGGCGAAGAGATGCGTGCGGACGAGAAAGAAGTAGCCGAGCACGTGATGCTGGTTGACTTGGGACGCAACGATCTTGGGCGGGTTGCTGATTACGGTTCAGTTGAAGTTACCGATCTGATGATCATCGAAAGGTACTCTCACGTAATGCATCTAGCCTCGGCCATCAAAGCTCGGTTGAGATCCGGCAAGGATCGATTTGACGCACTAGCCGCATGTTTCCCGGCGGGAACTGTGAGCGGCGCGCCAAAGATTCGAGCGATGGAAATAATCGATGAGTTGGAACCGACTCGTCGAGGCGTTTACGCGGGAGCAGTTATGTACCTCGACTATTCAGGCAACCTCGACTCTTGTATTGCGATTCGTACGATCCTCACAAAGGACGGACGAGCTTATTTTCAGGCAGGCGCGGGTATCGTTGCGGACTCGGTGCCGGAAACGGAGTACGTCGAAACAGTGAACAAGGCCCGCGCGATGCTTCAGGCAATTGAGATGGCTGAGAGTCAGTAGTAGCACGCATCGATGCGAAATCCAATTTAAAAGCTTACCGTCAGGTCAGTTTAGTGTTCTAATTCTTCCAACAGTTCTCGCCCCGTGGAACTTTTTCACCCTTCGGCGACTGTTCCACATAAGCCTTTAACTCTCGGATCGCTGGCTCGCGTTCCCCTTTCCTGATGTAGGAGAGTCCCAGATAGAAGTGGGCGTTTGGGTACTTCGTTCCATCGAGCGATGGTCACCGATTTCATGCAGTGTTATGCTGGCAACGCTCAGCTCGATTCATCACTAGAGGATCATCGATCGGGGGTTGTTTTGGAGGGAGTGACCGATTCGATGGAGATCAAAAGCACGACGCTACAGAATTGACGGCACTTTGCTTGGTTTCGGAGGTACGCACCTTGGAGTCTCCGAGCACTTAAGCGTAAGTTCAGCCGAACGTTTGGCGAAGGTCACCCCTGAAAAGGCTATTGCATAATGCGGTGAGGTTTACCCCATGACCAATGGAGCTTTGTCCAGTCCTCGTCGATAAGACAACCAAACACTATTCAGGCCTGAATCATCTACGAGGTAACCCTCAAGGAACTGTCGATTAAGAGCAAGACACGGAAAATAGTCGCGGTCAAATAAGAAAGGAGGGAATTCATATGTCAGGACTGGCGCGTATCATATTCGGCGAAGTCACCGGCAGGCTCAGCATCAGGGCTGTCGGACTTACGATCCTTTTGGGTTCAATCGCCGCTGCCCAGACCGGTGAGTTCTGGCAAAAGAAACCGTATCGGCAATGGTCTGAGGCAGAATGCCATAAGATGCTGGAAGAATCTCCGTGGGCGAAGACTCATACACTGGCTCACGTGTACATCGATCCTCTGCAGTCGCCGAGTTCGCCACCAATTTCCAAAGATCCGTTTCAAGTGCCCGACCCTGCCACTGGTCCGGTCAGATCCTCGACTGCGGATCGCGCTCGCGAGCAGCAGCCAAAGATCAAATACGTCGTACAGTTTCGCTCTGCGTTGCCAGTTCGCCAGGCTCTGGTTCGTATGATGCAGATCAACCAGCGCTACGATCAGATGCCGAGCGAAGGGAAACAAGGGTTCGACCAGAATGCAGAGCAGTTCCTGGCAAAGAATCTCTCAGACACCATCGTCCTGTTCGTTACGTTCAGTTCAAATGTGCAGGAGTTCCTGATGGAACTATCCCGGTACTGGCAGGCCCAGACGACTGAGACACTCAAGAACTCTGTTTTCTTGATTACTCCCAGGGGTGACAGGATACCGCCGATAAACTACATCTGGGCAGGGACTGAATTCCAGCTGACCTTTCCGCGCGAGTACAACGAGCAAACCTTGGCATCGCCGGGCGATAAGATGATTCGGCTCGAGTTCACTCACCCTCGGATCCGCCAACAAAATGAAGCTCGCATTCTTCTTGAGTACAAGCTGGAGAAAATGTTGGTTGGGGGATCGCTCGCCCTATAAGTAAGAGAGTCGAATAGTTTTAGCGAACGTCCAATCCTCTACGCGATATCGAAGTCGGCTTTGGGCGAACGGACGCAGCACGGGGTTTCTTTTTTCGAATTTGTATTGGGTGCTCTCCGAAGATGAGGGCTGAGACTGGTGGCCCCAGCCCTCATCTTATCAGGTCCTTTTGGCAAACAATTAGAACTCGACACGGAGACCCAATTGAATCCACCTGCTCCCAGTTGTGCGGTTCGGAGGCGTGAACTGAGTTGTGATCACGCCAAACGCCCGTGGGTTGGCAAGGTCCAAACTCGGGTTAACGAAGTCAACTTTGTTCAACACGTTAAAGAAGTCAGCAGAGATCACCATGCTCGCCCTCTCAGTAATCGACGTCTTCTTGCCTATCGACATATCAAGATTCCATCTAGGCAATCCTCGTAGAGGGTTTGCGCGACCAGCACGACCGTCACTACTTACGTTGACCCTGCGGAACTGACCAAAGACTTTTTCAGGATCTGTAAACAGATTCAGGCCGGATCCGCCGGTCTTCGGATCGCCGTTCACCCCGATGTTGTTGGTTCCCGGAATACCACTATGGACCGTGTTACTAAGCGTGCCTGGATCAACCATCGGAATCGCGCCGGAGTTGAACCCGAGGAACAGACTTCCGCCCCACACGCCCGCGCCTTCGTTCACCGTCAGAGCATCACCACTGCGAGCGGTGAAGATTCCTGAAAGGTACCAGCCTTCGATTACCTTGTTGAGTGGTGCGAACGAGCTGCGCAATTTGTTCCGCCCGAACGGAAAGTCATACAGCCAGGACGTGTTGAACAGATGAGTGATGTCGAACGGCGATGGCCCGTACTCAGCATTCAGATCGAAGCTGTTGGGCATGACATTTGCCGCGTTCTGGATAGCGCCGAGCTGATCCAGCGACCGCGAGAACGTGTAATTCACGGTGAACAGCAAGCCCTGAGACATGCGCTTGTGCAGAGTCACAAACATGCCGTTGTAGTTTGACGACCCGGTGCTGGCGCGCAGGAACAGTGTTCGCGCCAGATAGTTGTTGAACGGCGCCTGTCCAACCAGAAGCCGCCGCTGGTCAATGGTCAGGAATATGTTATTGAGGTTCCCGTTGATGAAGTTTGACGACTGGGCGGCTGCCAGAGCTCTCGTACCACCCGGGTTGGCACCCTGGGCGGGGTACTGGTTCTCAAACCAGGGCTGCGGAGTGACGTTGGCCGCCAGTATGCCTGCCCTGAGCTGATTTGCAACTGCGTCAAACGCCTGCGCGAACGTTTGCCCAGAAGCGGTGTCCAGGAACATATACGGCACCTGTCCAAAGCTCATGCTCTGAGGAAGCTTGCGGGCGAAGCGGCCGACATACCCCACCTCAAGTAACATGTTTCCTTTGATCTCGCGCTGCCAGGTCACGTCGACGGCGTGGTTCTCACCGACCTCAATTGACGGGTCCACCTGGAAAGAAAGGATCTCCGGAAACAGCGTAAGCGTTCCGTTAGGGTTCAGACCCCAGAATGGAGATATCGGAACGGTCAACGTCGGTACGGTCGGTATCGGTATCGTGCCGTCCACTCCAACGCGGAACCCGTTGAGCGCCGGATTCGAGCTGGTTGCGTTGCAGTTCTGGCCACCGTTGCCCGTGGCGTTGCAGCGCGGTGCGCTAACATTGAGAGTTTGCGCAAAGGCGACACCAAGCGTCGGGACAATGACGCTTTGCACAGTATTCTGACGATCGAAGACAAGCCCGTAGCCGCCGCGAATTACAGTCTTGTTCTCCCCGAACAGTTTATTCAAAAACTTGTTCTTGAATGAAGGGTTCCACGCCACGGCAGCGCGTGGAGCAATGTTGTTCCAATCGATGTCGAAGACACCGCTACGGTCTGCGTTATTTATTGGTTGGAACGCGATTGCTGGGTTAAAAATTTTTCCGACTCGTGCTGCTTCTTCTCTTGCTCTCAGGTACTCGCGAGCCGTCTGCTCTTTGAGCGTCGTGCCATCTATCTGGACGCTCTGGCGACCGAGCTTTTCGGTTGGCGGCGTTTGCCATCCATAGTTGACACCAAAAGTAAGCGTGAGCGACGGATGGATCCGCCAAACATCCTGGAAGTAAAACTCAGGCGCCCAAAGCGTAGTGTCTGCCTCCAGCAGTTCCCCGAATGGCAGAGGCTTGAGATCTCCATCCCGAACCGCCAGCACACTGACGTTGTCAATTATGCCTGTCGTTGAGGCAAAGAGGCGGTTCCAATTTCGGACGTCTGTAGTGGTCACGCAGTTAGTGGTGATTGTCGCACTGCAGGTCGGCGGCCGGTTCGTCGGTTGGATATTAACAACACCGAGATCGGAGTCCAACTGGGCGACCAAAGCGCCAAGCGCGCCAAGCACCTTGTCATCGCGGAGGTGCCGGGTCGGAAGGTAACGAATGTGGCCGCCGAATTGAAACGTGTGGGCGCTCTTTATCCACGTCATGTCGGCATTCCATTGGAAGTTCTTGTTGTCGTTAGCCTGCTTTCGCGCCAGCTGCGTATCCACGTCGACCGGCTCAGACAAGACGCTTTGTGCCCCGCCCAGCGCGCCGGCGTCCAAAGCGATATGGCTCTGTCCGTCGGTTATTCCGGTTTCGGTTCCGGGTATGCGCAGCAACGCAGCCGATGCGTTCGGTCGCACGCGATCGGTTGCCGTCCTGACCCTCACCCACCCGAAGCGAAACTCACCCGTCAGCGTTGGTGAGAAGGTCCCTGTTATTCCCGCGCTGACCATGTTCTGTCGGGTCGGAAACTTCTCGAAACTTTGAGTGTTTCCGTCGATGATGGACACCAGAGTAGAGCCCCCATTCAACTCTCCAAAATATCGGAATGCCGCGTCGAACCGCCAGTTGTTGGAGATGTTGTAGTCCAATCGAGCATTGTAATAATCATTCTCAAGCGGGTTGGCCACGTTAGCTCGGAAGCCGATGGTGTTCAACCCGTCTCCGGATGACGGATCGTTACCCGCTGGCATCTTGGACCAGAGCGACGACATACTGGGACTCAGGCCGATTCCCCGCGGGTCGCACGCCAAATTACCAGTGGCACCGCAGAGAGAGGAAGTTCTCAGGTTGTACGAAACGATGTTGCCGGCCGCGTCGCGAAAACGCAGAATTCCAGCACGCAGTGTATCGGTTGGCACTATTCGAAGGATAGGAGTGCTGCGCGGGAAACGCCGTCCTTCGTAATTCAGGAAATAAAATGCCCTTTCATTCGATGGCCAAACCGGACCTCCAAAACGGAAACCGAAACGATTGTCCTTTAACTCTGGTTTACGGACCACCTCGGTACCGTCGGGTTTTCTGCCGAGCCGCTTGTCGGTCCACGACGCAGCGTTGAGGTTGTCATTTTGGTGATACCAGTACGCCGCACCATGATACTCATTGGTGCCATGACGACTAATGACTGAGACCTGGCCCCCAGCTCCGCGCCCAAAAGCGGCATTCGGGTTGGCGACTCCGACGCGAAATTCCTCGATTCCATCAATCGGCAGTTGCGCATACGTGGCCGTTCCGCCGACGGATTGATTCGTAACATCGATGCCATCTAAATGAAAGGTGCTTTGATCTGATCGCGATCCTGCCACTTCCCCGGCTGAAGTGGTCAGGGGCTGCAAAGTTAACAGTTCGTTTGCCTGTCTGGTCAACGCCGGAAAGCGCGGCATCACAGATCCAGCAATCACGTTCCCCACCGTCGAGTCGCTTTTCTGGAGCTCAACCTCGCCGCCAGCTGTGACCTGAACCACCTCCTTCACCTCGCCAACCTCGAGCTCCGCGTCGATGTCGTAGGACTTGGAAACTTCAACCTTGATTGACGGAATGCTGGTTGTTCGAAATCCCGACTTGGTGACGGTGATGTTATATACTCCCGGCGACACCGTGGGAAAAACATATTTCCCAGATTCGTCGGTTGTTTGAGTTATGCGCTGGTTGGTTGCGGGGTCGGTGAGCACGACCTCTACTCCGGGCATCACCGCTTTGTTGGGGTCTGTGACGATTCCCGAAATCCGTGCAGTGGTCGCCGTCTGCGAATGTACGGGTCTTACAGGAACCAGCGTTACGGAGAGCGCGCCAAGCAAAATTGTGAGTTTCAGCAGGAAACCTACCCGTTTTCGAGAAAACTGGTCGAATTCACCGCGTCCCCCACTGACTGATGCAACGTGTTTCATCGATGTCTCCTCCTTGGTGATTGTTTGCTTGTCCCAGAAATAAGTGCTCTGCGGCTCCATCTGAACTGATAGGATTGCTATCGATTCCGTGGCGCTGTTCGCTCTCAGGTAGAAGGCCTGCAACCCGCCGCGCAGTTAGGCGGTATATAATCCAAAGATAGTCCGAAGTCAATTCACGATCACAATTTCACAATCAGAAAATGGTCTCTTCTCACAAACCCTGAACCACTAATCGATCAAGACGAAAGTCCTTTTTTAGGTGCGAATCGGAACGCCATCGACTTTCTTACCGGAGGAATAGAACAACTTAAATGCGAGATAAGAATACTTGAGCTACAGTGTCCAAGAGTGGGTCAGCGACTGGTATCGTCCCGACTACTATGCAGAGTTGGCCAAGGCTGTCGCCCTAGCTCGCAATCCGCATGGCTCAGCTTCGTCGTTCGACCCCGGCGAAACCGGCGAGAAGAAGCGCGTTCAACGCGGCGGACCCTTTCTTTGTACGGATCCGTACCTCTTGCGATACTGCGGTACATGTCGGCACTCGAGGAATAGTGACGTCAGTACCGGCACCAACCATCTCGGATTCCGCTGCGTTATACAGCCGTAGTGCGTACCATGATCAGCCGTCCTCGGAAAGAATAGCCGAATTTGTTTGTGACGTCAGCCAGGCGAATGATCAACAATCATCGCATACTGACCACAGACGGATTATTCCGACTGCCGTCCACGGGTTCGGAGTTATCAATAATTTGCGACGCCCTTTGTTCAAAGGAAGGTCTTAGCTCGTTTGTTCTTCCTACAGGGAAAAGCACTGCGCGCACGGACTCTTCGCACCAGGAGATGACTTCAATGACTGTTACTAATGAAACAATCGCCACTATTAGTACAATGTTGTGGCCATATTGGCAAAACACGTTAGGATTAGCAAGAGCACTTCTGACTAAAAAGGAGCGGCTCCGAGGAGCCGCTCCCGTTGACTATGCGTAGCTGAGTACGCTTACCAGTTGATACCGATATTGAAGCTGATTTGTCGCTCGGTACCCGTTGTGTTGGTGAGACGTCCAAATGTTGTAGCTTCAAAAGCGAAGTTGTTGGTAGCGTAGTTGTTGGTATTGATGGTAAAGTTCGGATGATTGAAGACATTGAACACAATCATCCTGAACTCGACGTTTCCTCGCTCTGAGAAATAAGTCCTCTTGGCAAGGCTAAAATCGGTCTGTGTGAAGTTCGGACCAAAGAGTGAGTTCACTGGAAAGTTGCCGAACGTGCCAGCAGCTGGTTGGACAAACAGACCCTCTCTCAATCTCGCGCTCGCCAAAGCACCAGTCGAGCCAGTGACGACATTCAGCAAGCTCGGATTGACGAAGAATACGCCAACCGGCGTGCGGAACACACCGAGTGCATCCTTGAACTGTTGAAAGGTTAATGAACCCAACTGCGCCGCAGTAGGGCTGGCGCTAGGGCCGTTAGGGTTACTGTTAGCGTTGAATTGGTTGTAGGAGGATCGAAATGAAACCACATAGAACGGTGTAGCCGTCTGGTACGTTACGATCCCTCCCGCTGTCCAACCCTCGAGAGTCTTTCGCAGCGGCGCCCAGGTACCGCTGAGATAACGACGCCCGGTGCCGAACGGAAGATCATAGACCACATTGGCCACGAAACGGTGTCGCTGATCCTGGTCGGAATTCTGGTAATCCAGACCAAAGTTTCTTATCGTACGGCTCGTCTCCAATGAGCTTTGGTTGTTAACGATTCCCGTTCCGTCGTTCAGCGTCCTGGCCAAGGTGTAGTTGGCCTGGAACTGAAGTCCGTTAGCAAACCTGCGACGAAGTTCAACCTGAAGCGAGTGGTACTTGGAATAGGAGAAGTTTCCGAGCACTCGAGCAAAGGCTGCGTTCGGGTTCGTTACAAAGAACGCCGGCGGCAGGAGCTTGCGAGAGTTTATGTAAGTCGGACTGAACGCCAGTGTGTTGACCATAGCGCCGATGTTGTTCTGCTGGAGGTTGCTGATGAATGTCGAGCTGTTGAAACCGGATGCCGCTGCGACTCCAGTGAACAACTTGGTGAAGATCGGAAGCGGCACTGTTCCCGCCGCACCCGGCGCAAATGACGTGTTACCGTTGGCAGCAAGATTCTTCTGAGCGTTCAAGAACTCCTGCAGGAATCCGTTCTCGAAGATGTTGCCCTCGTTGTAATCGATCGCCCGGAAGATCTTTACTGCGTGGTTTCCGGCATACCGAACTTCGATTGCCATGTTGGGGGTGATCTCGCGCTCGATACCGACTGACCACTGCTGTACGTACGGCGTTCGAATGTTCGGATCGATCGCCCACAGACCGTTAGTCGAGCTCAGCGCAAAGTTCTCCGCAGAGGTGATTGGAACTTTGAACGGAGCCACAGTAAGCGGCACACCGGAGGAGGTCAACACTCCCGTTGGAACATTGTTTGCCGCGGTCTGAATCAGGCCTGGATTCGTAGTGCCGGTACCCAGCGCATTGCTGACAATCGTAAAGCCGTCACGCAGATAGCTGATTGAATAGCCAGCACGAATCGAGCTTCTGCCTTCACTCCCGAAGATCCAGCGCATCGGTCCCGTCTCGAAATTCGGAGAGTAGGCGAAGCCGATGAAAGGCGCAAAGTTGTTCCAGTCATTCTTATACAGACCCTTGCCGGTATTACCGCTGACAAAATCGAGAGTTGCCGAGGGGTTACCAGCGGTCGAGTTCGGATTGAACAGATTGCCCGCACCACCAACACCAAAAAGGTCATTGAAGTTGGTTATCTGTAAGCCTAGTCCGTCGGGCAGCGTTGGAACTCCAAGAAACTCATAGCGGAGACCATAGTTTAGAGTAAGGTTACGCTTGATCTTCCAGGCATCCTGGAAATAGAAGCTCACGTCGCGATAGAGGAATTCGCGCGAGCGGGTCGCCCCCGGAACGAAACCCGAACTTGGGCTTGTGACGTTGAACGTCTGCGCGGCACTAGCGAGCATTCCCGTCAGGTCTCGATAGATCGACCGGGCATTATTGAAGATGCTGGTTCCCGCAGTACCCGCCGGAAGGTTCGGGAAATTAGCAGTCAAAATCCCGTCCGGATTTGCGCTGTTGGTACCTAGAGTAATTTGCCGATTGATACCCGCATCGTTGGTGCTGATAGCGCCGACGGATTGAGTATCATTGCCCATGCGAAATGTGTGGTTGCCTTTTACCAACGAGAAGTTGTCAACACCCTGCCAAAGCTGCGTGTTGCGCCCCTGAGACATAAAGGTATTGTCATAGTTAGTTGTAGCCGCCCCGAAAATTATGAACGGAACGGTTGGCTGGGACTCACGCAGGAAGCCTACGGGCGCAAACTGACGGCCGAAGCGTGCTTCATTTGTCATGTGCGCGCCGAAGGTTGAATGAACGGCTGCGCTCCACAGCACTCGCGTTGAAGCCTGGAACGCGTTGACACCACCCGGGAAGGGTGCTTCGAGACCGTTAAACGTATCTGGAGTCAGCAAGAATTCGCCCCTGTGGTAAACGAACTCAAATTTATGCGAACCCCACTTCTGGCTGTCCCACAGCTGCTGGTCAAAGCGACCGTTGTACCTGTCACTGGGGTCTCTACCGGAGACGTTGTAGCGGAAACCGCGGAAGTTCAACTGGTCTCCAACGAGATCGTTGTTCGCCGCCGGCATCGCGTTGAGCTGTGCGGTGGTGATCGAGTTAAGCGAGTGGAAATTTCCGAGGGTTAGAAGATTGATTGACCGAAGTGCGCCAGTCGAGTCGACATACCGGAAGATTCCAGCGCGCGCTTCATCAGTAAGAACCGTGCGGTTGCGCGTTACCGCGAACGGCTCGCGGAAACCTTCGTAGGAGAAGAACCAGAAGCTCTTGTTACGTCCATCGTAGAGGTGCGGGATATACACTGGGCCCGATGCCTGCACACCGAAGAAATGCTGACGGAGAAATGGTCTGGCAACACCGGTGGCGTTGTTGAAGAAAGTGTTTGCGTTTAGCGCGTCGTTGCGATGCTGATAAAACACGCCGCCATGAAAACCGTTGCTTCCCGACGGGGTTACCAGCGTAACCTGTGCGACGCCTCGTCCTGCATCAGAACCTACCGTTCCTACGGTAATGCTGAATTCGCTGGTGGCGTTGAGCGACGGAGAGCTAATCGCAAAGAACGAACTGCCCTTTACGAAGTTGTCCATCGCGTTGATGCCGTCTTGAGTGACGTTTGTTGCGTTGCCTCTCAATCCCTGAACCGACGCGTTTCTCACATCCGTTCCGTTCACCGCGAGCCCTGCCTGGAGACGCGCAAGATCGAGCGGGTTGCGCGACAACAGCGGAAGGTCGTTAACCTGCTTCGCAGTGATTGTCTTTGAGAGCGTGGGGGTGGTCGTGTTGATGACTTCCTGTGCGGTACCGGTTACGGTGACCTGCTCGGTGACGGCGCCGACTTCGAGGCTGACTTCAACAGCTGAAGGCTGATTGACCTCAATCGTTACTTCTGTAAGTTCGGTTTTCTTGAACCCGCCCGCTTCTATTGTCGCAGAGTACTTGCCAGGGGCGAGTGAAGGAAAAGCAAAAGCTCCCAACTGATTTGTGGTTACTTTAGTCTCTTCGTTTGTTGCGGTGTTTTTGACCACAACAGTCGCATTGACAATCGCGGCACCGTTCGGGTCTTTAACGACTCCGCTCAGGCTGCCGCGTGTACTCTGCCCAAAGGCGGGCACACTTGCTAATAGTAGAAACGTTAGAATCACTGAAGTGAGTCTTCTCATCATGTATCTTCCTCCTACCACTTGCGTGTTGTTTGCGAAGTGAGCCATATCCGCAATGCCGACTTTAACTCGCAGGTATGGCCCTGTGGACTGAAGGCGTCAAAGGAAACAAGCGCCAGTAATATGGCTGTGCGCACTCGCTCCCACAAACGTGCACTGAAAATATCATTCGGAGCCTTGATAAACTGAATCCGCGCAGGACTTCTTCCCCGCGTGGCCTGATGTTACTAACGACAGAATGAGAACAGATTTTGCCCGTAATTAATTGCAGGACTGTAAAGAAAGCCGATATCGATCCCTCTACCTGCATTCCTTGCTTCCGATTGTGATTTTTTTCTCGGCTTACGTGGAAACCCAGGATGCGACCCGTGTAGTGTCCAAAATTGGTCGCACTTCGCGCCCGATTCCTTCAATTATATCCTGGTATTTCCGAACGTTATTTGAGAGTTGGCGGTCATTTGGTGCAAGGATAATGCCAATACTTTGCTCCAGGGTTAACGAACTTTTGAACCCTCCCTATTTCTTCAGGATGAAGGATTAAAGCGACGAGCGGCCTGAGGTCGTTCCTGTCCAACCGACTAGTTGGTCGGTCGAGTCTATGCCCCCTTTCCATGTTTTCGGATATTAATTCAGGAATATGAAGATCGGCAGGGCCGGAAATGTCCCCCAAAAAGGGAGGCATTACCTCGAAAGCACCCTCTGTCGTGCTCGCCTTGGCGTCACCGTGGGCGCCCCGAATCTGTGGGATTGAAACAAAGGCGGAGCCTGACCAGTGAGATCAGGCTCCGCCTTATTATCCGTGAGAGGAAGTCGCCAGCTAGCCGAATACTCAGCCAGCCCGTCTTGACGCTAGAACAGAATCTTCAGCCCCATTCTCATCGTTCTTCCGCCGCCGTTCAGCAGGTTGAAGTCGAAATATTGTCCCGCTAGCGAGCTAACTACGTTCCTGTTAGGAACTCCGGTGAACTGCGGATGGTTGAACACGTTGAACGCCTCGAGCCGATATTCCAGGTTAAAGCGCTCGGTAAGCCGGAAATTCTTGAAGACGTTCAGATCGAAGTTCTGCGTCCACTTCGACCGCTCGGTATTTCGACCGATCGTCCTGGCGTTTGGAAAGCCAGTCCCTTG
>Ga0126382_10000789_pt1 | contig 12445 bp, 21 predicted proteins | sample PanSoiMetPlot_30_FD_92548 | JGI IMG/M metagenome (GOLD analysis project Ga0126382, IMG submission 92548) | Tropical forest soil microbial communities from Panama - MetaG Plot_30 | ecosystem: Environmental > Terrestrial > Soil > Tropical forest > Bulk soil | place: Panama | collected 2016-02-17 | reverse complement strand
GTTTTCATTTCGGCCTTCGTTGAGTTCTTTGATATCTTTCTTGATATCATGTTCGCAGAAGACTTTCCATCTTTCGACTGTTCCATCATCTACTGCTTCTTTATCCAATAGATGAGAACAAGAAATTCCTGTATGAACTGCGATTGTTGGTTTCGGCTCCAATTCCTTTTGTGCTCGAATGCAGAAGTAAACATCTTCTGTTCCATTCGGAGAAGTAATAAAGAATGGAGGGTCCATTGGTTTAAGAACATCTACTTTAATTAAACAAGTAGAGAAACCAAGAGCATCAACATCAACAATCGGATGTTCTGGATCATGTTTATCATTGTAAAAATCCAGTGCTCTCTTTCGATTTGTTGGATCAGGATCAGTGTATTTAAAAGCCATTCGATTGAAAGGATATCCTCGAATTCGAACACTTGCTGCAATGATATCTTTATCAGCCTCAACAAGAGACTTGAAGATATGATTATTTTGAGTAATAGGAAGCAGAACATCGTCGTCGATGAACATTAAATAATCTGCTTCCAACATAAGTGCCATTTTTGCAGCTTCATTCCTTGCTCGATCAATTGACATTCGAGGAGGAGTAAAGACAACGAATGCATCTTTGGGATAATCCTTTACAGTCTGACAAAAGAAATGGATGTGATTACTGTAAACAATTTGATCAACCAAAGTGAGAGTGTTAACTAAGATAACTGTTTTCATATTCTCCTAAAATAAGGAAGTAGACTATATTTCAAGTCTACTCCCCGATGGCGAAGATTAAAGAGCGCGAACGAGAACTTTTACAGTTCTTACTTCAGCAAGCACGGCACCCAAATAAGTAGAAGCTTGAGTAGCCGAAGAATTGATGGATTGCATCAGTAAAACAATGAATCCAGCCAATGCTGCTGCGGTTGTTTGGAAAGCTTGAACAATTGACGGCCCAGTGGAGGAGGAAACACCAGTATGAGGAGCCAATTGAACAAACGCGGCAATAGATGCAACAGACGCCCAAGTATCTGTTGAAGCCGCTCTTGTGCGAGTGAGGAATCTTGCGAAATCACATTGTCCAAAAGCAATTGCTTCGGAAAATGGTTTCGGATCTGTAGAAACCGGAACATCAGCGATTGCCAAACCCATAAAAGAAAGTTGGGAAGCAGCCGCTAAGTTTTCTGCTGAAATAACAGACAATCCATCCGTATTTTCAGCATTCAAAAAGGTAGGTGCTCCAGCTTTGATTGGAATCGTAGTTGAAGCATTCTTGATGACCACAATTGCTTGGTCACGCTTGTTTCCTGCGGATTTAAATCTCATTCTTTTCTCCTAATTTATCTCTTAGGTTTAAGGGGGAACTTAATCCCCCTCAATCAATTTGTCTCTTGATTAGACAGCTTTCGTTCTGTCGATATTTCCGAGAACTCCATTCTTTCGACGATTGCAAACAGTTGTGTTGCCCATCCAAGCAACATGCCCAACTCTGGCGTCTTGATTCAATGGTTTTGCCATTGTTTTTCCGCCTTCATCTTTGAGCATCTGGAAGTCTCGACCTTCTTCATAACGAAGTTTGAAATACTTCGTATTGATGAAGAAAATCGTTCCTTTTGTTGCGGCAGAAATCAAATTGCCGGAAACATCAGGAATTTTGTCGTCCATCACAACAACCGCATTCTTGTACTTGATGTTTTCGAAAGGAAACTCAAGATTCGAGTTAACCTGACGATAACGATTGTACAAAGCGAATTCAAGCAATTCATAAGTGATTTGATCTGTAACCATCAAATCAACTGGACCGCCCGTTCCCAAAGAAGCGGAATTGTAGACGTTTGTTACTTGACGAAGGAATCCATCAAAAGATCCTGCCGCTGTTCCGGAAGTATCTGATTTGAATTTGTTCCTCCACCAAGTAGAAGTGGATTGATTGATGTTTCCAACAGCCAAAGAAGCAGTTGGATCAAAAGCAATCAACTTCGCGATTGGTTCGATTCCAGAAGAACCGTTAACAATCGAGACTTTTGGAGTTTGGAGAGCACCGTCTCCAGATCCCCAATTCAATTGCTGAGAGAATCCTTCTTTGATTCCTTCCTCAGCCTGCATGATCTTTGCTTCAACGAAGTCAACAATCTGATGCTTATTCTGGATTGCTTCCTTCATTGCATAAGCAATTGGAACAGCCAATTGTCTCCATTCCCAAACCGATGAAGTAATACCATCAGTCGGAAGTGTAGACAACTCATCGTATCCATCATAAGAATCCATTGTTGCAAGAGCATACAACAAAGGTTCTCTGATGTCTGTTCCACCGTCGGCGGATTTATATTGTCCATTCTTCATGATTTTATACATGAAGGCATTAGACGCGCCAACGTTGTCAATTAACTGTTTACTGTAATTTGGAAGCGAAGTCGCAAAGACTGAATCCAAAAATACAGCAATGTCCGAGGGAGCAGAGAGTGAACCAAAAGTGGTTGTTGCGAAAAGAATTCCCGAAGTGCTATCACGATGCGAAAAAAGATAGACGATACTGAAAATAGAAAGGAAAAGATTAAAGAATCCTCTGAACCCTTCTTTCCAAGCAATCTTTCTTTTCATGTGTCTTTATTCGCTAAAGAATCTACAGCAGCCTGAATAGACTCCCGTAATGTCATTTTTTGTCCTGAAGAAGACTTTGCAACATCTTTGGCTTCCCCACCTGTGGCTAATCTTGCTGCCACGTTGTCCTTCGATTTTTGAAGACGTGTTTTATCTACCTTTACGGTATTCTTGACCTTAGAACCTTTTTGTCCTTTGGCAAGAAGATAAAGATTCCTGAAATATTCTTTTGCTGACAATTTATCGTTTACAGGAATAATATCCATCAAACGATTCATGTCATTATGAAAAGTATCGAAATCATCGAACTCTTCACGAAGATCTGCAAATGCAGTGTGGAATTCTTGAGAAGTCTCTTTCTTCTCTCGATTGGTTTGACTTTCTCGAATTCCAGAAACTTTTTCCTCAACCATCCTCTCAATAACATCTGGAATCAGTTTGGAAAGTTTGGCACCGAGAAATTTATAATCATCTCCCAAACCTTCCTGAATCATTTCCGTAACTGACTTTACGGCTTTGACTTCTTCTTTCTCTGATCCAGTTTTAATTAAACCGGCATTTTGAGCAAGTATTTCAACAACCTGACGAGCAGTTGAAGGATTTGATAACGCTCGATAAAGTTGCTTTGCTCTCTGAAGATGTTCATCAGTGAACTCATCAGATTCTTCTTCGGTTTCCTCACTATCTTCTTCGGTAGTTTCCTCTTCCGTGGTTTCCTCTTCTTTTGTGTTGTCTTCAACAGCTTTTTCAACCGCTTTGGTTAGAGGAGTTTTGTCGTCTTTAGTGTCCTGAGAAGTGGTATCTTTTGTATCGTCTGCCATAATTAGTATCCTTTTTGTTTAAGATATTTTTGTTCCATAGCTTTACCCCCAACAGTTAATCCCTTTCGGATAATTCTTGTTGGAGGCATCAATTCATCTGCTTCTTTCCTTAAAGCAGGAGTTCTTTGATACGAAGGAAGATAATAACCTCGTTCAGTTTTTAAAAGAGGATTCTCTTCTCGAACACCTTCCTCTCTAGTTAGAACCATTAAGGTTCTTTCTTTAGGAGGAATTTTTTTCTTTTGTTCCGGCATTAGTAGCCTTTTGCACTCATAAATTTGGAATGCATAGAACTTTTATGATTGCTCTTTTTCTTGGCTTTCTTAGATTTGCCAGCTTTATTAAGTGCAATTGCCACTGCTTGATCATGCGGTTTTCCCGCAGCCTCTTCTGTTTCGATGTTGTGTCCAATGTTTTTCTTTCCAGAAAGTAATGGCATTATTCCTCCGGAGGATAAGCCGCAGAGATTGCATCCCTGATTTTAAGAAGAGCTTTCTTCAGTTCTTCTTTCTTTGCTGGATTCTTTACAGCTTCTTTTACTGCTGTAAGGATAATCGAAACTGCCATTGAAAAGAAATAATCCATACTACATACCCTCGCTTGCAATTTGGTTTTGAATTTCCGAAGCGGAATTCGGCGTAGCATTAGCCAATTGTTGAACCGATTGGTTATTCGAGTTCTGAGCCGCATTCGGATTGGCTCCTTGAATCATTCCCACTTGGGAAAGAATAGCCATTTGTTGAATTTGTTGAATGACTTTAAGATTCCTATAACCGCATTTGTAAGCAACTTCCATGATTAATGGAGGAGAAAGAGCAACAATCGGATACTGAGTAACAATAGAAAGGAACGTCAATAGTTTCTTTAGTTCCTCTTCCTGCTGAACAGGATTTCCATTGATTACATCAATATCAACATCGAAATCATATCCATCGTCAATTTCTTGTGCTGTTACATAACGATAAGAAGGAATCGTAGAAACTTCACCAAAAAGAGTATCCCCCGGATCTTGCGTATACTTTGCCCAAATTCCCAAAGAAAGATTCTCTCGGGCTTGCAATAAGGCTTCTCGAAGAAGCTGTTTGAGAAATTTGCTAAACTTTATTTGTTCAGCAGATTCTCTAATTTGGGCACGAACGTCTTTGATTTTAGATTGTGTAGCTGATTCTCTACTAGATTCTTGCCGAGCAGCAGCAGAAGTAGCAGAGATAGAATCAAAATCATCTTTTGCATGTGCATACTCCGATTCAATAGTTGGACCAATTTCAGGATTTTGAATTGGAGAGATTGCGTCTCTTTCTTTGACTTCGATTGTAATTCCGTCTTGTTCTGTTGCGAATTTTTCTCTTTCTTCTGGATCAACTCGACCTTTAAGAACTTGGAATTTTCTTGTGTATCTTCTTCGATAATTCCTCATTTGCTCTCTAGCCTGATTAACTTCGTCTTGTGGCGAGAGCCAATTAAAGATCGGAGGAATTGGATACCAACCTTCAGTTCTTAATGGTCCTTTGCATTCTCCAAAAGGAAGTCTTTCAAATTTGGTCATCCACATTGGTTCATCGAAATGATTATCAAGAAGCATTAATCTTTCTTGAGTTTCATTGTCCCAAATGTGCCAAACTTTTAAGACCTTTCCACCTTGCATTCTCAAACGAAACTGTTCATCTTGTTCTTTTGTATAAACAGCTTCATAACTATAATCAGAAGAATAGAGAAGTTCAGTTGCATCTTTAGGAAATACGATTCCGGGAGTATGTGCTAATGTAGCAGCATACATATAATTGTAATAACCACACCAAGAACAGTTATTTAAAAAAGGATTATCCGAAGTAGAAACAAGCCATCTCTTTGCAGGAATATGCTTAAAATAAATTAATTCAGATCCCGGAACTTCCAACTCAGAAACAACCTTTTGATCTTTGATATCTTTCTGAATTGATTCGTCGTAATGAGAAGCAAGGACAGGAGGTTGTTTTGCTGGATTTCTCCAATCAGCAGCGTAACCAACTTCCACAATTCCAAATCGAGAAAACATGTCCAATGCAGCTAATTCTGTCGTATCTGCAAAATGTGCATTGGGAACAGAGATGATTGAATTAAGAACATCCTGTTTCAACATTGCAGATTGAATTGCTTCGATATAATTCCAGTTTGAATTCCCCGGCGTAGGAGTAACCAGTGCTTGAGGATTCTGAAAAATAATTGTCGAAAGTTTTATCTGAATCGTTGAAAGAACAAGATTCAAAGTGTATGGACGATATTGGGGATCTGTTCCAATATTCTTCCACTGAAAACCTTCGTAATACTTTTCATTGGTCTTGCACTTGAAAGTATACTCCCAGTTTTCGTAATACTTTGTGGCATTACGAATTTTAGCTTGCCAAGGAGATTCAATTTGAGCTGGCATTATTTATAGCCCTTTTTCTCCAAGAACTTCTTTTGAAGGATTGACAAGCTATTTATTGGATCTTTGTCAGCATCTTCATCAGGAGGATAGTTACCTTTTATGGTTCCTTCCTTCTTCATGTTTAATTGCTGACGACGAAGGGCTTCTTTTTGATCAGCTTGGGAATATTTTCGAAGTTCTTTTCCTTCGACTCCCCTTCCAGATTTTCGTCTGGATTCGATCAAACCAAGCATTTCTTGAACGTCTTTTTCTGCCATTTTACTGTCCCCTTAATGGGTTCATTGAACGAACAAGTTCCCACATTTCATCAAGAGTTCGAGGAATCATTCCGGCTGGAGGATGAACTTTGATTAAATGAGGATTAACGTGTTCAATCTCTCCAATGGGAAAATCATTAGGACGAACAACTTTTTTAGCGTATCTTTCCGCTGTTTCTCTTGCAACATTAGCAGAACGATCTCGCATAAAATTTTGAAGCATCTCTTCTGTTACGTCTTTTGCACCTTCATTGGAAAGAATTTTTCCAATTACTTTTCCTCCAGATTCCAAAGCCGGACCAACAAAAGGAACTTCTTGTTTCATGATTCTTGGATCATTTGGACCCAAAAGAAAACTCATGAATTTATCGAGCATTTCATTTTGCACATATTGAGGCTTTCTTGGAATAGCCTCTAACATGAGCGGCGAATTAATTGGCCTTGTAACCGGAGTAGAGGATGAATTCACATCTCTAGTTAATACATCAGCTCTTCTCGGATTTTTAGGAGCAGCTTTTTCAGCCATTCATTAATCCTTGTCTTTTAATCTGACGAATTAACTTGTTATATCTTGCAAAAGATCTTTGAGGAGGAATTCTATCTTTCTCTACAAAGCCTTTATTGTGCTGACCAACATAATAACGAAGAGTATCATAAGCGTGATCAACAATACTTTCGTCCCTGTCATCAGAATAGATCGACTTCCCATTTAAAGAACCAACAAGTTCTCTTCTTTGAGAGCCTGTCTCTATAATGATTCGATTTGCTCCAACAGGATAAGAATGAGTTCGTTTAATGAAATAAATCTGTGGAGCAGGGTTAGCCCGCGTGATTGGATGAAAAACTCGTGAAGAAGGTTTTAAAAGTTCATTAATCCGATTGCGAGTAGCAAATTCGTTATTATCCGCAGGAATCCAATGAAGAGGAGGAGCAGTTATTTCATCTTCATCAAAGTATTCTTTTGCTACTGACCACATTGCTCCGCCTTTTTGAGCGGATTCTTTAAAGATTTGTGGATCAGCATAATCAGCAGAAATAGATAAACCTTGAGAAAGATCAAAGATATTTTGGCGATGAACTGAAATTAATTCCCCCGGAACATAATATTCCTGAAAACAAACATGAATTTCATTCCAAAGAGAAGGCCCGCCGCTAACTGGAATTTTATATTTAAGAGCAGACCACCAAGTACAACAAGTTGGAGAAGTATCTCCATGATCAAGGATTCGGTAAATATTTCCGTGATTTCGAACAATTTGAAGGAATTGATCAAATGTTACAGGATCAACTTTGTCTGGATCAATTACAGAAGCAGGAGTAACAAGATGAATCTGAGATTTGGATTTTCCCCACTGACCTTTATAGTAGGTTGTTTGCCATTCTTCATCTCTCTTTTTCATTTGGGCCATTGTTAATGGATCACCCAAACGATCATCTGTTTCTCTTTCGATGAAGAAATAAGAAGGATCTTTTTCGTAGGAATCAGGATGATACCAACGATAAATCCAATGAAATTCTCCAGATTCAAATGGATTGCAAAGAATATCCGAATAATTGGGAACTCTAGGAACACCAAAGTCATTCCTAGGCCAATTAGGATATTGATCTAATAATCGTTGAGGGACTTTCGCCCCGTCCCAACGACCAATTCTTGCATCCATGATCATGATTAAGTTTTCTTCAACTTCTTCTGCTTGATCAACAAGAAGACTATTAATTTCGAGTCCTCTTGCATCACCTTCGTCTAAAGTGTCAAGATGCATCCAATAAATTAAAGATTGATTCCAAAGAATTGTAACGCCGAACTGCTCATCATGGCGATAGATTAACTCTCTTGGACAAACCTTAAAGAAAGTTTGCATTGTTGTCGCTCTAAGGTTTTTATAAACCTTGCGACAAATCGCCATTCGATAATTTTCAAAAGTAAGAAGATTTAGGAGTGCCCGCTGACATGCAACATAGGTCTTTCCATTATTAAAACCACCAGAAAAACAACCGTTTCTTTCTGTGTGATAGAAATAGACCTCTTGTTCAATGTTACGGAATTCGAACTTTAAGTCCAAAGATACACTCCATTGCAAATTTGAACAAAAAGTTATAACAGAAAGAGGATACTAAAGAGGAAAAATGCTATCGGATCTGTGAATCGTCGAAATCACCTCGTTTTTTAGCTTCGAATTGCTCATCCAAATCAACCACTGCTGGATTACACCAAATAAAAGTATAACCCATATCAATACAGTGTCTCTGCGCGTGTTCTTTTGCTTCTTTCATGTTCCCAGAGAATCGAAAAAACTTTGATTTGGGTTTTTGGTATCCATATTTGTAATGGAGTTCATAAACCCGCTGATTTTTGAGAACATCAATCTCTTCGGCCAACTGTTCAAGCGTCAAACTCATTACTTTCGACATTTCCTCTCCTAATTACTTATCACTAACGAAAGTTTCGTGGAAATCCTCAACTGAAACAGTACAAGTTTGATCTTTTACAGAACATTCATTGTCTTTTCGAAGATGTTCAATAGTAAAAAACAACTTGTCGTCAGATAAAGATAAAGTTAAAGTTTCAAAACATTCCGAGCACTGAAGATTCGGAAGTGCAATTGCTTTTAAGCCTTGGCCGAGTGTTCTTTCCATAATTTATTCGGAGAAGACTGATGATTATCGTACAGAAAAACCCTGACTCATTGGCCGGGAAATTCTGGAATCTGCTTCTCCGAAGCCTTATCCGCCAACCTTTCCAGAAAGCAACATTCCTTTTTCTCCTTTATCTCTGTACCAATTACAGTTTTGAGGAGGATCAGTATGTGCAATATCTGAGAAAAGTTGCCAAATTTCCAACATATTTGGATTCTTTGGCGGATTATCTTTCAAATCTTTGTTTTCCGCTTCGAGTTGCGAAATCTTCAGGTTAGCTTCGTCCAACTGAATTTGAAGAAGTTCTGCTTCTGTTAATGACATAATTCTCCTATTTGGGCATTAAAAGATTAATCATTGTTTGTCCGGAAGTTCCTACAATTGTAATGCTGACTTCCGGTACTTTCTTTATGTCCTTCTCTGCTTCTTTTAATAGCCCATGAGCTTTGAAAATCATTTCAGCGGCTTTTAAGCCCATTGCTTCAGATTCAGGAAAATTGACTACCTGATTCAATCTTCGGGCGGCTGCTTCAAGACTCGCGCCGGAGTTAGTTAGAACATCAAGAAACTCTTTCTTGTCTCTTTTGTTTGGGACAGAAGGATCTTGTGGATTAATAACTTCGGCAGCAACCGCCTCGAAATCAATAACGGTTTCTTGCGGAGGAACTTGATCATGTAATGCATTGTTTATTGCTTCCTCCAATGTAAGTTCAGGCTGAAGTAAACTCATTGATTTTTCCTCCTTCCGTTAATTTCATCAAAAGCCCTTCTTGCTCGATAACACAATACTTTTCGTGTTCTCCGAGAGAAGGAAGATTTTTATGTAGCCAAGTCCTTAATTCTTCTTTAGATGATTTGATTGCAACAATTTTTGCGCAATCATTGGCAAGACCTTTCTCGGTCCTTCTTTCTGCCATTTCATCATAACGAAGAACTAAATAAAGGGGCATTACTTTACCAGAATCTTAACTGGCTCCGTAAATGTCATATCTTTCTGAGGACATTTTTCGGAAGAAGTTGCCCCGTGAACCGGATGAAAATAATTTAATTGCGTAAAGTCATCACTCAAAGTAAAATCCAATTGAGTGAGACATTTTGCACAAGTATAAACATCCGGCTTATCGAAAACATCCATTAAACCAACTCCCGCGCCAAATCAAAGAACTTCCCGAAATCAGGATTCTTTTCGATGATTGCAAGAAGATTATCAATCTTCGTGATTCTTTGTTGCAATTCATCTCGTTGTGCTTTTAATCGAGGAACAATCTCTCTATTCCTTGGATCAAGCATTCCAACAGGCATTGCTTCCGTTTTTGCGAGCATATCTCTTTCCCAATCACTCATACAAGAATCTCCCTTTCGCATTCAGAATTTGAACAAGTAAATTTTATCGTGGTTTCTGGAACAGTGTAGGACATGTGGCAGGAAGGACAATCAACAAAGATTTCCCCGAGAAAAGCATTTAATGGCGAATGCTTGACCTTTTCCATATAATATTGATTAGTTAGAAGGTTGCTTTCCAAATTCTTCCTCTTCTTCTCTTTCTTTGAGAAGTTGTTGCTGAACCAACTCTTGTTCTACTTTTTCAAGTTGAGTTGGCCTATTTCGTAAATCAGAGAGGAAGCCCGAAGTTGGATAATTGAATTTAGATTTGTGAAGGAGGAGAATCCCTTTTAGATCGGGATCAGTGCAGAAGAAAACTTTTAATCGACCGTATCTTGTTTCCAACATATAGTCGATTTCATACATGTCATCTGGAATTTTAACCACTAGAAACAAATCTTCAATCTTACAGCCAGTTTTGAATATTCTTAGCTGTAAAAAATCTTCGACTTCGATTAAATTGAAGAGTTCTCTATATTTCTTTTCTAATGGCATAAGTCGCTCGCATCAACCTTTATTATAGCACGGTTGTCAAGTCGCCCCGCCCGCAACCCTAGTATTTTCATAGCGATAGCGGCAAAATTTTTGTGATTTTCATGTGACGAATAATTTTTGGGACTCCTAAATTAAGCATTCTTTTTATTATGAATTGTTTTGTGAGCGTTATTCCACCCGAAGGATAAAGCTAAAAGAAGCTATAAAGTAATAGTACCCTACCGGGTTACTTTAAGAAATAAAGTACTTTATAACGCAAAGCTGAAATAACTGAATTAACTATAATAACATGAATAGCGCGAATAACTGTAATTACTTAAATAACTGAATTAACTGCAATAACTATAATTACTATATTTAATGTAAAAAGTGAAATTCAAGAAATTAGTGAAATTTGTGAAATTAGAGAAAATTTGTTCTTGTGAGCACGTCAATTTCCAAAAACCGAGATTAAAAAATAAATATATTCATGCTTGACAGAACTACAAAAGAATGCATTTTGACTCTAAATGAAAACCATTATCAATTAGCCTATCAAATTGCAAATATTCCATGCATAAACCTCAATAACGCATGCAAGGTTCCAATTGATTCTAATGCCTCTAGCTTGACTTATAGGCTTTCGAGTCCATTTCTAAGGCAGTCTATCGAATTCGGTCTAGAAAGAGCCTATAAACGAATGGACTTAAAATTGCTTATAGACTTGCACATAGAATTCCATTGACAAGAAAATATCACTAGGCTATACGTCTATCATGAAAGGTAGAAAATCACTCCGCATAACAATTAGGACCGATATCGACAACAGAACAGACGCAATGGAATTGAAAGAATGGAATGATTGCTCTGTTAGAGCCTTAAAGCATGCATTAGAAATAACTTATCCTCAAGCAAAGGTTATGCTTTCTAATGCAGGTAGAGAGGACGGAAAAGGGATTCTAACGCATAAGCTAACAGATATGCTTTTGAATACTTTACGTTGCGAGGACGTTTCACAATGGTTTTATCAATGCACCTTGCACAATGCTCTGCCGAGAATGCATAAAGACTTTGTTTTTCTTGTCTATGTCCCTAATCACGTCTTTTGTGTGAAGAATGGACGGATTCAAGACTCTTTTGTCAATGCTAACTGTTACGTGGAAAAGGTTTTCCAAGTCAATCCCAAACAATCAAAATAGGAGTTTACTCTATGTCAATGCGAGGTTTACTTATTCCGTCAATGCGTAAAGCCTACTTGTTAGGCGGACATGCTACGTTTACCCTTGTCGATACTCTTTCAGGTTTGCGCTATACGTACAAGGTGAAAGAATCAGACAAGAATCCGACAACACAAAAAACCGTATGGTTTGTTTCGGTCCTAATCGGTCCAGACAATTGGACAAACTACAAATACGCTGGACTCTTGAATCCCGAGTCTCTAGAGTTTTTCTCTACCAAAAACTCAAAGATTGCTTTCGATGCTCCGTCAGTCTTTATGCTCCGTCATTTCTTGTCTGGAATTGAAACGGATTCAACAAGCTTTGAAATGTGGCATGAAGGCTCTTGTGCAATCTGCGGACGAAAGCTTACAGTTCCCGAGTCTATTGCTTCTGGTATCGGTCCAGTTTGCGCTAGTCGATAGCCTATAAACAATCCTAGAGCCTCTAGAGCCTATTCCTTAAAAGAGTAGGCTCTTTTCTTTTGTCTACTTTCTTGACTACTTTAAGAAATAAAGCACTTTATTTTGTAAAGTAGACTAATGGACAAAAAAAGAGACTAGAGAATTGAATCCCTAGTCTCTTGAGAATCCGAAGAATGGAAAGCTTATTCTCCGCTTTCGTCCTCCGTGATTTTCTCCGCTCTGATAGCGTTCATAATGAATGGAACGT
>Ga0126382_10000787_pt1 | contig 12467 bp, 13 predicted proteins | sample PanSoiMetPlot_30_FD_92548 | JGI IMG/M metagenome (GOLD analysis project Ga0126382, IMG submission 92548) | Tropical forest soil microbial communities from Panama - MetaG Plot_30 | ecosystem: Environmental > Terrestrial > Soil > Tropical forest > Bulk soil | place: Panama | collected 2016-02-17 | reverse complement strand
TCGGCAGTGAACGCCGACTACAAAAAGGTATGGGACTCCATCGTCGCTTTCCGCAATGACCAATATCTCTGGTGGCAGGTTGCCGAATACAGCTACGACAGCTTCATGATCCGCTCACGCACGCGAAGCTGATTAGCGCAATTCATGCCGTTGTTGGGACCGGCGAGCGCCGGCCCCAATTTTATTGACCGCCACTCGGCTTACAACTATTTGAACGACGCTCGGTTGGATTTAGCGGGTTCGCTCCGCCATGGTCGGCCTGTCCCTCGTGGATTTCGCGGCGCTACGGACATTGCTGTAATGGCGTTAGGCAGAAGGGAGCAGGGCCCAGCATCACAATCAGTCGCAAGGCCCATGTTGTTAGAATGACCGCCTCCTGTTCTGACCGATCTACGGAGGCCGCCTCAACGCACTCGGCATCACCGTTCCCAACACCTCATCGGTCGCGCCGACGAGGTGATCGAATTGGGTTGACTATGTCCGAATGACCCAAAGCGGACATTGCGCGTCCGAGGCGCTCCACGGAACTCAGCTGCTTGAGGCCCGGATCTTTCAAAGCCTGTTCAAAAGCCTTAAGACTTCCTTATGGCGGCGACCGCGGGGGGTGATGGTATATACGATCGTCCGTCCGCTACCGATCGAACGCGACGAATGTCTGTCTTATCGGATTAAGAGCGCTGCCGAGGCGTTCGAGCGAGTTGCCGAGGAACACTAGCTTGCCCACACGGACTGATTGGATTGGAATGTCCGCTTGTGGCCGCCGGTCAATGTCCGCTTTCGGGGGTAAAGCGGACATTGCCACTCTTCATGACCTGTCATTTTCGATAGTAGCGAGGCTTACGAGTGGTAGATTTTCCAAACACGCTTGGCTGGCCGGTTTTGTTTCAGAATCAAATGCGATTTCAATACATACGTGTTCGCAGTTTTGTTCTGACCGGCGCGCCACTCTCTGATGAAATATCGCGATGAAATTCCTGCCACCGATCTTCTCGCTGATCGCTACACTGGCAGCCAGCGGTTCAGCGCAGGCGCAGGATCCTGTTAGCCGCGGGCAGACACTGGTCGCGGAATTTTGTGCGACCTGCCATGCAGTTGGACCGAGGGGCATGAGTCGACATGCGGGCGCGCCGCCGTTTCGCACGCTCGGCCGCAGTATCGATCTTGATGAATTCCCGCGCGCGCTTGAGCGCGGCATCACATCGGGCCATCCTGACATGCCAGACTTCAAGTTCAGTCACGACGATGCGCTCGCGGTGCGCGCCTATTTGCGCGTGATCCAACAATAAACGAGCCTCACTAGCGATCGACGGTGATTTCCTTAAGTAGGCGGCGACCGAAGAGATCGAGAAATGGTATTCGCAATATTTTCGAATTTGATTTTGCTGGAACATTGCTGCAAGTCGCAGCGTTGGGCTGAAGGGGTCGGACCTCACGATAGGCTATAACCTCTCATCCGGATCGCTTCGCTCGCCGGGTGCATGAGGCCGGGCATCGAAACAATGGGCTCAGCATGTTGCTCGAAGGTTTCAAGCGATTAGAAATCAAAACCAGCGGCGCGCGTATCGTCACTGTCACCGGCGGAAGTGGGCCGCCAGTGCTGCTTATGCACGGCAATCCATTCAGTCATTTGAACTGGCACAAGGTCGCACCAGCGCTTGCGCGTGAGTTTACCGTTGTGGCTACGGACCTGCGCGGTTACGGCGATTCTGAAAAACCGCCGGGCGGCGATGACCATTCCGGCTATTCATTCCGAGCTATGGCGCAGGACCAGGTCGAGGTGATGGTCACACTCGGCTTTGACAAGTTCTATGCCGCCGGACACGACCGGGGCGCCCGCGTATTACATCGAATGTGCCTCGATCATCCCGAAAAAGTCAGACGCGCGGCGATCCTCGACATCATTCCGCAGCATCACCTTTACAACAACATCAACCAGCGATGGGCGACGTTCTCCTGGCACTGGTTCTTCAATATCCAGCCTTACGACTTGCCCGAGCGAATGATGGGCGCTGATCCCGACTGGTTCATCGAAAAGAAGCTCGCAAAAACCAAACAAGGTCTGAGCTTTTTCGATCCGGAAGCCCTGGCAGAATACAAGCGGTGCTTCCGTAATTCTGCGACCATTCACGCGATCTGCGAGGACTATCGTGCAGCAGCAGGGGTCGATCTTGAAATGGATGCCAGGGATTTTGAAGCCGGGCGCAAGATCGAATGTCCCGTGCTCCTCTTGTGGGGCGCGAACGGCAGCGTCGGCAGCAACAGCGAGCCCGGCCCGGCCGAGATCTGGCGGCGATACGCATCCAATATTATTGGCGCAAAGGCGATCCCGTCGGGACACTACCTGTCCGATGAGGCGCCTGTCGAAACAACGGCCGCGTTGCGCGATTTTTTCACCGTCAAGCTTTAGATCGCTGCCGGTGCCGGCATGTCGAGAAAGCTGCGCACAGCGTGCCAAAACAGGTGGCGGTTGATAGCGACGCCACTGAATGTGCTGTGTTCGGCAAAATAACCAGCTGCTTGTCGCCGTGCCGAAGCTGCCGGTAAAAGTCGAACGGATCTTCCACTGTCGCAACGCCGTCATATTCGCCTCGCACTAGCAAAACAGGCGCCTGCACTTCCCGGGATCGAGGACTGGCAGATTGGCAGTCATATCCAGGTACGTTCCGGTCGGTGCCTGATCGCCGAATTGCAGTTCGACGTCGGCAAGAATTTTGCCGACGGCAGGATTGGTTGTGCCGGCCTTGTCACGTGTGAATATGCTTTCGATCATGGCGCGGTCGCACTTACGCATATTGTGCGTACGGAAATGTTCGACTTGCTCTGCGCGTTTCTTCAAGGTCGGAGATTCGGTGCCTTTATAAGTGAACGCTGCCAGCACCAGACGGTCGACCCGCTCCGGTTCAAGCGTCGCAAAAAGTCCGGCTCGCAGCGCGCCGGAGGACTCTCCCATGAAATGGGCCTTCTGCCGTCCAGTTTCACGTTCGACGACCTCCATCGCCGTCTTCAGATCCTGCGCGCCGCTGGCAATATCGGAATTGCCGCTTGTACGGCCTGACTTGCCGTAATTTTCGTGGTCCATGGTCCAGACATCGAAGCCCCAGCGCGCGAATACGTTCATTATCGAATATTCACCATGACCGGGCGTATCGAGATCAAAAATGCGCCACGTGACTGAAGACCCATGCACCAGGAACAATACTGGGCGCGGTGGCTCACCGGTGGTGGGCGCACCTAGGCGCTTGCGGAACATAAACAGCGGAACGTTGCCTTTCTTTGCCCAATATTCCTGGCTCCAGATGTCGTTCCGGCTTGCAGCGAGCGCGGGAGTAGCCAGACTGCACAGAATCCGGTCGCTGAAACCCAATCTGGCATTTTTGAGAATCGTACAGCGGGGCAGGGCGGCGTCGGATTTGCTCATGACACCTCGCAGATGGCTGCTGTTATAAAACGTTAGGCCGGCGGCCTTATTTCCGACATGCTAGCAGATTGCCTGAATGGCGGGGTCCTCGCCCAGCGGCGTTAGTTCTGCTAGGGGTCCGGCAAGTCGCGCTTTCTTGGCGCGCTGGCGTCAATGGCTACGCGGCCGGCGCCAAACCGGAGGAATGATGCTTAAGTGGTTGCGCGCGGTGGCGCGATTTTTTCAGAAGACGATCGGCTGGAATCGGATTGGTGTACTGCTGAGCGTCGCCATAATCAGCGTGGCAGCGGTAGTGCTGTTCCACATGCTGCGAGACATCGACACCAATGAAGTGATTGCAGCGCTTAAGGCAACAAAGCCTCAGCATATCGCGGCCGCGGCATTTTTTGTGGCTTGTGGTTATTTCACACTGACCTTTTATGACTGGTTCGCCTTGCGAACCATCGGCCGCAACGAAGTTCCGTATCGAATTGCCGCGCTCACCGGCTTTACCAGCTATTCCATCGGCCACAATATTGGAGCAACGGTTTTCACCGGCGGCGCCGTGCGCTACCGGATCTATTCGACTTACGGACTCGATGCAATCGAGGTGGCGAAGATATGTTTTGTCGCCGGCCTGACCTTTTGGCTCGGCAATGCCACCGTGCTCGGTCTCGGAGTCGCCTATCACCCGGGAGCCGCGGTGCCTATCGACCAGTTGCCACCATGGCTCAACCGCGTTTTCAGCATTGCGATGCTGGCGGTGCTTGTGTCTTATGTGATCTGGGTGTGGAGCGCGCCACGCGAAATCGGGCAGGGCGAATGGAAGGTTCGCTTGCCAAGCGGACCCTCCACGCTGCTGCAAATCTGCATCGGCATTCTCGATCTAAGCTTCTGTGCACTCGCCATGTATATGCTACTGCCGGGCGATCCTAATATCGACTTCGTGACCATTGCGGTTGTCTTCGTATCAGCAACGCTACTCGGGTTTGCTAGTCACGCACCTGGCGGCCTTGGAGTCTTCGACGCAGCGATGCTCGTAGCGCTGTGGCAGTTCGACAAGGAATCCGTATTAGCTGGGCTGCTCCTTTTCCGATTGCTCTATTATCTCGCGCCATTCGCCATAGCTTTGGTCATACTCGGCCTACGCGAAGTATGGTTGAATTTGAGGGGGGCGCGTGCGATCGAACCGAAACTGATCAAATCCGTAACCGCGCCAATCCGCAGCGAGATAGAGGCAGAAAAAACCGACCTCAACTAACCATGGCGATAGACCACGACCGCCGCGAATTTCCCGCCGGCAATGGGCTGGCAGCTCGATTGCGCGGCGCGTGGCAAGCGCTGCTCGGCTACTCTGCCGTAGTCACCAGTAGGGGCGTTGCGCGTGCAGATGAAAACACACTTTCTGGTCCGCAGACCCTATTGATCGAGCAAATTATTCGCGGATTGCCCGGCGCGGCAATCGTCCTCGACCGAGAAGGCCGTGTGATCGCCTTCAACGAGGCAGCGACCACTATTGCACCTGCCTTGAGCCGCGGCGAACTCGCATTGATTGCTTTGCGCATGCCGGAGCTGGTCGATGCCGTCCGTCGGGCAGCAAGACGTCACGAGCGGCAGCGCGTGGAATTTTTCGAACGTGTGCCTCTGGATCGTTGGTTCGAGGCGTTCGTTACTCCCGTCAGAATCGCTACCGGCGGTGAAGGCGCTGTCGACCTCTTGCTGATGACGTTCAACGATCTCACCCCGCTGCGCCGGGTCGAGGAAATGCGAGCAGACTTCGTCGCAAATGCAAGCCATGAGCTGCGCACGCCGCTCGCCGCCTTGCTTGGTTTTATTGAAACTTTGCAGGGGACCGCCAAAGACGACACTATGGCGCGGGCAAAATTCCTTGCCATCATGCAGGGCCAGGCTACCCGCATGGCCCGCCTGATCGACGATCTGTTGTCACTTTCGCGAATTGAGCTCAACGCCCATTTGCAGCCGAATACGCCGGTCGACCTAGGACCGATGGTGCGCCAAGTGGTCGACGGACTGCAAACGCTGGCGCGTGACCGCGGTGTCGAGATCAACGTTGCAGTGCCATCGGATGCACTGATAGTGCTTGGTGACCGGGATGAACTGATCCGCGCGCTCGAAAATCTGGTTGAAAACGCGCTCAAGTATGGTGCTGTTGGCAAGCGCGTCGACGTCGCGGCGACGCGTGGACAAACACAGGGAGGCACAGCGGAAGCGCGAGTGGCGGTACGGGACTACGGCCCGGGGATTCCTTCCGAACATTTGCCGCGCCTCACTGAACGCTTTTACCGGGTCGACGTGGCCGACAGCCGAGCGCAAGGCGGTACAGGATTGGGACTCGCGCTGGTCAAGCATGTCCTCAATCGTCATGCCGGCCGCTTGATAATCGAGAGCACCCTTGGCGCCGGAGCCACTTTTACAATGCATCTGCCTTTGCGCACTGGCAATTTCGTCCTTCCGAGCGAATCCTGAACAAGTTCAAGCAGTTGAACTGTCATTTAAGTGTCACCAGACATTTATAGAACGGTGACATGCGACGCCTATGGCTGACCAGGCCTTCGGAAATCCAAGCGCTAAAAGCACAACAACAATTTCCGGAGCTGCCGTGGAGAGCGTTTTTTAGATCAACAGCGGCCGCCCGAGCGATGGGCGCAGAGAAACCAGGATCGTGGGTCGCATTGCGGCCTGCGCTCGCCTTTGACCACAAACATGGAGAGAACCCTTGAAACACTGGACCGCATTGGCAGCCGCGGGCGTCATTGCCACCGCCACGCTTGTTCCCGCCAAGGCAGCCGACATTTCGGGTGCCGGCGCCACCTTCCCCTATCCGGTCTATGCCAAATGGGCGGATGCGTACAAAAAGGTCACCGGCAACGGATTGAACTATCAGTCGATCGGCTCAGGTGGCGGCATCAAGCAGATCAAAGCCAAGACCGTGACGTTCGGAGCGAGCGACGCGCCGCTTCCCGGCAAAGAACTCGATGAAGGTGGCCTTGCCCAGTTCCCGATGGTCATGGGTGGGATCGTCCCAGTCGTCAATCTCGACGGTGTGAATCCGGGCGATCTGACTCTTGACGGTCTGACCCTCGCGAAAATCTTTCTTGGTGATATCAAAACTTGGGATGACCCGGCGATCAAAAAGCTCAATCCAAATGCGAAGCTGCCGAACCAGGCGATCGCTATCGTGCATCGGTCGGACGGCTCGGGCACGACGTACAATTTCGCCTACTACCTCGCCGAGGTGAGCCCCGACTGGAAGTCGAAAGTGGGTGTCAACACGTCGGTGCAGTGGCCGAGCGGGATTGGCGCCAAGGGTAATGAAGGCGTTGCCAACAATGTCGGCAACACCAAAGGCTCGATCGGATATGTCGAGTACGCTTACGCCAAGCAGAACAAGTTGACTTTTACAAAGATGCTCAACAAGGCGGGCAAGACCGTAGCACCCACCTCAGAAACATTCCAGGCTGCGGCGGCGAATGCCGATTGGAAATCGCAACCCGGCTATGGCGTGATCCTAGCCAATCAACCCGGCGACAACTCATGGCCGATGACCGCTGTGACCTGGATTCTCGTCTACAAGCAGCCGAGTGATGCAGCCGCAACAGGTGAGGCGCTCAAGTTCTTCGCTTGGGCCTACAAGAACGGGGGCAAGATGGCAGAGGAACTCGACTATGTTCCGATGCCTGAGAGTGTCGTGAAGGACGTCGAGAAGTCCTGGGCGACTGAGATCAAGGACCCGAACGGGAAGCCCATTTTCGCGATGACTAATTGATCCAATGACTGCGGGAAAGGGCGCCGACCGGGCGCCCTTTTGTTGTCCACCACTGGCAGATAGACGGCTTGTGCCCGGACCGGCAGGCGGCTTGAGTAGCTCTCCGCAGCAGCGCAAAGGCGAGGGAGAGCCGGATGCAATCGGGGAGGCAATCCGTGGTTGATGTGGCGTTGCAGGGTACGAGGATTTCGACCGCTGACTACGTCGACCGGGCCAAGGTTCTGCAACGCCTGCGGCTGAGTGACGCCGCGTTCCGCTATCTCACCCGCGCGGCTGCTGTTACTGTCCTCGTCATCCTCGGCGGCATCATTGTTTCGCTGGTGTGGGGCTCTTTGCTAGCGCTTCGCACTTTCGGTGTAAGTTTCCTGTACGAAGAGGTCTGGAATCCGGTTACCGAGAAATTCGGCGCTATTGCGCCAATCTACGGCACCGTCATGACCTCGTTAATCGCCATGTTGATCGCCGTTCCGGTCGGCTTGTTCATTGCGCTATTCCTGACCGAATTATGTCCAATATGGCTCCGTCGCCCTATTGGCATCGCCATCGAATTGCTCGCCGGCATTCCCAGTATCATTTATGGAATTTGGGGTCTGTTCATTTTCGCGCCATTTCTGCAACAGACGGTGCAGCCGTTCCTGATCTCATTGTTCGGAGAAATTCCGCTGCTTTCCACCCTGTTCGCCGGGCCGCCTTACGGCATCGGCGTCTTTACTGCCGGCCTCATCCTCGCGATCATGGTCCTGCCCTTCATCACTTCTATTTCGCGTGACGTGTTCGAGGCGGTGCCACCCGTGCTCAAGGAGGCCGCTTACGGGCTCGGTTGCACGACTTGGGAGGTCGCGCGTTACGTCGTGTTGCCTTACACCCGCGTTGGCGTGATCGGCGGCATCATGCTCGGCCTCGGCCGCGCGCTCGGCGAGACCATGGCCGTCACCTTCGTGATCGGCAACGCGCACCGTATCTCAGCTTCCCTGCTTGCGCCCGGCACCACCATTTCCGCGACCATCGCCAACGAATTCACTGAGGCGGTCGGCGACCTTTACACTTCGGCACTAATCGCGCTCGGCTTAATCCTGTTCATTATTACCTTTATCGTGCTGGCCATCGCCCGGTTGTTGCTGCTGCGATTGAACGCGCGGGTTGGAGGTTGACGATGAATTCATCATCCGCCCCGCTTTATGCAAAGCGCCGGCGCCGCAATGCCATCACAATGGCGATCGCCTATAGCGCGACCGGATTCGGCCTGGCGTGGCTAGTGCTCATACTAGCGGTGCTGGTCTGGGAAGGCTTCAGCGGTTTGTCTTGGGTGGTGTTCACCGAAATGACTCCGCCGCCGGGTTCCGCAGGAGGCTTGCTCAACCCGATCGCCGGAAGTCTGGTCATGACTGCTATCGCGGTGCTGATCGGCACGCCGCTCGGCATTCTCGCCGGCACGTATATGGCCGAATATGGCCGGTACGATAAACTGACAACAGTAGTGCGCTTCATCAATGATATCCTGCTTAGCGCACCGTCGATCGTCGTCGGCCTGTTTATCTACGAAGTCATGGTTGCGCAGATGGGCCATTTTTCGGGCTGGGCCGGCGCGATTTCCCTGGCGGTAATCGTTGTTCCCGTGGTCGTGCGCACCACCGAAGACATGCTGATTCTGGTGCCAGATACCTTACGCGAAGCCGCGGCCTCTATCGGCCTGCCGCGCTCGCTGATGATCCAGCGGGTCGCCTATCGCGCCGCACGCGCGGGCATTATAACCGGCGTGCTGCTGGCGATCGCGCGCATTTCAGGGGAGACCGCGCCGCTCTTATTCACCGCGCTTAACAACCAGTTTTGGAACCTTAATCTAAACGCTCCGCTTGCCAGCCTACCGGTCGTTATCTTCCAGTTTGCGCTCAGTCCCTACAAGGACTGGCAGAAGCTGGCCTGGACCGGAGCGCTTATCATCACCTTGGCGGTGCTTGCGCTGAGCATCGTCGCCCGCATCCTCGCTGCCCAGAGAAAAACGTCATGAGCGTAGCAGCCATCACTGTGCCGACCGTCACCCATGCGTCGTCCATGGACGAGGACCTTGTAGAAAAGGTCTCCGTGCGGAATCTCGATTTCTTCTATGGTGATCACCGCGCCCTGAAGAGCATCAGTGTGCCGCTCTATTATGGCAAGGTGACAGCCTTTATTGGTCCGTCTGGCTGCGGGAAGTCCACGCTGCTGCGCATCCTCAACCGGATGTACGATCTATATCCCAACCAGCGGGCTACGGGTCACGTGACGCTGGACAATGAGGACATTCTCTCGTCATCGCAGGATCTCAATCTACTGCGCGCAAAGGTCGGAATGGTGTTCCAGAAACCGACTCCGTTCCCGATGACGATCTTTGAGAACATCGCCTTCGGCATCCGTCTATATGAGCGGGTGTCAAAGTCAGAACTCGAAAACCGGGTCAAGCATGCACTCGAGCGGGCAGCACTGTGGGAAGAGGTCAAGGACAAGCTTGGCGCCAACGGGTTATCGCTGTCCGGCGGTCAGCAGCAGCGCCTGTGCATCGCCCGCACGGTCGCTGTGCGGCCGGAGGTTATCCTGTTCGACGAGCCATGCTCCGCGCTCGATCCGATCTCAACTGCGAAGATCGAGGAACTGATCGACGAACTCAAGGACGATTACACAATTGCGATCGTGACCCACAATATGCAGCAGGCCGCACGCGTCTCCGACTTCACGGCTTTCATGTATCTCGGCGAGCTGGTCGAGTTCGGGGAAACCACCCGTATCTTCACAAGTCCGACCGATCACCGCACCCAGGATTACATCACTGGCTGTTTTTGTTAACGATTGAGTGCCCACCGAGAGATGATTGGGCCACAAACTTAGAGATCGCACGATGACAACAATGCCTGACCACACAATGAAAGCTTTCGACTCCGATCTGCAGGATCTCGCGCGCATGGTTGCCGAAATGGGCGGTCTCGCGGAGAAGCAGGTCGCAGACTCGGTTGACGCACTGGCGAAGCGGGATACCGCATTGGCGCAGCGCGTCTCCGCTGTCGATGTAAATATAGACGCCTTGCAACACGAGATCGAAGAAAGAGCAGTGCTGACCATCGCGAGACGTCAGCCAATGGCTGTCGATCTGCGTGAGATCGTTGGCGCTTTGCGGCTTGCGAACGATCTCGAACGCATCGGCGATCTCGCCAAGAACATTGCCAAGCGCGTGATGGCCCTCAACGGCGAATTTCCGCCTCCTAAGCTCATTCGCGGCGTGGAGCACATGACCGATCTCGTCCTGCAGCAGATGAAGCTAGTACTCGACGCATATGGTCGCCGCGACGTCAGCAAGGCAATGACCGTTTGGCGTGGTGACGAGGAAATCGACGCCGTTTGCACTTCAGTCTTCCGCGAACTGCTCACCTACATGATGGAAGACCCACGCAACATTACCTTCTGCATTCATCTGATGTTCTGCGCTAAAAATATCGAGCGCATGGGCGACCATGCTACCAACATCGCGGAGACGGTGCATTACATCATCGAGGGGCACCCCATCACCGATCAGCGACCAAAGGGCGACACTACGACGATCGCCGCGCTGCGCACGGCCGGCTAGCATAATGGGTATTGCATGAACGCGCGCATTCTGATTGTCGAAGACGAAGAACCGCTTACAATGCTGCTCCGCTACAACCTCGAAGCCGAAGGCTACGAGGTGGAGACTTCGGCGCGCGGCGACGAAGCCGACACGCGGTTAAAAGAGAGCACGCCCGACCTGGTGGTGCTCGACTGGATGCTGCCTGGTCTCTCCGGCATCGAATTGTGTCGCCGCCTGCGGGCGCGGCCGGAGACGCGGCAATTGCCGGTCATCATGCTGACCGCGCGCGGCGAGGAGAGCGAAAAGGTGCGCGGGCTCGCCACCGGAGCCGACGATTATATCGTGAAGCCGTTTTCGGTACCGGAACTGCTGGCGAGGGTGCGTGCACTGCTGCGCCGCGCCAATCCTGAGCGAGTCGCCACCGTGCTCAGCATCGGCGATATCGAACTGGACCGTGAAAAGAAAAGGGTGTCACGCAACGGACGTCCGATTGATCTCGGGCCGACCGAATATCGATTGCTCGAATTCCTGATGGAGCGCCCTGGACGGGTGTTCTCGCGCGAGCAATTGCTCGACGGCGTCTGGGGTTCGGACATTTATATCGACGAACGCACCGTCGACGTGCATGTCGGCCGCCTGCGCAAGGCGATCAATCGCGGGCACATGGCTGACCCGATCCGCACGGTCCGTGGAGCCGGCTACGCGCTCGACGACCGCTTCGGGCGGGTTAATTGACAATGGCAAGCGGCGTAGGCCGCCGATATTACACTAATCCTCAGTAAATCTGCGCTCTAATCCCTTTCTGCTGCCTCCCGTTCTGATATGTTTTGAGCCACAACTGGGATGTTGCCAGCAACAGGGTGGTTGTGTGCGGGATTTAAACGTTATCGCGGGTTCGCTGGCCGGGGCTCAGCGTAACGAGCATGTGCGGCCGCTTGATGCCGGCAACTTGCCGGCACAATCACCGGAAAAGTTTGAACTCGTCGACAATCTTAAGAAGGCAAAGGCGCTAGGCCTTTCGGTACGTGAGTCTTTCTTGCTGCTAGCCGACCAGGTGATCGATGACGGATCACGCTGAACAAGCTCAAGCAGGATCGTATGCGCCAGCGGCGCCGAGGAAACTCTTCAGCGGCACGTTCCTAAAAAAATTACGTAGCTATCTATTCCTGAAATACGCTGGTCTGTTCGTCGCGGTAGTTTGTCTGGCGTTGCTGACTAACGGCATATTTGAAATTTGGGGATCTTACCGAGAAAACAAGGAAGCACTGATCCGGATTCAGCATGAACAGGCGGAAGCGGCGGCGGCGAAGATCGGGCAATTTATCAAGGAAATCGAAAGTCAGGTGGGTTGGACGACGCAACTGCTCTGGTCCGCCGCCACGACCGAGCAGCGTCGGTTCGATGCCCTACGCCTGTTGCGCCAGGTTCCAGCAATCACCGAGCTCTCGCAGGTGGATGCGAGTGGCAAAGAGCAATTACGGGTCTCGCGGCTAGCGATGGATGTCGTCGGCAGCGGTCTCGACTTGTCGAAGGAGCCAAAATTCACCGAAGCGGTAAAGAACAAGATCTATTATGGCCCGGTATATTTCCGCCGCGAATCTGAGCCGTACATGACTCTATCGCTCGCTGGTACACGCCGTGACGCCGGCGTCAGCATCGCGGAAGTCAATCTCAAGCTGATCTGGGACGTCGTCTCGAAGATCAAG
>Ga0126382_10000786_pt1 | contig 12473 bp, 10 predicted proteins | sample PanSoiMetPlot_30_FD_92548 | JGI IMG/M metagenome (GOLD analysis project Ga0126382, IMG submission 92548) | Tropical forest soil microbial communities from Panama - MetaG Plot_30 | ecosystem: Environmental > Terrestrial > Soil > Tropical forest > Bulk soil | place: Panama | collected 2016-02-17 | reverse complement strand
TCGCGCCGACAATGGTGGCGCCCGCGCGCGATACTCCAGGCACCATCGAAATGCACTGAATGATGCCAATGCCGAGATACATCGGCAACGGGAATTCGGTCGCTTCGCGGTAGCGTGCTTGCAGGTTCAGACGGTCAACCCACAACAAAACAAAACCGCCCAAGATGAGCATAACACAAACAATGCGCACGTCGAAAAGATAAGATTTGATCACATGATACGCGAGCGCGCCGACTACCGCCGCTGGCAGGAAAGCGACCAGCACGCCGATTACGAAGCGCGCCGCCGCCCACCGCGTGAACATTTCTTTGGCCAGCGCCCAAAGCCTGCCGAAATAAATCGTCAACAGCGCGAGAATGGCGCCAAGTTGAATCAAGATAGCGAACGATTTGCCGAAGTCGTCGTCGCCCCAACCGAACAGATGCTCCATCAACAGCAAGTGCCCAGTCGACGACACCGGGAGGTATTCGGTCAGGCCCTCGACGATACCGAGTACGGCCGCTTTGATCAGGTCGATATGTGCCGCTGCCGGGGCAAGCAGGGCTGTCTTGAATTGCATAAATTGCTCCGGGAGGAATTGCCTTACTGCGGGACGGGATAGGCCAGTGCTTTTGACCTAAAGGCGCGAATGGAGCAACGAAAAAAGGCGGTAATTCGTGACGGTTTCCACGTCCCTTGTGCCTTCCTATAGTGCAGCCCGATTCCCACCGTGAGCGGCCGCGCTGCGTTTGCACCCGATGTTGACACTTTTTCACCACCCGCTCTGTCCACATTCGCGGTATGTGCGACTTATACTCGGTGAATATGGCATCGCGGCTCGGTTAATCGAGGAGCCCTTTTGGGAACGCAGGGAAGAATTCCTGCTGCTCAATCCGGCCGCGGAGCTACCTGTGCTGGTGACCGAGGGCGAACTGCCAATTCCGGGTGCCAGCATCGTTGCCGAATATATCGAGGAAACTGGTCTCGGAGGAAATGGCGCGGACCGACTTTTGCCGTCGCAACCCGAGCGGCGGGTCGAGGTGCGCCGGCTGGCAAACTGGTTTAACAACAAATTCCACGCAGAGGTTAGCGGGCCGCTGGTGAGCGAAAGGGTATTCAAGCGCCACATGACGCGGGAACAGGGTGGCGGCTCTCCGAATACCGAGGCACTGCGCGCCGCCCGCCATAATATCCGCTATCATTTGGCGTATATTGGTTGGCTCGTGCGAACGCGTGATTGGCTCGCCGGAGACAGACTGAGTCTGGCCGACCTCGCTGCGGCTGCGCATATGTCAGCTGTCGACTACTTGGGCGAAGTGCCGTGGAACGAAGACGAAGCGACAAAGAACTGGTACGCGCGCGTGAAATCGCGGCCATCATTCCGGACGATTCTCGCCGACACGCAGGCCGGCTTCCCGCCCTCGAAAACGTACGCCGACCTCGACTTCTGAGAGAACCCACTGCAATAAAAGTTGCGCTCGCGGATAGAGCGCGCGCGCTTGGATTCGACGCGTTTGGCGTTGCGAAACCCGACTGCGCGCCGGAATTAAAGGCGCGCCTCGAAAGCTTCCTCGCGGACGGCGCGCATGGCGAAATGAAGTGGTTGGCATCGACTGCCGAGCGTCGCGCTTCACCACTGACAATGTGGCCGGACGTGCGCTCGATCATCATGCTCGGAATGAACTACGGACCAGATATTGATCCGCTGGCAATTTTAAAGATGCGCAACCACGCAGCTATTTCGGTCTACGCCAGAGGCGACGACTATCACGATGTTATCAGAATGCGCCTGAAAGGGTTGGCACGCTGGCTGTCGGCCAACACTGGCGGCGCGGTGAAAGTATTCGTCGATACAGCCGCGGTTATGGAAAAACCTCTTGCTGCTCAAGGCGGCCTTGGATGGCAAGGCAAACATACGAATCTGGTGTCGCGCCAGTTCGGGTCCTGGCTTTTTCTCGGGTCGATCTTCACAACGCTTGATCTGCCTGCGGATTCGCCCGAACCCAATAGCTGCGGCACCTGCCGCGCTTGTCTCGACATTTGTCCGACCGCCGCTTTTCCTGCGCCATATCGCCTCGATGCGAGGCGATGCATTTCCTATCTCACGATTGAACATAAGGGCCCTATCCCGCGCGATCTACGTGCGGCCATGGGCAATCGGATTTATGGCTGCGATGATTGCCTTGCAGTTTGTCCATGGAACAAGTTCGCCAGCTGCGGCCGTGAGGCCAAGCTCGCAGCGCGCGAGATTTTACACGCGCCCGGTCTTGCCGATCTGGTCCGTCTTGATGATGCCCAATTCCGCGCACTTTTTTCCAAGACATCGATCAAGCGCACTGGGCGCGACCGATTTATCAGGAACGTCCTGATCGCAATCGGCAATTCAGGCGACGCAACACTCGCGGTTGAAGCCGAGCGCTTACTTGGCGATGCGTCACCTCTGGTGCGCGGCGCTGCGGTGTGGGCATTATCAAAGCTGTTGCCGCGGGCAAGATTTGTGGCGCTGGCGCTGCGACAGAACGATTCGGACCCCGCTGTGCGGGAGGAGTGGACCGCGGCGCTCGCCTAGAATTCCTTGACCGCTGAAATCAGCCGCTCGATGTCCTCCGGCCGTGAGAGTCGATGATCGCCGTCTTTGATCAGTGTCAACACAACATCGTCGCGGGAAAAGCGTGACACAAGTTCGACAGCGTGTCTCCAAGGCACGTCCGGATCTTCCACACCCTGCAGAATATGCACCGGACAGCGCGTCTCGATCAGCCCGGTGAGCAGCAGATGTTTGCGGCCATCCTCGATCAGAGCGCGCGTGATCGGATATGGATCCTCGCCATAGGCCGATGGCCGCATCCAAACTCCCTTTCGCTCGATTTCGCGTTTGGCAGCGTCGGAGAATTGTTTCCACATCAATTCCTCAGTGAAATCGACTGCCGGTGCGATCAATACCATCCCGGCGATAGGAGCCGTAGCAGGGCGTTCGTACAACGCTCGGGCCAACAGGAGTGCGAGCCAGCCCCCCATGGATGACCCGATCAACACCTGGGCGCCTCGTGCAAAGTGGATATAGACGGCTAGACTCTCCTCCAGCCATCGGCTGATAGTCCCGTCAGTAAAAGCTCCGCTCGATTCGCCGTGGCCGGAATAATCGAACCGCACGCAAGCTCGGCCTTCACTTTCAGCCCAGTGATCGAGCGCTTCGGCTTTTGTACCTTTCATGTCGGACTTGAATCCGCCCAGCCAGAACAAACCCGGGCTCTTGCCCTCACGCGCCCGAACGGCAACGGTTCTCTCCGGTAACGAATCTACGGTCACAGATGCGAGGCAAGCTTCATTCATGGTCGCTTGGACAGGTACCAGCGGGGCTGCCATTCTTGTCCGCAAGACACTTGCCAATGCAAGAGGCAACCGTTACCGATGCATCGGAAAAGTTCATCGCTTCAAAGCGCTCTTGTCTCGAGATCACAAGGTCATGTCGAGTTTGCCGGCATCCGCAACACCGTCCGCCGGGCCGAATGTTGGTGCAGATAATGTTGCTTGCTACGGGAAGACCCGCGCGCCTGTCGCTGCACACGCTGTACTTGTTGTTGTGCCCAGCCTCGATGGCGGGGCTGCGGATGTCGCCGCCATCGAGCTTGTGCGCATTCTTGCCAGCGGCGGATATTCCGTCATTCTGGTGTCGCGAGTGGGCCGGCTTGTAGCGGATGTCACGACGGCCGAAGTCGAATTCGTCCCGCTCGACGTATCGAGCAACAATCCCGTGGTCATGCTACGCAACGCATTCATTCTGACCCGCCTTGCGCGTGAGCGGCGGTGCGCCGTAATTCACGCTTTCGGCCGAGCGGGCGCCTGGAGCGCACTGATTGCCGCAAGATTGTGCCGAATTCAGTTTGTGACCAGTTGGTATAAAGGATTCCGTGAACAGAATTTCCTCAAGCACCTATACAACGGCGTCATGGCGCGTGGTGATCGCGTTATAGCATCGAGTGAGCAGATTGCACAGCTGATCAATGATCGTTATGGCACACCCTGGAACAGGATCACCGTAGTGCCATGCAGTGTCGATCTGGAGCGTTTCAATCCGGAAATTGTTACGCGAGAGCGCATCGAGGCAATGCGCGCCGCCTGGGGTGTAAAGCGTGACGCCAAGGTTATTCTGATTAGCGGTCGCATTCTGCGCCGCAAGGGGCATCACATTGTTGTCAAAGCGGTGAAGCGGCTCAAGGAAATGGGGTTGAAGGATTTTTTATGCGTCTTCGTCGGTGACGACCGGGGTCGCAGCCGCTATACGAGCGAGTTGTGGGATCTCGTGCTGACAACGGGCACCATGGACGTGATCCGCATGGCGGCGCCCGTGCCCGACATGCCAGCTGCTTATGCGGCGGCATCGGTCGTGGTGTCGGCGGCGGTGCAGCCGGAAGGCGTGCAGCGCTCAATCCTCGAAGCACAGGCAATGGCGCGGCCCATTATCGTGTCTGACCTTGGCGCAGGTCCCGATGTCGTGCTCACCGCGCCTGCGGTGCCTGAAAGTCGGATTGCAGGATTCCGTTTTCATGCCGGCGATGATACAGGCCTGGCGGCAGCATTGCTGCGGTTGTTTTCCATGCCAGAGCCGAACCGCGCGACGATCGGTCATCGTGGGCGGGACTGGGTGCTTGGCCATTTCAACCCGGCCATTGTTGCCGAACAGACGCTGCGGCTTTACGGCGACATTGCTGGACAACTCAACAAGGGACCGAAACGGATAAATTGACGCAACAGAAAATTAAAGCAATTTGAATACTTTGAGTGCCAATCAACAACCTCTCTACTATGACTGCGAAACTGCGTTGACTTCCTCGCGGTTTCTACCAATCTTTCGTTATCCCGCATGTAAAAAGCCTGGGAGATAGTTGCAACAGCATGAGGAGAATTTAGCCATTCGTCGTCCGATGAAGTCCGCGCTGCCCGTTCAGAAGGACGGCCCGCGCATCAACGAGGAGATCCGCGTCCGCGAGGTCCAGCTAATCGATGCCAACGGTCACAACCATGGCCCCACACCAATCCAAGCCGCGTTAGACATGGCGCAGGTGGCGGGGCTCGACCTGGTAGAAATCGCCCCCAACTCGTCGCCTCCAGTCTGCAAAATCCTGGATTACGGCAAGTACAAGTACCAGGCGCAGAAAAAGGCGGCGGAAGCCCGCAAAAAACAGAAAGTCTTCGAGATTAAGGAGATCAAGCTCCGACCGATGATCGACGACCACGATTATCAAGTGAAAATGCGCTCGATGAAGCGCTTCTTTGAGGACGGCGACAAGGTCAAAATCACTTTGCGGTTTCGCGGCCGTGAAATGGCACACCAGGAACTGGGCACCAGATTGCTCGACCGTGTGAAGGACGATGTCGGCCCGGTCGCAAAGGTCGAACAAGAGCCGAAATTCGAAGGCCGTCAAATGATCATGGTTCTGGCGCCACGCTAGGCCCCAAATCGTACTCAGCCGACGCGCCGCTTGGACAGAGTGACGCATCGGCATTTTAGCATCGGTCAGCTTCCCTGTAGCCGGTGGTTGCATGCGCGGGCCGCCTCTGTCATAACGCGGGCCATCGCTGCCCGGCCAGTAAGGGCTGCCGTGGCCGCGATTAGCGCTCAATCCCGAGCACGCTGCTCTAGGCCAAATCCGGCTTGTGAGCCTATCCCGGCCGTTCGGGCTTGCCCCGCGCGCCGATGAGGAGAGCCAAATGCCCAAGTTGAAGACCAAATCGGGCGCCAAAAAGCGCTTTAAAATCACCGCGGCTGGCAAGGTCAAATACCAGCAGACCGGCAAACGCCACGGCATGATCAAGCGGACGACCAAGACGATTCGCGAGCATCGCGGCACCAGTGTGCTGTTCAAGACCGACGGCGACAACATCAAGAAATACTGGTTGCCGAACGGCTGACCACTATTTCCCCGGCCGCTTGACCGCGGCTGTCCCTCGTCAACGCGCACGTTCTACAAGGAGATGTCCAATGGCCCGCGTCAAGCGTGGTGTCACGTCGCACGCCAAGCATAAGAAGGTCCTGAAAGCCGCCAAGGGCTATTATGGCCGCCGCAAAAACACTATTCGCATCGCCAAACAGGCCGTGGAGAAGGCGAACCAATATGCGTTCCGCGACCGCAAGCGGCGTAAGCGCACGTTCCGTGCGCTGTGGATCCAGCGCCTGAATGCCGCGGTGCGCCCATTCGGGATTAACTACAGCCGATTTATCGACGGACTAACCAAGGCTGGCTTAACGGTCGACCGCAAGGTGCTGTCCGACCTTGCCATCCGCGAGCCGGCAGCTTTTCAGGCGATCGTGGAAAAGGCCAAGACCGCGTTGCCGGGGTAAGGTCCTTCGGTGTCATGGCTGGGCTTGCCAATAGAACTCGGGTTTACCCGACTTCCATCAATCAAATAAAACCGAACTCGGGAACACCCGAGTTGGGTTGCCATCCCAATGAGACAGGCACGGTGCCCACCTAAGCGGGATGCGCGGGTCAAGCCTGAGCATGACAAGTGGCGTACCATGACCGACATTGCACAACTGGAAAAAGAACTGCTCGCCGCCGTCGCCTCGGCCAAGGACGAGCCGTCGCTTGAGGCTGTGCGCGTGGCGGCGCTAGGCAAGAGCGGCTCGGTGTCGGCCCTACTCAAAACGCTCGGTACCATGACGCCTGACGAACGTAAGGCCCGAGGTCCAGCGATCAATGGATTGAAGGACCGACTTACTGCGGCGATCGCCGCGGCAAAAAACAGGCTTGGTGCCGCTGCGCTCGACGCCAGACTCAACACCGAAACCGTCGACGTCACTTTGCCGGTTCGCGAAACGCCGGCTGAAGCCGGCCGTGTGCATCCGATCAGTCAAGTCACCGACGAGTTGACCGCGATTTTCGCCGACATGGGTTTTGCTGTCGCCGAGGGACCCGATATCGAGACCGATGATTACAATTTCACCAAGCTGAATTTCCCGGAAGGCCATCCGGCGCGCGACATGCACGACACGTTCTATTTCCCGCTGAAATCCGATGGCACACGGCTGCTACTGCGCACGCACACTTCGCCGGTTCAGGTGCGCACCATGCTCAGCCAGAAACCGCCGATCTATGTAATTTGTCCAGGCCGCACATACCGCAGCGACTCGGATCAAACGCACACGCCGATGTTTCATCAGATCGAGGGCCTGGTGATCGACAAGGGTTCGCATCTCGGTCATCTGAAGTGGATACTCGAGGAATTCTGCAAAGCATTTTTCGAAGTCGACAGCGTGAAGATGCGCTTTCGCCCGTCTTTCTTCCCGTTCACCGAGCCGTCACTTGAAGTCGACATCCAGTGCAAGCGCGACAAAGGCTCAATCCGTTTCGGCGAGGGCGAAGATTGGCTGGAAATCCTCGGCTGCGGCATGGTGCATCCGAATGTGCTCCGCAATTGCGGCCTCGACCATGACGTATATCAGGGCTTTGCGTGGGGTTTGGGCATCGACCGCGTCGCCATGCTCAAATATGGCATGAATGATCTGCGAGCTTTCTTCGAAGCAGATGTGCGCTGGCTAGCGCATTACGGCTTCCGGCCGCTCGATTTTCCGACACTCGCAGGGGGCTTGAGTTCATGATGCGCCACGGCACCCCTTCACCTCCCCCCTTTAGCGGGAGGTCGGACCGCGAAGTGGTCCGGGAGAGGGGTGGGCACCAACCGGTTTCGAAGATTCAACGAAGCCATGCCAATGCGTTACGGCATGACATGATTGATGCCGAGCAATACTTGCGTGCCCATCGCCTAAATGGACTCAGTTTTCGGCGCCAAACACCGATCGGCTCATTCATTGTCGACTTTGCCTGTCATGGGCACCGGCTCGTGACTGAAATCGACGGCGGCCAAAACGCTGAATCGAAGTGCGGCGCTGAACGTGACCGATGGCTTGCTTCGAATAGCTACCGCGTCCTTCGATTCTGGAACACCCGTATGTTGCAAAACCGCGAACGCGTGTTGCAAGCGATCATCAATGCCGCGCGCGAACAGGCTCCCCTCCCTAACCCTCCCCCCCAAGGCAGGAGGCAACGCGCCAACGCAAGCGGAGGGGCACAATGAAATTCACCCTGCCCTGGCTCAAAGAGCATCTCGAAACCAACGCATCTCTGCCCGAGATCGTCGACAAGCTCACCATGATCGGGCTTGAAGTCGAGAACGTCGAGGACAAGGCAAGTCTCCTCAAGCCCTTTATCATTGCATCGGTGATCTCGGTCGAAAAACATCCCAACGCGGATCGTCTCCGCGTATGCATGGTCGACATCGGCGACGGCAAGCTGATCCAAGTCGTCTGCGGGGCACCCAATGCGCATGCCGGCATGAAAGGCGTGTTTTCCGCGCCGGGCACATTCATCCCAGGCAAGAACATCACGCTCGGTATCGGCACCATTCGAGGCGTCGAAAGCCGCGGAATGCTGTGCTCGCCGGCCGAGCTGATGATTTCCGATGACCACGAGGGAATTATTGATTTGCCCGCCGATGCACCTGTCGGCAAATCCTACGTCGAGTGGGCGGGGCTCGGTGAACCTGTCATTGAGATCAACCTCATGCCCAATCGGCCGTATTGCAGCGGCTTTGCCGGCATCGCCCGTGATCTTGGCGCTACATCGATCGGCACATACAAAAATAAAATCCCAATGCCGGTGAAAGGCGAATTCCCCTGCCCGGTCAAGGTTACGCTCGACTTTGGCAAGACGCCGTCGTTGTGCCCCGCCTTCGGTCTAAGGCTCGTTAGCGGTGTAAAGAATGGGCCCTCGCCGGATTGGCTGCAAAAGCGGCTTACGGCGATCGGCCTCCGGCCTATCAATGCATTGGTCGACATTACCAATTTTATTACTTTCGACCGTGGCCGACCGTTGCATGTGTTCGACGCTGCAAAGGTGTCCGGCAATCTGACCGTGCGCCGCGCGAAGAATGGCGAAAAGCTCCTCGCGCTTGACGGCAACACCTACACGCTTGACGTAGCGATTTGCGTGATCGCCGACGAAAAGGGGGTCGAGTCACTCTCCGGCATCATGGGCGGCGAGGCGAGCGGTTGTTCGGATACGACTACCCAGGTGCTGATCGAATCGGCTCTTTGGGATGAGCTCAATATCGCGCAAACAGGCCGAAAGCTCGGTATCAATTCCGATGCGCGCTATCGCTTCGAGCGCGGTGTCGACCCGGCTTTCATGTTGCCGGGCCTGGAAATGGCGACGCAGATGGTGCTCGACCTTTGCGGTGGACAAGCGTCCGAGATTGTCGTTGCCGGGGACCCGACTCCGAAGGAGAAGGTCATCGACTTTCCCTTGAGCGAATTGCCGCGGCTTGCCGGGCTAAAAATGCCGCTCGCCGAAATACGCCGCGTGCTGGAGAAGCTCGGCTTTTTCGCCGCCGGACAAGGTGAGCGCATGAAGGTGGTGGTACCCTCGTGGCGGCCAGATATTCATGGGCGCGCTGACATTGTCGAGGAAATCGTGCGGATCGTCGGTGTCGATCGCGTGCCGTCAACGCCGTTCGCCCGAGAGCATGCGCGCAAACCGGTGCTTACCACAATCCAGAATCGTACCCGCAAGGCCAAGCGTGCGCTTGCAGCTCGCGGGCTCGTCGAGGCTGTCACCTGGTCGTTCGTATCGAAGCGGGAAGCCGAACTGTTCGGCGGTGGCAAACCGCAACTGTCACTTGCCAATCCGATCGCGGCCGAACTATCCGACATGCGGCCGAGTCTCCTGCCAGGACTGATCATGGCCGCGCAACGCAATGCCGACCGTGGCCATGCCGACGTCGGATTGTTCGAAGTGGGACAGATTTTCACTGGCGACAAGCCTGAAGATCAGTTGACTGCCGCCAGCGGATTGCGTCGTGCGCTAGCGAAGGCGAGCGGTAGCGGCCGCCATTGGTCGAACAAAGCGGAGCCAGTCGATGCATTTGATGCAAAAGGCGACATCTTCGCCGTGCTGGCGGCAACAGGAACCCCCATGCAGGCCTTGCAAGTCGTGTCAGGCGGCCCGCCATGGTTTCACCCTCGCCGCAGCGGCACGCTCCAGATCGGCCCGCAGAACGTCTTGGGTTACTTTGGCGAATTGCATCCGCGCGCCATTGCCGGGCTGAACGCCGAGGGCCCGCTTGTGGCATTCGAAGCGATTCTGGAGAAGATTCCAGAACCGAAGCCACGGACCACGCGCGCCAAACCGCTGCTCGAACTATCTCCTTTCCAACCCGTTGAGCGGGATTTTGCTTTCGTGGTCGACACTGCAGTTAAGGCCGCCGACATCATTCGTGCCGCGCAGAGCGTCGACAAGAAGCTTATCACCGATGTCACTGTATTTGACGTCTACAAAGGCAGGGGCGTCCAGACCGGTAAGAAGTCGATTGCGATCGCGGTAACCATTCAACCGCGCGAAAAGACGATGACTGATGGCGAGATCGATTCGCTTTCCGGAAAGATCGTTGCCGAAGTTGCGAAACGAACCGGCGGCATATTGCGGGCATAAGATCCTCATCCTGCTCATTCCCGCGCAAGCGGGGAATCTGGCACTGGGTCCGCTCTTCCCTCCTTCGCTGCTCTTCGGAGGGCTCAGTTTAGCCCGTCGAAGCCTTGGGCGAAGACGGGCGAAGACGAACGCAAGAGTCAAGCCGGCAACAAATCTGCGTAAGCGAATCCATCAAGCTCGACAGTCTCGCCGACGGTCACCGGAATACTGCGTGCTAGCATTGGGCCGGCTGAAACAAAGGAATGGAACTCGCCATTCTCCCCGCAGGGATCGGTGCCCGCGGGCAACGAGTCGAGCAGCGCGTTGTCGAAGCGCCGACCAGCGAATGAAGCTGGCAGTTTCCTCAGATCGACGGCGGAAAGGTGCGCTTCCACGCCGGCCCTGATCATTTCGCGCGCGAGTGCCAATGTCGGCCTGCCCCACACCGGAAAGATCGGCACTATTCCGGTCCCGGAAAATAGCCGCTCGCGATAGGCACGCACATCCTCCAGGAAGAGATCGCCGAAGATTATGTGCGTTACGTCGGACGCCTTGGCTTCGTCCATCACGGCAGCCATCTTCTGTTCATAGGTTTCGTTCGGGCACAGGAACGGAATGTGCATAACGATTGCGGGCAAGCCGACGGCGGCGAGCTGCATCTGCAGCAATTCCTCGCGCACGCCATGCATGCTGACGCGGCCGAATGTTTCGGTCACGGTCGTCAAGGCACCAACAATATCCAAATCGCCGGTCCGGCGTGCCTCGTGCAAAGCCCAGGCGCTGTCCTTGCCGCTCGACCAGGCGATCAAGGCTTTGGGGGTGTCATCATCAATCGTCCCTGTCCTGCCGACGGCGCTGCCTCGAACGTGCTACCGGTCTGTCTTCTTCCGGCTTCTTGAGCGCGCCCAACTGTCGCAACGCAGCTTCCGCTGTGCGTTGGCCCGATTCCCAGGCACCATTCACGGTGCCCCATTGCGTCTCATGCAAAGCTTCGCCCGCCAGCCAAAGACGGCCCCCAATCGGCTCCGTCAAAATTCTTCGCGCATCAGCACCGCCCGGCACGGCGGCCGACATCGCGCCAAGCGAGAAGGGCTCCTCGTTCCAGCGCGTCGCATAACTGCGCTTGATTTTGTTTTTGACGCCAGTACCAAACAGCGATGCCACCCAGTCACGCGCGAATTCGATCATCGCAGCTTTGCCCTTTTCCGACAGATCGCGGCCGAAAACTCCGGCAACCTCGACCAGATGCAGGCTGCTGCCAGAGACATTGGCAAGTAGTGCCGCAGTTTGCCTGCTCGACGATTTCTCGAAGACAAGCTCGTCGCGTTGCAGGTTGATGGGATTGCCCGGCATCTCAAGAGCAATGTGATCATAGCTGCCGAGTGTCAGAGCCGCAGCGGCATCGAGCAAACGCTTGGATAGTTCCGGCTTGAATACGATCTTGCCGGCGGTGAGAAGATTGGTCGATACGGTGACAATGGCGGCGCGTGCCCGCACGGACCCTTTGGCCATCACGACTTCAACGCCCTTTCGATCCCATTCAATACGAGTAACAGGTGTCGATAACCGGATCGGCAGGCCGGCCGCAAGGTTCGTGAGCACTCCCCCATACCCCTGCCGGCAGAAGGCATCGTTCTCGCGCTCGGGCACGCGCGCCATATCGATCACGGAAACTGACGCAAGGTCTTTGCCGCAGGCGAATGGTCCGAGCACGAATTCGGCGGTCGCTCGCCAGTCTCCAAGGTCAGCGGGCAATGCCCGCTCCGCCGCGATATCATTTCTGTTCCGGCCAGCCTCGACAATGGCGCGACGTGAGCGCACCAGGGTGATGATAAAGCTCTCCAGTTCTGCATCACGCGCATTGCGCGGACCGATGCGAACCGTCTGGCCCCGCGGGGCGGCATAGATATCGAGCCCCGTGGTTGAGGCCGAGCCGATCAGTGAGCTGCTGTCGGGCCGATGAATCCAGTGTGCGCCTAGGTCAAAGGGGACCCCGAAAATCGTGGAATCGGTAAAGCAACGCCC
>Ga0126382_10000785_pt1 | contig 12481 bp, 10 predicted proteins | sample PanSoiMetPlot_30_FD_92548 | JGI IMG/M metagenome (GOLD analysis project Ga0126382, IMG submission 92548) | Tropical forest soil microbial communities from Panama - MetaG Plot_30 | ecosystem: Environmental > Terrestrial > Soil > Tropical forest > Bulk soil | place: Panama | collected 2016-02-17 | reverse complement strand
CCTTCTCGTCCAGCAGGTCGACGAAGCGAATGCCTACCCGGGCCATCTTGTCTTCGTAGGTAGGACCAATGCCCCGGCCAGTGGTGCCGATGCGACCCTCTCCGCGCAGACGCTCGCGCGCGAGGTCGATCGCTTTATGATAAGGGGTAATGAGGTGCGCAGTTTCGCTAATCTTAAGAAACGTCGGGTCCAGCAGACACCCTTGTTGTTGCAGGGTATCGATCTCTTCCACCAACACTTGCGGATCAACCACCACGCCATTACCGATCACGCACACCTTGCCGGTGTGCAACACCCCAGAAGGGATCAGCCGGACGATGGTCTTTTTCCCGCCAACCACCAGGGTATGGCCCGCATTATTGCCGCCCTGAAATCGGACAATGATATCAGCCTCGCGGGCCAGCAAATCCACGACTTTCCCTTTGCCTTCATCGCCCCACTGAACACCGACTACGACTAATGTGCTCATAAGCGTGCCCGTCCTTACAGCCGGATCAATTGGGCCGATACAATCGGCTCCAAGGTACGCAACTCAGCCAGCACTTCAGATGGCACCTGGCCATCGACGTGAATCAGCGAGATCGCCATGCCCCCGACTCGCTCGCGGCCGAGTTCCAAACCCGCGATATTGATGCCACGCTGGCCGAGCAACGTCCCCACCGCACCAACAACGCCAGGGACATCACGATTGTGCAGCACCAAGATATACCCCTCAGGCACCGCTTCCAGGTAAAAATCGTTCACGCGCACGAGCCGTACAGCCTTATTGCTAAAAACCGCTCCCTCGACCAAGTTGGAACTGGTCGCGCCAACAACACGCACGACAACGGCGTTGAGAAAGTCACTGGGCCGGCTACTGCGTGATTCTACTATCCTGATACCGCGCTCGCGGGCGATATGGGGAGCATTCACATAATTCACCGCCGATTCGAGAAAGGGACTCAATAAGCCACGGAGAACAGCCGCGGTCGCTGGCGCGATATCATAGTCAACGATTTCGCCACTGTACTCGACCTGCACTTCCAGCGGCGCGTCAGCAGCAATTTGGGCGAGAAAACTACCCAGTTTTTCCCCGAGCACCAAATAGGGGTGTAAAATCTCCACCATTTTCGGCGTTAGCGCCGGGAAGTTGACGGCATTCTGAATGACCCCCCGTGTCAGGAAGGACGCTACCTGATCTGCGATCGCTATCGCTACGTTGATCTGCGCTTCGTCCGTCGCAGCACCAAGATGGGGGGTGCAAATCACTTGGTCGAGCCGGAGCAAAGGATGGGTCGGCGGCGGCGGTTCCTGGACGAACACATCCAATGCGGCTCCGGCGACTTTACCGCTGGTGAGCGCGTGCAGCAACGCCTCTTCATCGACAATCCCACCGCGCGCACAGTTGATAATCCGCACCCCCTTTTTCATCTTGGCAAAAGCCGCCGCACCGATCAGGCCACGGGTTTCCTTCGTCAACGGCGTATGCACCGTAAGGAAATCTGCCTGGGCGTACAACTCGTCCAAGGTCGCCAATTCCACCCGCAACTTGGCCGCTGCCTCGGACGCGACAAAAGGATCGTAGGCAACGACCCGCATTTTGAGCCCCAGCGCCCGTTCGGCCACAATCGCGCCGATGTTGCCCAGGCCAATCACTCCCAAGACTTTGTTCGCAACTTCACTACCAGTGAATTTTTCTCGTTCCCAACGACCAACCTTGAGCGAGGCATTAGCCTGGGGGATGTTGCGCGCCAAGGCCAGCAGCAGCGAAAGCGCATGCTCGGCCGTCGTGACGTTGTTTCCCCCTGGGGTGTTCATCACTACGATGCCTCGCTTGGTCGCAGCCTCAACATCAACGTTATCGATCCCGATTCCGGCTCGGCCAACGACACGCAGATTGGTCGCGGCGGCGATCGCTTCTTTGGTCACGTGAGTGCCGCTACGGATAATCAAGCCTTGATAAGGAGGAATCTCGCGGACCAGTTCCTCCGGAGAGAGCCCTGGCTGGAGGTCGACTTCCAAGTCTGCATAAGCATGCAGCCGATCCAATCCTTGTTGAGCAAGAGGATCCGTAATTAACACTTTGTGAAGCATCACCTTATCCTGGTATCGGCCAACCGTCGAGCAAAACTTCTTCGGCCGCACGCACGCCGCTGCCAAGTTGTAGTTCATAGCCGGAGCGATAGAGCGCCATCTCGAGCGTGCTCGTGGCGGTAATCACGTCAAATGGGCCCGCGTACCCGATGTGGGAGATGCGCACGACTTTCCCCTTCAGGTGGTCTTGACCACCTGCGATGTCCACTCCCATGCGGTCGCGCATGTAGCTCAGGAGTTGGGTCCCATTGACCTGCGGGGGGAGCCACACGCCGGTGGCTGCCGGGCTTGGGTGTTCTGGCGCTAGCAATCGCATCCCTAGAGCCTGCGCCGCAGCCCGCGTGGCAGCAGCGAGGCGCGCGTGACGGGCGAACACATGCTCCAATCCTTCTGTACGAAGTAACCGCAGAACCTCATGTAACCCATAGACGAGAGAAATCGCCGGCGTATAGGCAGTGGTGTGCTTCTGCTGTTCTTTGCCCTCACGCCGCAAGTCGAAGTAAAATCGCGGCAGCGTAGCAACTTCGACTCGGCTCCAGGCTTTCGGGCTGAGCGCCAGAAACGCCAATCCTGGCGGGAGCATAAGCGCCTTCTGGGATCCAGTCACGAGGATATCAACGCCCCAACGATCCATCGGCAGATCCGTGGCGCCGACTGCGGTAATGCCATCAACAATCAGTAGAACCTCAGTCCCGCGAGTGAGCCCAGCAATCTCTCTCACCGGATGCAATACTGTGGTAGACGTCTCACTCGCTTGCAGCAACACTGCCCGCGCCTCAGGATGGTCACGTAGCGCTTGAGCGACCGTCTCAACCGTGACTGCTTGTCCCCACTCGACCTTGATCTCCACGACTTTCACACCGAAAGCCTGACAAATCTTCAGCCATCGCTCGCCAAATTTACCGCCATTGACGACAATAACCGTGTCACCAGCAGCGCCCGTGTTCGCCACTGCCGCTTCCATGGCGCCGGTGCCCGAAGCTGCCAGGATTAAGACGTCTTGTTCAGTCTGAAACAACCACCGCAGTCCCTCTTGCACCTCAGCAAAGAGTTGACTGAACTCGGGAGTCCGGTGGTGGATCAGTGGTTGAGACATGCACAGCAGCACTTCAGGGGGGACCGGGGTAGGACCTGGAGTGAGCAGGTAGCGTTTTAGCATCAGGGTCTCCCTACAAAATTGACAGTTTGCAAAAAAAGGCCCAGACGATTTTTCCCTCGTCCAGGCTTCTCTTGTAACTCTGCCATTAGCAATAAGAAAATGATGTATCGGCGCACAGAAGCTGAGTCAATAACAGTTCTTGCCTTTCCAACCTTATCTTCTGCTTGCACTTTTTCCTTGACAGCAAAAAAACATGGTACTATAGTCGTGGGGCAAAGTGGGAGAAAGTGGGGGAAAGAGGGTCAGCTGTGTTCCGGGGAAGTTTTGAACATGCCATAGATGAGAAGGGGAGAGTGAGTATCCCCGCGAAATTCCGCGAACTTCTGCTCGGGTTCCAAGACGATCGTTTAATCGCAACCAAGTTTATCCTCCATTCGTTTCGTTGCCTGGATGTGTACCCCTTGGCGGAATGGGAACATCTCGAAGAAGAACTGATGAAGAAACCTCGTTTTGACGAAAATTTTCTCAAGATGGAAACCTTTTACCTATCAAATGCATATGAGTGCACAGTTGATAAGCAAGGACGGATTCTTCTCCCTCCGATGTTGCGCGAATATGCTGGGTTAAAAAAGGACATCATGTTTACGTCCGCACTAAAAAGATTTCGCATTTGGGACAAAGAGACCTGGCAAAGGTTCAACGAAGAATCCGAAAGAGACCTCACGCAGAATCCGCAACTCTTCAGCAGTCTCAATGCTTAAAGCAGTGTACAACAACCGAAGAGCAATTGCCAGCGAAAGAAGCGTATGGAAGCAGTCGCAATGACCACAATCCCAACGCCTGGCACCTCTCATCTGCCGGTGATGCTCTCAGAAGTGCTGGCCTTGCTCCGTCCGAGACCAGGGGCAGACTTTCTCGACGGAACGGTTGGTGGCGGCGGGCACGCGGCCGCCTTGCTGGAAGCAAGTGCACCCGGAGGCTGGATGTTCGCATTGGACCGGGACGACCAGGCGTTGGTTGTTGCCGCACAGCGGCTGGCACCGTTTTCTAATCGTGTTGTTTTAGTCCACGAGAATTTTAGTCGAGCACGAGCTGTTCTCTCCCATTATGGGCACGATGAGGTTGATGGCGTGCTGCTTGATCTGGGTTTCTCTTCTTTGCAAGTAGAAAATGGGGAGCGCGGGTTCAGTTTCCTCCGACCTGGTCCGTTGGATATGCGCATGAATCAGGGCGAGGACCACTGTGTTGCAGATATCGTGAACCAGGCAAGCGAGAGTGAACTCAAGCAGATCTTCCATGAGTTGGGGGAAGAACGCGCGGCAGGTGCGCTTGCCCGCGCCCTGGTGCGCGCCCGCGCTGTGGCTCCTGTCACTACAACCTCCACTTTGGTCGATGTCATCGAGAGAGTAGTGAAACGGACACCGCGTTCTCATCTCCATCCGGCAACCCGGGTTTTTCAGGCTCTGCGCATTATGGTGAATCGCGAGCTGGACCATCTCGCCACTTTTCTCAGCACTGGGTATCACCTTCTGCGTCCGGGCGGACGGATGGTGATCCTCTCGTACCATTCGCTGGAAGATCGGCTGGTGAAAGACGCGTTCCGCTACTGGGCTGCAACCTGCCACTGTCCACCGCAGCTCCAGGTATGTGCCTGTCGATGGTCCCCACAGGTACGGATCCTGACTCCTAAGCCGTTCACCCCGACGCCGGAAGAAGTGGCAGTCAATCCACGGGCGCGAAGCGCACGGCTACGAGCGGTGGAGCGCTGCTCCCCGTTAGCGGAGACTTAGATGCAGGGTTCTAGGCACTGGATAGGATATACGTTGTTGGCGCTGATGGGACTGCTGTTAGCACTCGCCCAAGTCTGGACCCGCTTGCAAGCGGTTGCGGTCGGGTACACGCTGTCGAATACACGGCAGTTGGTTTACACGCTCCAAGGGGAGCGACAGGAACTGGAAGCACAATGGAGCGCATTGACCACTCCTGGTCGCTTAGGGGAGCAAGCCACCCAACGGCTGGGATTGAGTGCGCCTCAGCCTGAGCAGGTGATGAAGGTGCAGTGAGTAAGGGGGGGAGAGGATGAAGGAACGTCTGCTCGTTGCTGGAAGTGCGGTAGGAATCGGATTGTTGCTTGTTTTGAGCCGCCTCGTGCAGTTCACAGTCGTGCAGAGCGGGCAACTGGCGCGCCAAGCGGCGAGCCAACATAATCAGCGTCTGACCTTCACTCCGCGTCGCGGGGCCATTCTTGATCGCAACGGCGAACTCCTGGCCTTAAGCATTCCCGCGGAATCACTATTTGTTCGTCCACGCAAGCTGCCGGCGGATGTCGCTGCCCAGGTGCCAGCGCTGGCCGAGGCGGTCCACGCTTCCACGCAGGAAGTGAATACGACGCTCCAGTCTCCTTCCCCTTTTGTCTGGCTCAAACGCCAGGCCACCCCACAGGAGGCCGCGCAGGTCCGTGCGCTCGGTCTGGCTGGCATCGACAGCTTTGAAACCCAGCGGCGTTTTTATCCCCATGGCACGTTGGCCGCTCCGTTAATCGGGTTCGCCAACATCGATGGCGAAGGTCTTGAAGGCGTCGAGCGAGAGTACAATGACTACCTGCGGGGAGCATCGACTGAGGTTGTACAGGAACGGGATGCGCTGGGCCGATCCATCCTGGCTCAGGGAACTGAACTCCCACCCGAAGCTTTGAACGTACGTCTCACCCTTGATATCGACCTCCAGTATCTCGCCCAACGCGAGCTGGAACAGACGGTACGGACGACTGGTGCCCGGGCCGGGACCGTCGTAATACTCGATCCGCAGACATTCGCCGTGTTGGCCCTCGCTCAAGTCCCAACCTTTGATCCCAACAACCCCAAGAGCGTTCCAGATGCGGCCCGCCGCAACCCGGCTGTTTCTGACCCCTACGAGCCAGGTTCGACGCTGAAAGTTTTGCTGGCGGCAACCGCCTTAGACATGAACCTGGTTCGTCCAGAGGAGCAGATATTCTGCGAACTCGGTCACTATCAAGTGGGGAAATACACGATTCACGATCATCACTTTTATGGTTGGCTGAGCTTCGCCCAAGTCCTTCAGCACTCGAGTAACATCGGCGCGGCTAAGGTCGGTGAACGCTTGGGAAAAGAGGCGTACCAGAAATATCTCCGTGGGTTCGGTCTCGGCCAGAAGACTGGGATCGATCTGCCAACAGAAAGCCCTGGTTTGTTGGCTCCCGTCAAAGATTGGTCCCGTATCAACCTCGTCACTGCAAGCTTCGGCCAAGGTGTGGCAGTGACTCCCTTACAACTCGCCAGTGCCTATGCGGCTTTGGCCAACGACGGGGTATTCATGCGGCCCTACGTGGTGCAAGAAGTACTCAGTGCCGACGGTAAGGTCGTGATGGCCAACAGTCCGCAACGGCGGTGGCAAGTCGTGCGCAGCGAGACGGCCCACCGACTCCTGCGAATACTTGAACAGGTCGTCGAAAAAGGCGGGACGGGCTGGCGTGCGCGCATTCCGGGAGTTCGCATTGCAGGCAAGACCGGCACGTCGCAGAAGGTCAATCAGAACGGGGGTTACTCGGCCCACGGCCGTATCGCTTCGTTTATCGGTATCGTCCCTGCTGACCAGCCACGCCTGGTGATTCTGGTCGCGATAGACGAACCAAAGACCGGCGTCTACGGCGGTGAAATCGCGGCCCCGGTTTTTCAAGTCATCGCCCAACAAGCCCTGGCCCAGTTAGGCATAACCGGAGAGGGGGACCGGGCCGTCCCGTCTCTCGCTCCAACTCAGGTCGCGTTGACGGCGGGTCAATCCTCTGCGCGCCGCGCGCCGGAGCATGCCACGACTGTCCCCCAGATTTCGTCGATGCCGGTTGGCGGACCAAGTTTTCTGGGGATGAGTTTGCGTGAAGCTATGCTCACCGCGCAACGGAACGGCTGGCGTATCAGCGCTATGGGAAGCGGTTATGTCATTGGCCAGACAGTGCAAGACGATCCCGACACTCACGAGCCGACGTATGTCCTGACCTTGGCCCCGACCACCGAGAAGCGATCATGATCTTGCGCGATCTCCTGCCTAACACTGCAACTTTACAAATCCAGGGAAGCATGGACGTGGAGATCTCTCATCTTGCCTATGATTCTCGCTTGACGAAGCCAGGAGCCTTGTTCTTCGCCCTTCCTGGCACGAAGAACGACGGCATTCGCTTTATCGACCAAGCCTGCGAGTATGGCGCTCGCGCAGTGGTCGTACCCCCAGGGACGGCCGTCCCTAAACAAGTGACAACGATTTTCTCTGCTGCTCCGCGGGTGCTCCTCGGTCTCATAGCCGACCGCTTTTATCGCAGCCCAAGCGCCCAGCTCACACTGATTGGGGTGACCGGCACGAGTGGAAAGACTACTACAACCTATCTGCTCGAAGCGATATGGCAGGCAATGGGGTGGTCCACCGGCGTGATCGGCACGGTCAACTATCGCTATCAGGACCGGGAACTCTCCGCACCGTTTACCACACCTGAAGCGGTAGAACTGCAAGAATTGCTCAGCACCATGGCGGCACATCAAGTGAGCCATGTGGTGATGGAGGTATCGTCGCACGCACTGGTACAAGAGCGTGTACAGGGCTGTCGCTGGGACGGCGCGTTGTTCACGAATCTGGGTCGCGATCATTTGGATTTTCACCGGGATATAGAGGACTATTTTGCCGCCAAATCTCGCCTGTTTCTCCAAGCGCTGGCCACGTCGCCGAAGCCTAACCGTTTTGCGGTGATCAATGCCGACGACCCTTGGGGAACCATCTTGCTGACCAAGCCTATTCCCGGCCGAGTGCTGACGTATGGATTGCAACCTGGAGTTACTGTGTCAGCCTATAATGTGGAGAGAAGCTTTCTGGGGTTACGGGGTATTCTCCAACTCGAGGGAGAAGAAGTGGAATTCTCCTCCTCTCTGATCGGCGAACCACATCTCTATAATATCCTGGCCGCAGCGGCAGCGGCACATGCCTTGGGGGCACCAGCTGAACGTATCGCCGCGGGAATTGCGCATTGTACGAATGTCCCCGGACGCTTGGAGGCGATCACCGCCGGCCAGCCGTTTACCGTGCTGGTTGATTATGCCCATAAGCCCGACGCACTGGAGAAGGTCCTTCGCTCCGTACGGCAGTTGACCACGCACAGGCTGCTCACGGTGTTCGGTTGTGGCGGGGATCGCGACAGAGGCAAGCGGCCGCTTATGGGTGAAGCAGCGGGCCGGCTGAGCGATATCGTCATCCTTACTTCAGACAACCCCCGCACCGAGGATCCGAGGCAAATCATCACTGAAGCCGAGGTTGGTCTGATACAAGCTGGACAGTTACAGGTCCCGGCAACGGAATCGGTCGTGACTTTGCGGCAGGGGTATCTCGTGATTGCCGATCGGCGCATGGCAATCCGTACAGCCCTGGCCGGTGCCCAGCTGGGAGATGTGGTGGTGGTCGCCGGTAAGGGACACGAGGACTATCAAATCATTGGCACCACCAAGTACCATTTCGATGATCGAGAAGAGATTCGCAATTACTGCAAAATGGTGTATGGCGAGGGACGCGTATGACATTCTCGCTCCGCTCCCCTTCCACCCTTTGCCCTTTACCCTTTACTTTTCGTAGAGGGGTGGCCTGATGCTCTACCTCCTGCTCTACCCCTTGCATAGCACCTACTCGGCTTTCAACGTGTTCCGCTATATCACGTTCCGCACGCTCCTGGCCGCAATCATGGCGTTGACTGTGTCCTTTCTCTTCGGCCCTTGGCTGATTGCTCGCCTAACGGCCTTGCAGATCGGTCAGCAGATCCGCCCCGATGGCCCGGCTTCACACCAAAGTAAAGCGGGAACCCCAACGATGGGCGGTGCGCTTATTCTTTTTTCTCTCACTTTAGCAACACTGCTGCTGGCGGACTTAAGCAATCCCTACGTGTGGCTTTCCCTTGGTGTCACTCTTGGTTTCGGTCTGATCGGTTTCGCCGATGACTACCGGAAGCTTCGGCGTCGCAACTCCCGCGGTCTTACGGGAAGACAGAAGCTGGCGGCGCAATTCGTCATCGCTACTGTGACTGCCTTCCTGTTGTTGTTTCTGTCCGGATTTGACAGCACCGTTCCTGTCCCTTTCTTCAAGGACGTGCGACCGAATCTGGGGTGGTTCTATATCCCTTTTGCGGCATTGGTAATGGTTGGCGCCTCGAACGCGGTGAATCTCACCGACGGACTTGATGGCTTGGCCATCGGACCTGTCATGATTACGAGTGCGACCTACGTGATCTTCACCTACGTCAGTGGGCACGTAAAGATCGCTGAGTATTTGCAGGTGAGTTATGTTGCCGGCGGCGGGGAGGTAGCTGTGTTCTGTGGCGCCCTAACCGCGGCTGGACTCGGGTTCTTGTGGTTCAATGCCTACCCGGCACAGATGTTTATGGGTGACGTAGGATCGCTCTCTCTGGGAGCGGCTTTGGGAGTGGTTGCCTTGATCAGCAAACAGGAGGTTGTATTGATCCTGGCTGGTGGAGTTTTTGTGATCGAGGCTACCTCGGTCATCTTTCAGGTAGTGTCGTACAAACTCCGGCGTAAGCGGATTTTCCGTATGGCGCCATTGCACCACCATTTTGAGTTGCTGGGGTGGCCCGAACCGCAGATTATCGTGCGCTTCTGGATTGTGTCGCTGATCTGCGCGCTTGGCGCGCTGAGCACGCTGAAATTGCGCTAAAGCTGGCGGAGTATGGCACGAAGGTCGTCTCAGTTTTCAGTGTGAGGAGTTATGACGATTATCCGACCTAGCAGTACGGCTTCGCAGGAACTTCGCAGGCCAATTGACCCTTGGTTGTTGTTGGCTGTGGTCTTGCTCTTGCTGGTCGGCGAGGTAATGGTTTTCAACACCACCTACTTCTATGCGTTCGAACGTTTCGGCGACCCTTACCGTTTCGTGTGGAAGCATCAAATCGCTCTTGCTCTAGGGAGTATCGGCCTTACGGTTGCAGCCTCCCTGTCGTCGGTAACTTACCGTCGCCTCGCCTATCCCGTTCTCGCCCTTGCCTTCCTCGGTCTGTTTATCGTGTTTATGCCAGGCGTGGCGCGCGGCAAAGTGCATCGCTGGATTGATCTAGGGCCGCTCAACTTTCAACCCTCAGAACTCGCGAAAGGTGCGGTGGTTCTATACCTCGCGTATTTCCTGTCCAAAAAGGCCGACCGCATCGTCAGTGTGGTCCGCGGCCTCCTCCCCCCTCTGCTGATAATCGGTACAGTAGTGATCCTGATTATCCTGGAGCCCGACCTGGGGGGTGCGGTGTTCGTCAGCATGCTGCTCTTTGCCTTGCTTTTTGTCGCTGGGGCACGGGTGCAGCATCTCGCCGTTCTGGCTGCGTGTGGTCTGGTGTTGCTCGTCTTTGCTATTGTAACTGCTAGCTACCGCAGTGACCGCTTGGATTCCTTTTTTAATTCAGCGGCGCATAAGCAAGGGAAAAGCTATCAGCTCAACCAATCACTCTTGGCTTTTGGTGCTGGAGGAGTCAAAGGGGTCGGGCTAGGAGAGAGCCGACAGAAAATGTTCTACCTGCCAGAAGCTCACACCGATTTTATCTTTGCCGTAGTTGGCGAGGAAACGGGGCTCTGGGGGGCCGCGAGTATCCTCGCTCTTTTTGCCTTGCTGGGCGTGCGGGGATTGCGTGTCGCAACCCGTCATCCTCAGCCGTTCGGTCGCTTGTTGGCCTTTGGTTATACCTTCTTGTTGGTGTGTCAGGCTGGACTCAATATGGCCGTGGTCCTCGGTCTGCTACCGACCAAAGGATTGCCATTGCCATTTATTAGCTATGGTGGTTCCTCGTTGGTTATGGCTTTGATCTATACTGGGGTGCTCTTCAGTCTTTCCCGAGAAATCCCCAGGGAGAACCGCGTTTATGCCTAGAGGAATACGCTTGCTTCTCGCTGCAAGTGGCACCGGCGGGCATTTGTTCCCAGGTATCGCGGTCGCTGAGGCGGCACGACGCGAGGTCGGAGCCGAAGTGCTGTTTGTTGGGACGGCCAGTGGGATGGAGAAAGAGGTGATTCCGCGGTTGGGGTTTACCTTGCGCCTCATTCCGGCAGAGCAATTGCGTGGCCGAAGCTGGTGGGGGGTCGCACGCGCGCTCTGGGCAGCACTGCGCGGACTGAAGGCGGCTTGGCGCGTCGTGCGCGAATTTGCCCCTGACTTGATCTTCAGTATTGGCGGATATGCCTCCGGACCGATGGTGCTGGCCGGTTGGGCCAGGCGTGTGCCGTGTATCCTCCTCGAACCGAATGTGATCCCCGGGCTTACCAATCGACTACTGGGTCGTTTCGCCACCCGGGTGTGTGTGGGCTTTCCTCGAACTGCTCACTGCTTTCCTTCACATAAGGCCGTGTGTACGGGGAATCCGGTCCGCTGGAGTGGGCCAGTTCCTCAGCCATATCCCTCGACCTCGTCGTCCGAGTTCACCTTGCTAATCTTTGGCGGGAGCGCCGGTGCGCGTCGCCTCAACCAAACGCTTCCCCAAGCCCTAGCGCTGGTGGGCAAAGACTTGCGGGTGATTCACCAAACTGGGAAAGCTGATTACGCTGAGGTTAGCGCTGCCTATGACCGGCTAGGGGTGAGCGCCACAATCGTCCCTTTTATCGACAACATGCAAGAGGTGTACACGGCGGCCGATCTGGTCGTCTGTCGAGCTGGAGCTACAACCTTGGCTGAACTCACTGCCCTAGGGAAGCCTGCTATTCTGATCCCCTACCCCTATGCGGTTGACGACCACCAACGTGCGAACGCTGAGGTCCTGGTCCAAGCTGGGGCTGCACACATGATCCTGGATACCGACTTCACCCCCGAGCGAGTCAGTCAGGCCGTTCGTACACTTATAACGAATCGACCACAACTCGAAGCCATGGCTCGCGCAGCGGCTACTCTTGGCCGCCCGGACGCGACTATAGCGGTGGTGCGTGAATGTCTAGCTTGTCTACCGCAAACCGGACGAATGGACTTGGAGGGAGCATGTCAGTAACAGTGCCAAGTTCACAGTTCCCAGTTTTCAGTTCAACCGTGCATCCGGAACCTCCGACCTTGAACGGCAAAGAGGGACAGGTCCTGTTTGACACTAACCGTCGTATTCACTTCGTCGGCATCGGCGGCATTGGCATGAGCGGCATCGCCGAGGTGCTACTCAATCTCGGCTATCAAGTCAGTGGCTCTGACGTGAGCGAGTCGGAGACCACGCGGCGATTGGCTACCCTCGGTGCTCGTATTGCCTATGGCCATCGAACCGAGCAGGTAACTGCTGAGGTAGATGTGGTCGTT
>Ga0126382_10000784_pt1 | contig 12484 bp, 9 predicted proteins | sample PanSoiMetPlot_30_FD_92548 | JGI IMG/M metagenome (GOLD analysis project Ga0126382, IMG submission 92548) | Tropical forest soil microbial communities from Panama - MetaG Plot_30 | ecosystem: Environmental > Terrestrial > Soil > Tropical forest > Bulk soil | place: Panama | collected 2016-02-17 | reverse complement strand
TGCCAGCAGACAATACGCATAGACCAGCAGCCATATGCTAAATGGACATCAGCGGATCCGCCATACAAATTCGTTACATGCAAGGAAGTAAAAGTGTCAAAAGTCTGAGTGCTGAAAGAAATTTAGCCTCCCAATGGTTAAATCCAACTATTTCCAACTCTTTTTTTGAACTTCATATGTATTCTGGCAAGATTAACACGATACAAGAGGAAGAATTGCCGCGTCAAAAAAAGGCATTGTCATCATCATCTTCACCGAGCCGTCAAGCCCAAGCAAACCGTGTCAGCAGTGAGTTAGAGAAAAAGAGGCAGACCATAAGCAGGCTCAACGGATCTTATGCGGCTCTTTTGTTTATGACACAGGACTACAGTGCAAGAACGCAAGCGGTTCGCACGTTGTTAGAAAAAGAGAGAAATGACTGTAACAAATTAAAAGAAACGCTTGAAAAATTGGTGGAACAACAGCAATAACAATAAACTCAAAAAATAAAAAGAGTGTATGGGGAAATTTAAGATCCTATTCTTGCAATGATTGCTGATAGTGAGTCTCTGACGTTACCTAGTTCCTCTACCAATGTCTGTACTTGCTCGTTTCCTGCTTCAGAGGGTGTCTCGCCTGTTTCTGTGCCTGCGCTTTCTGTTGCGTTGTCAATTGCATTGTCAATTATTGCGTCTGCAATGTCCTGAGTGTCATTGCTTTGTGCTATGTCGGTTACCTCGTCAACAATCTCTGATACGTTCATGCCGGCGGTTGCGTCCTCAATCTCGCCTGGGGTTATCTCGTCTGTGGTCTCGTTAGCAATCGTCTCAATATCCTCGCTTATGCCTTCTGTTGCGTCCGTGACATTACCATCGCCTGATACAACCTCGTCAACTGCGTCGCCAACTGCATCTGTTATCTCGTCGGTTGCGCCTGTTTCATCTCCTATCGCTTCGATTACTCCTTCCTGCGCTTCGTTATCGATTACAGATCCGGCGTTGGCAGAATCGTTGATTGCTGCAATTGTATCATCAGATATGTCGATTAATCCGGAATCGGATGCATTCTCTATCGCTTCCACGACATCCTGTGCTTGATCGTTGATATCGTCGATTATCTCAGGAGGCAATTGACCTTCTACCACTTCACCGATTGCATCGGTTGCGTTATCTATTGCTCCGGGGACTGCGATTTCTTCTGGTGTTTCGCCTTGTCCGCCACTTACGACTATGCCATCATAGAAGATCTGAATGGCTGCGTCATGCAGCTGTTGCAGACAATCTTCTGTGAATATTTGGAACGCTTCCAGGTTTATCTGTGAAATGTCCATGAATCCACCGCCTCCTGGTGGGAATGCTTCCATTCCTTCGGTGCTTTCTGGAACTGGTGGTTGTCCTCCTTCTGTCTGGTTTTGTTCTGTTGGCTGTTCACATGGTGCCTGTATGCACTCTATTGTTCCGCCTTCTGCTGGTGGTTGTTCAGTCGTTGTTTCAGTTGTTGCGTTTGTCTCAGTCGTTGTAGTCTCACCTGTTGGCGATTCTGTTGTCTGTGTTTGTTCAGTCGTTGTAGTTTCTGGTTGTGCTTCGGTGGTTGTCGCCTGCGGATTTTCCATCGAAGTCGTAGCATATACAGAATTGGGTAGAACTGCAGACGTAATCGTCAACAGTCCTGTTATTGCAAGAATAGCAGTGAGTGCGGTTTTTGTCTTGCCGTCGTTAATACTCAATGCTTATTCAATCTCGCAAGCAGTGTCAAACTCTTTAAAGGTATCTGCAAGTTTTCCTATAGACTATAGATGTCGGAAGAGCAACAGGAAGAGTTTGCAGACGACGACGAACAAGACGAAGATTCTAACAATTCAAACGTGGCAATACATGAGAGCGTGAGAGCTATCTTGAAGCGCGTGGACAGCGAGAAGGAGCAGCGATAATACGCGGATATGAGCAGCGTACTCACAAACCGAGCAGAGGAGGACACGGTGATAGTCACAAAACGCATAGAGCCAGAGCCCGAAGAAGAGGGAGAAGGAGAATCGCCCGGTCCAACCCTGATGGTTTACGACGGCGGTTAATCCTTTTCTTTTCTTAATTCGCGCGTAAGATGCAAGCACATTGGCAGACCTAAAGCGCATAGTACCACCATCTGATTTTTCATCTCAGGATTTTCTTAGCAGCGACTATCAGACTACCGCCGAAGAGTCTGTCATTATATCAGAGCAAGTCGTTTGTGTCAAAAGGCTGGCGCCCCAGATTGTGGACACCGAGCCTATCGAGATATCAGAGCAGATTACTTTATCCAGAGAGCTTGTCAGAAATACAGATACCGATAATATCGAGATATCTGAGACAAGCCTGGCAATACTGGCTCAGGAAAAGACGAAGGTTGTCCCAGCCGAGCAAGTAACGATAACGGAGCAGGTCTCATGGCTGCTGCAGGAAGCCCCTGAAGCGCCCGCAAATGTCTTTCTATCGCCTGCCGCTAGGCGGAGATATCCTGGGAGACCAAGATATGCGCTTGAACCTGAAAAAGAGCCTCAAGTCGCCCCGCTTGTCACAAAGGTAAAGGCCTCATGCAAATTCCTCTATTCAATTTCAAGCGGTCCCATTACTGTAGAGCACGATGCAGTTGCAGACCAGATTGCAAGTCTACAAAAAACAGCCAAACTAAAGTCAGTTTCAAAGCCCGATGTTGTAATTGAAGAGGAGAGACCTGTCTCCCCCATTTCCCTACCGGCAACAATCGAACAACAACAAAAACAAGAACCATCAGAGACACAAGGAGTCGGATTCGCGCCTCGTGGAGATATTGGGGATATAGCGGGAGTCGCGGGCGCCCTAAATCTTCCGACCTCAAAGATAAAGGTGCTTACTGGAATAAAAATGCAGTATGCGATTCAAAACGAAGTTTTTGCCCACTTGTCGGCACGATACACAATCAAAGACGGAGCGCTTCACTCAAAACTTGTAAAGATAGGCAAGATGCTGGCAATCTTGGATAGTATTGACATATAGAACTTCTGTAATTTGGACTCATTACAAACCCGACTTTTAAGAAATCAGGATTAGACTCAACTCCGGGGACGACTACCAAATACGGCGCTCCGGATGTAGTCTATGCGCTCAATGTCTTGGACGGTTCCCATGCTACCGACAGGCTGCAGGTCCAGAACATCGAACACCTGTCCCAGCCACTGGCCTATGATGTCGTAATCTATATCTCCGGTGGAAACGTGATAGCGAGAAAAGCATCAGACGGTGCTATTTTGGCATCAGCAACAAACAGCACCGCACAGGTTCCCGACGTTTTCCAGGCTGCCTTCAACTACTACGCAACAGTTCAGCCAAAGCCGATAACAGTCGTTGTGCGGCCGGGAATCTACGAGTTCAACGGCGGTGTGTCTGCGAAGATACTGCCATTTGTAACGGTATGGGGCTATGGCGCCACGCTCAAGCAGCTGGCCTATGGTGCATCCATGATTAGAGGTGACCCGGATGGTGGTGCTTTGGCAACAAGGCGTGAAAACATCAACATACTGGGACTCACGTTTGACTTTAACTATCTTGGCCAAGAACTGAACATATCAGCAAAGACCGGTTATGAGCCTCCGCGAAATATCCTTGTCAAAGATTGCATTTTCAAAAATATTAAGGACGCACGAGTTAACCTTCCTGCTAGCGACCCGGAGAGCGCTCAGAATGGCAAGACCAAATCTCAACTCATCAGTGACGGCGTTACCATAACGACAAACCTCGCACAAAACATGAGGTCAGAGAGTGCCAGGTCGTTGTATGTTGGCGGCTTTTCAAGCGTCTATAACCCGTCGACAAATGTCAGTTTCATCGATACCTCATGCGACGCAACGATTCCAAGCGACACGACGGGCGGCGAATACGCGGTTTATCAGTTCGCCTCAGTTAACGGCGGAAAGATGATCGGAAACTCTATCGCAAATGCTCCGGCTACCAAAGAGGTTGCCTATTACATGTATTCATTTAATCAAAATATTGTATTTTCCAATAACATCGGCTACAACAATGACTCTCAATATGATTTGACATTGATGCAGGTCGCAGACTCTAATTTTGTGGGCAATGTTCTCGATCAAACGATAAGTTCATCCAATGTGAAAAACGTGACTATTTCAAATAATTGCCTTCGTCGGTATAGAATGGCAGTTTATGACAAAGATACCTTTGATGCTTCGACTAATCTGTCTGGCCTACGAACAAGTAACAACCTGCTGATATCGGGTAACTCGTTTGACAGCTCTTCTTCAGGAGTACTTGGCTCAAATATTGAAACAATAGATTTAGAATATGCACCACAAGGCGATGGCACAAACCCATTTCGCAACATTGCGGTAGTGGGAAACCAGGCGAAATCATACCGGCAGTTTTTCCACCTGCTACCTCCGCAGGACGACCAGACAGGGCCCAATCAAAATATCGTTGTCGCAAACAACCATTGCGTCGAGCGAGAACTCAATGACAACACTTTTGGGCTCATTGTAATAAACGGCAATACAACCTTATCCACTCTCTCAGAAGGCTACAAAAATGTATTTGTCACTGGCAATTACATCGGGCCCCTTACAACAGGAGCCGCTGGTACATACAGAGATGTTGCCGTTACAACCACTGCAATGCAAAATCTAGTTTTTCGGGATAACTGGTTCAATTCAGATGGCTTTGACAACGCAGAAACCTACACTTTGGCGGCTCACAACTACGGCGATGCCACCACTAGGCGATATACAAATTCTGGCGTTGCGAACATAAGCTCTGCCACTTCTGTGACTGTCACTCACGGAGTCGAGTACACGCCAGCCGCTCAGGACATCTACATCACTCCGACGACCCCATGGGGAGGGGCCACAAAGTTCTGGGTAGATAATCGCACAGCAACAACATTTCAGATTAATTGCAGCCCAAGCGCTACAATCAGTTTTGCATGGCAGGTGTCAAGAAAAACATAATGACAAATACGAGCTTCAAAAAGGCCACAAACACCGAAGACGGTGGCACCCTGAAGTATGGCGCGCCTGACCTGAAATACGTCTTTGACGTTTTAGACGGCACCCACTCCACTCATAGATTGCAACTTACAAACATCGAAGGGTTCGTGCCGGCATTTGACGTCGTTGTTTATCAGGCAGGAGGCAACGTGATAGCAAAGCGTGCCAATGGAACCGTGTTATATTCTGCTGCTGCAAACACAGGCACAAACGATATCACCGCGATAAACACCGCGTGCAATGTTGCTGTCACCGACGGTAAAGCCACTTCCGTTTTGATAAAGCCAGGCACATACACCGGGAACGGCACAGGCGCCACCGTGATTCTGGTTTCTAATCTCACGATAGTTGGGTATGGCGCCACTATAAAGTATCTTGGCACCGCAAATTCTAATTATTTTCTCTGCAACGTCACGACAGCTCCGACCGGCATTTCAAACGTCTTTATCTTTGGTCTAACAATAGACTGCAATACTCTCTGCCAGGGCATGCGCTTTTCTGGCTCTGATTCCGGCACTCAGTCAAAGAACGTCACAATCGAGGACTGCACTTTCAAAAACATATACTCGTCATATTTTCTGCTCTGCACCTATTCCATACCGACTGGTACGAACCAAGCAGACATTCCGACAAAGAGAAACACGGACATCAGGGTTATCCGGTGCAATTTCATAGCAGGTGACACCACAAACAGCAGCAATTCATTTCCGCTTGTGCATTTCATAAACACGCGGTCATTTTTTCTGCGAGAGTGCGTGTTTGATGGACACACGGCCAACAACCAGGCGGCTGCAGCATTCTCCCTGTACTGCGACCACGGCATTCTTTCTAACAACGTCTTTAAAAGCAGCGCATCAGGCGAGGTACGTGACTTTCTGCTCCAGCAGTCAAAGTCTATCGTTATTAACGCAAACAAGTTCTGTCAAAAAGTCTACATCCAAGACTGCAGAAACATTACAGTCGGCGGCAATCGAATCAACAACCTAAAAGTGTTTGACAAAGATAACGCAGGAACTGACGACAGCCACCCAGCGCTGTACCGTGCAACAAGATACGTCTTGATATCAAACAATATCTTTGATACTGTGCCTGCCTACGACGGGCAGAACTTTGATACCGCAATAGAGTTGGACGCGTCTGATAATGATACAAACTCGCCAAAGCACATCACAATATCATCAAACAGCGCAAGGTGCAGGACAAGTTTCTTTCGAATAATCTCTGCGCTCCCTAACGGCGCTACAGGCGGACCAATTGAAGACATTATGATATCCAACAACCACATTTACGAACGCACTTCAACCGCGGCAAATGACGGGCTGATTGTGCTAAATGCAAACACGAGTTTGACGGCGCACGGCCTCACCAGAGTCTTTATAACAAACAATTATTTCTGCACCAAAGACGCCGCATCGCCGGCATGCCAGGACATAGAGCTCGGCGGTACTGGTTTTACTAACATTGTAATACGCAAGAACTTTTTTAGCAATGAAGGCATTAACAACGTCAGTTCCTATGCAGCCATAACACGCAACTTTGGAGATGCTGCCACCAGAAGGGACTATAACTCTGGAACCGCGAGCATATCATCTGGCAGCACCAACGTGCCTGTTGCTCATGGAGTGCAATACACACCAAATCTGCAAGATATTTACTGTGTGCCCACCACCACTTTGAGTTCCGCAGCGTCCTACTGGATTTCATCACCTGACAGCACCAACTTTACGATTAACGTCAATGTGGATCCGACTGCGACTGTGTCATTTGCTTGGAGAGTAGGAAGGATAACCTGAATTGGTAGCGCCCACCTTCCGCAGAACAACGCTAACAGGCAATCCGGGCACCGCATCGGCCTATGGAGCGGATGACATGAAATACTGGTTTGACGTGATGGACGGCTCCGGCACAACGACAGACAGGATACAGTCGCAAAACATCGAAGGGCTTGAAAACTCGTACGATGTAACAGTATACAGAAGGGGGACCAGCATCTATGCCAGGCATAGAAACGGCACCATACTGTCATCTGGAGTGTTTAACACAGACGATGCGACAGTGATTCAAGCGGCGCTGACCTACTCGCAGACGATATCCCCAAAGCCTCTGAACATACTGATAAAGCCAGAAATTTATTCGCTCAACGCAACTCTTACCGTTTACTCCAACGTAACGATAAGTGGGTATGCGGCAACTCTAAAGTGGACAGCCGGCACCATTGCTATCAATCCAAGAAACATTAGCAACATGACAATCTCAGGGCTGACGTTTGATTACAACAACGTAGTCGCAGAACTGAGATTTCAGACAAACACCGGCGAGACGACACATAACAATCTGGTTCAGGACTGCCTGTTCAAAAACCCGCTTGGAACTGCTCGATTGCTGTCGTTTATCAACACCACCGAAAATTGGGACAACGCAATAAACAACAGAATAGTTAGGTGCAACTTTGACGGCACCGAGGCCACCGCGCCAGCAGCTGGTTCGCTCTCTGTAGTGGACATGTCTTATCAGAGAAACGGGCTTTTCAACGCCAATATCGTGCAAAAGGTCTCCTCAACAAGAAGGGCTGCCACTTTCATGAACCTGCCAAACCTGAACATGACAATTAGCAACAACACTTGGTTTGGCAATCTCTGTGACAATGATTTGAGCATTCAGCAGCAAAAAAACTGCACAGTCATGGGCAACACTTTACCAATCGGGATTAAGATTTACGACTGTAGAGACACGAGCATAGTAGGCAACAACATAAGGCTATGCTCTATTGTTGACCACGACGCACCACAAATAGACTCAACATACACATCGCTGTTCCGTGGCTCCCAGAGAATCTTGATAGCAAGCAATGCTCTCAACAGCACCGCAGACTCCGCTGGCGGCGCATCAAATGACTGCATAACCATTACCACCACGGAAAACGACGCCAACCCGGTAAAGCACATCGCTGTCGTTGGAAACTCTGCAAAGGTAAACTTGGTCTTTTTCAGGTTCACAGGCGTCAACTCGTCGCTGCCATCACCTCATGAGAATATCGTAGTCTCAAACAACCACATACTGGAAAGGGTGACCGCTGACAGTTCAACGGGCACAATCCAGTTGACAGGCAACACTGGTGTCACAAACTCTGGACTCAAGACCTGTCTGATTCAGGGCAACTACATCGGAACGCTTGATACAAACGCCGCTGGTGGAAATAACGATATCAGGGTAGTTACTACAGGATTTTCAAACCTTGTGATTCGCGATAACTGGTTTTCAAATGACGGAGTCAGCAACATCAACAACTATCCCCTTGTCTTTGGCAATTTCATCAGCCCAACCAGCATAACCCAGGCAAGAAGAGACGCAAATTCTGGAACCTTTAGCATTGGAACAGGCGCAACTTCTGCGACCACAAACCACGGTCTGCCTTATACGCCGACATTTGACAACATTAAGGTGGTTCCAACGAATTCAATGGGTGCAGCGAGTAGGTTCTATGTTTCAGCCGTCACTTCAACCAATTTCACAGTTACCCTTAACACCAATCCAGCAGGAAGCACCGCGGCTACTTTTGCTTGGCATATCTCTCGAGGCAGCGCTGTCTGATTGTTGTGACATATTCTATATTTTGCTTTGACTCATTATAATTGACCAGAAAGATTCTAGCCAAGACCCCGTCTGGCACCGACGGCGTGAGGTTCGGAGGGGAGGACACAGATTATGTTAATCAGTTGCTGACCGGAGTTGACGAGTCTGCTTCGGACCCGGTTGACATCAACACATTATGGAAGTTTAGATCAGGCAAGTTGCAATTGCTCAAACCAGGTGCGAGTGGAACACCGGGCACTTCAACAAACGAGGTCTATATCGTAAACGGCTCTGCAATAACATCCGACAAAACAGTATCGCTTCCATTACTTACTTCATTGTCAAGCGACAGTTTTGCGTTTGACATATCGACTCAGACATTTACAAACAAGACATTCCCTGGCGGAAGCGCAGCCACTGAGGGCAGCAACAACTACATCGGCGACATCTACACATATCCCGCCTTTCGCAAAAGTTGCGGATATATCGGCGGCAGCCAGACAGCAGCAATAGGCTACGGACAGGGGCAGGTGGGCAATGCTGGCACACCAACGCATGGAATCGGTTCTACAGGCAAATACCTGAAACTGACAACAGCTACAGGACCAAACACGCAGGCTGGATGGAAGCAAGACATCACAGCTGGCGCGGGCATAGGTGATAATCCCACGCTAGCATGCAAGTTCAAGATAAACGCCTCGACTACTGCTTATCGGTTTGGCATCGGCTGGATTAACATCAATGCATATCCTACGACAGGCTCTGACGACCCGCTGGCGACTTCTGGACTGACTGGCGGAGCCGGGCTCTTCAAGCGCTCAACAGACACCACGAATGTTGTAATAGGGCATAAAGGCTCGAACGGAACCAGCGTCTATGACTCAACAAGTCCCTCTATTGCAATTGACACTACGAACCCACACATATTTCGGATAAAGGCAGATAACGCCTCGAGCAGTTTCCAGTATTCGTGGGACAACGGTTCCTACGTCTCACTACCTTCAAACAATGACTACCCGACTACAACGACGCTGTCGCTGATTGCATATATTGAGACAAGCGAGTCGGCGACTAAGGACTTTGACCTTTATTGGCTAATAGGCGATTCTCAGGAGTTCCCATAATAAAATGGCCCGCAAGCAACTGCTAAAGACTCCTTCAGGAAGTGCAACCATATTTGGCGGGGAGGATATTGATTACATTAATCAACTGCTCTCTGGTGCTGACCAGACATCTGCCGATCCTGTTGTTGTAAAGACTATTTGGAAATATCGCTCCTCAAAACTGCAGATTGCAAATCCTGCTAATACTTTCAATTACAATATCGCAGGCCAGGCAATAACAGCCGATAAAACGCTGACGATTCCTGTGTTAGGGGGCGACAGATCATTTGTATTTGCAAACACAGCGCAAACATTGACAAACAAGACGATCGTTCGTTCTCCCACGGCGTCGGATACAAATTTGTTCCCAGACGCGCAGGTCATGCCCAACATCGGAAAGCGCAAGACTGCGATATTTTCCGGGTCCGTATCAACACAGGTCTCAGGCTTTGCAAACGGCGCCATCAGCGTGGTCAATGCAACTCTTTCACATACCAACGCCACGACCGGCAGGTACAGCACGTTTTCCACCACGACTACTTCTGGCAGCCAATCAGGTCAGAGGTCAAACGAAATCAGGGCCGCGGTTGCACGGTGTGTCCGCCCCAGATATGTCACAAAGTTTCGTTTTACAGCGGTTAATGCAATGCGCTATTTTGCCGGACTTGTGGCGACAAGCTCTGCATTTGTCACAGGCACGGGTCCACTTGACGGTCCCCTTGAAGGCTATATGCTCTGCTATCGTTCAGACGGTGTTGATACTACATGGAAGATAGCACATAACGATAACTCTGGCACGACAGTCTTTGACGATACGACAGTTACAGTGGCAGCAAATACAACCTACATAGTTGAACTAAAGGCGCCTTCGAGCAACGACAAATTCCAGTGGTCAATCAATAATGGCACTACTACCGTTACAGGCGAGACTACAACAGACATTCCCGCTTCTACGAGTTTGATATATCCACAGCAGGTTATCGAGACTCTAGCAGCAAGCGACGTCAAGAGCAATAATTTGTATTATTGGCTTTTGGAGACAGTTGACCCGTAATGGCCCGGAGAATCATAACTACCAACACCGGCGGCTCCACTCAATACGGCTCAGTCGACGGATTAACAAAGATAAACAAACTGCTTACTGGAGAAGACCAGTCAAGTTCTGATTCAAGTTTTGCAGTTGACATTAACACGCAGTGGACGTTTAGCGATTCTAAAATGCAGGTAGCAAATCCTGCCAACACTTCCAAATACACGATTGCCGGCTCGTCTATTGGCGGAAACAGAGTCGCCACTCTTCCGAATCTCAATTCAAATGACGAATTTGTAACAATTGCACATCCGCAAACGATAACAGGAAAAACTATCAACGTTCCATCGGGCTCTGGCGGCACAATATCTTCTGTCGTAGGACCTGACATCATGCTTTATCCAACCTCTTTTGTCAGGCAGGGCGCGTGGACTGGGGGCTCTCTGACTGCTGGATATGGATTTCTGGGTGGATTGCTAACCTCTGCAGGCGCCACTGTAACAAACACTATAATCAACGCGACTGACGGCAAATACTCAAACACCACGTCCGCAACGACAGTGGGCTCAAACGCAGCAGTGAGGGGCCAGGATGGTACAGGTGTAATTCGACAGTTAAACCCACGGTTTTTCTGCAAGTTCCGTGTAAACTCTGGAACAGACACCCGTCTATTCATTGGCTTATGGAGCACAAACAGCGCCTTCATTACAGGCGCTGACGACTGGCTGAATGCAAAGTCAGGTTATGGCCTTGCACTGCGAACAGCGGACCAGCCTTCTGGAAACTGGCAGATAGCATATAATGAAGGCTCAGGCGCTACCAACTTTCAGGACACGACCGTAGCAAAGAACACGTCGACTCACATATTCGAGATAAGGGCAGACGAGGCAAACACAAAGTGGCAGTATAATCTGGACAACGCCGGATGGACAGACACTCCAAACCCAACAACCGAGCAACCAGGTCAGACGACTGCAGTCTATCCGTATGTAGGCATTCAGAATCTTACAGCGGGAACAGGCAGGTCACTTGACATCTGGCAATGGGGCATGACATGCACAGAGCCTTCAATTGGATAAAGTGCTAGTTCACTAAATTTCAAAATCGAGATTTGTAACATTTGACGCTTACCTGGATTGTCAAGCAATTTGCTAAACTCGGTGCAGACGCATCGGCAGCCTCGCCGCTAACCCAGGCAATAACAGGCACAGGAACAGACGTCAAGGCCGTAATATTATTTTCGTCGGGCTCAAACCTGGACATGACAAGCCCGATGCGCCCTGGGCTTGGGATGTCTACTTCTGTCAATCACCGCTCGATATCGTGGGGCTCTGACGACAATCTCGACTATACAGCAGCTGCTGGAATCAACGCATTCCGCAGAGCGTCAGAAGAATATGCGTTTATGCTTGCTGCCGGCACAGGAACCGGCGGCTATGCGAAGATAAAGGTCGACAGTTTCACAAACGCCAACGGCGGTACAATGAACCTTCTTTACGAAGACAACGATACAGCAACTTACAACATAAACGCGATTTTCATAGGCGGCTCTGATATCACAAACCAGAAAGTAGGTTCGTTTAACCTGCCTACGACTTCTGGTAACGTTGACATTGACATCAGTTTTCAACCTGATGTCATATTTTTCTTCGGTGCTAATGTCATTCCACAGACAGGAGCCGATACTGTAGGCTCTACGCCAGGCGCTTCATGGTTTCTTGGAGCCGCTGGCACAAGCGCTGCAGCACAGCAGGCCGTATCCGCTGGAATGTCTTTGGACGCGTT
>Ga0126382_10000783_pt1 | contig 12493 bp, 26 predicted proteins | sample PanSoiMetPlot_30_FD_92548 | JGI IMG/M metagenome (GOLD analysis project Ga0126382, IMG submission 92548) | Tropical forest soil microbial communities from Panama - MetaG Plot_30 | ecosystem: Environmental > Terrestrial > Soil > Tropical forest > Bulk soil | place: Panama | collected 2016-02-17 | reverse complement strand
TGGTCTTTGGGGGATTGTTGCTTGAAACTGCGGCGAGTAACGTAATCGAAATTTTTCAAGGAGAAAAATATTATGGCAACAATTGGATTTCCGGGCGATGTAAATAATTCTATTCCTATGACAAACAGTTATCCCGTAGGGAGAGCATTCGGTTTAGTTCCCGCGGCGGCAACTGATTTTTCAGTGCGAAATAATTACGCTGGAGAAATCGGCGGATTAAATCAAGATTATCGAGGCGCTATGATGATGCAAGCAACTAATGCTTCAATGGCAACTACGCAAAATCAACCTATGATGAATGGAAATGATGAAGGTAAAAAACCAGCGGCTTGGTTTATTACCTTTGCGATCATTTTTGTTATTGTTGCTTGGGCCGCAAGAAAATTTGCGCCGGACGGCGAGCAATTTGCCATTGTCAAACCAAATCTTATCAATGGCGTTTTCGTTACTCTATGGATTGTTCTTATACTTGTTTTCTTGAAACAAGTCGCTTTACGCGTAAAAGATTTTCCAGTCATTAGCGCACTTGCTAAGATGATTTTGAGCGTATAGTTTTTGGCTAAGTTTTCTATACGCTCTTAATTCCGCGCCGTTGTAATTTGGGCGTTCAATGGCGCGGAAAAAAGATTACGATGGATAAGCAACAAAAACGTTTAGGATTGATAGCGCTATATTTAGTAACATTGATGTTACTACTTCGCTATTTTCCGAAAGCTGGATATGGGCTAGTAGCAATAACGTTACTTGTAATGTTGTTTAAACTGAAGAAAAAATGAGTGTAATTTCGCAAAAGCCGCCTAAAAATTATCTTTATCAAGTCGGATTAGGTAACTTGATAGATTTTGCTGTTGTAGTAGCAACGCAAACTGCGCCAGTAACAAACGGTAATTTGCAATCCGTTACCGTTCCAGGTAGTTCATTTTTTCAGGACGGTCAAAAAGTTTCAATTGTAGCATATGGAAATTCAACAGCACACGGCGCATCATCAATTACTTGGAATTTGTTATTGAATGGTGTTACGATTTTTTCCGCTACAATTGGATCAAATGGTAATGCGAGGGGATTTGCCGGACGTTTTGAATGTATACGACGTAATGTAAGTACATTAATTTTTAATGGCGAATTGGAATTCAATATTGAAACTGCGGCGGCGGCAATAGCTGGAACAATTCAAGGAACAGTAAGAGTTTTAACAGGTTTAGATTTAACTACAGACAGTGTTTTTCAAGTTCAAGTAACAGATGGCGCAGGAACCGAAGTAATAACACAAGATGCAATGTTTGCTTGGATCATATAGGAGAAAAAATGCAAGCTTTACAAGCGGTAATAGGTTTAACAGTAGTTGCTTTGATTCTCTACTACTTTGTTTTAAAAGCTGATGAATCATCAAAACTGATCGGGGCGCTTTCAGACGGTTATACGCGAACAGTTCAAACTTTACAGGGTAGATAATGAAAACCTTTGTGATCTTAACACTGACACTTATTATTCTTTATCTTGTTATCAAGAATAGTGAAGCGTTAAAAGGTATTTTAGAATCTGTTACCGGAACATTTCGCGATTCGTTCAATGCAGTAACGGAAGTAGGAGATTTTAAATGAGCGGATTAAATGGAGATTACGGAGAATACAATATAGGTTACAATCCTACTACTGTGCAAGATGAGTGGGGAAATCCGCATATGTCAGCGTTTGGTAACACGATACGCGCGGGTTTCAATCCATTAGGTGGAGCGAATTACGAATGGTTTGTATTTGAGCCGTATTATTGGCCAACAAATTTTTATGGTTATCAAATGGTATCAGTACCGCCATCGGAGTTTTTGTATGGCGATTACTTTGGTTATCGTGGAATTTTACCACTTGATTTGCAATCGGTATCGCCCGAACCATATCCGTATCAATTGCCGTATCCTAGAGGATTATCAGCATAATGGAAAATATCAAACAATATCTTCCTTGGATCATAGGCGCAGTTGTACTGATTTACGTTTTACGTAAGTTAACTACAAAAACTTCGTTTCTACCGCAAACGCAGTTTGTACAAACACCGCAAACAGATCCATACGCCGAAAGCAGATCAAAAGCTTTTGAGTTACTAACAGGATTAGGCGTTTCACAACTAAATGCAGATGTGGCAAAATTTCGAATTGCATCAGAAGAAAAAATAAATTTGAATGCAATTAACTATCAAAACCGTTTAGCCGATTTAAATTTGCTTCAGCGCGACCAAGATAGACAATTGCAACAAGGCGCAATTGATCGTTACTATTCTTCACGTAATACACAAGCGATTTTAAGCAGTGTAAATCAGGCATTAAGTAGTATTTTTGGTAACAGAAACAAAAATGTTTTTGGTACACCACCAACATTTCCACAAACTTCATTTGATTTTGGAGGCTTCGAATAATGTATATTGATGTCGAAAATCTTCACGATGTTATTTCACGACATCCCGAATTGGAAGTTGTTAGAAACATCACGGCAAATCACGGTACGGAATCTGAAATCAGTTTACTTTGTGAATTGATTGCAAAGCTTTATGCAAAAATTGATGCTTTGATTCCGCCTAAAGTAGAAGCGGTTACTACTTCTGATGAAAATGTTCCGACTCCAATTCTAGCAGATCACGAATCTATATAAGTTATGGCAGAATTTGATCCATATTTGGAGAGTTTTCAAGGAAACGTAGGTGGCGGTAGTGTTAGAACATCGCTCGCTTCTAGTAACGTTTCTACTATTGCCAGTCAACCGCAGCAACTTTTCGATCTTAGCGTTTTGTCAGGATTACGAGATACTGATAAGTATTTAGGAAAAAATCGCGTAAGCGATATCAAAGAATCATATCAAACTTATCTTACTGGTAATCCTGTCGGGCGCGGCGGACAATATGCTGTAGATGCGGCTAAAAAATATGGCGTTTCAATCATCGAAGCAGCGAGAGGATATTTAGTAGGCGCGGGATTAACAGGTTTGTCTACTGCTACAACACAAACTACAACACAGGAAATAGTAAATCAAAATCTTGCAAATACAACACAAAATAGTCCTTTTCAATTACTAGCAGATATTTTACCAAAATTATTTGGAAATGCCGTATACAATCCGCCGTTACAATCACAGGCTTATGGTTATACTCCAACACAAACGGATCAACCATTAACACAAAGCAACGGCAGATTGAATATTGGTTTGATTGTAATTGTAGGAATAATCGGAGTGATTGGATACTTTCTTTACAAACGTTTTGCGAATTAGTTATGTACATTCCAAGTTACGATTTTAGAATTTTTGATATACCTTTCTTTTCGCCGCTGCAAGCGCAAGAATTTGGAGCAGATACAACTTTTTCTGCTTCAACACCATTAAGCTATATTGATTATTCTTTCAATCAATTATATCAGCAAGGACAACAAACACGAGCAGAAATCGAATCTGAAGTAGCGAGGCGAAAAGCCGAATACGAAAAGGCAGTGCAAGATGCTATAAAATCTGGCGGTATTTCTATAAAAAAATCAGATTGCCCTGAAGGATATTCAAAAGTTACTCCGTTCGGTATTGAAGCCTTATCATATTGCGGAAAACAACGTGTATCAGATGGCCAAGGAACAATGGGCGACAAGGAAGCGCCAGCGGGTTTAGGAGCGCTTGAAACTGCTATGAATTCTCTTCCCCAAGGATCGGGTTTGTTTTTAATCGCTATAGTCGCTATCATTTTCTTGTTACTTTTTGTAAGACGATGAAAAAAATTATCATCGTATCGTTAGTCATTATTGCGATTTGGTTGTGTATCGTTCGCAATCCTAAAATTTCAGTTAAATTGAAATCCTTTGTCACTTCGCTAGTTGTTGCTTCGCCTATTCCGCCGATTCCATAAAAAATAGGCCAGGATTTTCATCCTGGCCTTTCAAGTTGTAAGAGAAAAGAAAATTATTTGCGACCTTTGCCCGTCCCACTAGTCTTAGGCGTACGTGATTTTGGATCTACTTTTACGCCGTGATTATCAATCTTGTCGCCTGCATCGTAGGTATTTACGGCGATGGCTTCGCCGTTAATCTCGATACGAGCGAATCCCGCGAATTTCAACGCCTTGTAGTTCTTGCCTACACGCAAGTACAATTGCGCGCCTTCAAGTTCAGCCTTGACCTGATCAACCGTTTTGCGACCGCTGAGAAGATCATCAAGGATATCAACCGTGCCGTTTGAATTGTTAGCCATTGTGTTTTTCCTTTCAAGAAAAATGTTGTTGTTGCAAGTAAGTCTCATCAGTACGCGTATACTTGCTTTCGCGTATACGGCGCGTTACGCGCCGTTTCGACATTAAGCAGTTATCTCTTGTTCTTTTGCCGCTTTTTTCGCCTTCAAAACACTGCCGCATTCGTGGCAAAATTCAAAGGGTATCTGTGTATCAGCAACGCCGATATAAGAAAATTCATCTGCTTCAATTGTTCGACCGCAAAGTGAGCACATTGCATTGTAAGCAAATAATCTAAAATCTACGGCGCGCTTACGAAAAGTTTCTTCAACTTCATCAATAAACTCATCCGTGAAAGTTGATTGCGGATAAGACAATTCATTTTCAAGCGCTTCTAAATCGCCGTCGCAATCATCTCCTAAATCAACATTCGATTGATGCGCTACTGCTTCTTCAGAACGAAAAGCCGCGCCAGTAACGCCTTTTGGATTCAAAAAAACTTCAACGCGTTTATAGTCAATTGTGGCGTAATAGCGCTCAAAACCGTTATCGCCGCTTTTCACTTTCGTAATTGTCCGAACAATCATATCGGAATATTTTCCGTTGACAACCATTTCGATGTGGCGCTTGCCCAATTGAACTTTCGTATCGTGTGATCTCATTGTGTTTTTCCTTTTCTCTTACCGTTAATAAAAAGCCGCGCTTGCGACTGCCCTGATTGAAAGCGAATTATCACGCAAGCGCGGCAGATTGTCAAGCGATTGTCAACCGTTTAGAAAGGAATTTCAGAATCAAAATTGATGTCTTGAAACGGAATTTCAACGGGTGCATTCGTTCCACTCAGTTCATAAGGGATGATGTCATAGTATGGATTTCCCTTACCGAGGTCTAGCTTTTGAAGCGCGACCGGCCCAAGCATAGCCGCCGTCTTTTCGGAGAAATGATCCAATAGCGCAACGCGCTTTGAATCGTTTTCATTGAAAGGCATTCCGACGTTATAGCAGCGCTTGTTCGCCGTAATGATCTCCATCCCAAAACGATCACCTAAAGTCTTAGACGTGTACTTAAACGCCTTTGTAATGACGAATGGTGGAGAAACAAGACCATCCTGGAAATCATCGCGGAACAGTTCATCGGCTTTGATCCATTGACCATTGCCGCCAAAAAGCATTCTGGCGTTTGTCGCTGTTTTTGCCAGTTGTTTGAATGATGCTATCATTCCTGTTTCGTGACGATTTTCATCTACGGGACTTTGCGCTTGGAGCGCAAGTTTGCTTTCTTCGTTTGTCGGATTCTGTTTGCGTCTATTTGCGTTCATTGTAAATTTTCCTTGTGTTATCTGCATTTACTACACGATTGCAAGCAAATGATCTAAAAACCATTTGCAATCATTTGCTTGAAAAAGCTTAGCGCCAGTGTGTAGCAATCCTGTTTCACTAAGCGATTTGCCCCTTTTCACGCGTCGTGATTTTGGCAAAAATTGATTCGGATTTTCAACACGGTTTTTCATTGCCGTTTTCCAAGCGGTAGGCGATGTATACTCTACATCTATAGAAAAGTCAAATCGCATTTCTTCCATATTTCGCGTTGTTAATTTTCGTGCTGGAATGCCTTTGAACTTGATATCGTCTCCATATTGATATGATTTTTTTCCTAAACAAATCATTGTCGTAGGCGATTCTTTGTCACTTTCAAACTGGCCCGGATTGTTGCCAATAAATTGTGAATCAAGTAAATCTTGAGAAAAAATAGAATCTGTATCGCAGTAAATACTAGATAGCGTATTGAGAATAATTCCCAATTTAAGTCTAGCAAGCGAAGTAACCATAGCTCCGATGAAACGATTACTAAAAGCAGTACTGACACTATTGACGCCATAAATAATATGATCTTTAGCAATACTGTATTCTGTAATACCAGTGTCTTCATAATCGCGTAACAAAGCTTCAAGTTGAGTTTCATACCAGTCCCTATCTGATGTTATTGAAATGATTTCCTTAGTAGCTTTTTGGCCGAATTTACCATAAAGAGAATTTGCAAGAATTTTCAAAGCGTGCGCTTTTGCCGCTTTCTTTTCTCGTTTCGCTTCCATACGTAATCCAAGTAACTTTGTAAAATATTTGTCAAATGGGAATGCAAAGCTTTCATATGCGACGCCATCGGTAACAGTGTACTGGCCGTAATTATCGAGGAATTGTAACTCAAAGTGATTGAGAATAGCTTGACCTTCCCACGCGGGAAATTCAGATTTAATAGGAAAGAGAATTGGTATCCTGCCTTCTGTTTGCTTGTAATCGCAGAGATACCAAGCGGGCCGATAGCAATCATAATCTTTTATTACCTCTTGCGTATAGATCATTGGCGAAGTAGGTACAGGCACACTTCGCATAACGCTTGGATACATCGAAATAACATCATAATGATTGACTGCTTCATACTTATGCTGATTGTGTTTTCCATCGCCGATATACATTGTTAAACCGCCTCGCAATGCATAATCGGCAAATGTTAAATATTCTTCTGGCGCTGAAAAAATACGCGTTTTCGGATAATCTGTAGACATCCACTTACGAAACGAACGCATCGCAGTACTGCCAGATGATAACCCCAACTCACCGATAGCTGTAAATTGATTGATCTCGTTTCTGAATTTATTGTAAATATCGTATAGTAACTTGCAGTCTTGTCGTAAGTAAGAATAGTACTGTTCAGTAAATTCGTTTTTGTAATCTTCCATCCTAGAAATGTAATCGAGCGGCACGTCATCTTTCGATTCTCCCAAAAAAGATTCCGCGAGTTTCTGTAATGATTGACTCGGAAAAAATCTCATTGTATCGAGGAAAGTAAATTCCGAATTATCTGTCTTAACAATCATCGCAATAATAAGCGATTCACTAGACAGATATGTAACATCATCATCCGAAATATTATACTTTCCTCGATTCTCAAGAAACCATTGATTGAATCCTATGAAATCAAAACCGAATCCGTTATGCGCTATGATCCTGTATTTTCCTTTTTGCTTTATTGAGTAATCAAAAAACTTTTTCCACGTAGGAAAAACTTTGTAGAGTTCTTGATTTTTATATCTTCGAAGTATGCTGTTGTTATCTACAGTATCATCTATTTCAGTATATAAACCGATATCAAGCAACTTACCTTTCGATGATGTTTCAATATCTAGCGATAGAATTTTTTCGTATGGCGTTTGATTAAACATAGGTGTTAATGCTTTCATTTTTCTTTTTTGAAAATTGGTATAAGTTGTAATCCTTCAATTTGATTTTCTTCTGATACTTTTCTTGCGTGTTTTTGATTTTCGAAACCTTGTATTTCAATATCAAGTAATTCTGTTAGTAATTCACAAATTTTTTCAAGTTTATTCAATATCAAATCTGTATCGCTGTCATTTGTCATAATTTGTGTGTATCCTTCATTGAAAATTCTGTATGCTTTCTAGGTCTGGCAATTTTTGATAACTGAGTACAGTAAACTGCTAACCAAAAATAAAACCAAAAAAGCAAATTGCAAACAGTCAAATAATGCCAGATAGATTCGTGCATCCATTTAAGAATTTCCAGCATTTTTCGTTTCTCCATTCGGCAATGTAATGTGATTGAGAATCGCATCAAGTGTTTGTTGCATTCTGTCAAAGCGTGTTGCGAGATTACGTATCACATTGCAAAGTTCTGCAAACTGTACCGTTCGGTACTGCTTTATATGATCCGCTGACAGTTGACCGTTTTGATTTCTTTTACCGCCGGGTTTCTTTGCAAAAATTTCCGGTACATCTTTGAACAATGTTACATCAGAAATTTTCTTTTTCGGTATGTTGTTTTTCTTTGCACGATCATAGATATGGAAAGATGAACATTGATACTTTTTTCGCAATGATTCTACTGGCCAGTATTCGCCGTCTTTAAATTCGTAGTAATCAACATTGAGATCAAACGTAGTTTGCGGTTTTTCTTGAGCATTTTGCATCGTGACTCTAAGTTTTTTCGACATATGACCTCTTAACTGTTAACCCTGTTAACCCCTTAACCTTTAGGTGTAGGGAATGTGTAGGGATGTGTAGGGAATGTGTAGGGAATGTGTAGGGACGATGTAGGGATGTCCCGTAGTCCCTACACGCGTCCTACACGCAACACCGCCTATGACACCAAGCGACGTTGCTTACTCAAAAGCTTTGGATGTTTCGCCAATTCTTTTTTAGTCGGATTGCGAATTGGATTTTTGCGCTCAATCTTCATAGCGTTCGCTAACATCTTTTGACAAACTTTCATTGCATCGAGGATCATTCTTTCTCTATCTATTCGCATTTAGTTTCCTCGCTTCGTCATCAGAAATAGATTCAATTGAAATGATAACACGAAAAGATTTGTTATCAGGTTTAGCAAAGCATTCGCTTTTGATGTAACTGTCAATACTTGATACTCTGCAAACTCCACCTAAGTTTGCAATTTCCAGTCTTTGCCAAGTATCAGACATAACAATGTCTACTACACTACGTGAATATTTAATATCATCTTGCGACATTATTTTCTACTCCTTATTGCAGATACGACAGACCATAAGCCAGATGCAATAAGAAACAATGCGCTTGCTATCATCCATTTTGCCGCCGTATCCATTATTCAATTTCCTTTGGAAATGTTACAATTGACATTTTAATTCATGATGATCCTTCACCTAATACTTCATCTATCAAACCTGAAGCTATACAAGTCTGATACCAAAAATTAGGATAATCGCCGCCGAAAAATTTCTTTACCATATCACAGCGATTATTCCAATCCTGTTTACTTATAGATTGTTTCATAAACGATTTAAGTTTTTCAGACGTTGAAACATCAAGATTATGTTGTGAAACTTCCATACTAAAATCCTACCTTTCGTTTTGAAACGGTTGTAACGTAATCGCGTCCGTTTTTTACAGTAACACTAGATCCTTTACCATCATCATAAGCCGTTGCGCCTTGCGGTAGGGAATAGCCGATTTGTCTCTCTGCTTGCGCTTTGATTTCAGGCGTCATTACATTACCGCGCTTACGTTTCCAAGCTTCGCGCGGTTGTATCAAAGTTCCGGTAAGCAAACAGAATAAGCCAAAAAAGAAATTTGCGGCAAAAGGCGCGAAATCAGTAGCGGAAAAATCTTTCAACAACTTTTGTAATTCTTTTTGATTACCGTTTATCGCTACAATTTGAGCAGTTTTTGAATGGGCGGCATTTTGCTGATTTGTACTGAAATCAGAAATGATCTTAGATTTTGCGCTTATGTTTCCTTCATTCATAAATGCTACTGCTTCGGTATAAGTAGCGTACGTGATCGTACCGGCTAAACCTAATGCAAGAACAAACGCTGCAATTCTGCGCCATAATTCCCTAGCGTCAAGTAACGCGTGAATGAAGATAAATGATAATTCCGCGACTGTCAAGAAACAAGCGCCAGCGATTGCGAGGATATTGATACGGCTTATTACCGGCGCATCCGTATTCCATCTATGAATACAAGTGAAAACTGTTCCCGCTCCAAATACGATAAGCGTAACTGCAAAGAAAATAATATTGCCAAGTTTTCTGATTTTCATTGTGTTTTACTCCATCAAATTCCATTTTGGATGATTCATATCATCATCGAAACGTTTCCAACATTGATAGCAAACCATTTGCACTACCGGTTCACTATACATTTCAGGCGCTATAACTGCCATTACAGCATAAGCGGGCAGAGGATATAATAAATCTTGATGTCTAGGTGTTTCGCACACTTTAGGTTTATCGGTTTGATAATTTTCTATCAGAATGTATCCAATTTGATTATTTGTGTTCATTTTCAATTACCTGCGTTGCGGCATACAAATCGCCATCAAGTTGACTACGTTGAGCAATAATTTGATCTATATTGCCTATTGCAATGTAATTTGCACTTTCGAGAAAATTTGCTATTTGATACTGCAAATTTACAATTTTACGATTAAGAACTTTACTTGCAAGTATCATCGTATGAATACGTTTTGCTTTATCTTCATCTGTCATACAAAATACACCTTTGATCCTATCGGTTGATTTTTCAATTCTACTAACTTTCTTATCAATTCTTCAAATTCCGAATCATTCATATCTGATAAGATGAAGTTACCTAATTGTAAGTGTAAAACAATTGAATCGGTATCATACTTCTGTATTATTACTCGGAGTTCTGGCATAGTATCATAATGAGGAAATTGATAAAAACCAGATAAACCATTACGTAATCCTTGTAAGCAATCTAACATCATATCATATGATTTCTGACTAATAGTAGCCAAAACATTGAATCCAAAAGTAGATAATAATCCTTCGGCAATCAAATCATAACTATTATTTGTCAATTTCACTATATAAGCTTGTTTCATTTCTTTTTCCTTTTCGGTGTTCTGACAGTTAAAACAACAGTAACCATTGATAACGTTTTACCATATTTCGATAGCGCCTTAATAACCAATTGCTCAGGTAACGTTGTTGTGCCTCTAGCAATATGTGTCCTTGCAATAACATTTCCATTTTCATCTTTCAGTATCGCTCCGATATCCGCTTTTGTTTTCTGTCGAAATCCTTTTATTACGCCTGCTACATCTTCCTTTTTTCTAGTTCCTAAACTGACCTCTGTTCTACCTCTTTCTCTACCGATTACGCGATGCTGCGTTTTGATCGCTTTTGTTTTCTTGCCTGCCTCGATTTGCCGTTCGGTCGGACGTTTTCCGCGTTTCAAATCCTTAACAGATGTGATCGCGTTTTTTCTCTTACCTTGTGGCAATGCTTTTTTGGGAGAACGTTTTTTGCTTGCCATCTATCATCCCTTTGGGCGTGTGTTTGTTAGTTTATCTTTGCATATTCTTTCCAATCATCAGGATCAATAATCTGCAATCGTTTTACCGGTTCAAGATATTGATTGAAAGTAGTTACAATACTGTCCCAATTTTCATCAATAAATTCTTCATTTTCAATGTAATGAAAAATAGGGCAATGGCTTTCAAAGAAAAACAAATGTTCTGTGTATACGCCTTTGCCTACTATTCCGTTATCGGAAACAATCACCATAGCACTAGCTTTTGCTTCAACTAATCTAGCTTCAAAATTTTCTTTCCAATCTTCATTACTGGAAAACATCCATAATGGATTGATAACACCAGCGCATCGCTGCAACAAATATGTAAATGCTCTATCATAAGAATCAGAAATAAGTAACCTTTTCGGAGCGGCAAGATAAACAATTTTTTGCGATAAATCAATCATTTCACTTCCCCTGAATATTGATCTGCAATGCTAAACAACAACTCAGATTCACGTCTGATTTCAAAAATAGTAGGTTTCTCTCCAAAAACACGAAACATAAAAGATTCTTCGTGCGTAATATTATTCTGATCTGTAAAGTGAACTATGATACGCATATCGTTCCGATAGCCCATATCAATTGTCAATTCTCTTTCATCTAAAACAACTTTTTCAAGTACTCTCATATTCCGTAAGTCTCCTTAACTAACTTTCTCCATTTGCTATCAGAGCAATGAATAATTGCCCATTTACCACGTATTTTCACCAAAACAGAATCCCCTTTCCATTTCTCCGATTTCATAGCAAAATGTAAATTGTCATAAGCTTTTTTCGATTTCAATTTAAGTAAACGCATACGCGATTTATGCGACGGCGAGCCTTCCATCGGCCCTACGCATAACTGACCTTTAGGACGCTTGCAAAAAGGACAGAGTACGCGAATAGAAAGATAGCGCAACGCATCGAGATATTCACTATCAAAATCCTGAAAGGATACTTTACGATTTGCAACGGTAATTTCTGATACCGTAAGATTATCATCGAATTCATCTATATAATCGTGTTCATATTCATTTTCCGTTTTGAAAATCATTTCTTACCTTTCATATGATCGTAAATTACAAGAGAATCAATCAATCGAAGAATTGCCGTTTGCATAGCTTTACCTACACGCGGCAATGCTTTAGGTTGTATTTTCTTGAAAGCAATAACATCCTGATACGCGTCTTTTACTTCATTCCACGCCAAATCATTATCGCTTTCCATTTCTTTATAATCGCTGATTTTAGTAACTGAGTTTTTCATAAGTTTACCGTAGTTGAAACATTCAAAGCTCAGACAATATGAACTAATCAAATGAAGATGTCAAGCCCCGGCCAATTATTAGTAAATAGCCAATTGGCTATATCCTCTGCTACAAACGTAGCACATTTGGAACATCCAACGGAGCCGACAGCTCGAATGCCGAGAGGAAAGCCGTTTT
>Ga0126382_10000782_pt1 | contig 12493 bp, 5 predicted proteins | sample PanSoiMetPlot_30_FD_92548 | JGI IMG/M metagenome (GOLD analysis project Ga0126382, IMG submission 92548) | Tropical forest soil microbial communities from Panama - MetaG Plot_30 | ecosystem: Environmental > Terrestrial > Soil > Tropical forest > Bulk soil | place: Panama | collected 2016-02-17 | reverse complement strand
CCCTCATTTCCGTTTCCGACAAGACCGGGCTCATCGACTTCGCCCGCGCGCTGGCCGAGCGCGGCATCGAGCTCGTCTCCACCGGGGGCACCCGCAAGGCGCTGGCCGACGCGGGCTTGAAGGTGCGCGACGTCGCCGACCTGACCGGCTTCCCCGAGATGATGGACGGCCGGGTGAAGACGCTGCATCCCAAGGTGCATGGCGGCCTCCTTGCCATCAGGGACAACAAGGAGCACGCGGCGTCGCTGCAGACCCACGGCATTGCGCCGATCGACCTGCTGGTGGTCAACCTCTATCCGTTCGAGGCAACGATCGCGAAGACCACGGACTTCGATACCTGCATCGAGAACATCGACATCGGCGGTCCCGCCATGATCCGCGCCGCCGCCAAGAACCATGCCGATGTCACGGTCATCGTCGACCCGGACGACTACTCCTGGCTCATTGAAATGCTGACCGCTCTTGACGGCGCAACGAACCTGGCCGCGCGCCGCCAACTTGCCGCCAAAGCGTACGCCCGCACTGCTGCCTATGACGCGGCGGTCTCCAACTGGTTCGCCCAGCACTTGGCCGGACAGGGGAGCTTCCCTCCCGCTGCGCCCTCGTGGCGTGCCTTTGGCGGACGCCTCGCAGAGCCGCTGCGCTACGGCGAGAATCCGCACCAGTCGGCGGCGTTCTACCGCACGCCCGACCTGCGCGCCGGCGTCGCCACCGCGCGGCAGGTGCAGGGCAAGCAGCTCTCCTACAACAACATCAACGATACCGACGCCGCCTTCGAATGCGTGGCCGAGTTCGATCCCGCCCGCACCGCCGCCTGCGTCATCGTCAAGCACGCCAATCCCTGCGGCGTCGCGGAAGGCGCCAGCCTGCTCGACGCCTATCGCAAGGCGCTCGCCTGCGACTCGGTCTCCGCGTTCGGCGGCATCGTGGCGCTGAATCAGCGGCTCGACGCCGAGGCCGCGCGCGCCATCACGGAAATCTTCACCGAGGTCATCATCGCGCCCGATGCGAGCGCGGATGCGATCGCGATCGTCGGCGCCAAGAAGAACCTTCGCCTGCTGCTAACCGGCGGCTTGCCCGATCCGCGCAGCGCCGGCACCACGGTGAAGTCGGTGGCGGGCGGGCTACTGGTGCAGTCCCGCGACAATGCCGTGGTCGACGACATGACGCTCAAGGTCGTGACCAGGCGTGCGCCGACCAATGCCGAGCTCACCGACCTGGCGTTTGCGTTCCGGGTCGCCAAGCACGTGAAGTCGAACACCATCGTCTACGCCAAGGATCGCGCCACCGTCGGCATCGGCGCCGGCCAGATGAGCCGCGTCGATGCCGCCCGCATCGCCGCCCGCAAGGCGCAGGACGCCGCGCAGGCCGCAGGCTTGAAGGAGCCGGCGACCAAAGGCTCGGTCGTCGCCTCCGACGCCTTCTTCCCGTTCGCCGACGGGCTCCTGGTCGCGATCGAGGCCGGCGCCACCGCCGTAATCCAGCCCGGCGGCTCCATGCGCGACGACGAAGTGATCAAGGCCGCCGACGACCACGGCGTCGCCATGGTGTTCACCGGGACAAGGCATTTCCGCCATTGATGGGCGGTAGCACGGATCAGTTCTTCACCAGATCGCCCAGCAAACTCGCCGCGACCGAGAGCTTCGACAGCGTCAGCCCGGAATTGGCGATCTCGTTGACCGACATGCGGATGCGCTCGACCTCCGCCTTGCGCGGTGCGATCCAGGCCTCCACGGCCTTGGCCCCGGCGACGCCGTTGCCGGCCATCGCGGCGGTGAGGCGGCGCTCGGCGTCGCCGATCGAATCGAGCGCGCGGTCGAGCGCGAGCCGGTCGAAATAGTCCGAGATCACGATGCCACGGGCGGCATTGGAGATGTGGTCGAGGCGGAAGAACGCCGCGGCGGCGAAATAGGTGGCGGCGACCTCGGCGATGTTTTGTCCGGCACGGCTCGCGACCATGACGATGTCGGGCGCCGAGGCGAGCGCGGACAGTGTGGCGATGCGGCGCGCCAGCGTCCGCGGCACCCCCGCCTTGGCCAGCTCGGTCTCGCGCGCCATGCGCGCCAGTGCCGCCGCCTCCGGCAGCGCGGTGTCGAGCGCCGCATCGACCGTCGCGATGCCGTCGCGGTAGTGCGCCACGATCGTCGCGAGCCCCTGGCCGAGGTCGACGTTGCGCAGGAACCAGACCAGTCGATCGAGCAGGAGGTCCTGCACCGCCTGATAGAGCTCGAGCTGCAGCTTGCCGGGCACCTTGTTGTCCAGCGCATCGATCTCGCCGTTGAGCGCGGTCATGCCGTAGCTGTCGCGCACGGCGGCGAACGCCGCCGCGATGCCGGCGGGCGTGGCGCCGGTCTGATCGGCGATGCGGACCAGCAATGACGGCCCGCCGCGGTTGATCATGGAATTCGCCAGCTGGGTGGCGATGATCTCGCGGCGCAGCCGGTGATGCTCGAGCGCGTCGGGAAAACGCTCCGCCACCGCGCGCGGGAAATAGCGCTCGAGCTCGCGGGCGAGATAGGGATCATCCGGCACGCTGGAATGCACGAGCTCGTGGTTGAGCGCGAGCTTGGCATAGGCCAGCAGCACCGACAGCTCGGGCCGGGTCAGCGCCTGCGAGCGCCGCCGCCGCTCCGCGATCTCCATGTCGTCGGGCAGGAACTCGACCGCGCGATCGAGCTCGCCGGCGGTCTCGAGCGACTGCATCAGCCGCTGCTCGAAGCCCAGATCCTCGAGCCCGCGCCGCTCGGCGAGCGAGAGCGCGAGCGGTTGCAGGTAGTTGTTGCGCAACACCAGCGCCGCCACGTCCTCGGTCATCGCCACGAGCAGCGCATTGCGCGCCTCGCGCGTGAGCCGGCCGTCGCGCATCGGGATCGCCAGCGCGATCTTGAGGTTGACCTCGACATCCGAGGTGTTGACCCCCGCGGAATTGTCGATGGCGTCGGTGTTGAGCCGGATGCCGCGCAGCGCCGCCTCGATGCGGCCGCGCTGGGTCATGCCGAGATTGGCGCCCTCCCCGATCACCTTCACGCGCAGCTGCGCACCGGTCAGGCGGATCGGGTCGTTGGCGCGGTCGCCCACCGCGTCGTCGGTCTCGGACGTCGCCCGCACATAGGTGCCGATGCCGCCGAAGAACAACAGATCGACCGGCGCCGCCAGGATCGCGCGGATCACTTCCTGCGGCGTCGCCTTCCCGCTGGCGAAGCCGAGCGCGGCCTGCGCCTCCTTCGACAGCGTGATCTCCTTCATCGAGCGCGAGAACACGCCGCCGCCCGTGGAGATGAGCGCGCGGTCGTAGTCCTGCCAGCTCGAGCGGGGCAGGTCGAACAGCCGCTTGCGCTCGGCGAAGCTCTTTTCCGGATCGGGCGACGGATCGATGAAGATGTCGCGGTGGTCGAAGGCGGCGACCAGCTTGGTGGTGCGCTCGCGCAGCATGCCGTTGCCGAACACGTCGCCGGACATGTCGCCGACCCCGACCACGGTGAACGGCGTCCTGCCGACATCGACGTCCATCTCGCGGAAGTGGCGCTTGACCGATTCCCAGGCGCCGCGGGCGGTGATGCCCATCGCCTTGTGGTCGTAGCCGGCCGACCCGCCCGACGCGAAAGCGTCGTCGAGCCAGAAGTGATGCTCCTGTGAAATCCCGTTGGCGATGTCGGAGAAGGTGGCGGTGCCCTTGTCGGCCGCCACCACGAGATAGGGATCGTCGTCATCGTGGCGCACGACGTTGTCGGGTGGAACGACTCGCTTCTGGTCTAGATTGTCGGTGATGTCGAGCAGGGTCGACATGAACAGCTTGTAGGTGGCGACGCCCTCGGCCTGCACCACCTCCCGCGCGCCGCCGGCCGCGATGATCTGCGGCAGGTGTTTCGGCACGAAGCCACCCTTGGCGCCGACCGGCACGATCACCGCATTCTTGACCTGCTGCGCCTTGACCAGCCCCAGGACCTCGGTGCGGAAGTCCTGCGGCCGGTCGGACCAGCGAATGCCGCCGCGCGCGACCTTGCCGAAGCGCAGGTGCACGGCTTCGACCCGCGGCGAATAGACGAAGATTTCGTAGAGCGGCCTGGGCAACGGCACGCCGTCGAGCTTGCGGCTCGCGAACTTGACGGCGATGAGCTGCTTCGGCTTGCCGCCGGCGTCGATCTGGAAGAAGTTGGTGCGGATCGCCGCCTGCACCGCATTGACGAAGTGGCGCACGATACGGTCCTCGTCGAGGCTCTGTACCTGCTGCAGCGCGGTCTCGATCGCGGCGACGATGTCGGCCTGGCGCTGCGTCCGTTGATCCTCTGAAACTTTGAGCCGCGGATCGAAGCGCGCGTGGAACAGCCGCACGACATCGGCGGCGACCGCTGCATGCTTGACCAGCGTCGCCCACAGGTAGTCCTGCGAATAGGCCACGCGGATCTGGCGCAGGAAGCGCGAGAGCGCGCGGATCAGCGCGACGTCGCGCCACATCATGCCGCCCGCCAGCACCAGCGCGTTGTAGCCGTCGTTCTCGGCGACGCCGCCCATCACCACCAGGAAGGCCGCCTCCAGGCCGCCCTTGAGGGCGTCGAGATCGATCGAGCGGCCGTCGGCGCGCTCGAGCAGCATGTCGTGCAGCCAGACGTCGGGCGCGCCGTCGGCGTTGCGATCGATCTGATAGGTGCGCTCGTCCACCACCTTGAAGCCCATGTGCTCCAGCACCGGCACCCGCTCGGAGAGCGGGATCGGCCGGCTGAAGCTCCAGACCTTCAGCCCGACGGAGTTGCCCGCCTCCCAGGCGCGGCGGTGGAAGTCGACGCCGAGCGGCCTCGCCTGCGACAATCCCTCGATGGTGCGGATGTCGGCGAGCGCGGTGACCGGCGAATAGATCTCCCGATAGCCCTGCGAGAACGCGTCGCGATACTGCTTGAGCAGGGCGCGCGCCTTGGCCGGATCGTAGGCGCGCACGATCTCGTCGGCGAGCTCGTCCATCCAGGTGCGCACGATCCCTTCGACCGCGCGTTCCAGCGTGCCGCGATCGGGCGACGGCCCGCCGGGGCCGCGCAGGCCGATGATGAAGTGCGTGCGGACCAGCGGTCCTTCCGGAAAGAACGGATGGAACGCGCTGACACGGCCCTGGTACGCGTCGGCGAGATACTCTCCGATCTCCTTGCGCACGTTGCTGTCGTAGCGCTCGCGCGGCACATAGACCAGCACCGAGACGAAGCGATCGAAACGGTCGCGCCGCGGCAGCACGCGTACCCGCGGCCGCTCGTCGAGTTGCAGCACCGCCATCGCGAAGTGATACAGCGTGTCGTCGTCGAGCTGGAACAGCTCGTCGCGCGGGTAGTTCTCCAGCACGTTGACCAGCGCCTTGCCGGAGTGGCCGTCCGGATCGAAGCCGGCGCGCCGCACCACCGCGTCGACCTTGCGCCGCAGATACGGGATCGTACGGGTCGAGCGGGTATAGGCGGTGGACGTGAACAGCCCGACGATGCGGAACTCGCCGATGAGTTTGCCGTCGGCGTCGAAGCGTTTGATGCCGATGTAGTCCATGTAGACGTGCCGGTGCACGCGCGAGCGTACGGCGGCCTTGGTGACGATGAGCAGCGTCGGCTCGGCCATCAGCTTGCGGATTTCCGGCGTGATCGTCAGTGGCTGGTTCCAGCGTTGCACGATCGGCGTGTCGCGCCCGCGCAGAATGCCGAGCCCGCTCTCGAACACCGGCTCGAGCGTGGCGTCGCCGGCGCTGAGCACATAGTCGCGGATGCCGAGGAAGGTGAAATTGGCGGCGATCAGCCATTTTAGGAACTGGATGGCCTCGCCGATCTCGGTCACCGGCAGCGGCGGCGGATTGGCCTCGAGCTCGGCGATTTCGGCGTTGACGCGCGCGGTCATGGCGCGCCAATCCGTGACGCAGGCGCGCACATCGGCAAGCACCTGCTCGATCGACGCGACGATCTCGGCGCACTTGACCTCGTCGTCGATGCGCTCGACGTGGATGTGGATGAAACTCTCGCGCGGCGTCCCGGCGGCCGCTGACGCGACGCCCTTGAAGCCGGTCAGCTGGCCGGCCTGGTCGCGCTCGACCACGAACACGGGATGCACGACGAAGCGCACATCGACCCCGAGATCGCTCAGCTCCGCGAGCACGGAATCAAGCAGGAACGGCATGTCGTCATTGACGATCTCGAGTACCGTGTCGTTCCCGAGGCGCGCGTGGCCTGGCTCCGGCCCGGAATCCGCGGCCGGCGCGCCGAGGCGGATCTTGGCCGTGCCCGGCTTGCGGGTCGCCAGGAACGCCCAGGCATCGGCGGCCAACCCCGCCAGGTGCCGCGGGTCGTAATGCATGAGGTCCTCGGGCGCGGCGTAGGCGAACACGGCCGCGATGAAATCCTTCGGAACGTCACGCTGCTCGCTGGCGAGGATCTTGCCGGCCGCGGCGATCAGCGCCGCCTCGGCGCGTTCTTCATCGTTGCCGGGAACGTCTGCCATGGCGCTTCCCTCGCATTCATGTCCGTTCGACAGCGCGGCGTGCTTCGCTGGCCGCGCGCTCGCGTGCTGCGACTGCGGCCTGATCACCGAGCTTGTCCAGCGCGTCCCCATAGTGCAGCCAGCTCGCGACACTGTGCGGCTTGAGCTCGACCCGCTCGGAAAGCAGCGCCCGCGCGAGCGTAGTCCGGCCGGATTTCTCCGCCGCCGCGATCAGCAGCAGCGAGAACAGGTCACGCTGCGCGTGGCTCGCCCCGACCATGGGCCAGCGGTAACGCGACGCGATCAGCCGATCGACGGCCGCACCATAGTCACCGCGGGCATAAGCGAGCATTGCTTCCGCGACCGGTATGGCCACCGGCTCCATGGTCAACGCGGCATCGTTCTCCGGCGTCGACGCGAAGGTGCGGAACGATGCGATGAGCTGCTCGGCCTTGGGCAGTCGGCCGTCGCGGCACAACGCCAGCATGAAATGCAGATCCGTGAAGGCCATCACGTGATCGTCGATCCGCCTCTCCGCAATGTCGGCGAGCTCGCTCCAGCGCCGGCCGACATCGACGCCGCACCATTCGAGCCGGAACAGCATCGAGGCGGCGTTCTGGATATCGAGGTAGAAATCCGTCAGTTCCGCGCGCACCGCACGATCGTAGAGCTCGAGCACGCGGTCGTACTGGCCGAGCTCGAGCGGGAACAGCGCCGTGTGCCACCACAGGTGCTGGCGGAAAGGGTTGCGGTCGTCCCAGGTCCCGTAAGGCTGTGCAAGGAAGCTCGTCCCCTCCTCGAGCCGTCCCTGCATTTCCAGGATATGCGCCACCGCGTGGACCGCCCAAAGATCGTCCTTGCTCAGCTCGACGGCCCGCCGACCCTTGGGTTCGGCCGCGGCGTAGTCTCCACACTCCTCCAAGCCGAAGGCGTACATCCCCAGAACGTTGCCGTAGCCCGGCATTGCCGCGTTCCATGCGCCGACCGCGCGGGCCACCGCGTCACGCATGAAGTAGGACTGGCCGGACCAGAACAGGGCGAAATGCTGCAGCCGCATGGTGAGCAGATCGTGCGGGTGCTCGATCAGGATCTCGTCCCAGATGCGGATCGTCCGCGCCGTGTCACCCTTGCGCCAGGCGGCGAGCGCGGCGACGTGCTTGCGCTCGCGCGGTGTGGTGCGCGGCGACGTTCGCTCGGCCTGCGCCAGCGCGGCATCGACCTTGCCGTCGACGACATGCGAGCCGAACAGCATGAAGAGATAGCCGGTCAGGCAGTGCGCCAGGCAGAAGCTTGGATCCGCCTCGATCGCCTGCTTCAGCGTCGCCATCGCGGACTTGCGGTATTCGAGGTATTCCTTCACGGCGCGGTCGAACAGACGCGCTGCGTCGGCGCTCTCGGTGGTCAGGACCAGCCCGCGCGCGTCGTGATGCATGGAGACAACTCTCTCTTACTTACCCGACAAGAATAGGAGTACGTAGAGGCGCCGGCAAATCGAAGGCGGATGAGGTTGCTGCAGCATTGCCCAGGTGACTCCCGGAGCCCGGTGGACTATAGCAAACAGCGGAATTCTCGGCTCAATCTCATCGCTGGGGAGCTCACCGATGGATTTCGAACTCTCCCCCGCCCAGCAGGACCTGCAGGCACGCGCCCGTGCGATGGCCGAGGCGGATATGGCGCCACGCGCCGCCGAGATCGACCGGACCGAAGCCTATCCGTGGGACCAGGTCGAGCGCCTGCGCGCCGGCGGGTTTCTCGGCATGACCATTCCCAAGGTCCTGGGCGGTCAGGGACTCGGCTATCTCGACGCGGTGCTGGTGATCGAGGAGATGGCCAAGCATTGCGGCCCGTCGGCGCGGATCGTGGTCGAGACCAATATGGGCGCGATCGGCGCCATCATCGCCTATGGCACTATCGCGCAGCAGAAGCTCGCCGCCGAGCTCGTGCTGTCCGGAGATAAACCCGCCATCTGCATCACCGAGCCCGGGGCCGGCAGCGCCGCGACGCAGATGACGACGCGCGCCGACAAGCGCGGCGACATCTACGTGCTCAACGGCAAGAAGCACTGGATCACGGGCGGCGGGGTGTCGCGGCTGCATCTCGTGTTTGCCCGGGTCTTCGACGAACGCGGCACCGAGCAGGGTATCGGCGGATTCATCGTGGTGCGCGATCCCAAGAGCGGCGCACCCAAGGGCCTGATCGTGGGCAAGCGCGAGCCGGCCATGGGCCTGCGCGGCATTCCCGAGACCGAACTGATCTTCGACAACCTCGAGGTCCCGGCCGAGATGCTGCTGATGCCGCGCCGGAGCTTCAGCCATGGCTTCAGCGAGCTGATGGACGCCTACAACGGTCAACGCATCGGGGCAGCGACCGTCGCCCTCGGCCTCGCGCAGGGCGCCTACGAAAAGGCGGTCATCTACGCCGGCAAGCGCGAGCAGTTCGGCCGCCCGATCGCGGAATTCCAGGGCCTGCAATGGCTGCTGGCCGACATGTCGATCGGTCTCGAAGCGGCGCGCGCGTTGATCTACAAGGCGGCGTGCAGCGCGCCGCCCGGTGGATTTCCCGACGCCCAGATGGCGGCGCGCGCCAAGATTCTCGCGGCCGAGACGGCGATCAAGGTGACCAACGACGCCCTGCAGATGTGGGGCGCGGCCGGCTATTCCCGTGACAATCCCATGGAGCGCTATGTGCGCGACGCGCGCATGTTCGCGATCGCGGGCGGCACGGCGCAGGTGCTGCGCACCTTGGTCGCGTCGTCCATTCTCGGCCGCAAGCTGCCGCAGACGCGGGACGGATATCTGCGGATGGGCAATGGTGCCAAAGCGCCGATTGCCCATCACGACGAGGAGAAGCCCACCACCATTCCGATCGCTCCCTGAGCGTGATTGGAGTTGGGTTGGAGCAACAAAAAGCATGTGAGTTGCCCACGTAAGGGAACCGGGAGGACATCATGAAATCGGTCTGCTTGTTTGCTGCCGCTGTCGCAGCGCTGTTCGCCATGCCGGCCTTCGCGCAATCGCCGAAAGTCGTCATGGAAGAGATGATGGTGCCGTCGGAGCCGGGCATTGAGATCTACGTCCGCAACAAGCGCCCGGCGGACATGAGCACCTTCCGCCCGGAGCGCACGGTGCTCTACGTGCACGGCGCGACCTATCCGGCCTCGACTGCCTTCGACCTCAAGCTCGGCGACCAGTCGTGGATGGATTACATCGCGGCGCGCGGCTACGACGTCTACCTGCTCGACCTGCGCGGCTACGGCAAGTCCACGCGTCCGAAGGAGATGGCGGAGGACGCCAAGAGCAACGCGCCGATCGTGCGCGGCGACACCGCGGTCAAGGATATCGGCGCCGTGGTCGACTTCATCCGGGCGCGCCGCAACATCCCACGCGTCAACCTGATCGGCTGGTCGTGGGGCACTGCGCTGATGGCGACCTACACCACGCAGAACGCCAACAAGGTCGAGCGGCTTGTGCTCTACGCGCCGACGTGGATCCGCACCACGCCATCGCTGGTGCAGGCCGGCCCCGGCCCGCTCGGCGCCTACCGCACGGTGCGGCGTGACCAGGCGCTGGCGCGCTGGCTCACCGGAGTTCCCGAGGACAAGAAGGCTGCGCTCATTCCCGCCGGCTGGTTCGATGCCTGGGCGGACGCGACCTTTGCGACCGATCCCGAGGGTGCCAAGGGCAACCCGCCCTTCATCCGCGCGCCGAATGGCGTGATGCAGGATACCGCCGATTACTGGTCGGCCGGCAAGGCCTACTACGATCCTGCCAAGATCACCGTGCCTACGCTGCTGGTCCACGCCGAATGGGACCGCGACACGCCGGCCTATATGGCGCAGACGCTGTTCCCGCTGCTCACCAACGCGCCCGGCAAGCGCTACGTGCAGCTCCCCGAGGGCACCCACACCATCGTCATGGAGAAGAACCGCCTGATGCTGTTCGAGGCGGTGCAAGCCTTCCTCGACGAATCCGGGAGGTCATAGCCGTGCAGGCGATCTCGCTCATCCTCGGCGGCATGCTGGCCGCGGCCTTCACCGCCGCGGCGCTGGCGCAGGAGCCGCGCCTCGTCAGCGAAGACATGATGGTGCCGTCCGATCCCGGCATCGAGGTGTTCGTGCGCAACAAGCGGCCGGCCGACATGACCACGTTCCGCCCGGAGCGGACCGTGCTGTTCGTGCACGGCTCGACCTATCCCGCCCACACCGGCTTCGATCTCAAGCTCGGCGGGATGTCGTGGATGGATTACATCGCGTCGCGCGGCTACGACGTCTACCTGCTCGATATCCGGGGTTTCGGCAAGTCGACGCGCCCGAAGGAGATGGCGGAGAAGCCCGAGGCCAATCCGCCGATCGCGCGCGGCGACGCCGCGCTCCGGGACATCGCCGCGGTGGCCGACATGATCCGCAAGCGCCGCGACATCCCGCGGCTGGCGCTGATCGGTCATTCCTGGGGCACGGCGCTGATGGCGACCTACGCGGCACAGCATCCGGACCTGGTCGAGCGCGTCGTGCTCTATGCGCCGGTGTGGATCCGCGAGACGCCGTCGCTGATCCGTCCGGGGACGCCGACGCTCGGCGCCTATCGCACGGTCACGGTCGAGCAGACCCGCACGCGCCGATTTACCGGCATCCCCGAGGAAAAGAAGGCCGACATCTTCCCGCCGGGCTGGTTCGAGGCCTGGGCGGAGGCGACCTGGGCCACCGATCCGGTCGGCGCGAAGATGAACCCGCCTGTCATCCGCGCGCCGAACGGCTCGCTCCAGGACAGCATCGACTACTGGTCGGCCGGCAAGCCCTATTTCGATCCCGCCAAGATCACCGCGCCGGTGCTGCTGGTGCACGGCGAATGGGACCGGGATACCCCACGCTACATGTCGCAGGCGCTGTTCCCGCTGCTGACGAACTCGCCGGGCAAGCGTTACGTCGAGCTCGCCGAGGGAACCCACGCGATGTACATGGAAAAGAACCGCCTGAAGCTGTTCGAGGCGGTGCAGGCCTTCCTTGACGAGTCCGGGCGGTCGTAACCACATCTCACTAGTGTGGCGGATTTGACGTTCCTACCAGCCTCGCGGCGAGTCCTTCGTAGGAACGTCAAATCCAAAGCCACACTGGAGTCATAGAGCGCTAGTGTCCCTTTGGTTCCGACGTTCGTAATGAGCGCGCGCTGCAAAAGGATACGAACGTCGGAACCGGGACACTAGTGAATGAACGATCGCCCCGCGCAGCTCTCCCTCCGCGTGACCCGCCGCGCCGCCGGCTTCGCCGGGCTGACGGCGCTTGCCCTCTCTGCATACGTCGCCTGCGCTCCGCCGCTCGCGGCGCAGATGGCGCTGCACGACTTCGCGCCAGCGGCCGGCGCGCGCATCCAGCCGGTGATCGCACGCCAGGGCATGGTGGTGGCGCAGGAGGCCCGCGCCACCCGTATCGGCGTGGAATTCCTACAGAGAGGCGGCAACGCCGTCGATGCCGCGGTCGCCACCGGCTTCGCGCTGGCGGTGACCTATCCGCGCGCCGGCAATATCGGTGGCGGCGGCTACATGGTGATCCATCTTGCCGACCGGAACCTGCAGACCGCGATCGACTACCGCGAGACCGCGCCGGCGGCGACCACGCGCGACACCTTCCTCGACGACAAGGGCGAGGCCGACCCGAAGAAGTCGCGCGACTCCGCGCTCGCGATCGGCGTGCCCGGCACCGTCGCCGGGCTTGCCCTGGCGCATCAGAAATACGGCTCCGGGAAGTTCACGCTGGAGGAGTTGCTCGCGCCCGCCATCCGCCTGGCGCGCGAAGGTTTCCCGATCGAGGACGACATCGCGGATTCGCTGCCGCGCGCGAAATCGCGCCTGGAGCATTGGCCATCCTCGGCCAGGATTTTCCTGAAGGATGACGGCCGGCCGCTCGGCCCCGGCGCAACGCTGGTGCAGAACGACCTCGCCGACACGCTCGCCGCCATCGCCCGCGACGGACCGAAGGCCTTCTACGAGAGCGCGACGGCGGGGAAGATCGTCGCGGCCGTGCGCGGCGCCGGCGGGATCATGACATCGGACGATCTCCGGG
>Ga0126382_10000781_pt1 | contig 12499 bp, 10 predicted proteins | sample PanSoiMetPlot_30_FD_92548 | JGI IMG/M metagenome (GOLD analysis project Ga0126382, IMG submission 92548) | Tropical forest soil microbial communities from Panama - MetaG Plot_30 | ecosystem: Environmental > Terrestrial > Soil > Tropical forest > Bulk soil | place: Panama | collected 2016-02-17 | reverse complement strand
AGCGGTTACACAGCGTCGAAACTTGAAAGAATCTGCCGGAGAAACGCTGGCCAGCGAAGCGCTAACCGAAGCTGAGCTCGGAAACCCTCGACTGGCACGCGAGCGGGCTGCCGAGGCGCTGGCGCTCGCCCCGCGCGGCTTTTCGGCTCAGATGTTCGCTGGAGAGGCGTTGGCTACCTCTGGCCAATCAGACCAAGCGCTGGCGCTCGCCGCCGATGTCAGCAAGCGCTTTCCACACAACACCCTGCTCAATGCGGTGGCCGTGCCCCTCATCCGCGCAACGGTTGAAGTGGAGCGTGGAAACTCTCAGGCGGCCATCGAGCTGCTCGAATCGGCTGAGCCATACGAGTATGGAGAGGGATTCCTGTCACTCTATATTCGTGGCAAGGCGCACTTGCGCGCAGGGGCAGGAAGAGAAGCTGTAGCGGAGTTTCAAAAGGTTCTGGATCACCGCGGCGCTGCTTGGGCGTCGTTATGGCCGGTAGTGTACCCTCTGGCACAGCTCGGCCTTGCCCGCGCCCATGTGCTCGCCGGCGATTTGGACCAGAGCCGCAGGGCGTATCAGGACTTCTTCGCCCTCTGGAAAGACGCCGACCCCGATATCCCCATTCTGCAGCAAGCCAAAGCCGAATACGCAAAGCTGAACCGACCTGGGGTGCCCGCGCGGTTTGCAGGTTGAGGAGGCCTGTTTCGCGGCCCCAGCCTGGCGGAATCATCCCGGAGCATCTCACCGACGAAATCCGAGAGGACCTACCCGCACTGCGTGCGCTCGGGCTGATTCCGAACTGAATTCGGGTGGCATCGACATCTGTGCTGCCGCGACGATCGCATCGAGGGCGGAAGTCTGAGTCGCCGCCGCGGAATTGTCCGCTCGGAAGGGACCGGACCACACCTGACCGAACTGATAGTCCGGACCCTGATCCTGGTTCCAGATGCTGTCGGCGTTCGTGCGGGCGAACTGGACGTACTGGTCGTCGGGAAAAGCGTCGTTCAGTGCCATCAGGTTGCGAAGGAAGATTCCTTTGAACTGAACGCCATCGGCGCCGCAATTGGGTTCGCATCGGTGGTGTAAAACGCCGTTCACGTCGCTGAGAAGGTTGATGGCCGCCTACGCAATGTTCTGAGCCGCTCGCACCAGCGAGCAGTCCGGATTCTGTCGGTAAAGCTCGACGAGGCCGCCGAGGATAACGCCCTGGTTGTAGCTCCAGGTGGTTCCGTGATTGTTCTGGCAACCGCTGTTCAATCCATCGTTGATCAGGTTATCGGAATTGATCATTCCCGATTGGGAAAACCACTGCCATTCCTGCTCGGCCCAGGAAACGTATCGCGCTTGCTGGTTGGGATCAGTGACCCGGTTAGCCAAGTGAGCGGCAACGGATAAAAACAACTCGTTGGCAATCGCATTCTTGTAGGTTCTTGACCGGCTCCACCAGATTCCCCCTGAACAAACGTCGTCCCATCCCCCAGTCATGTCTTCGAAGATCGAGGCTGCCATGTTGAGGTAGTCGGTGTTCTGCGTCCAGTCATAGGCATCGATCCAGGCAAACGCCCACCAGCCCTCGTCGTCATAGTAGTTGTTCAAAAATCCACGTGGAGCGTTAACGACAAAAGTGTTCTCAACAGCCGGCAGGTATTCCGTCGAGCCGCTCAACGTCGAGTAATTAACGAGCACCGTTGTTGCGTTGGCAGCATTCCACCAGTTGGTAGTCCGCCACAGGCCTGTGCTCCAATTGTACCAGCTCTGAAGCTTCTCGACGCCGAGGCCGGCCTCCTCGAGATAGCAAGGACTTGGTGCAGATAGGCATTGTGCGCTCTGTGCGGAGTTGGAAGAGAGCGCCTCGATTGTTCCATTGACCCGCCCGTTCCCGCACGCCAGTGGAATGGACAGAGACGCAACCGCGAGCACGTGACGAATTTTCATCAACCCTCTCGCCCTCAACTTACTGCGTGAGCACTGGAAACGGAATCAATGCGTAACGACCGCTCTATCAAAGGGCGCCCACTGCCCTGCCGAGTGAGCCGGAGCGACCGCTGTTAACAACCCGCAAATGCTAGCCCGAAACCGTTTCGCCTTTTACCTCGCGGGTGTAGGGGTTCTCCTCGGGGTGGATGGGGGTCCATTACGATGTTGAAGGGGGCTCTGAAATGAGGATTCGTGGATTGGGGCGTAGCCCGTTGACGGCTCTTGCGATAGCCGCCCTGGTGGTCGGAGGCACTGCTCGTACCAACGATCGCGCGGATTTTGAGACCATGATGGACGAGGCGATCAAAAGGATGCATGCGGAGATGCACATCCATATTACCGGTGACGCCGACCGCGACTTCGCGCGCATGATGATCCCGCACCACCAGGGCGCGATCGACATGGCGCTGGTCGAAATACGTTACGGCAAAGATGCTCGCCTGAGGCGGCTTGCCCAAGAGATCATCGTCACGCAGCAGCAGGAGATCGCGGTCATGCACCTGGCTCTCGGTGATCCCGTGCCTCCAGGTCGTCCGGCAGCAACACAGCTTCTCCCGGCCGCCGAGGTGCATCATGACCGCTGACATTTCTCGCTTAACCGCCGCATTTTTACTCGCTGCCCTCGCTGCGGCGCCTGCGCGCGGGGGGCAAGTGCCAGGTCCTGCCGCGGCCCGCGATATCCCCGTCAGCGCCCGCGACCGCGTGTACGCCGCTGAACAGTTTTCGAACACCGTCTCAGTGATCGACCCGGCGTCGAACAAGAACCTGGGGGTGATTCGATTGGGCGACCCGCAGCCCACGAACCTCTCACCGCTCTACCGCGGGCAGTTGCTCGTCCACGGCCTGGGTTTCTCGCCCGACCACCGGACGCTCGCGGTAGTTTCGATTGGCTCCAACTCGGTCGCCTTCATCGACACTGCGACCAATCGTGTCAAGCACGTCACCTACGTCGGTCGGTCGCCTCACGAGGCGTTCTTCACGCCAAACGGCAAGGAGGTCTGGGTTACCGTCCGCGGCGAGGATTACGTTGCCGTGCTCGACGGAAAGACATACGTCGAGAAGAGCCGCATCAAACTCGCCAACGGCCCCGGCATGACGATCTTTTCGCCGGACGGCAAATATGGCTATGTCTGCTCCAGCTTCACCCCGGAAACGGCCGTGGTCTCGGTGGCTGACCACAAAGTGGTCGCCAAGGTGAAGCAGGAATCTCCTTTTTGCCCCAACATTGCGGCGACTCCGGAAGGAGATCAGGTTTGGCTCACGCTGAAGGACGTTGGCAAGGTGATGGTGTTCGCTGCGAAGCCGCCGTTCAACGTGATCAAGGTGCTCGATACCGGTCCGATTACCAACCACGTCAACATCGTGCGAAACGCTAAAGGCCGCTTTGCCTACGTCACCGTGGGTGGTCTCAATCAGGTGTTGGCGTTTCGCACCGATAACTTCGAACGCGTGGCACAGATCCCGGTCGGCGAGCTGCCGCACGGCATCTGGCCTTCCGGCGACGGGACGCGCGTTTATGTTGGAATCGAGAACGGCGATTTGATGACCGCGATCGACACTCTCGAAAATAAAGTCATCGCCACCGCTCCAATCGGTCAAGCTCCGCAGGCGCTGGTCTACGTGCCCGATGCGGTACCCGACGGCGCTGGAACAGACAACCTCCAGCCGCTCGGCACCGCCGGCCAAGCCACTCACCTGGTCCTTGGGCCGGTCGGGGGCCCACCCGCGACCCGCGTCTCGCTGTTCGAGCAGGGCTTGACGCAGGTGCTTCAAGCTGCGGTCACCGGCCTCGAACCGAAAAAGCCCTACGTGCTTGGGCTCTCTTCCGACCCGAAAGGAGCAGGCCAGTTGGAACCGCTGGCGGCCTTCATGACGAACCCAGCAGGAGCTGCCGTCGTGAATGCCGTCGGGCCAATCCGCCAAGTGGTTCAGGCCAGCGACCCAGCGCCCAGGCGGTATCTGCTGATCGCTGCGGGTGCGCCCTCGAGCGTGGGAGCGCCGGTGCAAGTGCAGCAATGAGGATGGCAAGGACCGTTAGGCGGTGGCGGAGGATGTGGACAGCCACCACTCTGGTCCGCGGAACCATGCGCTGTCATTCGGCGCTTCTGGGTAAAATCGAAGCGAACGGACTGCCTGATACCTGCCCGCGGCAAACAAATCCCTTAATAGCGCTGCCACAGCCTGGTCCTCTGTACCTGCGCAGGCAACAAACCGCGCACGACAAATAAATTCAGCTTCCAGCACCGTGCCAGACGCAAGTTGTTGCTTGTGTGGCTACAAGCCAGGGGTTGTTCGTTGCCGCATGGCAACGCTTGGCGGCGGATGAGAACAGCTGTCAGACACCAATCCTCCGTATTCGCTCGCGCGGATGGGTTGCGCTTTTGGGCCTACGTATTGCACCAAGCCCCGCGTTTGCGGGCGCCAAAGCAGTGCACATTGGGAGAATGATAATGATGAAATGTAGCAGTTTTCACATCGCGTCACTCGTGGTTTGGATGACGTCCTTAGCCGGATCGGGTCTGGCGTTGGCCGGTCGAGGCGTTACCGCGGAAGCAACCGATGTGTATTGCGATCCGAACGGACAAAATTGCTCCAGCATTATCTGCATCGCGGAGGCAGACAATTTTCGCAATGGCTTACTCAATGCCCCGGGAACGATCTTCACCCCGGGCCATCGCTTCACCAACAGGTCGGTCTATGACACCGACTTTGTCGACCCAGACGTCACCGGCCACTGGTTTGACAACGATACCTGGAACTTCGATCAGGCCGGAAACGGCGTGGCCTATGTTTGCTTACACGGCACCTGCAATGACACCACCAATCAATTTTGCTGGAGCTCAGCGGATTGCAACAGCCCCGGTCCTGGTCAGTCTCTTCCCGGCGCTTGTATCGGCAGCGGACCGCCATTCGATTGGTGGGGTTGGTGCGCCTATTACGCCGACCGATACATGATCACTACCGCCGATGCCTACGGGAATCACTACGGCGGCTGGATCGACTATTCGAATGGATATGTGAAGTGGGGTGAGACTCCAAACTCGGGCGGTTGGGCGGGAGCCGGCACCAATGGTGGGGTCAATTTTGGCTTGCTGTCCAACAGCTGCGGGACGCGACCCGGCTTCGTGCAGCAACAGGTCCTCCCACTGTTCGCCGGGATGACCGTTCTCGGAATCGTGATGCCGGTCACACCGCAGGGTGCCGACGACGTCGACGCGCCGGTCCGTGGAACTGCTCTCTCCAACGCTTACCGCACCAACCCCAATGGGTCGATCGGCCACGCCTGGGCGGATTCGATCGTCGGAATTCCCTATAACGATGGTGGCTCCTGCCCCTATCTGAACGGCAATTACGCCTACGGAGGTGGGCGCGGCATCACCGGTTGCGGCGCTCAGCTCGCCCATACGCTGGATGAATTTCAAAGCTACGCGCTCTGGGATCGGGACACCGAATCATGGAACCAAGCGGTGGATGACGGCAACGACGCCACCGGCGCCAACTGGTGGGCGGCGGCCTGGACCTGCAACTACGATTGCAACACTTACCCCTTTACACTTTAGAAAATCGCTAGGTGAAACCATGAAACAATTGATTGCATTGTTGATGTTGAATGTAAGTTGGGCGAGCGCTTTGGCTGCCCCTAGCAAAGCCTCCGGAGCTCCAGATGCGATCGGCGGATTCAGCGTCGGCGTGGAGATGGCCGAAGCTCCGCTCGGAGCAAACGTGGTTCGCACCTCGGACATGGGCCTGGATAAGTGGATCGGCGATGAGGGGGTGTTTGCCACTAATCCAGTAACCGGCAGCGAGAGATTCGTTCCCAATGCAAACGCCCCGTCGCTTCGCAAAGGCCCACTCACCGCTGACGCCGAAGAGCACAATCGCCTGGCGGTCGAGTACTTCACCGCCCGCGGGCTTCCATCTGACCAGATCGGCTTCGTGCAGGTGCTGACGCATATGGCTTCCGACGGAATGATGGGCGAATCGATGCAGAAGAAGAAGGCGTCATTCGAAGGGTACACCACGGTCGTCAACCGTGCGATCGAGGGGATCGGAGTGCCGGACTCGTTTGCCGCCATTCGATTCAATCGGGATGGCATGCCAACGATGATCTGGAAGTACTGGCCGGCGATCCCGCGCAACGTCGTGGATCAGGCGGTGGCCTTGCGTTCGGCAGCAGCGGACCGCGGCCAATCCACTGGGTTGACCGCGAGACTCCCCGCCGAGCTTCGCAGCGCGGCGTCCGAGGTGACGATTCGGCATTCGGATTTCGATTACGACACCTCGGGAGCCGGTTTCGAGGCGTTTGCGTCAATGGATGTCCACCAGGAACGCGCTGGAGCGGTGTCGCGCGCTCGCACGCGGCACTTCGACATCAACGGCCGGGAGCTTTCGCTTCCCAATCAGCGCGCAGCGCAAAGCGCCGCCACTTTGGACAGCGTGAAATCCAGCTATCGGTAATTGACCTCGGAGCGCGGCTGAAGAGGTCAAGTGCGCGACAAGAGGCCGAGCGCGTGCGCTGCGCGCAAAGCCACCACTCGGAGATGCCCATCGACGAGTTGGGAGCGGCTGTCCCGAGCGTCTGCAAGGGGTACCCAGTAAATCGGACGGCCGCCTGGTCTGACATCACCAATCTCCACGGCGAGAGGGTAAACGACTTCTGGAGTCGCCCCCGGTGCCGGGTAGTAGTGGCCCCCCAGCTGCCAGATTCGCTTTGTCTCAGCCCGGTACTCCGACGCGAGGCGGTCTTTGACGAAAGCTCGGGCGCGTGTCATCGAAACCACGTCGCGCGGCAACCGCCAGGCGGGTGCCACCAGAAGCGCGCTGCAACCCGTTGAGCACTGGGCCGCCGGCAAATCGTCATCGTCGACTCCGATGTAGAACCCACGGGCATCGCGTCGCAGAAGCGCGGTGGCCACCGTGTTGCACGAGAAGTTGCGCGGCTCGACCACCTCGAGATTTTTGGATGCGAGAACTCGACCTTGCTGGTCTACCTCCTCGAACGTGCGGACGCTCAGTGAAAGAAAGCCAGTGCTTTGTGCTGAGTTTGCTCGTTCGAAAGCGCGTCGCAAAGGCCGTGCTTTCCAGTGGGCCAAGGGGCTGGCTTCAATCAAGACGCCTCCGTCGTTGATTTCGATCTCTTCCCCGATCCAAGGCCCGACGTCCCTGCTCAATTGTAGCAACAATTCGTAAACATTGATTTCAAGCCGGGCATCGGTGAGCCCTCCAACTTGCGCCGCTCTCAAAAGTTGGCACGCTTCAATGGCCCGAACTCTGCCAGAGGTGGTGAGGCCAGTGCGGTTCTGAGCCGGCTCCTCGACGAAGGTGGGCTCGATCTCGACAAGAGCGGAACGAACCTCCTCCACCACTCCGCCGGGCGAAGGATAGTACGTGGCTATGGGTTGCAACCGGCGTATTCGCTCGGCCGGCACGCCGTATTCGGCGACCGCAAACTCCACGGTCTCGCCAATGAGCATGTCCCCCTGAATCAGATTGAGTGGTTCGGTGACATAGGGTGCTGGCGTACTGCCATCGATGGTGCGCTTCGCGCTACCGATGCTCAGGAGCGGACGGGGGTAGCTCATCTTGGCGAGCACAAAAACATCCGAGCCCGCGACGAAGTAGGGAAGGATGTCGACCGTAGTACGCGGACGCCGGACTACGTCGAGCACCTGACGCGTAGCCCGATTCAGATAGCAGCTCATTTGCAGAAAAAACGGGTTACGGGCGCCTTCACTCTCGACAAACCGCACGCCTTCACTGCTGGGCACCCGTTCGGCGGCGATCAAATAGTTCGTCGGAGGTAGCTCGAGGAGCTCGCCGCCGCTGTCGCGCAGTTCGACTTTGCCGAGCCACCGGTTTGCGACGATCCACGGATTCCAGATGGGCGTCGAAGCCAGGAGCCGAAGCCCGAGCCTGGCAAACAACGCTTCAAACTCCGGCTGTGTGAAGTAGGTGTATTCCTCTTTGACCTCCGCCTCCCAGTCCGGACGGTAGTCCTTGCGCAAAACAAACTCGACCGCGATTCGGCGGGGGACCAGGAATCGCCGCCAGCCGGAGCGGGGTGCGTCACCTTCTTCATAGGAGAAGCCCGGAGTGGACGAAAGGCTTCGGAATTCGCGCGCGAATCGACAAAAAAGAGCCGCCGTCGAAGCCTTCAGCGGCTCGCTCGAATCATCGCCATCCTCGGCTGGAAGATCCAAGAAAACGGGCCGGTCGCCATCCACCGGCGCCACGAAATCGCGCACCACCAAAACCCCGTGCGGCTTTAGCTGCGCCGCCTGGGCCTCCAGGGTGACGGCGGCGTTGTCGTATCGGTATCCCCCAAACGTTGTTACGTGGTGCAGCACCGAGGAGTCGAAAATTCCATCCAGGCTTTCTGGCTCGAACACTTGGCTGGAGATGTCTCCTTGAACGAATTTGAGATTTGGCAGCTGGTAGCGCCTGCCAGCCAGCTCCACCATCGCCTCGTCCACATCCACGCCTGTGACTTGCAAGTCGGGGTAGAGCGCCGCGAGAGCGTAGCTTCCAGCGCCAGAGCCCATGCCCATGTCAGCCACCTGTCCGCGGCAGAGAAAATGAGCGGCGGTGAGCGCCACCTTCTGGCGCATCGAGGCATCCATCCCACGTAGGTAGCGCTGGTAGGCCTCCGCTGAGCCCCGCCGCTGACCGCTGTAATCGGCTTCATTCATTGGACTTCAGCTTATCGAGACTTTCGCGAGTTGACTTATATACATCATGTATATATGCATATATGCGGATGGTATAGAAGGTGGATGGAAATGCGAACCAAGCCGAGCAAAGGTAAAGCCAAAACACGCGGCGAGCCGGCGACGGAAGAAGAATTTCTCTCCGCCTACAAGGCAGCCGGATTCCCTCGCCCCTCCGTTACCGTGGACGTGGTGCTGGTCTCGGCGATGGCGGGGGCCCTCGACACCTTGACCGTCACCCGCTCCGAGCACCCCTTCAAGGGTTTTCGAGCCTTGCCGGGCGGCTTCGTTCACCTCGACGAGTCGTTGGAAGAGGCAGCAGCGCGGGTGCTTTGGCAAAAGGCGAAGCTGCGCGACGTCTTTCTGGAGCAGCTGTTCACCTTTGGTCACCCTCGACGGGATCCGCGGACTCGGGTGATCAGCGTGGCCTATTACGCGCTGGTAGACCGCGCCCGCTTTGATGAGGCAGCCCAAGCTTCGCCAGAAGTCGAAGTCGCCCGCATCCTGGTGCCTTGGGAAGGCGAAACCGGCGGGCCGGTAGAGTTGGCGGAGAAGTCAGGCGCTCCGCTGCGCCTCGCCTTTGACCATGCCGAGATTCTCGGGATGGCGGTCAAGCGTCTGCGCGGAAAGTTGGATTACGCGCCGATCGGATTTCAGCTCCTACCGGATCGATTCACGCTGTTCGACCTGCAGAGGGTGCACGAGACCATTCTCGGGCGGCCCCTCAACAAGGACTCGTTCCGTCGACGGATGCTCACCTCGGGGCTTCTCGAGTCCACCGGCGAGAGCGAGAAGGAAGTCGATCACCGACCGGCCGAATTGTACCGGTTCAGCAAGCGGTCGGCGATCTGAAGGGAAGGAGGAACACCATGGCCGAAATCATCAACTTGAGAGTCCTCAGGCACCTGCGCACCGACCCCAGCTCGCACCTTCTTTACTACCGGAAAGCTCGGCTAATGCGCAGTGGTCCGGGTCTCTCCTTCTGGTTTTTGCCATTGAAGGCCAGCATCGCCGAAGTACCGCTTGACGATCGCGACTTGCCAATCGTCTTTCACGGGCGCTCCAGCGATTTTCAGGATGTCACGGCCCAGGGGGTTTTGACGTTTCGAGTGAACAATCCCCAGGTCATTTCTCAGCGAATCGATTTCACCGTCGACCTTGCGCGTGGCGTTTATTTACGCCAGCCGCTGGAGAAACTCGCGCTCTTGATGTCCCAGCTGGCGCAGCAATACGCATGGAGCCACATTGCCCGAACTCCGATTCGGGAGGTGCTCGCCGACGGTCAACTGCGGATCCGGGAGCAGATTGAAGCGGGCTTTGCGTCCGATGCGACGATTCAGAACATGGGCATCTCGGTGGTTTCGGTGCGGATCTCTTCGGTGCGACCAGTTGCGGACCTGGAAAAAGCCCTCGAGGCGCCGATCCGCGAGCAGATTCAGCAAGAGGCGGACAAGGCATCATTCGGGCGCCGCGCCCTGGCGGTGAAGATGGAGCGCGCCATCCAGGAGAATGAGCTTACCAATCAGATCGAGCTGGCCAAGCAACAGGAGGGGCTGATTACTCAGAAGGGTCAAAACGCGCGTCGACAGGCAACAGAAGAAGCGCAGGCGGCGGAAATTTCGAGCGAGAGCGCGGCACGGCGCACTCGAATCGACGCCGTGGCACAAGCGGAACGCGTGCGCACCGAAGGTGAGGCGCGCTCGCAGGCGCTGAGGCTGGAGGAGCAAGTGCGGGTGCAGGCCGAGCGCGAGCGGATGGAGGTCTACCGCACCGTGCCGGCTCCGGTCTTGCTGGGATTGGCCGCGCAGGCGTTGGCCGGCAAGTTGGAGCGAATCGATCACCTGAACCTGTCGCCGGAGCTGCTTGGACCGATGTTGCGCGACCTCATCGAAGCCAGCACGCAACGGCTCTCCACAGAGCGAGGCTGACCATGAGCGCGCCAGCCCCACGGGTTGTGCTGATGACCCGCCAGAGCGACTTCGAAGGCCTGGTGGCTCGGCATGGCACCCGGGAGCAGGCGCGCTTCTTTCTGCAGACCCACGGCCAGTCGCTGGACGAGCTCGAGCGCCGGCACATGCGACTGGAGGCTGCGCTTCAGTCGACCTCGCAGGCGATTCCGTCAAAGTGGCGGCGCATCCGCCTCGAGCGTGGCGATTTTTCGCGGTTTGTGTTCGAGCCGGAAGACATCGTCGTCGTCGTTGGCCAGGACGGCTTGGTGGCGAACGTAGCGAAATACCTGTCGGGCCAGTACGTGATCGGCGTCAATCCAGATCCCGACTTCTACGACGGCATCCTCGTCCCACATCGCGCGCAGTCCGTAAAAAAACTTCTGGCCGCAGCTCAATCCCATCGCTGTGAGCTCGAGGAGCGCACCATGGCGGAAGCGCTCTGCGACGACGGTCAAAGGTTGCTGGCGCTGAACGAGGTGTTCATCGGCCACCGCACGCATCAGTCGGCCCGGTACCGAGTTCGATGGGAGAACAAAGAGGAACGGCAGTCCTCCTCTGGCATCATTGTAGCCACCGGCACGGGCGCCACGGGCTGGGCCAAGTCGATCGACCAGCAGCGGCGAAGCCGCATTCCACTCCCACGGCCTGTGGACAACGCGCTCGCGATGCTGGTTCGTGAGCCGTTTCCGAGCGTTTCCACGGGCACGGCAATCACTGGAGCGGTCTTGTCGCGGGGGAAGTCGGTCGAGGTGATTTCCGAGATGAACGACGGAGGAGTCATCTTCGGGGACGGCATCGAAGACGATCGGATCGACTTCAGCTGGGGTCTGCACGCACGGGTGCAGGTCGCGGACGTGAAACTTCGCCTGGTCCACTAGCGGCGCTCTGACGCCTTGAACGAGAGGTACACAATGTCCGGATCGCTTAGAAAGATGCATCAGCAACCACAACTGCCCTTGCGAGACACACTCTTTGGCGATCTGCCGTTGGACCGGTGGATTCCCTCAACCGGGTCACCAGCCGGAGAACCATGGGCTTCCTTTGTCTACGCGCGCGATGCAATAAAAGCTGGCCGTCGGGATGACGCCGTGGAGAGGCTCAAATCAGTGCTGGCGCAAGGAGGACTCGAATCGCGCCACCACTTGGAGGCATGGGAGGCGCTTCGAGCCCTAGGTGTACGACCATCAAAGGATCAAGCCAAGCGCACTCTGGGCGTGGTGGTTGAGGTACCTATCGGAGAGGTTTTCGACCTTCTGGCCGCCTATGCGGACCACTCGGCCCGCTATTACAACCACGCCGGCGGTGGTGTGATCTGGGACCACATTGACGATCGATTCTCCCTGGCGATCGATGGTGTTCTCTCGGCAGCACATCGGTTAGCAGCTCGCATCGGTCCATGGGCCGGTCCACGCCCTAAAGGCCCGCCGCCAGGGCACGCGCGCCTGAGCATTCTCACTCCGAGCGGCTTGCATTTCGGGCAGGGTCCCTTTGAAACGCTCGCAGCGGATCCGATGGCTGCTCCGCTAGTCACCGCGGCAACGATCTTGATGCAGCAAATGACGGCCCTACCGCTAACAAAGGCTTAAGCCCCGCCGTGGGACCGGATGAAGTTGGTCCGCAACGGGGCACCACTACTCCGGCCTGGCCGAGGACAAATTTGACATCCTGCGCGTCCCCGAACATCTTCGCCGGCTCACTAGGGGGGGGACAAGGATGTTTTCAGCGCGGCTCCGAGTCGGTTGGCTGTCTGTGGTGTTCTGTCTCTCGCAGGCGGCGAGCGCCGAGGCGCAGCTGCTGACCTCGTTCCTCGAGCCCGATGATGGCCGCGCTCCGATCGTATCGGCGCTCGGTCAGGCGACCCAGTCCATCGACATCTACGT
>Ga0126382_10000779_pt1 | contig 12501 bp, 10 predicted proteins | sample PanSoiMetPlot_30_FD_92548 | JGI IMG/M metagenome (GOLD analysis project Ga0126382, IMG submission 92548) | Tropical forest soil microbial communities from Panama - MetaG Plot_30 | ecosystem: Environmental > Terrestrial > Soil > Tropical forest > Bulk soil | place: Panama | collected 2016-02-17 | reverse complement strand
CCTCCTGGAACCTGCTGAGAGCTGTTGAAACGTCAACTGTCGGCCGGAAGTGACTAAGCAGGTTGGATTAGTGGACGGAGATCGGATTAGACTGTGATCTCTTGGTGCGTTGCGGGACCGACAACAGGTTGGCCTAGATGAAGCGATTCCACTCATTTCGGCTTGATCCTCGCAATCAGTGCCTTTGGCGCGACGACCAGCGCGTGCCCATCACACCAAAGGCATTTGACGTGCTGCGTTATCTAGTCGAGCACCCAGACAGGCTCGTGACGCAGGAGGAAATTCTTGAAGCAGTCTGGCCGGACACTTATGTCAACCAGGAAGTCGTTAAAAAATATATCCTGGGGATCCGGAAGGTCCTCGGAGACAGCCACGAGCAACCGATCTTCATCGAGACGTTCCCCAGGCGCGGCTATCAATTTGTCGCTCGGGTAATCGAAGAGAGCACTGCGGCGCAATCGGCCTCTTCTGCGGATCCGAAACAAAAAATGATCGGCCGCGGCGCGGCGTTAGAAGGACTCGACCGAGCTCTTGACCATGCACTGCGGGGTCAACGCCAGGTTGTCTTCGTCACCGGCGAGGCGGGTATCGGCAAAACCACGCTCGTGGACGTATTTCATCAACGGGCCGCTCGCCACTCAAAGACACGAATAGCGCGAGGACAATGTGTCGAGGGGTTCGGGGGCAAAGAAGCGTACTATCCGATGCTCGAAGCTCTCGGACAGCTGACCCGTGGCTCGGACGGCAGGTTCATCGTCCAAACCCTGGCCACCCGCGCGCCCACCTGGCTGATTCAGTTTCCATCTTTGGTTAAAGCGGAACAACGAGAGGCACTACAACGAGAAATCCTGGGTGCCACGCGTGAACGCATGGTACGGGAGATCTGCGAAGCACTGGAAGTGCTTACCGCAGAGCTTTCTCTGGTGCTGGTCTTCGAAGACCTTCACTGGGTTGATCCTTCCACTCTGGATCTCATCTCCGCACTTGCCCGCCGGCGAGCTGCCGCCAAGCTCCTGCTTCTATGCACTTATCGCTTGGAGGATGTCGCTCTGTCTCAAAGTCCGTTGAAAGGCCTAAAGCAGGATTTGCAGGTTCATAATTTGTCTGAAGAGATCGCGCTCGAGCGACTCGAAGAATCTGAAGTCGCCCAGTATTTGGACACTGAGTTTGCGGGCGGCGGACTCCCCTCGGACCTCGCAAACCTGATTCACCGGCACTCGGGTGGAAACGCTCTTTTCATGGTGGCGATGGTGCAGAATCTGGTGAAGAAAGGGTCGATCGTCCAAAGCAATGGCGGATGGAGGATTGCAACGCCTTTGGCAGAGATTGATCCTGGCGTCCCTGAGACGCTGCAACGTATGCTCGAAGTCCAGCTTGAGCAGTTGAGTATCCCTGAACAGCGCATTCTGAAAAGCGCCAGTGTGGCCGGCGAGCACTTTTCCGTGTGGGCGATTACGAACACAGTAGATATAGCGACTGATCAGATTGAAGTTCTTTGCGAAGGTCTGGCGGAGAGGCAACAGTTCATTAAGTCCACAGGTATCGAGGAACTCTCGAATGGGTCGGTATCGGCTCAATACGAGTTTCGGCACTCTCTCTATCGCCAGGTTATCTATCGTGGGCTTTCGGAGGTGAGCCGAGTCAAGCTGCACCGTGGTTTGGGAGAGCGGCTTGAATCACTCTGTACTCCTGATAAGGGGAAGCAGGAACTAGCTTCAGAACTTGCATTGCACTTTGAGCGTGGTCGCGATTATGAACGGGCCATCCGCTACTTGATTATGGCCGCTGACAATGCGGCGCGTCGATTCGCCTACCGTGATACGGTTCACGTGTTGGAACAGGCGCTCAAACTAGTTCCAAGGGTTACTTCGAGTGCCGGCACCGAACTGGAAATTCAGATCCTCGAGTTCATCGGTGATGCTCACTTCGCGCTTGGTACCATGGCGGACTCGGCCAAGGCCTATGCAGCTGGAGCAGAGCGAGCGGCCGAAGTTGGCCTTAAAGGGGCTCAAGTGAGCGCCCTGGTTTCTCTTATGCGGCCATTTGGCCTGATCGATTCAGACAGGGGCATTGCCGCCATCGATCAGGCTGTGGAAGTGAGCAGGAGCCTCGACGATCCTGTGCTCGTGGCACGCACTCAAATGCTGGCAGCATCTGTCCGCCTGCTCTACGACACTTGGCGAAAGGAAGATGCGGACCTGTGCGCCTCCTCGCAACAGACTCTACGAATTCTGGGGGACTCGAGCACGCCTCCATACCATCAGATGATGTATGCGTATGTTGAGGCGCTTCGAGGTAACTATCGGGAAAGCTACGAAGTTTTTGAAGCCCTGATCCCAAGAATGGACGAACCCTCCAGCCTGGTTACATACCTTTTCGCGGTCAGTGGAAAGACGGTCCCTTTGTTGTATTTGGGTCAGTTTGGAGAGGTCCTGCGAATCGTGCAGGCGGAAAAAGAAGTGTCCGAGAAAAACGGGAACGATCCCTGGCTCTTTAATTTCCGCGAAGTTTGGCTTCGTACCGTCGCCCTCGATTTCGCCGGAGCTCGACGGCTGTGCGAACTCATAATGCGTTCCAATTCTGAATATTCGACGGGACAACCGGAGGCGATTGCTCATGTTGCAGCAGGGTATGCTGAAATCGACCGTGGGAACTACACACAGGCAATTGAATACTTCAGGCAAGTAGGCGACCCGGATATCACTCCCAGATTCTTTATACATTGGTTCTGGCGGATGATGGCCCAGCTTGGTTTGAGTCAGGTGTGGTTGGAATCTGGAGATCTGGCTAAGGCTCGAACCGATGCCGACGTCTTTCTGGAGTCCGCGCTCTCAACCGCCCATCCCTATCTGCAGGCGCTCGGTTGGGAGATGAAGTCGCGTATCGCCATTGTTGAGCAGACATGGAACGAAGCCCAGGAATATATCGAGGAGGCTCTTGCGGTTGTGAAGAAGTTTGAGATTCCTGTGGCGGCCTGGCGAGTCCATGCCACCGCGTGCGATCTGTACTTGCACACAAAAAACGACAAAATGGCCGAAGCGCATCGAGCATTTGCGGAAGCGCACATCCTGACGATCGCGAATTCGTTCGAACCGTCCGAGCCGCTTCGCGAATCATTTCTTGCGGCGGCTCCTGTTCGCCGCATTCTGAAGTTCTCTAAACGGTGAGAACGGCAATCCATTTCAAGCGTGACCGGATCTTTTTCTGACGATCGCGGCTTACGCCGAGGTTGCGTTCGCGAGCACAGCTGTCGCGGCTCGCTCTCCAGAGCGAACGGCGCCCTCAATATAGCCGTTCCAGATGGAAGACGTCTCAGTGCCCGCCCAATGGATTCTCCCAAAGGGTTTTTGCCATTCAGGGCGAGTGGAGGTCCAGGCACCGGGGCGAGCCATTCCCGCATAACAACCGCGAGACCACTGCTCGGTCACCCAACAATGATCAATGTACTGCACAACTTGCCTGGCCTTTGGTCCAAAGAAACCTGCCAGGCACTCTAGTACTGCCTCTTGCCTCTCCTCCAAAGGGCGCTCGAGCCACTCATCCGCGTCTCGGCCTTCTATAAACCCTAGTAGGATTGCCTTCGATCCTTTCGGTGGAGTGCCATCAAAGGCCGCATAAAGCGGCGGCCGATCGCCCACAGCAGAGCCGGAGTAACCGTCGTCTCGCCAAAAGGGGCGCTCGTATACGGCGAAGCATTTGATCACACGACCTGGAGGAAGATTCTTGTGCCACTTTTGCAGCGAGTCTGGGAGGCCAGGTCGAAAGTCAATCTCATTACGCAAGATAGGCGGTATCGTTACGATCACTTGGGAGGCACTCAACTGCTTTGGCCCTGCATCCACTCGCACCGACGCTCCCTCTTGTACGATTGCGTCTGCTGGGTGCTCCAAGAGGAGGTGTCCGCCTTGATGTGTGACAGCCTGCGCGAGGGCCTCTGCCAAAGGCTGTATGCCACCATCCACTCGATCTTGCTGTGCGCCCCCTGCAGAGGAGGTAAGCTTCTCGAGGCCTCCGCCGCTTCGAAAATAGAAGAGTGCGTGTAGCAGGCTCACCTCATCAGGATCTACCGTAAGGACGCTCTCAGCCGCGACTCTCATCAGAAAATGAGTACGTCGCGACGGCAGGTTTCTGCGCATCCAGTCACCTAAGGTCATCTGATCGAGAGCGTTTGCGTTCGGGGCGCTCCACGGCGAATCGAGCGGAATTCTTTTTGTCATCTGCCCTAGGCGAAGGAAGGCCCAGCCGATGTTAGCGATCGTCCAGGGGGGAAGACAGAAAGGCACCAACCCGCGGTAGGTACGGTGCTTTCCTTGTAGAAACAGGACATTGCGACCATGCACATGGCTGGGCCAGACCGTCTTTTGAAAGCGAGCTGCGAGAGCGTACATCCTTTCTTGTCCGGGGCCGAGCCACTGTCCGCCGAGGTCAAGCCATACACCGTTTGAGTAATGCTCGGTACGTGTGCGACCCCCCACACGTGACCTCGCCTCCAGCACGATCACAGAGCGCCCGTGCCGAGTGAGCGTATCTGCCGCGGTCAGCCCAGCAAAGCCCGCTCCCACAATAATGACATCGGCGTCCATCGATGAATCATTTACGCCAACGCTCCAGCGTAAAGCAAGCGATATTTTAGTTGTCAACTCACTACGACGGCGGAATCAGCCTCTCGCTTCCACAGAAGTAACGTAAGCCACAGCATAAATAATCTAACCGGTAACGGCAGTGCGACCGGAAGATCAACTCGAGCGTCCCGATAACACGCTCTGTCTGGAGCAATCGATCCAATTGTTGAGCCTGCTTCTCGCAGGACAAACTTACGGCGGAAAGCCGATTCTGCTTCCAAGGTATAAGTCTTGCTGCCGTGCTGGACGTTGAACGAACGAACCAACGCGCTAGGCTTCTCGGCATGGGCAATTACCGCGCCGTTTCTTTCCATAATAAACAGACCGCGAAAGGCGCCTTGACGGTAGAACCGATATGTTGAATCGGCGAGTTCAAGCGTACCAGCCTCGCGCATACATGCAAAGCTAGTCTCGGCAATCTGGTTGCCGTTATCGAACACCTTGAAGGTCCAGGACCACCATGCTTTTGGTTTTGCTACCAGTGTCATGTCAAATCCTCTTTCCTCGCACAATTGTGGGGATTCATAGAGTCCCATGCATCATACGACGTACGACGCAAAGGGGAGGGTTCTTTTGACGAATGAATCAGGATTTAAGATTGTCGTAACTTGATCGCAGAAGAGTCAGCATCGGCTTCTCTGCTCTTTTTGCGTGCATTGTGTCCTTACCGCGTTGCAACCAACGCAAATAAGCGACGCAACACATCTACCATATATAAGGTACGAATCGATATCTCACTCGCCTCATATAAGCACGATAGCCATCCAGCTCCTCACACAACACGCGCTCCTCCTGCACGGCTCGCCGGGCAACCATCACAATCAGAAGCACGCCGCCCAAGATACCGTACCAGGAGCCGAGCAACAGAGCAGTGCCGAGCGCGAACGGTATTAAGCCTGCGTACAGGGGATGGCGCACGTATCTATAAGGTCCCGTGCTCACGACGGTCTGGCCCCGCTCAGTTTGGACGCGAACGGCTGGAGACAGATAGGCGTTCTCACGAAAGGTGAGATAGAAGATGTAGAATGAAGCCAGCAGAAGCAGCGCTCCGATCGTATGGAGCCAGGTCGGTAACTGTGACCAGCGGAACCGTACGGCATCGAGCCCCATCAGCGCCAACCACCCAGAGAACGCGACAACCGTTAGCGCGAGGAAGACCTTATCCCACGTCTTTTGATCGGAGCGGCCAATCCCGGTTAGCCGCTCAGCAAGCAACTCCGGATTGAAACGGAGCAGCCAAAGAGTGATCACGAGAGAGAACCCGAACATAAGCAGGAAGAAAGCCCATCCAGCGGGCCAGGACAGGTTTCCCGCTGGAAGAAACAGCGAAACAGCGGTGAACAGCATCATCGCGGTGGTACTGATTATGAGTTGCGCGATGTTGACTTTCATAATGCGTCCAGGACGTTCGTGAAGGCACTCTGCTGACCGTCCACGTTGTCTTCATTTCCCTCAGCTGCTTGCCCGGGTTGACTAAGTCCGCGTCCGCGGAACTTTTCTACGGTGGGCTGTTGCGATTGTGATTACAGACCGCCGTGCCGCCCCAACCAGCAGTATGACGCTGACTTCGGAAATTGGGAAAGATACCCAGTCTCTATCTGCTCGATGTGAAATCCACCCTGCTGGAGCAGAGCCGGAATGTCGCGTGTCAGGGACAAGCCTTGGAAAAACCGGCTCCAATCGTATTCGATCTCGATAGAAAGACATCTACTTCAAATCCTTCTTGCAGCTAGTGCTGGTGGCGATGATGTATGTCCGGGTAGTGAGGGTGACTATGAAGCACCCCGGCGTGCCTGTGAGTGTGGCTGTGAGACAAGGCAGCAGGCACTGGCTGTCCATGTTCGTGCATGTGATGTTCGTCGTGAATATGCGCATGTTCGTGCTCAATCTCCGAATGCAGGTGCTCGTGTATATGCCGCTCCGTCAAGTGCAACCAAACGCCGATTCCCATCAGTCCGGCCGCAGCGACAAAGTGCACGGTCACAGGATCGTGTAAAACCAGAATTGAGATTGCCGCGCCAATGAAGGGAGCCACCGAAAAGTACGCGCCGGTTCTGGCCGTGCCGATGTGGCGGAGTGCCAGCACGAAAAGAGCCAAGCTGATGCCATAACCCACGAGCCCGATCACTGCGGCTCCGCCTAACGCGGGCGTGCTCGGCAAACTCGCTCCGCTTGCCAGCGCTATTATCATATTCGCCGTTCCGGCGATCAGACCTTTGTTTGCCGCGATCTGCACCGGATCATTCGCCGATATCCGTCGCGTCAGGTTGTTGTCTATAGCCCATGCGAGACAAGCGCCAGTTACCAACAGAGCGCCTACCGGAGCGCCCGTTTCGGGACGGCCCCCCCACGATATCAGAAGACCTCCAGCTGATATCGCGGTCATGCCAGTAGCAATCCGAAGGTCAAAGTTCTCTTTGAAGACAAACCATGCCAGCAACGCAGTCAAAACGCCTTCGAGATTTAGCAGTAGCGACGAGGATGACGCAGGGATCATCCTGAGCCCGAACATTAGTAAGACAGGACCTGCAATCCCGCCCGAGACAATCGATCCGGCAAGCCAGAGAAGATCCGCACGCTTCATACTCGCCTCTCGTGATTGCTCGCGGTCGATGAGCCGGCTAAGGCCAAGCCAGATCGCAAGCCCAATCCCAGAGCCAAGATAGAGAAGGCCAGCGAGCAAGATCGGATCTACACTGCCCAGCAGGACCTTCGAAAAGGGCGTGCTGGCGCCGAACAGCGCAGCAGCTACAAGCGCGAAGACCGCTCCACTGTTAAGCTTTCTGTACGCCGCACTCATGTTTCTGTGTGGTCCCTCTCGAACCCCGGGTATATCGCAGGCGCGCAAACAATTTGATTTGATTCGCTGAGTAGTGGCCCTCCTTCCTATAGCTTCGCACCGTTCATAGGGCGATGTCGATTCCAGCGTTTCTAGTTCCGCAATGCCCCCAGAAGATCTACTCGCGGGCGAATCAATTGAGTCATTCTTATAGAAGATCCTTCGTCACCGAGAAGGCAGGATTGATGTGGTAGGAGGTCCGGTGTACACCTGATAACTTGATACGTCGGCCACTACGATATTGCCGGAATCGTCCAGCCAGATGCCATTGGCGAAGTTGGGTGTGTCGATGGTGCGAAGCAATTCCGGCGGCGCCCCTCTCTTGATGGAGATGACCGACACACCATCCGGCCCGTCGGCGACGTACGCGAGCTCTCCTGCAACATAGATCTCCTGGGCATAACCCCTCGAGCTGGGCCTCGTCTGGATTTTCGACTCCAGACGAAGGGCAGACGGCTCGTTGACGTTTACAACAGCAAGCCTCCCGCCTCCTATCGTAAAGTACAGTGTGCCATCGCCGCCGCCGGTGAAAAGCATGTAAAGCCTACCGTCCTGAATAGCGAGGTCGGTGACAAAGTCCGCAACCTCGATGTTGCGCAGACTTCCCCGGAGCTTCGGCTTGGACGGATTGCTCACGTTGACTACGTGCAAATCGATGCGCCGCCGGTCTTTCTTGAAGCGATGGGTGATGATGTAGGCCATCCCATCCCTCACGATGACGTTCTCTGTGTGACCCAAAGGCTTAAAAGATCCGACGAGGCGCAACTGCATGGGGTCAGACGCGTCGTAGATAACCAGGCCCGTGGGATTGGCTACATAGAGCATACTTCCTTCAACGAAGAAACGCTTCGACGTGGTTAACCAGTTTGCGGGCGGAACCTCCAACACAAGGATTGACCCGAGCACACGCATGTTTGCCGGGTCGGCGATGTCGATGATCCGGATTTGGGAATTCGTCCCCAGCCCGTCGTCGTTGGTATAGACGTACGCCCTTGTGCCCGCGACTTGGAGCCGGACAGCGCGCTGCGAAAACGAAACCTTGCCAAGGACTTCAGCCCGGCCGCTGCTGTTAGGCCTTACGGCGTGGAGGGTGTTAGCCCCAACCAGGAAGGTCGTCCCGAAGGCTACTTCGGCGTCCAGGAATTCAGGAACCAGGATGCTGGTGATCTGACTAAGGGCGCCGTCCGGCATCAGGTCGAGGATCGAGACGCCCGAACCGTTAGCGTCCCAGGACGGCATGAAGACGTTAGATTGAGCGACGTCGAAATCCATGCCTTCGACCTCGCACCGCAGTTGGGGCTGGTTAAGCAGCAACGGATTTCTGGGATCACTGATATCAAACACGTCAACGGGAAACGGATCTTCCACGCGGATGTAGGGCCTGGAACCCCGGCTAAGGGCTGCAAACATGCGATTCCCCTTGGCGACCACGACGGCCCGCCACGGCGGCGGCTCCCTCGGATTCACAGGCGGCAAGGGAAGCTGGATTTCTCTGATCTGTACGAGATGTCTGGGATCGCTCGCTTCCATAACAGCCACAGAGTAACCAGTGCCGACGTGAAGCGTTTCTCCTGCGACGGCAATCGAATTCGGAGCGCGAGCGAGAGCAAGGTCGCCGATTCGCACTGGAGTCGAAGGGTCGGAGATATCGATCGCGATGATTTCCCCCTCCCCTTGCCCCGCCCTGGGTAATCCTAACCAGGCGCCGAAGACCGTCGTGTTTCGCGCCGCCAGCGAGGTGAACGTACCCGTTCGAGGGACAACCTCAAATCGGCCTGTTCTTCTCGGGTGCCTCGGGTCGGAGATGTCCAGCAGGTCGATGTTATTTTGGTTCGCAACGGCCAGGATCATTCCCACGATGAGCAGGTCAAACACCTGATTATCGACCAGGTCCGTGTACTCGGCGACGACCCGCGGCGCGAGCGGGTCATTGACGTCGATCACGCGAAGGAAGGTATTCTCGAAAAGAGCTTCTCCGGACAGAAGGTAAGCGTACCCGCCCGAGACTTCCAATTCGTAGGATGTACTTGGGGCGATAAATAGCTGCGAGAGCCGTCGCGGATTGGCGCGCTCCGACACGTCGTAAATCAAGAGTCCAGCGGGGGATGCAACGTAGGCGCGATCACCGACCATGCGGACGGCTCGGAACGAGCTGAAAAAGTCGGCCGTGGCGGGCTGAGCGTCGGCCGCGGGAGAGGAAGTCTGCACCGCAATAAGTGCGAACTGGTTAGCAAAAAACAAGGCGAACAGGAGTAAGAATGGTGGTTTCCCAATGAAAAACACCGTCACTTGATGCATATCCTGAGAACCTCTTTGTCAAGCTGGGCCTGCGGATCGTCGGATCCGGCTTTCGCGTTTGGTGTGAATCTGACTCCGAAAGATTGAATGTCGGTCCGTACCTGTCTTGCGCTCTAATTGAGTAATGAAAAGCAGTCCAAATACATACCTAACTTGGGAGCTTGACAGCACTTGGCGTGGCAGGCTCTTCAGGGAGTAATGACGATATATTGCCACAACAAGAACCTTAAGCTTCTGAATAGAAGAGCATTACTGAAGGCGATAAGGTTCGTGTTGTTGAACGAGACTTTAAATCTCAAGCCTGCGCCGGTGTTGGTTGAGGCTGGGTTACTCCGTTAGTCGACTGAGCCCGGCAAATCGGATTTTTGTCCTTTGCTCGTAACTACCCATGTGGGCGGTGATTCAGCCAATGGGCTGAACTACTATGATTGTGTACTCAGCGACGCTTTTGATCGACGCTAGCGCGATTCTTTAGAAGTGGAGGTGCGCGATGCAACGAGATTTGAGGTTAACCGCTAACGCGCTTTTATGGGCTGCCCTGCTGCTCATTATCTATACACTCGTCGCACATATTTAGCCCGGCAGTTCATATAAGCGATGAGCTCTATTCCAGAAAAACAATTTGCAGCGGCCCGCGAGTTTTATGCGGTAATCGTGGATAAGCTAACCAACGAAAAAGGGGTTCATGCCAACACCGCGATTGCCGCGGCTGCGCGGATGTCAGGTACTTTCCTTCTGAGGTCATTCAACCTTCAGCTAGAGAATCTCGAGCCCGGCGCAGCTATTCTTTCCGATGCAGCAAATGAAAGAGGGCCATTCCTCGTTGACTTGATGAGCGGGGTGCTGCAGCAGATGAACGTCGCAATCGATCCGGCGCGAGCCGCGGCCGCACAGGGACAGGGTGATTCACCCCAGCTATCAGTCATTGAAACTCAGGCGCTTGTAGAAACTGATTTGAGCCGGATAAAGGATAAGTACCAACTGAATTACGAGCAGGCCGCTCACGCGGCAGCCATCGCGACTGCTCTTCTTGTGCAGAAGTGCTCCGATGTCGTTGATCCACACATTGGCTTCAGCCTCGCTACCTACAGCTTTGTTGAAGGGGCTAAGACCGTGCCGCGAAGAATCGAATCTTCTGCATCAGGAAACGTTAAGAAGAGCTGGTACAAGTTCTGGTAAATGGATTCTCACCCAGTGAAGTGCCGGGCGGACCTCACGCGGAATGAAGTCACTAGACTCGATCTGATCTAGGTCTCATCGGCAAGCAAGTCAACTCCGAGTGTCATTCAAAGCCATAGAAGGCTGTTCAAGTGTAAACATAATCTTAATTCTCAAAGTCCGACGCTCACGCTTGTTTCCACTTCGTCAGGTAAGGGGAACGTAACTCTCTACGAACCTTGTTCGCTTAAATTTTTGCCCGATAATCTGCCGAACAGCTCGCGAACGATCTCTATGCCCGGTCTTGGAGGTGTGTTGTCGGGATGCATCTCCGCCCAGTCAGGCGCAAGCAGCAACGGAACCCAAAAAGCAGGATGGCGACTTGGACCGGTATCAAGGCTCCTGACAGCCCCGGAAACCTTTCCGGGAAGGTTCACGCATCGGACTGTCTCGGCAGTGGGCTTTGAGCAGTTTTCGGCGGGAGAGGTGACCAGGTACTCGCGACAAGCAATTGGCCTGTCCGTGTGGATCGAGCAGCTCTCATCCTCGAGAAAGGGACACGCAATGCCTAGATAGAAGTATTTCAAGCCGAGGGTACGAGCCTCACCCTTGGATATCCGCTCTGGCTCCTTCAACTCTTCCAACAGCCCTGTGCACTCTAATCTTTCACGACCAGCGGCGAACCGTCTCCTGATCTCGCTCTTTCTAGGTTCGGGCATTTCCTGGATCAGTTGATGGAGCCGACGCGCTTCAGTCACTGATATTGGAACCAATTGCCGGCAGCATGCACCGCAACCTTTTGAACAAGAAACCGTCAGCCCCTCTTTCTCTGCCTCTCCGGTAGCAATTCCAACCACTCCGTCGGTGACTGATTGAAACAGCGGCAGAAATTTGATAGGTCGAGCCGGTTCCGCCGGAACGGACATCTCTATCTGCAGGCTGTGCCCTGAAACCGACAACTCAACTATTGCGTCGATCTGCGAGGGAGAAGTTTCTGAATCCAATTTTCAATGTGTTTTCCTCAACACACGACGTTCTTCGTTCTTATTGTATTGACGCCATACCGATGACAAAGCGGTATTTGACGTCGTTGTTGAGCATCCGTTCGTATGCGTCATTGATCTTCTGTATCGGGAGATTCCTCTCCTCGGAAAATTTCTTCGAGATTCTTGCCTTAATGAACAAGCTGTTCGACACGTTTAAACCTGTCGAACAGCCACTGAACGAACCCCTTACGCTACGCGCGCAAGACACACACGAGAGTAGCTCAGTTTGTTCTATTGGTATCCACCCACATGGGTAGCTATCTAAGGCAGATCGTGTGATAGAGACATTCAGTCATAGTTCTCGAGCCATAAGAAAAAGGCCAGCAAGCCGGTGGCAATGCTCAAACTGATTATCGCTATCTTTGCGCCGGTCGAAAGATTTTGACCTTTTACCTGTCTCACGTTTGGGTACTTAACCCGCGTTATGGCACCGTTGCTACTAGAGGTTATCGCAAAATCGTCCTCGTTCACTTCGCTGACATACCCGACAAGCTTTGAATCGTCTCGGAGCTTAACCGCGATACGGGATTCTTTTCCT
>Ga0126382_10000777_pt1 | contig 12526 bp, 8 predicted proteins | sample PanSoiMetPlot_30_FD_92548 | JGI IMG/M metagenome (GOLD analysis project Ga0126382, IMG submission 92548) | Tropical forest soil microbial communities from Panama - MetaG Plot_30 | ecosystem: Environmental > Terrestrial > Soil > Tropical forest > Bulk soil | place: Panama | collected 2016-02-17 | reverse complement strand
GTGATGTTCTTCAACATCTTTCTGCTGCTCATCGCGTACTACATCCTCAAGACGGTTCGTGAGCCGCTCATCCTGGCGAGTGGCGCGGAGTTGAAATCGTATGCGGCGGCCGCGCAAGCTGCCGTGCTGCTGATCTACGTTCCGCTCTATGGCACGCTCGCCGCGCGCCTGCCGGTCGACAACCTGGTCACCCGCGTCAATCTCGCGATGGTGGTGTGCATCCAGATTTTCTTTCTCACGGGCACCGCGGGCCTTCCCGGGGTGGGCTTCGCCTTCTTTGTCTTCGTCGGGATCTTCAGCGTTACGCTGTTCGCGCAGTTCTTGTCGTTCGCGAACGACATCTATGCCAAGGCCGAGGGCGACCGGCTCTTTCCAGTGATCGCGGTCGGCGCCACCGCAGGCGCACCGATCGGGGCGAAGCTCGCTTCCGAGTTGTTCTCTCACGGCGTGAATCCGTGGGTGATGATGCAGATCGCGTCCGCGCTGCTGCTGGTCCACACGGCGTTTTACGGAGGGGTGCGTCGACGGGGCTCGGGGCAGGCCAAAGGAAAAACGGAGTCCTCCTCCAACGGCTTCTCGCTGGTGCTCGCCAGCCGTTACCTGCAGTTGATTGGCATCCTGCTGATCGTGTTGAACATCATCAACACGACCGGCGAGTACGTCTTGAGCAGTCTGGTCACGCAGCGTGCCAGTGCCCTCGCGCCGACCATCGCCGGCTTCAACAAAGAAGCGTTCATCGGTGAGTTCTACGGCGACTACTTCTTCTGGGTGAACATCGCCGCGGTCCTGCTGCAGACGTTCGCCGTCTCGCGTATCGTGAAGCGGCTCGGGATGGGTGGCGTGCTGTTCACGATGCCCCTGGTCGCGCTCGGCGCGTACAGTCTCGTGACGATCGGTGCTGGTATCGCCTTGGTACGATGGGTGAAAACCGCCGAGAACGCCTGCGACTATTCGGTGATGAACACAGCCAAGCAGATGCTGTGGCTGCCGACGACGCGCGAAGAAAAGTACGCGGCCAAACAGGCGATCGATACGTTCTTCGTTCGCTTTGGCGACATGATCTCAGCGGGCGTGGTCTTCGTCGGAACCCACCTTGCGCTGTCGATCTCACAGTTCGCCGCGACCAACCTCGGTTTCGTAGTGCTCTCGTTGATCGTGGCGTGGCTCCTGCTCCGCGAGTATCAGAGGCTGACAGGAGTGCCCGTCCCGACCGCACCGGCAACAGGCCCGGTGCGCATCGCGAACGCGCACTAATGTACGGCGACGTACGTAGGGGGCCGCCTTTAGGCGGCCCTTAATGCCGCGGCTCTCCACGATGAGTTCACGTCACGCTCATCCATGCAGGTTCGGCTACTCTGAGTGTGCCCTCCCTGCGAGGCATCTCGATGGCTGACCCGCCTGCATCCTCGCGCGATCTCACTGCCGGGATCAGCGCACGTTCCCTCTCCAGCGGCGCGACGCTCCTCGGACGCGTGGGCGACAAGGAGGTCGTGCTCGCGCGCGCCGGCGATCGATTCTTCGCGTTCGGCGCGCACTGCACGCACTACCACGGTCCGCTCGCCGAAGGGCTGATCGTCGGCGACACGATTCGCTGTCCGTGGCATCACGCCTGCTTCCGTCTGGATACCGGTGAAGTGGTGCGCGCGCCTGCGCTCGATCCGATCCCGTGCTGGCGGGTCGAACGTCAAGGCGACATGGTATTCGTGCGGGAGAAGATCGAGTCGAAGTCGCGGCCCGCCGCGAGCGACTCGAGACAGCATCCCTCGTCCATCGTGATCGTCGGTGGCGGGGCTGCCGGCCTCTCCGCAGCGAATACGCTTCGCGCCGAAGGCTACGAGGGTCCGGTGACGATGATCAGCGCCGATCACGATCCGCCGGTCGATCGTCCCAATCTGTCGAAAGACTTTCTCGCAGGCGAGGCGCAGGACGACTGGCTGCCACTCTGGCCATCGGACCTGTACGCCGAGCGACATGTGAAGCTCGTGCTGAACGCAAACGTGTCATCGATCGACACCACGGCACGAACGGTGTCGCTCGAGAATGGATCGCACCGGGAGTATGGGGCGCTGCTCATCGCGACCGGCGCCGATCCTGTACGGCTTCCGATTCCGGGTGCCACTGACAAGCACGTGCACTACCTCCGGTCATGGGCCGACAGCCGCGCGATCATCGAACGCGCGAAGGGCGCGTCGCGCGTCGTCGTCGTCGGGGCCAGTTTCATCGGTCTCGAAGTCGCAGCATCGCTCCGGACTCGCGACATCGCCGTCGACGTGGTGGCACCCGACCACCTGCCGCTCGAACGGATCATGGGCGCCGAACTCGGACGCTTCGTCAAGTCGATCCACGAGTCGCACGGTGTGGTCTTCCATCTTGGCGAGACCGTGAAATCGGTGTCCGGCCGGACAGTGACGCTGAGCGGCGGCAGCACGCTCGATGCCGACTTCCTGGTGATCGGCGTTGGCGTCAAACCGTCCGTCGCCCTCGCGGAGCGTGCCGGCCTCGCGATGGACCGCGGCATCCTCGTCAACGAATTCCTCGAGACGAGCGCCCCGGGTGTCTTCGCGGCAGGCGACACGGCTCGATGGCCTGATCCGCACACCGGCGATCGCATCCGCGTCGAACATTTCGTCGTGGCCGAGCGAATGGGCCAGGTCGCCGCGCGCAACATGCTCGGACGCCGGGAACGTTTCGATGCGGTGCCGTACTTCTGGAGCCAGCATTACGACGTGACCATCAGGTATGTGGGGCATGCCGAGAAGTGGGACCGCGTGCAAGTCGACGGCTCGCTCGACGCGCGCGACGCGTCGGTCAGCTTCATGCGCGGCGGCCAACGATTGGCGTGTGCGACCGTCTCACGCGATCGCGAGAACCTGCAGGCTGAGGTCGAACTCGAAGGCGCGCTAGCCCATCGCTGACGCACACCCCGCGATGACACGTGGCGGCCCAACCCGCAGGTGAGGTTGGACCGCCCCCACTCGTTCAAATCACTCTCAGAACCGATTGGTCAGCGGTGGCACGTCTCGTGCGCTCGCGGGCATTGTCTCGCGAGGAGGAACCATGGCTCAGGATCCGAAAGTTGGACGCGAAATTCTTCCGATTCCCGATCAGCCGTATCGGGGTGCAGTGCCATTTGATGCCCGAATGGCCTCCGCTCCTCCACAACCGATGCTGCACGCGCCGGAAGGCGCCCCCAACGTCGTGATCGTGCTGCTCGACGATATGGGCTTCGGCATTCCGAGCGCCTTCGGCGGATTCGTCGAGATGCCGACGACCGATCGACTCGCTCGAAGCGGACTTCGTTACAACCACATGCACACGACCGCCCTGTGTTCGCCGACGCGGGCGGCGCTCCTCACCGGCCGGAATCATCATTCAGTCAACATGGGCGTCATCACCGAGTTCGGCACATCATGGCCCGGCGCCACCGGGATGATTCCCAACACGTGTGCATCGATCGCGCAGATTCTCAAGCTCAATGGCTACAACACGGGGTACTTCGGCAAGAGCCACGAGACTCCGGCATGGGAGCAAAGCACCTCGGGACCATTCGATCGCTGGCCCACCGGATCGGGATTCGAGAAGTTCTACGGCTTCATCGGCGGCGAGATGGACCAGTTCACGCCGGTGTTGTTCGACGGCACGACCCGCGTCGATCCGCCCAGAACGCCCGAACAGGGGTATCACCTCAGCGACGACCTGACCGACAGAGCGATTGCCTGGGTTCGAGATCAGCAGACCAGCACTCCCGACCGGCCCTTCTTCGCGTACGTCGCGTATGGCGCGACGCACGCGCCGCATCAGGTTCCGGCCACGTTTCGCGGACGTCACAAAGGCAAGTTCGATATCGGATGGGACAAGCTGCGCGAAGAGACGCTCGCACGACAGAAGAAAGCAGGTGTTGTTCCGCCAGATGCCAAGCTCGCCGGCCGCCCCGAAGGCGTCACGGCCTGGGATGAACTCACACGCGATGAGCAGATCGTTGCGGCGCGGCTCATGGAGAACTACGCCGACTTCGCCGAGCACGCAGACTGGAATGTGGGTCGGCTGGTCGATGCGATCGAAGAGCTCGGCGTCATGCAGAACACGCTGTTTTTCTACCAGCTCGGCGACAACGGCATGAGCGCCGAAGGCGGACTGATCGGCACGTATACCACCGTTCTTAACTACAACGGCCTCGACCCCACGATCGATCAGATGAAGAAGCACCTGGACGAGATCGGCACCGAGAACACCGAGCCTCATATCCCGGTCGGCTTTGCGCACGCTGGCAACTGCCCGTTCCAGTGGACCAAGCAGGTGGCGTCGCACTACGGCGGGACGCGCAACGCCCTCATCGTGCATTGGCCAAACGGGATCAAAGCCAAGGGCGAGATTCGCACGCAGTGGCATCACGTGATCGACATCACGCCCACCGTGCTCGACATCATAGGGCTCCCCGAGCCCGTGATGGTCAATGGCGTCCCGCAGCGCGCGATCGAAGGCGTCAGCATGGCCTACACGTTTAGCGACGCGAAAGCCCCGAGCCGCCGGACGCTTCAATACTTCGAGATGTTCGGCAATCGCGGTGTCTATCACGATGGTTGGACGGCGGTGACGAAACACCGTACGCCGTGGCTCACCGGTCAAATCAAGACGATTCCCTTCAAAGACGATGTGTGGGAGCTGTACGACACGACGAAAGATTTCAGCCAGGCCGAGAACCTCGCGAGTCGGTATCCCGAGAAGCTGGCGGAGATGAGAGCCCTGTTCCTGGTCGAAGCCGCGAAGTACCAGGTCTTTCCACTCGACGACCGCTCGTTCGAGCGAGCCAATCCTGCACTCGCAGGCCGGCCCGATCTGATGGTCGGTCGCAAGTCGATGAAGTTGTACCCGGGCATGCGACTCTACGAGCTTGGCTGCGCACCGAACCTGAAGAACACGACGTTCACCGTGACGGCTGATATCGATTCGCCCGACGGCAAAGCAGACGGTGTGATTCTGGCCTACGGCGGCGGCACCGGCGGCGTGAGCTTCTACCTCAGACGCGGCAGACCCAAGGTCTGGTACGACTGGTTCGGCACGACCTACGCGATCGAAGCGTCGGACAAACTGCCGCCCGGACGACATGCGCTGCGCTTCCAGTTCGACTACGACGGCGGCGGGATCGGCAAGGGCGGCACGATGACGATCGCGATCGATGGCAAACCGGTCGCGAAGGGCCGCATCGAGAAGACGGTCCCGATCGCGTTTTCCTTGGAGACCGTCGACGTCGGCTTCGATACCGGCAGGCCGGTTGCCAGCGACTATAGCAGCAGCGTGTTCACAGGCGGGTCGCTGAACTCGGTCTTGGTCGATCTCGGTGCGCCCGAACCGGCCAAAGACGAATACCGCGAGCGTGAATACCACGTCGCGATGGCGCGCCAGTAGGCGTCATCACGGGCGATGTCGAATCGGTCGAATGAGGCCGCCCCGTGATCCGTCTCGCGATCGCAGGCATGGTGCTGACCCTGTCGCCGTGTGAGATCTCCGCCGAGGGACAGGAAGTTCGTCCTCCCGAAGCCGCACGTGAGGCGGAACCGGAAGCGGAGCTTCGTAACGAAGCCGCCACGATCATCGCCGCCACATGGGAGCACGAGGGAGGCGACACCTTCTTCACGCTCGGCGGCGAATACGAGCGGCGGCTCACTCGACGATTCGGCGTCACAGGCGAGGTCGAGTACCTCTTCGATGCCGATCAGTGGGTCGTCGCCGGGCTGGCGGTGTTTCACCCCGGCTACGGTGTGAAGCTATTTGCCGGCCCCGGTTTCGAACGAGCGGATGTCGAAGCGGGCGAGAGTGGGCCGCCCGTGGAAGGGGCGTCGGACCGGGCGACGCATTTCCTGTTTAGAGTCGGCGCCGGATACGCCGTGGAGTTCGCTCACCGATATTCGATCGGCCCCAGCGTCTCGTTTGATGTGGTTCACGAGAACGACAGCCGGGAACGCGGTGTCGTGTTCGGGATCAATCTCGGCGTCGCGTTCTAGCGGCCCGGCCGCGACCGCCCCGACGCGATCATCGCCGCGTGCTTCTTGCACACGGCCGAGTAGGCGCGAAGTTCGACGATCACGCCGATCACATGCTCTGCGACGTTCGGGCAGTCCGGCCAGTCGCAGATGTATTCGGTCAGCGTCTCTTCCTTGCTGTCGGGCCCGATCGCTCGTAGCGTCACGGACGGCATACGTCTATCACCACTATACCCGAGCTCGGCGTGGTCACGAAGGGGCGTGGGACCTGATGCCGAACGTGACCCGCCACCAGCGATCGAGACATTCGGTCGCGCAGGAATCCGCATGGATCCCACCCGCATCCCGCTTGGCATGTAGCTTGGGTCCGTTCCTGCCGTCGAACGGCAACGCCACGAACCCACAACGGGAGATCCAATCTATGAGCGAAAAGAAGTTCAACGGGGTCATCAAGCTGGACGTGCGCGATTCCAAGGCTGACTGGACTCCCTACGAATTGAAGCGGGCTCCTCAGGGCGCTCCCAACGTCCTCGTCATCCTGTACGACGACACGGGGCTGGCGGCCTGGTCACCGTTCGGCGGCAAGATCAACATGCCGACGCTGCAGAAGCTGGCGGATCAGGGCTTGATGTACTCCCAGTGGCACACGACCGCATTGTGTTCTCCGACCCGGTCGACGTTCCTCACGGGACGCAACCATCACCTCAACGGCTGCGCCTGCATCACGGAAGCGTCAAACGGGTTCCCCGGAGCGATGGGCCGTGTTCCCGGGGAGTGCGCCACCATCGGTCAGGTTCTCCAGGAGAACGGCTACAGCACGTTCTGGCTCGGCAAGAACCACAACGTGCCCGAGGAAGATATTGCATCGGGCGCGAGCCGCTCTGAATGGCCGTTGCAGAAAGGGTTCGATCGCTACTACGGATTCCTCGGCGGCGAGACCAACAACTGGTACCCGGACCTCGTCGAAGACAACCGGTTCATCGATCAGCCGTACTCACCCGAAGAGGGCTATCACCTCTCGAAGGATCTCACGGACAAGGCGATCGGCATGATCCGCGATCAGCAGTCGGCGAATCCATCGAAACCCTGGTTCATGTGGTTCAACCCCGGCGCCAATCACGCGCCGCACCACGGCCCGAAGGAGTATGCCGACAAGTACAAGGGCATGTTCGATGACGGCTACGAAGCCTACCGCGAGTGGGTGCTGCCGCGCATGATCAAGAAGGGCATCCTGCCGGAGGGGACGCAGCTCACGCCGATCAACCCGATGCCGAACAACACCATCCCCGCTCCGGACATGGTGCGCCCCTGGAACACGCTCAACACCGACGAGAAGAAGCTGTTTGCGCGGATGGCGGAAGTCTACGCGGGATTCTCCGAGTACACCGATGCTCAGGTCGGTCGCATCATCGACTATCTCCAGTACACGCATCAGTTCGAAAACACGCTGATCTTCTACTGCGCAGACAACGGCGCGTCCGGCGAAGGCAGTCCCAATGGATCGGTGAACGAGAACAAGTTCTTCAACAGCTATCCCGACGACATGTCGGAGAACCTGAAGTACCTGGACACGCTGGGCGGACCCGAGACGTACAACCACTATCCGACCGGATGGGCAGTCGGGTTCTCGACGCCGTTCCAGATGTTCAAGCGCTACTCGCAGTACTCGGGCGGCACCTGCGACCCCCTCGTGATCTGCTGGCCCAAGGGCATCAAGTCCAAAGGCGAAGTCAGAAGTCAGTACCACCATTCCACGGACATCGTGCCGACCATTCTCGAGTGCTGCGGGATCCAGATGCCGAAGACGTACCGCGGCGTCCAACAGTGGCCGCTCAGTGGCGTGTCGATGCGCTACACCTTCGACAACGCAAAGGCGCCCACGCAGAAGAAGCAGCAGTACTACGCGATGCTCGGCACGCGCGGGTTGTGGCAGGACGGCTGGAAGGTGTCGTCGGTGCACGCGCCCCTCTCGGGGAAGGGCAACTTCGACAAGGACGTGTGGGAACTGTACAACGTCGACAAGGATCGCAGCGAATCCAAGGACCTGGCGAAGGAGAACCCGAAGAAGGTCGAGGAACTGGTCAAAGTCTGGTTCGACGAGGCGGAGAAGAACAAGGTGCTTCCGCTCGACGATCGCAGCGCGACCGAGTTGTTTTTGATCGAACGACCAGTACCCGAGCCCAAGCGCGATCGCTACGTCTACTACCCGGACACCGCACCGGTGCCCGAAGGCGTGGCTGTGAACGTCCGGGGACGCTCGTACAAGATTCTGGCCGACATCGAGATCAAGGACGCCAACTGCTCGGGCGTGATCTTCGCGCACGGCTCACGGTTCGGCGGACACGCGCTCTTCATCAAGGACAAGAAGCTCCACTACGTTTACAACTTCCTCGGCATCAAGCCCGAGCAGAAGTTCACCTCCGGCGAGCTCAAGCCGGGCAAGCACGTGCTCGGCGTCGAGTTCGTTCGCGAGTCGGCCGGCAAGTACCACGAATCGGTCGGCAAGGCGAAGTTGTACGTGGACGACAAAGTGGTCGCAGAGGGTCCGATGCGAGCGCAGATGGGTAAGTTCACGCTCTCCGGCGACGGCCTCTGCATCGGGCGCGACAGCGGCGACAACGTGAGCCAGGAGTACAAGGCCCCGGGCACGTTCAAGGGAGGCACGATCCTTGGCGTCGGAATCGACGTCAGCGGCGAGCCGTATCTCGATCTCGAAACCGAAGCCGCCGGCGCGTTCGCCCGCGACTGATTGGTGCACTCACCGACATTCACCACGAAGGGCCTCCACCAACACCGGTGGAGGCCACGCCTATGAGCGACGCGTTGCATCAACCGCGGACCCGATTTCCCGAGGATCGAACGCGACAGATACCGATCTCCCTGATCCGGGGCGGATCGATGTATCGGGTCCAGGAGAGAGTAGGTCTCGTTCGCCCGCGTTCGTGGGATCTGCACCGGCGGGTGCCGTTGGCAGTGGCACTCGCGTGGCTCCCGTTGCTCGTGCTCGCCGCAGTGCACGGCGGGTTCGCCGATCTGCGCGCCGTGCTGGTCGACTATCGTGTGTATGCGCGCGTCCTCATGGCCATCCCGCTGCTCCTGGTCGCGCAGGTCACGATGGACACCCGTTTCCGCGAAATGGCCCAGCATTTCCTCGACGCCAACATCGTCCGCATCAACGAACTGTCTCGCTTCCACCAGATCATGCAGAAGACCAGGCGCCTTCGCGACGCCATGCTTCCAGAGATCCTCGTGATCGTCGCGGTCTACCTGCAGGTGGGCTATCTGCTGGAGTCGGGTCGCCTCCGTTTCGCATCGTGGGCGATGGCAGCAGGTTCCAATGCCTTGACGCCGGCGGGCTACTACTCGGTACTGATCAGTCAAGGGATCTTTCTCGTCCTGCTGGGGATCGTCGCCTGGAAGTGGGTGATCTGGGTCTACGTCCTTCGACGGATGTCACAACTGCACTTGCAGGTAGACGCAACCAACGGCGATCTGACCGGCGGCCTCGGCTTCCTCAGCGAAGTGCCACGTGCGTTTGTCCCGGTGGTCCTTGCGATCTCCGCCGTCGTCGGCGCGACCTGGCGCTCGCTCGTGCTGAACGGGCAGCTCACTTTGGACGGCCTGATATGGCCAGCCGCGGTGTACGCCGCATTGATGCTCGCGATCTTCTTTCTGCCGCTCGCGCTGTTTCTTCCGACGCTCGTGCACGAGAAGCGACTGGGCGTTCGTCGCTACGGCTCACTGCAGCACCTGGTGTCGCTGCAGTTCCGCCGGAAGTGGACGCAGCAGCGCAACCAGCATGGCGACGACGATCTTCTTGGCGTGCCCGACTTCAGCGCACTGGCGGATCTGTCGGCGTCGTTGAAGAACGTCGAAGACATGGTCGCCTATCCGTTCCGGAGAAGCGTCGCCATCTCGTTCCTGATCGCGCTCGCGCTGCCGCTGATTCCGGTGGTGACGACGCAAATCCCGCTCAAGGAAATCCTGAAAGGGCTGTTCGACGCGCTTCACTAACGCGCCGATCGACCTGACAGATCACTGTGTCTTCTTGAACGTCATCGACAGGCCGATGAAGTCAGTACTCTTCGTCTCCACGTGCGGACCCGCGTCGAGCAGCCATGCCTTGGCGAGATTCAAGTGCAGCAGCGCCTGACGCTTGCCTGGAAACTTGAATCGGCCGAGCCGATACGCGATGCCGTAGTTCGTCGCGATCTTCCACGCGCGACCGCCGCCGGTCGTCGGCACGTTCAGCAGCATCGCCCCTGGCGCTACGAAGATCTCGAAGCGCCCGTGGACGGTCGTCGTCGCATGCATGCCGACCACGCCGAACACGCTGCTGATCGATTGCAGGGCCGGCCATCCCCCATCGAGATGGATGTGCTCCCAGAATGTCGTCTTGTCAGCTTCTTCCGCGACGGTCGTGGTGGTCGCGCGCGCCTGAGCCACACGCGCAACGGGAACATTGAGGCTCCATTCGGCAAGCAGCGCACAGGCTTCGGCGATCGTCTCGCTGTCGTCGGACACGTCGCGGCATCGCGCGAAGAGCCACACCGGAGGCTCGGGCCGCTTTTTCCGTTGTCGCGATTCGGTAAACCACCCTGGCTCGCGGCGATTGGCCCACTGTTCGTTCCATTCTTTCCACGCGGTGAAGTGGGCGACCCACTTCTCGAGTTCATCCTGATGTGCCGAGTCCGGGACGACGAGCGCAGGAGCAAGCAGCGCGCGATCGGCAATCGGTATCGCGCGCGCCGCGACTGGAGCGTGATCGTCGGTCTCGGCGGTTTGTGCAGCGGTCGAGGTCGTCGCCACGACCCCGAGGAGCACGATCGTCATCGGGATCGTGCGCATGAGTGACGTTCGTTGTTTCACGGCCTACCCACCAGGAATCGGTCCCATTACCCATCACGAGCTCTTAGGCGAGTCGCGATCCGTCGTGGCCGCAGCAGTCGAATGCCGTGACCCGGCGAGGCCGGCCGCGGGCAGAGCCCACGCAGGCTGCGGCATTCTGGCACAACTTGGCCCCGGGCGGTTGAGCCTTGCTCGCGGGCAGGCTTCTTGCCGGTTGTGTCGTGTTCACCGCTGTGGTGAACGCGAACAGATATCACAGAGGGCTCACTATGCGTCACACACCTTGGCTCCTCGCATTGGCACTCGTCACCAGCGTCTCGACGGCCAGCGCCCAGGACCCTGACAGGAAATTCAGCTTTCAAATTGGCGGCGGGTACACGTGGACAGTCTCGGACGCCAGAGACGTCTTCGGCGATGGGTTCAACTTCAATATCGGCGGGACGTGGGAAGCAAGTCGGGTGATCGGGATAGAAGGCCTCTATGGTTACAACGGGCTGGGGAACAAAGACTTCTCGCTGAACGTGAGTCCCACTCTGGGCGGCGCGGGTGTGCCGACGCCGTTTACCGCTGACATGAACATGCAATACGGGACGGCAAGCGTCGTCTTCAAGAGTCCGAGAGCCACCAGGGTCCGGCCGTACGGGCTGACCGGTGTCGGCATCTACTACCGCCCCGTGACCGTGACGACACCTGGCGTCGGCTTCGTGCCCGGCTATTGCAGCCCGTGGTACTACTACTGCGTGCCGGGTGGATTCGTGCCGGTGGACAACGTGGTCGGCGATCGCAGCTCGACCGACTTCGGAATGGTGTTCGGCGGCGGCGTGAACCTCAAAGCCACCGATGCCGCGAGCGTGTTCGTCGAGATCCGCTATCACTACATCTGGGGCCCGGAAATCAACAGCACGGCGGCGCAAACGATCACCGGCAACACCGTGACCAGGGCGAACGGGCAATTTCTGCCGTTCACCGTGGGGATTCGTTTCTAGGCCGATCGAGCCACGCCAGCTGCCAGGCGACAGCGAGGGTTCTGAAATCGGACCCGATTCGTGTGGTCGCGCCGGTGCTGCCCGATATCTTGAACGACTGCTGCCTCGACAGAGCCAGCGAGACGGTAGCGCCGACGCGCGAGTTGCGCTGAAGATCGCCCTTCAGGATGCCATCGACAGAGGTCGTTCCGCCTGAGTACCAGGTGGCATCGCCGGAAAACCAGAGGCGTGGGCGCAGTGTGTAACTGACGTGCGCCTGCAGCGCGACGATCGGGTCCTGCGTGCGAATCGAGGTCCCGCGATAGAACGAGTCGTTGGTCGTGAACAGCCAGACGCCGGCGTACCCTTCGATTGTCCAGCGTGCGATCGCACGCGACACGCCGACTTCGGGTTTGAATGACCACCGATTCGAACCGATGTTGACCAGCTTGGTGCGGTCGTACTGACCGAGCGGCGGGAGCACGGTCAGGCTCACGCCGACGATCGTCGGACGCCTCGCGCGCGCGAACTCACGCGGTGTCAACGCACGGCCGCCAATGAGATTCACCGAGAGCTTCAGCCGGGGGTCGGCGAGACCCGATCGCGAGACGTGTCCCGGCGTGTCGGCCACGAGGCCGGACGCGCTGACCCACGCAAACGGCACGGCGCCAACCGCCAGCGCAGTGCGACCGAACATGTTGAACGTCTTTCCGACGCCCAGCGCCATCGAGT
>Ga0126382_10000776_pt1 | contig 12547 bp, 9 predicted proteins | sample PanSoiMetPlot_30_FD_92548 | JGI IMG/M metagenome (GOLD analysis project Ga0126382, IMG submission 92548) | Tropical forest soil microbial communities from Panama - MetaG Plot_30 | ecosystem: Environmental > Terrestrial > Soil > Tropical forest > Bulk soil | place: Panama | collected 2016-02-17 | reverse complement strand
CACCTCGCGCGCCTTCAATCCACCCGATAAGGGCGGCCAGCCCAAAGACTTTCCCCTCGGCATCATGAAATTTCCGGCCGTACCGGGCGCCGTGTGCAACGAGTGCCGGTCGATCGCCATCGGAGGCAGCTATGTCGGCAACGCAGCAACCAAACACCCCAAGGAGGTGATGGCGTTCCTGAACTCCTTCTTGTCCTTCGAGATGGGTAACCGCTGGCTCGACGTGGTGCAGGTGCAGACCGGCATCAAAAGCGATCCGGCAAAGCTCACCGGACCGCAGGCCGCCGACTACTTCAAGATGATCGCGGAGACCAATGCGGGGGCGAAATACTACTTCGGTATCCCAATTCAGGCGATGGCCGGCAAACCCAAGGAGGTGTTCATCCAGGTGATGAACAACGCCTTCCCTGCCGGCACGATCAGCGTCGATGATGCCGTGAAACAAATGGCGGCCGCCTACTGACCCCTGAAATCCCTGCACCTTGCGGGGGCCACACCATTCGATGGCACGGGATGATATGGCCCCCGCCAGCGTAGACATCACTCGCGACAGCGGACTGCGAAAGCCGTGGGGCACGATCGCGGCGTTCTTGCTGCCGGCGCTGACCGTCTACGTCGCTTTCACCGCCTATCCGGCGCTCCGCACCATCTGGAACAGCTTCCACAAGGTGCTGCCGCGCCGCGAGGAGATGATCGGCCTTGCCAACTACGCCGAGCTCGCGCGCGACGAAATCTTCTGGCGCGCCGTGGGCAACACCATCACCTGGGCCTCAATGTCGCCGCTGATCGAGGTATCGGTCGCGCTGGTACTGGCGCTAGCGCTTTACGCCAAGGTGCCGGGCGCGCGCTTTTTCCGCGTTGCCTGGTTCACACCGGTTCTCATGTCCTACGTCGTGGTCGGCATCCTCTGGCTGTGGATCTACAACTATGACTGGGGTCCGGTGAATGCGGGTTTGCGCTGGCTCGGCTTAGGCGCATGGACGAAAGCCTGGCTCGGGGATCCCAAGACCGCACTGCCATCGCTCATCTTCGTGACAAGCTGGATGTGGGTGGGCTTCAACATGGTGGTGCTGCTGGCCGCGCTGCATTCCCTGCCGAAGGAGGTCATTGAAGCGGCCGAGCTCGACAACTGCGGCTGGGGCGCCAAGCTCGCGTTCGTGATCTTCCCCATGATCCGCGCCACCCTCCTCAACCTCATCGTGCTGTCATTCATCGGCAAGATGAAGATCTTCGACCTCGTCTGGATCACGACCAAGGGCAACCCGCTGTGGGCGACCGAAACGGTGTCGACCTACGTCTACAAGCGCGCGTTCGAGTGGACGACATTCGATCTCGGCTACCCATCAACAATTGCCGCCGTTTGGTTCGTGATCGTGCTCGCGGCCGTGCTCGGTCTCACCTGGCTGTTCCGCCTCAAAGAGAAGCTTGAATATTGAGGCGATGATGCAAGTGTTGCGACGTGCTCTCTTACTGTTGGCGTTATGCGCCTACACCTCGTTTGCTGCCGGGCCTTTCGTGTGGGCGGCAATGCTGTCGTTGCGGACCACCACGGAAATCCACCGCAATCACTTCGCGCTGCCAGCCCCCGCCCATTGGGCCAAGTTTTCCGAGGCATGGTTCAATTCCAACTATGGCGTCTACTTCGCCAATTCCACCCAGATCGTGGTGAGCGCCGTCCTGATTCTTACCATTGCCGGGTCGATGGCGGCGCACTGCCTCGCCCGCTACCGCTTCCGCTTCAATCGGGTGATCTATTTCATTCTGTTCTCCACGATCATCTTTCCTCCGCAGATCACCATCATCTCATTGTTCCAGATTCTGGTGCAATACGGTCTCTACAACAGCAAGATCGGCCTTACCCTGGTCTATGTGGCAATCCAGCTGCCCTTGACGATCTACATTCTCGAGAGCTTTTTTGCGCGCATCCCCTCGGATCTCTTCGATGCCGCGCGCATCGACGGCTACTCGGACTGGGAAATCTTCTGGCGAGTAAGCCTGCCGATCGCGCTGCCGGCGGTATCGACGACGGTGATCCTCAACTTCATTCTGTTGTGGAATGAGTTCCTCTATGCCGTCGTGCTGATCACCGAAGAGGCGAACCGTACGCTGCCGCTCGGCATCCAGCGTTTCATTGGCGACACTCAGGAGGATGTCGGCATGATCGCGACTGGGCTGATGATCGCCATCATACCCGTGGTGGTCGTTTATGTTTTCTTCTCCGAGCGGTTGATCCAGGGCATGACCGCCGGCGCGGTCAAATAGGATTGGCCCGATGGCGGTGGTCACGCTCGACAAGCTCACCAAGGTCTACGACAGAGGCCACGCGCCGGCAGCCGATTCGGTCTCGCTTGAGATCCGGCATGGCGAGTTCATGGTTCTGCTCGGACCGTCCGGCTGCGGCAAGACCACGACACTGAGAATGGTTGCGGGTTTGGAGGCGATTTCCTCTGGCACCCTCTCGATCGACGGCCGCGTGGTCAATCAAGTGCCGGCCAAGGATCGCGACATTGCCATGGTGTTCCAGTCCTATGCACTCTATCCCCACATGAGTGTGGCGGATAACCTTGCCTTCGGACTGAGGCGACGATCGGTGCCGCGCCCGGAAATCAAGCGCCGGGTCGAGGCCGTTGCCGGTACGCTTGGTCTCTCCGGCTTGCTCGACCGCAAGCCACATGCCCTGTCTGGCGGGCAGCGGCAACGGGTGGCGCTGGGCCGGGCCATCGTCCGCGATCCCAAGGTGTTCCTGTTCGACGAGCCGCTGTCGAACCTCGATGCGGCGCTGCGCGTCTCGACCCGCGGCGAGATCGGCAAACTGCATCGCCGCCTTGGCGCCACCATGATCTACGTCACGCATGATCAGGTCGAGGCCATGACGCTCGGGCAGCGCATTTGCATCATGAATGGCGGCAAAGTGGTGCAGGTCGGCGCCCCGCTCGAGGTCTACAAGCGACCAACCAACACCTTCGTTGCGGCCTTTCTCGGTAACCCGCCGATGAACTTGCTACCGGCCACGGCCACTGGCACGAGCGATGGATTGGCGATCAGGTTCGGGGAGACGACCGTAGTACTGCCGGCACAACGTGTTCCGCGCCTGGCGGCCGGCAGCTCTGTCACCTTCGGCATCCGCCCGGAAAGCATCTCCGAGGGCCGGCGCAACGGCGCCGCCTATGCCAGCCTCGAGGCCGAGGTGGTGCAGGTCGAGCCGCTCGGGGCTGAGACCATTATCGCTGCTCGCGTCCCAGGCGTTGAGCGCGACGTGATGGCGAGAATCGGCGCCGATCGCAACGTTGCCGTGGGAGCGAAATGCACGTTCTCGCTGGACCTATCGGCCGTGCATGTCTTCGACGCCTCGGGCATCGCCCTCGCTCCTCGAGCCTGATGGTGTCCACTGCGCAAGCAGCTCGGCTCAGCATTCCTGGCGCGTGTCCGCGACCGAGCACTGGCAGGGAAAGGCTCTCGGTCAATCGGCTGGCTATGCACAAAGGCGTGGCTTCATTGACGGCAACGCCGCCCACTGGGCACCGCTCAATTCGCTGGGCCGCTGGGCTTGATTTTTTCGAGACCAAGCTCGCCTTTGCCGGCGCTTTTGCTAAGCTGGTTCGCGGCTCGGCGCTGCAGGCGCTTGCAGGCTTCCCAATGGAGCACGCCGCGCTGCTCGACCAGGCGCAGTTCCTTCGGGCAGTGCTCCCCCCATCGGCCTTGGGGACGAAATACGTTTCGATAGCAGCGAGGTTGGAGGCGGCGCGCTGGAGTTCAACCGTGGTCTCGTCCACCTCTTCGCCTTCCCGCGGCGTGCAAATACGGCGGGCGCGACCGACACCGATGAGTCGGCCGCCAGGTTGATCGGAGCGGGGGTGGCCGCCCAATGCGGGCGGCCCTCAGTGCAAACAAGGTCGGAGATTTACGCTAACAATGGCGAAGAAACGCATCATCTTGCTCGGCGATTCCATCATCGACAACGGCGCCTACGTGCGCCCAGGCGAAGCCGACGTCGCGAAACAGCTGCAAGCCCTGCTGCCCCAGCTTGCCATAATCAAACGTGCGGTGGACGGGGCGGTATGCGCCGATGTCCTGGGCTCGCAGACGGCGAACCTCGAGAGCACCGATCGCATTATCCTGAGCGCCGGCGGCAATGACGCCCTCCAACACATCGATCTGTTGGATGCAGCTACTGTCACGACGGCAAAGCAGGTCTTGCTGAGGCTTGCCGCAATCCGTGCGGACTTTCGTCGCACCTATGCATCCCTTCTTGATCGTCTCGTGACCATCCGGGCGCCAGTGTTGGTGCTAACCGTGTACAATCCATGTTTCGACGGTCATGGTATGGATGCGACCTACCAGCAGGCCGCGGAAGGTGCGATCTCGCTGTACGATGATGTCATCCAGCTGGAGGCACATCGCCGGTCGTTCAAAGTGCTGGAGCTACGCACGCTCTTCACCAGTCCAGCCGATTACGCCAACCCGATCGAGCCGTCGGCGCTGGGCGGCGCGAAGCTCGCACAGGCCATCAGCGCCTGGGTCAAACAGGGACTCGCGGCGGCAGAGTAGTCATTTGCTGCCACGGCTGGCGCTTCGTCTGAACCAAGCAGATCCTGTCCACCATGACGCCAAAAGGGATCTACGTCGTTGTTGGCCTAAGCGTAGCGAGACCGGGTGTGCGGCTTCATTTGGCAGACAAATAAGTATGCAAATCTGAACACGAGCCAGCATGCGGCTAAATACCAAAGCAAGCCTATGGCGATAAAATGTAAAATGTCGTCGCAGTTTTAATCACCTCAGCCACACGCATTTTGGCATCAGGTCGTTCCTTTGCCCGATTATGCCGCACTGGTGCGGATCGCCAGCTTGCGGGTGAGCGCTGTTGCGCGCTTTTTCCATGCAGCACATGGCAGTGCGCCGTGCTCGACCTATGCTCGCTCGACCCGAGCGAGGATCATAAAGATCACCGCGTATTTCGCCGTGCATGGGCAAGGGCATCCGGCGTCGGCTCAAGCCTGGTTTACCCTGGGATTGAAAACCTGCGAGCGCCGATTGACCAGTAAAGGGGTATCTGCAAGTCTTGTCGCAGGCCTCATTATGACAGCGGAGCTGTCGGCCTGCGAGGCGAGTGCGTGCGGGATTTGCAAAATGAAAGTGCCAGTAATCTCGCTGGTGTGCTGTTTCGCGGTCGTTGGCTTTGCAGGGCTGGCGCGCGCGCAAGCACCTGTTGCAATTGTCGAAGAGATTGACAGTAAGAGTGCCGGCATTGAGTTCATGGATTATTTAAGAACGGGGCAAATGATTAAATTGGGCGAAAAGGATAGATTGGTTATCGGCTATTTCCATTCCTGTTGGCGCGAGGTCATCACCGGTGGCACGGTACTGGTCGGCAAAGAGGACAGTGAGGTTACCAGCGGTCGCGTCGAACGGCAAAAGGTGCGTTGTGATGCGGAAAAGAAGGGCGCGATAAGCAAAGAAACGACTGGCAGCGGCGCCATGGTCTTCCGCAAAGTTCCCGATCCGGTGCAGCGGCACCACACGGTCTATGCCCTATCGCCGATGTTTGTGGATTCTGGCGGAGGTAACCTCGTCATTGAGCGCCTAGACAAGACGGAGGCTATTGTAACCATGCCGGTCCCAGCCGCAAAGGCGCCGCGTGGTGCATTTGTCGATCTTGCCAGGAGCAACGTCGCTTTGAGCGCGGGGGGCATTTACCGCGCCAAGGTCGGTCCCAGCGAAATCACATTCAAAGTCGATCCTTCGGCCGAAAGGGGATCATTGCCGATCGTCAGTCGGCTGTTACGGTTGCCTTCCCCGCGTTAAATCAGGCGCAAGTGAACTTGCCCCGCTTCCAACGCCGCGAAATCTTGGCCGTTCTGCTGCTGGCCTTGCTGGCGGGCGGCGTGGTCGCCCTTCCCTCTGCGGCGCATTGGCTCAACGGCCTGTCGATCGATGTGTTGACCTGGTTCAGGTGGCTGACGCTCGGGGCACGGCCGGATGCCGCCCAATCGCCAGTGGTGGTGGTCGTCCTCGACGAGGAAACCTATCGAAGCAAGCCCTTTGCCGGCACGCCCAGCGTTGCCTGGACCCGAGAGATCGGTCGGGTGCTGACGGCTATCGTCGATGGCGGTGTCCGCGTCATTGGCCTCGACGTGGTTTTTCCAAACACCATCGAGCAGTCCGAGATGCCATTTGGCGAGGCGACCCTAGGTGCCCGCCTGCGGGGCTTCGACCGTGACTTTCTGAGGGCCATAGCAAGCGCCGCCAGACAGGGGAAGCTGGTGTTGGGGGAAGTGCAGGCAGCGGAGCGGCCTTTGACACCATCGGACGCACAGCGCTTGGCGGTTTCAAACCGAGAGAATATCCGGCCGCTGAACCTCTATACGGACCCCGACGGGGTCGTGCGCCGCGTACCGTTGACCATGACAATAGAGGGCCGGCGCGTTCCATCCATGGATGTCGAACTCGCCGCCCGAATGCAGAACGTGCCGGTCACATTTGACGAGAGTGTTCAAGTTGGCAACTACCGTGTGCCCGAGATTGTGCCGAACACCTTGACCCTGAATTTTGCAGGTGGCGGTCAAGATTTTCCGACCTACGCGTTTGTGGACTTGTGGCGATGTGCAGAAAACGGGGATGTGGCTTATTTTCAACGCCACTTTGCGGGCAAGGTCGTCCTGATTGGCGTCTTGCTCGACCTCGAAGATCGCATCCTGACCTCTAAGCGTTTTGCCACGGGGTCCGAGCAGCTGGCTGGCGAACGTTGCCTGGGAGCCCCGCCACCGGAGCCGCAAAAATTTATGCGACCCACGATCCCGGGCGTCTTCGTGCACGCCACGGCGGTGAGCAACCTGTTGCAGCATGCCGGGTTGAGGGAGCTCGGCAACTTTGCCAATTGGGGATTGGGCTTTGTCCTGTCCGCCTTGACGGCGGCTGCCGTCTTCAGTTTCAGCCTACCCGTTGCCGTTCTGGTGGTGGTGTTCGGCTCGCTGTTGTGGCTCGCAATTGCCATTGCGGCATTTGCCGCGGCCTTGCTGTTGCCCGTCATGGAAGCACAGACCGCCGTCACCTTGGCACTGGTCGGAGCCGTGGCGTACAGGTTCATGGTGACGGACAAGGACAAGCGTCTGTTACGCCGCAATTTCGCGTTCTACCTCGCCCCCGCACTGATCGAGAAAATGATGAGTTCGGGCACAATGCCGAGCCTGGGTGGCGAAATCCGCACCGTTAGCCTGTACCGGTCCGACGTCGCGGGTTTTTCAGCACTCTCGGAAAGGCTCGGCCCGGCCGAGCTCGTGGCGGTGATGAATGTCTATTTCTCGGCCATGACCGACCTCATTGGCGCGTACGGTGGGTTCGTCGACAAATACGTTGGCGATGGCATTGATGGCGTCTTCGGCGCGCCCGTTGCCGATCCGCATCATGCCCTGAACGCGGTCAAGGCGGCACTCGCCGGGCAAGCGCGATTGCGCCAATTGCATGAGGCATGGCCGGCAGTGTTCCCGGGCCACCGGCTGCAACAACGCATTGGCTTGCACACGGGTGCTGCATTGGTTGGGAATATTGGCTCACGCCAGCGCTTCAACTACACCGTGATGGGTGATGCCGCGAACCTCGCTTCCCGGCTCGAAGCCGCGAACAAATTTTATGGTACCTCGATCATCGCTTCGGCCGAGACCGTAAGGCACGTCGGCCCGGCAATAGTCTGGCGCGAACTTGACACCGTCCGCGTTGTTGGCCGCCAGGAGCCGGTCGTCATCTTCGAGCCACTAGCTCTTCAGGATCAGGAGACAGCCTGGCAAAGAGAGTGCGCGGCGCGCTATGCTACTGGCTTGATGCGTTGGCGTGCGGCTGATTTTGCCGGCGCGCTCGACGCCTTCGCTGCGTTTGCGGCTGAGGATCCCCCGGCCGCGCACTTCCACGAGCGCGCGTTGCGCCAAGTGCAATCCAGTCAAACCGCCGATTGGACGCCAGTGCACAATCTGGCCAGTAAGTAGCGGGCGCAAACAGTCGCCCAGCAAAGCGAGGCATGTTGGCCAGCCCGCTTGTGATGCTTGGCCACCTGGCGATTGGATCTGCCGGCGGCGATGGGCCTTTAAAACCCGTTTCGCTTGAGGAAGGCAATCATATCGTCAGTGGCTTGCCGCTTGATTTCGGATGTGCCGCCGCAACAGTGCCCGCCACGGGTCAGGCAAGTGCGTTGCGCCCAGTCGTACCAGCCCGACCCTGGGATCTGGCTGCCGTCGGCTACCGAAATCATCCGACCATCATCGGTCAGCATCACTATGCATTTCGAGTAGTTCTCCAACCGGGCGTTGAAGATCGGCCGTGTTCCCAGCGCTTCCCAGGCGTGGTGCGCCCCCTTGTACACCTTCACTTCCACGCCGTTGTTCCCGGCCGCCGTGAGCTTTTGGGCTCGCTCCAAACAAGGCTTTGCCGGTGAAATGTCATCGAGTTCGGCCAGCATGAAAAAAATGGGCGCCCCCGTGGTCTCAACCGATCGGTTGACCCAGGTGCATCCCGGCGCGATCGCCACATGGGCAGCGAAGCCCAGGTGCGACACGCGCATCCAGCGCCGCCGTACCCGCAGGGCGGTGTCGAGCGCGACGACCCCACCCTTGGAGACACCAAGCACGCCGATGCGATCCTGCTTGAAGCGCGGATCAGCATGCAACCACTTCAGTCCAGCGATCGCATCATTTGCCGCCTGCCAGCGGGTCAGCAGGCGCTGATCACGTACGGAGCTGGAGACGCCACGCGAGCCAAAGCTGTCAATGAGCAGGGCCGCAACGCCGGCGCGAGCAAGTTCTTCCGCGTAGTAGATTTCGCGCTCGAAGCGGATCCCCGCGCTCGAAGGAGTGATGACGACCGCTGGCATAGGCAGGCTTGGCGCAGGCGGCAGAAACAGTCTTGCCTCCAGCATGATCGGCCGAGCATTATTGGAATGCGGTATGACGTTCGTGATGAACCTGGCCGTTTCGATTGACATGCTGGGCCCAGCCGTGCCGGGTAAACTCAAGGCATTTGCCGCCAGAACCACAAGACATGCCAGTGCACCGGCGCCGTTCGGCGTGCAGCGCGGCGGCAACAGCATGCATCGGCTTTTTAACCACGACATCCCACATCCCCCATACGGCTGCAGCGGAGCATTTTTGCGCGCAACTGATCAGCGAACGGCATGAGGGAAATGTCGGGGATTTAAATTTGCTGCGCAACGCCGACTTGTCGCGCCGGCTCATGCCCAGATGTCCCCGGCTTGAGGGATGCCCCAACCCAGTTTCTTGGCTGTCTTTGAGAGGTGGTCTAATATATTGTTATTGTTCCTGAATGGTTTTCCATCGCGGGGTGCGGGCCGTGTACTGCTGGTTTGTTTGCCGCAAGCGTTTTCTCGGCGCCCTTTGCGCTGCGGGGTTTTTCGGATTTCTACCGCAGGCCGTGGCACAGCGTGCCGGCTTTGTGGCGCCGCCACGTACGATCGCGGACATCACGGCAATTCTGGAGCAGGAAAAACCCGATCCGGCAAAGCGGGCCAAAGTCGAGGCCGATGCCGCGGCGGAGCCGCCGGCCCATGCCGACGCCGAAACGCTCAAGGACTTCTACTTTCGCCGCGCGCAAGCTCGCGCATCGATCGGTCGTTTGCGGGACGCCATCACGGATTGCGAGAAAGCCGTCGCCAAGGGTTCCGACTACGCGGCCGAGGGAGTCCGCATCGAGTTATTCCAAGAAACGCAACTGCGATTGAACGGCCAACACAAGGAGGCCATCGCCCTACTGGAGAGGATGGCGCAAAAATTGAATGTCACGCAACCCCCGCACAGGGGTCGCGCCTTCGGCATCAACACGCGCACGGCGATCAATCTTCTCATTCTCGGCGAGATCCGCAAGGCCGAAAGCTACGTCAAACGCAACGTGGCGCTGCTCTCGGAAGCACGCTCGTGGCAGAATGCGCAACAATATCTCTCGGGCTTCGAAGCGGCCACTGAGGACGGCAGGGGTCGTCTGCTAGTTACGCGTGGCCAATACATTGAGGCAGAGGCGGCCTACACCAAGGCCGAAGCGCGCTATCGCGATGCGCTCGTGAAATCCCGATCTTGGAGCGGTGCCGCGACGCCATCCACGTTCGAGGCGGCAATCGACTACGCAGCGGTTTTTGCCGGTCGTGCCAAGGCGGGGCAGGGTAGACATGCCGAGGCCGAAATTGACATACGGCGAGCGCTGCTCGGCCGTTTGCAGTCGGTTGGCAAGTATCACGTCGACACGGCCAACATGCTTTCCTTTCTGTCCGAGCTGCTGTTTGAACAGTCGCGCATGAAGGAATCCGAGGCTTTGGCGCGAGCCGCGATCGAAATCTATGATGCAATCGGCTATGGTCGCGATACCGGCTCTTATGTCAATGCGCTCGGCAAGCTGGCGATGGCTGTCTTTCAGCAGGGGCGCTACGATGAATCGAAGCAGATTTTTGCCGTCATAGATGCCTCCACCCAATCTTGGTCGGCAGAGCGCAGCGCTTTTGCCCGCTCAAACTGGTCGCGGATTTATGCACACTACTATACGCGCGAGGTCGATAAGGGCATCGAGTACGCGCGCCAGGCCCTCGAACGCCATAAGGCCGTCAAGGGAGAAAAACACCATGATACGGCATTGAGCCGCGCCATCCTCGCGACGGGCCTGACATTTGCCAGGCGTGACAGCGAGGCAATGCAGGAGTTCGGCGCAGCAATTCCGATCCTTCTGGGTGCGGCGGGCGAGACTGATGACGAAGATGCCACGGTCATGGTGTCGGCCGACCGCCGTCTTCAGACTGTGCTCGAGACCTACATCGTATTGCTTGCCCGCTCGTCTCTGCCAAATCGAGCGGAAGAGGGCTTGCGCGTTTCGGAGGCCATTCGTGGGCGTTCAGTGCAGAATGCTCTAGCGTCTTCTGCAGCCCGCGCCGCCGCGCGCACGCCGGCGATGGCTGAGGTGGTACGCAAGGAGCAGGATCTGCACAAGCAAGCCGTGGCTCAAGCTGCCCTGCTTAGTAATGTTCTCGCCGAGCCCCCTGAGCAACGGGACGCAAGTTCGGTCAAGGATCTGCAAGGCGAGCTGGCACGGCTGCGTAAGGACAGACAGGAAGCCCGACGCGAAATTGCGCGGCGCTTCCCTGAATACGCAAGTCTCATTCGGCCGGCGCCTGCAACGGTCGACGATATCCGTGCATCGCTGCGATCCGACGAAGCGTTGCTGTCGTTCTATTTCGGCCAACGGACGAGCTTTGTGTGGGCCATAGCCAAAGAGGGCGCCATTGCATTTGCGCCATTGGCGTTGAATGCGACCCAGCTGCAGCGCAAAGTGTCGGCTCTCAGAGGCGCGCTTGATCCTCCCGCCGCATTGGAGTCGGTCGCCGACATTCCAAAGTTCGACGTGGAGGCAGCCTACGAGCTTTACAAGCTGTTGCTGGAGCCGGTTGCGAGTGGCTGGCGAGCGGCTAAAACCCTGATCGTGGTGACGAACGGGGGCCTCGGCTTGCTGCCTTTGGGCCTGCTGCCCACCGAACCCAGCAAGGTTGCAGCCAAAGTCGACGGCGAGCCATATTTCGCTTCCTACCGCAAAGTTGCGTGGCTGGCGCACACGCACGCTACCGTGGCTCTGCCCTCGGCTGGGGCGCTGCGCACCTTGCGCAACGTCGCGCTGCCGACGAGCAAGCGTGAGCAAATCGTTGGTTTCGGCGATCCCTACTTCAGTGCCGAGCAGGCGGCGCAGGCAGCAGCTCCCGACGCCACGCCAACGACGGCCGAGGCAATGCGCGGCGCCAGGGTCAAGTTGCGGGCATCGATAGGCACCGAACAGCTGCGCAGTGCCAGCCTCGGTGCGCTGCCCCGGCTCGAGGACACGGGCGATGAATTGAAGGCCATCGCCTCTGCCTTGCAAGCCGATCCAGGCAAAGTGCTTTATCTCGGCAAAGATGCGAACGAAAAGATCGTCAAGGGGATGGATCTGTCGCGTTATCGAATTGTCGCCTTCGCCACGCATGGCTTGGTCCCCGGTGACCTCGATGGATTGACACAACCGGCGCTGGCTCTCACCGCCCCCGAGGTTGCTGATATCGATGGCGACGGCTTGCTCACCGTGGATGAAATTCTCGGTCTTAGACTGAATGCTGAGTGGGTCGTGCTCTCAGCCTGCAACACGGCGGCAGGTGCGGGTGCCGGCGCGGAAGCACTGTCGGGCCTCGGTCGCGCGTTCTTCTACGCGGGCAGTCGAGCTCTGCTCGTCACCAATTGGCCCGTCGATTCGGCCTCTGCCCGGGAGCTCGTCACGGGGATATTTCGTCGCCAAGCGGACAATCCCCAGTTGAGCCGGGCCGAAGCCCTTCGCCAGGCGATGTTGGCCGTGCTGCAGAGCTCGGAACGCAAGAACGAGTCGGGCGAGACGATCTACACCCACGCTCACCCACTGTTTTGGGCGCCTTATTCGATCATGGGCGATGGAGGCTAATGCAGGCGCGTACTGACCGGGGCCCTTCGGCGCCCGGGCGGCATTGGCGCAGTCGCATCTCTCCGATACTGTCAAACGGAGGCGAAAGCCT
>Ga0126382_10000775_pt1 | contig 12550 bp, 13 predicted proteins | sample PanSoiMetPlot_30_FD_92548 | JGI IMG/M metagenome (GOLD analysis project Ga0126382, IMG submission 92548) | Tropical forest soil microbial communities from Panama - MetaG Plot_30 | ecosystem: Environmental > Terrestrial > Soil > Tropical forest > Bulk soil | place: Panama | collected 2016-02-17 | reverse complement strand
GGTCTAATGGCTGCAGTCGCGCTAGAGACATTATTTCTGGCGCGGATCTCTAAGCGACGCATCCGGTAATTTGAGCTCGCCTCGGCGCAGCAATCTTACGGCGTTTACCAGACTGCGCGCGGCATTGCGTACCTCTTCGTGCAGATCCTTTTCCTTATCGAGGTCTTCATGACTCGTGGCGTAAGGTCGATAGTATCCAATATAGCTTTCGACGACGCCGCTAGCGCCCGCGGGGATAAGGCCCATGTCCGTGAGCCATCCTGAAAGAATACGACTCAAGGTTCCCACGCCGGCCGTGTCGCCATGGACTACGAGGGAGAAAACCCGGCCCGCGAGATGGCGGGGATAATGCCAGCCTTTAAGCTCAAGTTCTTTTGCCCGTTTTGGATCTTTGCCGCCTGTTGAAGACGGATCTGGATTACCTCCATCGGCGCAAACCAGGCGGTCGATCATGAGTTTGAGCGAGCTAGGCGCCTGATACCAGTTAACCGGGCAGACGATCATGATGCCGTGGGCGGCTGCCCAACGCGGGTAAATTTCCGCCATCCAGTCACCGACTTGACCCATGGCGTGATTCGGATAGCAGGAGCAGGGCCAATTGCAAAGCGGCATTGCCGTAGAGACGCATGCCTTGCAGGGATAAATGATGCGCCCGTATTCGGAAGTAAGACGGCTCAGGTCGAGGAGATCAACTTCGAAACCCGTTGCTCTCGAGATGATCTGCTTGGCCATCGTCACCAGACGAAAAGTTTTCGACATCTCTCCCGGACAGCTCCGGTCGGTGCGCGACGAACCATTGATCAAAAGAATGCGCGAGGGCGATCGCCTGGCCTTTTGTCTTTTTTCCGCGCCTTGAACGGCTTTCCGCGTTTCCAGCCATTCCACCGGCAATTTGAAGCTAGGATCGGCGAACCCCCGACCTGCCACGCGAGTGCGCGGGCTTTTTCGGTATTGGTGGTACCCGTCCCAAGCTTTTTCGATGAGCTTGTCGATCTCGTTGGCAACCGCATCAAAAGCAGGATCGTAAAAACGGCTGCGAAAGCGCTGGACAAATTCCGACTTGGTGAGTTGTACGCTCGGCATGCCTTTTCTGATTCTGACTTTGGTCAATTTTGCCATGCTTGTGCCCCCCCGGAGAAAGGAAGGAGAGATAATCCAAGGCGAGGTGGTATCTTGCACACCGGATGATCGATTAGCTGTTAAAGATGGGAATCCTGTTCGCGTTCTTTGGCTCCCGCTGATCTCGTCTGTTGATGCCTGGGTGATATAGAGTCGGATTCGATAAAAATGTGTTTAACATCTTCATGATGGCTGCGAATTTTCTCTTCGAGCACATCAATGCTGTTTTCCACTTCCGCCGCGGAAAGATTTCTGCGGAATTGCAGATCCATCGCCAGAAGGATCGTGTGAGGACCAAAATGCATGGTGAGGGCGCTATTCACCTTTTCCACGCGCGGGTCGGATTCGGCAAGCCGCCGAATATTTTTGAGGGTTTCAGGATCAACCGCTTCGCCGACTAGAAGGCCTTTGCTCTCATACGCCAGCAGGACAGCAACGACTGCAAGAATGATCCCAATGATAATCGAGGCGGCGCCATCAAAATATGGATTATTCAATTTATGGGCTAATAAAACGCCCACGAAAGCTACCACCAATCCCAACAGCGCCGCGGTATCTTCGAAAAGAACCGTGTAGGTGGTGGGATCTTTGCTGGTTTCGATGGACTGCCATACGGTCTGTTCGCCCTTTTCCGACTGAAACATTTTATAGGCTATAAGAAACGAGTAGCCTTCGAAAACGAAGGCGAGGCCAAGTACAATATAATTTAACAGCGGGTTTTCGAAAGGTTTGGGATGGATTACGTGGAGCAATCCCTCGTAGGCGGAAACTCCTCCCCCCACCGCAAAAATTACGATGGCAACAATCAGGGTCCAAAAATAAAGTTCCTTGCCGTAGCCGAACGGGTGTTTATCGTCTGCGGGTTTACGGCTTTGATGAACGCCCAAGAGCATCAAACCGCCGTTTCCTGTGTCTACCAGAGAATGGATACCCTCGGAAATCATCGCCGAACTTCCCGTGAAGGCGGCGGCGGTGAATTTGGTCGCTGCAATAGCTAGATTCGCGACAATGGCGGCGTAGATGACTTTAGTCGATTCAGCCAAACTAAATTTTCTCCCCCATATCCAGCTCAAGACGTCAAATTAGGATTTTTATTGAGGCCGGAAAATTTCATTTTTGGATGTCGTCATTTAAACGTCCATCAAACTTTCTCCCAACCAACGTCCAGCGCTCCCCCGGCCAGTCGTGCTGCGAAGCCAACTTGCCACGGGTTTTGTTCAAAGGACAAGCGCCTGTGGTTGGCCGAGAGAAATGCCAAAACGCAATAGATATGCCAGCCAAAAAGGAATATTTTTCGTTGGTGAGTTAACCGGCTCGCAGCCAGCTTGATCAAACTTCAATTTGGGCAGAACTGCGTGCGCAGTCTCATGAATGATACACGAGAAAATCCTACAAGCACGAAGAAGAACGACTAGCTAGGGCGAAGATTAACAGAAAGCGATGGAACTTCTCATTGCAAGGGTTATCCTCTGGTTGCTGCGATCGTAGAAGGCTATTTTCTTTTTCGCTCGATTACCCGGAACCGTCTTTTGGCTCCGACGAATAGAAGTCCTTGGGCACGACTCCGTGGGTATCATGTTCGCGAATACTGGCTATGAGAGCACCGCAGTCAACGTCTTTCCCGAGACCGAGGTCTCTGGGTTGCAGAGGGCTCATAGCAATCATCACCAAAACATTGAGAATCTTCTGAAAGATCGATTCAGTCCCCGTCTTGATTGGGTCCGGGAAAGCCGAGAGATTCTTGAAACCTCCGGTAACACGGATGAACGAACGAAGGCTAAACGGGCTGAAATCCTTTGGAACCGGCGTCAAAACAATATTAAGCTTCTCGTCTTTAAGATCGATCTTCCCCTCGCCGGAAATGACCGAGTTGGCGGTATCGAAGACGAGAGTTTGAACGCCCATCTGTCCATCCGTTCCCTGCAAATCTAACAAGGCACAGCGAATGGGAATGGGCTTGTCGCCTCGGACCACCACGCCTAGCGCGCGAGCGACATTGAGTCCGGCCAGCCGAGTGAGGAGCTCGCTGATCTCTCCGCCTGACATCACCAAGAAAGTGTTGCCGGAGGCAGTCGCCATAAGTTCTCGAAATGAGTTGCCGGTCCCCGAAAGAGCAACCTGTCCTCCGATAGGACTAAGGGTTTGTTGAGCGAAAGAGCTTTGGCCCAGGAATCGCTTAAGGTCTAACTTCCGAAGCCGAGCATCGATTTTAACCTGCGGAACCTGTTTCGATCCGTCAAAAGTACTGTAGATTTCCATCCGTCCATCGGCTGCTCCGAACATCGCCGGGGTAAAGCTCAAAACTCCGTTGTTCAAACTCAACTTCGCGTCGAGATCGTCTATTGGAAGACTAGGCGCGAGAATTCGTTTGGCGCGCAAGCGAACGTCTGCGTCCATAGATCTCAGACGCTCCAGGTCGTAGCGCTGGTCAGGAAAAATTCGCTCGCTTTCTGTTTTACTGACTGCGATGTTACTCTCCTCGGCGGTGGCTGTCGCGCTTTGATTTGTGTTTGGGTCGCCGCCGATAAATCCGGCCAAATCCTTAAAGTCGAGCAAGTTGGAGACAAGATCGGCCTTCATGACGGGGCGCTTCGGTCCGGTGTCAACCCGTATGGTGCCAGCGAGATCGCTGCCGCCCACGCGGCCGGCGAAGTTTGAAAATGACCAGGTGTTCCCTTCGTGCTTTAAGCGACCCTTGAGCTTATAAGGCGGCGTCGAGGGAAACACAAGATGGATGATCGGGAAGAGATTCGCCATATCGTCTCCCTGAACATCGAGGGTCACGTCTTCCCCTTTCATCTGCAATGGTTCGGTTAGATTGCCGTTGATGTTGGCTTTAAGTTTTCCAACCGCGATGTTAACCTTCAAAGGAAAAGGTTCCTTTGAGCTTTTCAGGTTTTCGTAAGAACTACCCTCCAAGGTTAGAGTCAGCGGTTGTTTTTGATAGTATCCTTTGGCTGTCAACGTGACCGGCGCTTGCAAAAATCCCGCAGCGTCTGCCTGAGTGAGCTTCAATTCAACTTCGGTTTTGGTTTCCTGATTGGCAAAAAGCAATGTCCCGTCATTGATATTGAGCTTTTCAATGACAGGAAATTGAGTGCGGTTTTGCGGTACCGTCGTGGGAGCCGCGGGAAATTCCCAGTTGGCTAAACCTTCACGGTTTTTCTCGAGGACAACTTTGACTTGAGAGAGAGTTACCTCGGGAAGGACAAAACGCCCCTTCAAGAGTTGCCAGAGATCTATCTGGGCATCGAGGAGTCCGACTTCGGCCATTTGTGGGTGGCTGCTCCACGAAACGTTGCCAAATTGGATTTGGCTCACGCGTACTTTGGAGATCCAGCCTAGGTTTACTTTAAGATCACCGTTGATGCTTAGCTGCCGTCCCGTAGCTTTGCTGACTCCTGCTGATATGTACCCCTTGGCTTTGTTCCAATCCCACGTCGAAATAATGACTGTTGCAGCAATGGCAACAACGCCAAAAATAGAACTCGTCCAGATCAAAGCGCGCCGTTTTCGTTTGGTCATAGCGCAGTACTCCCTTCGGTCTGAAACATTTTAATCATGCTCAACGTAGCAGCTTTGCTAAGGTTTTAGTTCAGCAAAAGTAATACCAAATAAAAAAGCTAGTTGCCTGACGCTAGCACCAAAAAACTTTTTGTTTCCGCTTCCCTATTAGTCTTTGTGTCTTTATTCTTTGTTCGAGAATAGGAGGGAATTAAGCGATTTTTTGTCCGTATCGCTAAAATTTATTTCGGTTTGTTGCAGAGTTGAGAAAAAGATTTTTATTCTTGTCTCAGAACTAAGACAGGCTTTCGCTCTGCAAAAAGCGAGAAATTCTTGGACAGGAGATTCCAATAAGAACGATATTTAATTTTGCAAAATCACGGAAAGCGCGAGGGACTATAATTTATTGAGCATGGCTTTGGTTAGAGTCGCGCGGGCGGCTTCGTAGTCTTGCCAGGGATCTTTATGCAGACGCTTGAGACGGTCGCAAGCGTTGCGAATCGTAAAGCGGGAGCGAACGTCTTCGGAGAGCTCTTCCCAACGCACCGGCATGGACACAGGAGCGCCGGAGCGCGCTCGGGGAGAATATGCGCAAACTGCCGATGCGGCTCGCGCATTGCGCAAATAATCGATGAAGATTTTTCCCTTGCGCTTCGACTTGGACATGGTGGCGGTGAGTCGGTCCGGAGCGGCGTTAACCATACTTTGGGCGACGGAGCTCGAAAACTCCTTGACGAAATCCCAATCCTGTTTTGGCGCGATCGGCACAACCACGTGAAGCCCTTTGCCGCCGGTGGTTTTGACAAACGCCTCCAATTTTAGCTCTGAGAGCCGCGACCTCAAGTTCTGGACTACCTCGCACAACGTCTTCCACGTTACCGAGGGGTCGGGGTCGAAATCAAAGATCATACGGTCCGGATGCTCGAGGCGTTCTTTGCGCGAACCCCAGGTGTGAAACTCCAAGACGCCCATTTGAACCAGGGCGATAAGGCCAGGAAGGGAGTTGATATAGAGGTAAGATGCGGTGGCTTTTCCTTCTTCGACGGGGATGGAATGAATACCAGGGTCGACGGAATCCCGCGCGTGCCTTTGATAAAAACATTGCTTCTTGTACCCTGCGGGACAACGCACGAGAGTCAAAGGGCGATTTTCGATGTGCGGCATAATCCAATCGGCGATGTGCTGATAATAAAGCGCCAATTCACTCTTGGTAATTCCCTGTTCGGGATAGAGTACTCGGTCGGGATGAGTCAGCCGCACGCCGGCAATCACATTAGCATTTCGCGATTTTGAGGTGGACTTTATCATGTCGGATTTTGGACTTGGGCAGCTGCCTCTCGCTTGACTTGTTCTGGAGGTTTGTCTTCACGCAATCCTTTGAAAGAGGGATGCCGTAGGAGACCGTCGCTGGTCCAGCCCGTGAAGACAACTTCCCCGACGAGTTGGGGCTTTACCCAATGGACACCTCTAGCATCAGCGCCGGTGGGCGGATTGCTGAAAGGAGTTGCCTGGCGTTCGATCTTATCGAGCCGAGCGCGAAGGTCCGCTAACATCGTAGTATTAAAACCGGTGCCGACGCGACCGGCATAGCGTAACTTTCCGGCGTCATCATAAACTCCTAGAAGCAGCGCGCCCAAATTCGCCCGCGAGCCAGCAGGATCGGTAAAGCCGCCAATTACGAATTCCTGGCTCTTGACGCACTTTATTTTCAGCCAGTCTTTGGTTCGCCCTGAACGGTAGGGCGCGTTTTTTTTCTTGGCTATGATACCTTCGAGACCCATTGCGCAGGCTTTATCGAACAGTGCTTCGCCTTTGCCAATCCAATGATCGCTGTAGCGCAAGGAAGGGGTGCGCTTGGAACGACGATCCGACGGAAAAACCTTTCTGAGCAGCTGTTTGCGCTGGAGGAGCGGCGCGGTTGTTAAGTCGCGCCCATCCAAGTGCAACAGATCGAAAACGTAGTAAACCAAATTTGAAGAGATGTTTCCCTTCAATGAATTTTGCAAGAGTTGGAAATTACTGAGGCCTTTTGGGTCGAGGGCGACCACTTCCCCATCAAGAAAAGCTTGACGCGCTTGCAGTTCTTTCGCGGCCCCGGCCAGCGCCCTAAAGCGGTCCGTCCAATCCTTTGCTTCTCGGGTTAAAAGAGTGACTTTGTCGCTGTCGATGCGACACAAAATCCGATAGCCGTCCAATTTGATTTCGTGCAGCCATTCCTCGCCTTTAGGAATGGAATTTACCAAGGTGGCGAGCTGTGGCTGGATAAAATCGGGAAGTCGTACTGGTTTTGCGCCGCGCCGCTCCATAGAAAAGCCTAGAACTCCATCGCACCGTTCAATGCTGAAGGCCTGTCCTGAACGAAGTGAAGGATCTTGTTGCCCCGTCGAACGATCCTTCGAAGCTCAGGACGAGCGAAGCGCTCGCTTTGAACCCCTGAACTCTCCGTTCCTCAGCCGGCTTTGCGGCGGCGAAGAACGGGTTCTTCTTTCTTGCGAGCTTGGTTCACGCTTTGCCGCAGAAGATGCATGATATCGATTACCTTGCCGCGCGGCTCGGGCCGTGGTGCCGGGCCGGTCTTTCCGACGACTTTCGTTTGGCCGGATTTTACCTTTTTATCGATGAGCTTGAGCAGGTCTTCGCGATATTCGTCGCGATATGTTTTAGGATTCCATTTGTCGGACATGGTTTCCACCAGATGCTCGGCCATTTTGATTTCTTGAGCAGAGAACTCTCCGCGTTTTTGCCCTGCCTGGGGCAGATCCAAAGCGGAAGCATCACGCAGCTCATCGGGAAAGCGCAATAAATTGAGTACCAATAATGGTTCCAGCACGATCAGCGCTGCAAGATGCTGGCGCGTCCGAATCACTACTTTGGCGACTGCGACCTTGCCGGTTTTCTCCATGACTTCGCGCAGCAACGCATAGGCTCGCCGCCCGGCCTTGAGCGGTTCAAGGTAGTAGGGCTTGTCAAAATAGATCGGCGAAATCTCCGACGCATCTACGAAAGCTACAATGTCGATGGATTGTGTCGCTTTGACGTTGGCGTTGACGAAGTCCTGATCGCTTAAAGCGACGTATTCGCCTTTTTTGTACTGGTAGCCTTTAATAACTTCGCTCCAGGGAACCTCTCGGCCGGTCTTTTCATTGACCCGGCGGTAGCGTACCGGGGAAAAATCGCGGCGGTCAAGTAAGGTGAAATCCAAATCGGCGGAATCTTCCGCTGTATACAGGGCGACGGGTATATTGACGAGGCCGAAGTTGATGCTGCCTTTCCAAATCGCCCGGCGTGATGTGCTGGTGCGGGTTTTTTTCCTCTTGGAGGGTTTGGTCTTAGGCTGCGCCATTCAATTGCTCCGATCATTCCTGATCGGTTTTGCATTGCTGGTTCGACATTCTTTTGCGCCCCGGTCCTTTATTTTCGTAGTTCGTCCGGGACTGTGATCGAGACGTCTTTGACTCGTCTTGGGGACCATCGACGTCCTTCGCTTATTGCGTGGTCTTCGCGTCATCGGCGAAGGACTCCTTAGCCGGATGCGCTTGCCGCACGCACAGGCTCGACGTGGCCGACAGGGGATCGCCGGATTTCTTGCTTCAGCGTGGGCCTCTTTCTTGGGGCCTTGATGGAGAGCTTTATCGGCTTTCCGACGGCTGCCGAGCGATATAATGACTCTATCACGCGAACGTCGGCTAAACCATCTCTGCCGGATGGTTCCGGCTCTCGATCTTTAATGATGCAGTCCGAAAAATAAAGCAACTCGGGGGCGAACTGGTCGCGCTTACCAAAGGTCCGGGAAAAGGTTTTATCGCTCATCGTGAGCTGGTGCCGGAGCGCCATAACGTATTCGTATGCCGGATCCACGCGGAGACGTCCTTTGGTGCCGACGATTTCATATGAAGCAGCGTCAGCGGCGCCAAAGCTGCTGATGAACGTAGCGAGCCGGTCATTAGGAAACCGCAGCACGGCGGCGGTCATCTCATCAATCTCACGAAAGCGCCGCTCGCCGTTGTTCGCGCCGCAGGCGAAAACCTCCTGGGGTTCGGCTTGAAAGAGATAGCGCGCCGCATTGATGCAGTACACTCCAAGATCGTAGAGTGTGCCGCCCCCGAGGTTTTCCCGGGTGCGAATGTTTCCATCCTTGACCTGGAGGGAGAACAACGAATTGAAAAAGCGCACCTCGCCGATTTTTCCGGACTTTACTATCTGGATCGCCTTGAGGTTCGCTTCCTCAAAATGGAGGCGATAAGCGATCATAAGTTTGACGTCGTGTTTGCGCGCGGCTAGGATCATTGCCGCGCATTCTATGGCCGTGACCGCCATAGGTTTTTCACACAGAACGTGAATTCCGGCTTGAGCGGCGCGAATGGAATATTCAGCGTGAAGATTGTTAGGCAGCGCTATATAGACAGCATCGATGTCGCCGCTCCGTAGTAGGTTGTCATACTGATCGTAGGATGCAGCGCTTCGGACATGATATTTTTGCGCCAAAACTTCCCGTTTCTTGGCATCGCCGGAAACTAGCGCGGTCAATTCGGAATTCCGGCGCGCGTGCTTAAATGCCGGCAGCACCGCTACCTGGGCGATGTGGCCCAGGCCAACAACGGCATAGCGAATCTTTTTTTGCGTGCTTCGCGGTTTCACTGTTTCAACCTGCGCGGCGCAGCTTGTTTTGAGATTTTTCTCTCTCCGCGGTTCCCTTTTGCGGTTGCACCCCCACACCATGCACGTACGCCAACTCACCGCCTAGCCAACCCGCATACGCCAGTAAAGAGACTCCGATCACTGAAAGGAGGATCGGAAAGAAAGCGCCTGGTTGAAGAATCACACGCAAGCACAAATTGAGCGCAAACAGCGCCGCCGCTGTGGTATTCACGATCATATGGTTCCAGGCAATTTTTCCGGGCTTGGGATTGGTGATGGAAAACATGTCGATCAGTCCCGGAATGGCCGCTAGCGAAGCGCCGATCAAACCTCCGAGCATCGTGTACAACGCGATCTCATTCCACAGGAGATTTTTTCCGAGTAGAAAAATGACGTCGCTGATCAACGAAAAAATCCATAGCCCAATGGGAAAGGCAACCAACATTGGATGTATGGGATGCTTGCCTATGCTTGCGGGAGTATTCATGGCGATCTCCAACTAAAATACCGCGTCCTGCTTGTTCCCGTTTCCTTCTTTCCTCGCCACCGGATTACCCGGATTGCACGTGTCGATGAAAACGAAATAATCTCCGTTTTTCATCCGCTGCTTTATGTTCTGGACGCTGATTCGCTGGGCTTCCATAAGTCTATCTTCCTTCACAGTTGTGAGTTTGTACTCAAGATGGCTATCGGCGGCGGCCGGAGGCACTTCGGCTTTTGCGCATCCGTTTTCTGGCTTTGCTTCTATTTGACGGAGCGCGTGTCTTGGCGCTCCGGCTGCGATTCTTGGATGCGTTATCCGTCTGCTGCTGCAGCCTTTGTTTTTGCGCCATCATCTTATCGCCAAGCTCTTCTCCGTCGATATGGCTCTCCAGCTTGGGAAACAACTGTTCTTCCTCTTCCTTGATGTGGTGCTTCACACTTTCCGCTAAAACGGTGAATTTAGCGTTGTAGTGCTCATCGCTAGAGCGCATTTTTTTCAGTTCCGCAGAGAGCAGCTTGACCACATGATGCTCTTCCCAGGCTTCATCGATGGTATCGTCGCTCTCCTCGCCATCTAGCTCTTGCAGGGCTAGCCGCGCCGCCGGATAAAAAATTTCCTCTTCGATGGACGTGTGGACTTCGAGCTCGCGCAACGTGGTGTCGACAATTTCTTTTCTGTCTCCGGAATCGGTTCCTTCGAAGTGCTCAAAAAGATCTTTTACCTTTCGATGATCCTCACGCAACATTTCAATGGCATTAGGCATGAATAATCTCCCTTCGAAATAAAGTCTTGTCTCCGAGGATTTCGCAAACCGCATACCAATTGCGGGAAACGGACCGAAGAACGATAGTAGAGGAAAATTGAAGACCGTAGCGAGACAGTCAAGTTGGACAGTCTCAAACGCGAGAAACAATCAGAGCGGCCGGCGCAAATTCGAGACAGCCACAATTGGGACCCGTCATCTTTCAAACCGCCGGGGTCATTTTTCTTTTGATGATGGCCTGCAGCTGAGCGTCACAATTTTCGAGGGTCACGTCATCGAAAGGTGCGGGTGCGTGCAGAAACATGTTTTCTTCTTGGTTACTCTCCGCCTGTTGCGCCAGAGTCTCTTCGAAAATTTTCAGTTTCGACACGAAATCGTCTATTTCACGGAGGAGCCCTTTGATTTCAGCGAATTCCAAGGCCATGTCGTTCAGTGGTTCTTGTTTTTCAATTTTCCTCCGCACCGCGTTTTCAAATTCGGTTGCCATATCATCACCTCCAACCCTGGATTACGCAAAGGACGTACCACAACCCAAAAAGTTAGTAGTGGCTTGAAGATAGGTAACCGATTTCTATAGATCATTCGGCGATGGTTTCACCGGCTTTGAGACCATAAGTCAACATTCGTTGTGAATTTGGTATTGCTTACCAAATAATGAATGGTCTGAACTATTCGACTACACGCTTTTACCCGGAATGGTTAGTTTTTATAACTGGTAGACGAGGGATCTAAGCGCGCGGCGCGAGGACCGCGACAGCTACTAGATGCCTCATTACTTGGTTTGCGGGTCTAGATTCGGTATTCCGGTTTGAGCCTCAGCTTTGGTGCTCTTTTTAGCTCGCGACGCCAATTGAGTATACAGAGCACGAATACGCTCGAGCTCGCCTTCATCTAATTGTTCCAAATCGAGAAGTGCGTTTTGCGCGCCCTGTGTGGCGCGGATTAATTCATCCAATTTGAGTTGCAATGCCTGGGTATCTCGGTTTTGTGTGCTCTGGATGAGGAACACCATCAAAAACGTCACGATCGTTGTTCCCGTATTGATTACCAATTGCCAAGTATCACTGAAACCGAAAAGAGGACCTGTTATTGCCCAGACCAGCACCACCGCGAACGCCAATGCAAACGCTATCGGTTTGCCACTAACGTGTGCCGTCCAGTTTGCAAAACGATTAAAGTATGCCGGTCTTGAATTAGGCAAGGGAGAACTGTCTGCCGGTGTTTTCACGCCGTGCCGTTTCTTTCTTATAGGCTGCATCACTTGTTTGTTATTCAGTCCGTCGCCACGATCCGTTCTGATCGTGGTTTGTCAACCTTCGGTCTAGGCATAAAGCAACTCGCGTACCAAAGGTTTGGAGTAAAAAACGAGTTGAGTAGTATGTTTACGCGGATTTTAATGGGAGTTAGGACAAACAGAAGAGGGAGCCCTGTCTCAATGTTGAGACATCGGACCATCATATCTAGAAAAAAGGATTGTGCTTCATAAGTTCACTAAGAAGACGCAATGATGGCTCTCCTTCAGCGGCAACTAGAAAAAAGCCGCCTAAAGTAGGTGGCGGATGCTTCAGGCAAACCTTTTGGCTTTGGACTCTTGAGCCGTGAACCGGCCCAGCAAACGTTCCACATCATCAAGATCGACGGGCTTTGTAAGGTGGGCGTCGAACCCCACATCCCGGGTGCGACGCTCGTCTTCTTCTTGTCCGTAGCCTGTTATGGCGATCAGAAATGCATCGTTGAGGCCGGGTTCTTTGCGTAACGCTTGGCAAACCGCGTACCCATCCATTACCGGAAGGCCGATGTCACACAGCACCACTTCCGGGCGAAACCGGCGCGCCGTTTCGATTCCGGTCCGCCCGTCGTGAGCGACTTCTACGGTGTGCCCGCTCGCCGCCAGAAACATCTTTGTGCTCTTGGCCGCCACCTGGTTATCTTCAATGATCAGAATGCGTCACGCGCGCGGGCCGTCATACATGGGCTCGACCGGCTTGGCTGCTTGCGCGGGGGCCTCGGTCAACGGAAACCGGATCGCCAACTCCACACCC
>Ga0126382_10000774_pt1 | contig 12559 bp, 9 predicted proteins | sample PanSoiMetPlot_30_FD_92548 | JGI IMG/M metagenome (GOLD analysis project Ga0126382, IMG submission 92548) | Tropical forest soil microbial communities from Panama - MetaG Plot_30 | ecosystem: Environmental > Terrestrial > Soil > Tropical forest > Bulk soil | place: Panama | collected 2016-02-17 | reverse complement strand
GTGGTGGCGCAGCAGGTGGTGGAGTGGGATCCGGCGTTCCGCCGCAAGAACCGCAAGCTCGAGGTGACGGGAGATAAGAACCTGCGGGCCTACGGGAGGCCGGGGACGCTGTCGCAGGTGATCGCCACACTGCTGGACAACGCGTTCGTGCACGGCGCCGGGACGGTCACGATCCGCACGTCCAAGACTTCCAACTCGGTCGTGATCGAGGTGCGGGACGAGGGCAAGGGGGTCCGGGCCGACCTCGTGCCCCGGATCTTCGAACGCAACGTGAGCAGCAAGCCGGGTGGCACCGGCCTCGGCCTTGCCCTGGCGCGCAGCATCGCGGCCGCCGACGGAGGGAACGTGGTGCTGGTCCGGCCGCGTCCCGCGGTCTTCGCCGTGTTCCTCCCGCGTAAGCTGCACCGGGGCGGCGGGGAGCCGCCGGTTGTCGCTGGGCCTGCTTGAGCGCCGGCACCCGGGGCCTCTGCGGGGGGCCGGCACCCGGGGCCTCTGCGGGCTGACTCGGGTCCGTTGTCGTGACCGAGGTAGTGTCCGAAACGCGCGGGGATGGCGGTGCCGTGGGTAACGCTACGCCCGCTGCCGGCCCCGGGGACCGGCCTCGCACGCTGCGCGCCGCGGCCCAAAGGGACGGCCTCGCACGGTCCTACGCTCGGGCTCCGCTGGGTGACGCGGCGCGCTCACTAGGCCCTCGGTCGGTTATTGCGTGCCAGGTTAGGTAGATGGCGGCGGTGATGGCGAAGCCGACCTCGAAGGTTATGTCGCCGACTGCCGGGACGTGGCTGGGGACTATGCCGACGTACTCGGTCTGGTTGGAGAACAGCCAGATCGACAGGCCCATCCCGGCCAGCATCGCCACGGGGCCCGCCCAGTTGGTGTGGCGCCGGTCGAAGAGCATGGCCTCGATCTCGGCGAGCGGCTCGCGGCGGCGCAGGAACTGGTCGCAGAACACCACGGCCAGCCACGGCGCGATCCAATAGGCGATGATCAGCAGGAAGTTCTCGTACTTCGTCCCGGCGTCGTGCAGCCCGGTGAGCGCCACGATGAAGCCGATCACGCCGAACACAAGCGCCACGATGGCGCGGCGCAGCGCGAGCGGGAGCCGGATGCCCACGGCCACGAACGAGAGCGCGCCCGAGTAGATGTTGAGCACGTTCGCCGCGACCGCGCCGATCGCGATGGCCAGCAGCGTGAGGTCGGCGATCGCCGTGGGCAGGTGGCCTGTGAACGCACCGGTCGGGTCGCCGAGCGCCGCGCCGACGCTGGTGATCGTGGCCGACCCGGCGCCGGCGATCTCCAGCACGGCGCACGACAGGAACAGCCCGAGGCCGGACCACAGCGCGATCGCCACCTTGCTGGTGTCCGGCTTGAAGTAGCGGGAGTAGTCGGCGGCGTAAGGGTTCCAGCCCACGGCGTAGCCGAACGCGGCGCCTGTCGCCAGCAGGAACCCGCCGGACCCGCCGCCGGAAGACGCGGCGCCCGGGTGGGCCTTGGCCAGGATGACCACGGTCGCGATCACGAAGATGACCGCGAGCAGCGGGAAGGCGTAGCGCTCGAAGGCGTGCACCAGGTTGTGGCCGAAGAAGGCGACCAGGACCTGGAGCCCCACGATGATCACCAGGCAGAGGGGCTTGGGCATGTGCGTGAGCGTGTTCAGGGCGAACGCGCCGCTGACGCTGTTCACGGCGAACCAGCCGATCCCTGCCGTGATCGAGTTCAGCCCGGCCGGCAGCACGTTCCCCCAGTAGCCGAAGCCGAGCCGGGACAGCACCATCTGCGGCACGCCGTGGGAGGGCCCCCGCGCCGACAGCAGCCCCTGGGTCAGCGCGCCCACGGCCGAGCCGATCACGATGGCCAGCACCGCCTGGGTGAAGCTTAAGCCGAACGCGGCCACCGCGAGCACGCCGACGAAGACGGTGGCGAACTCCAGGTTCGGTGAGGTCCATGTCCAGAACAGCTGAACGGGCCGGCCGTGCCGCTCGTGCAGCGGGATGAACTCGGCCCCGCCGGGTTCGACGGCGATGAGCCGGTCCCCGTATTCGCCCTCGCGTACCTGCACGCCGGCGGGCGCGTCGTCCGTGATGACCGCTGAGGTGTCCTGATCGCGTGTTGCCATCGGCCTGCGCTCCTTCGTGGCCTCGGGCCGGAGCCGTCGGGGGGTATGACGCCGCGTCAGCCGGGCCGTGGTGCCCGCCGGCCATAACGCTGGCAGACGCGCCGATGTTGATCGAGACGCAAGCACCAGTTGTTACCGTGATGTTAGGACGCCGGTTTTGACCCGGGAAGGCATGTCGTGTTCGCGCATCTGGCGCCCGGGCCGTGGCGATCGTGGTGCGCAGAGTGATGCACGCCTCATAGGCTACGGCGCGTGACGGGTGAGCCTGGAGGGCGGCCGGCGGTCCCCGTGGTGGGGATGGTTGGCGCCGGCCAGCTGGCGCGGATGACCTGCCAGGCGGCGATCGGGCTCGGCATCCGGTTCCGGGTGCTCGCGGGCTCCGCACTCGACAGCGCCGCGCAGGTCTGCGCGGAGGTGCGCGTGGGGAACTACACGTCCCTGCCCGACCTGCTGGCGTTCGCCGCGGAGTGCGACGTGGTCACGTTCGACCATGAGCACGTTCCGGGGCAGCATCTGGCCGCGCTGGAAGGCGCTGTGGCGGTCCACCCCGGCGCGGCCGCGCTGCGCTACACCCAGGACAAGCTGGCGATGCGGGAGCGGCTGGCCCAGCTCGGCGTGCCCTGCCCGCGGTATACGCCGGTGTCCGGCCTGGACGGCGTGAAGGCGTTCGCCGCCGACGCGGGCTGGCCGGTCGTGCTCAAGGCGGTGAGCGGAGGGTATGACGGCCGCGGGGTCTGGGTGTGCGAGACGCCTGACGCGGCTGCCGAGGTGCTCGCGCACGGGGTCGCGATGTTCGCCGAGGAGCACGTCGCCTTCGACCGTGAGCTGGCCGTGCTCGTTGCCAGGTCGCCGCATGGCCAGGCTGCCGCGTACCCGGTCGTGCAGACGGTGCAGCGGGACGGCATCTGCCACGAGGTGCTGGCCCCGGCGCCCTCGCTGGCGGCCGGCCGGTCCCGTGAGGCGCACCGGCTGGCGCTCGAGCTCGCCGCCGAGCTGGACGTGACCGGGCTGCTCGCGGTGGAGCTGTTCGAGACGCCGCGCGGGCTGCTGGCCAACGAGCTGGCCATGCGGCCGCACAACAGCGGGCACTGGACCATCGAGGCAGCCACGACGTCGCAGTTCGAGCAGCATCTGCGGGCCGTGCTCGACCTGCCGCTTGGCGCCCCCAGTGCGGTCGCGCCGCAGGTCGTTATGGCGAATGTTTTTGGCGGCGCCGATTCCGGCGTCTACGCACGGTACCTGCATGTGATGGCGGCCGATCCCGGCGTGAAGATTCACATCTACGGCAAGGCGGTGCGCCCTGGCCGGAAGATCGGGCACGTGACCGTGCTCGGGGACGACGTGGGCGAGCTGCGCGCGCGGGCGGTTCGGGCGGCGCGGTACCTGTCGGCAGGGAAGGAGTGAGGCCATGAGCGGCAGTGCCCTGGTCGGGGTCGTCATGGGGAGCGATTCCGACTGGCCCGTGATGGAGGCGGCCGCCGCCGCGCTCGCGGAGTTCGGCGTTCCCCACGAGGCCGACGTGGTGTCCGCGCACCGGATGCCGCACGAGATGATCGAATACGGGTCGGCGGCGGCGGGCCGCGGCCTGCGGGTGATCATCGCGGGCGCGGGAGGCGCGGCCCACCTGCCGGGCATGTTGGCCTCGGTGACCCCGCTGCCGGTCATCGGCGTGCCGGTGCCGCTCGCGCACCTCGATGGGCTCGATTCGCTGCTGTCGATCGTGTCGATGCCCGCCGGGATCCCGGTCGCGACGGTCGCGGTGGGTGGCGCGCGCAACGCCGGCCTGCTCGCAGTTCGCATCCTCGCTGCCGGCGACGAGGATCTGCGCGCCCGGATGTCCCGCTTCCAGCAAAACCTGCGGGAACAGGCCCTGGCCAAGGGCGCCACGCTGCGCGCCCGGGCCAGCGGGGCGGACGGTCGGCCCGGCTGAGATCACGGCCCGGCCCCTACCATCGAGCGTGGATTGGCGCCGGTCCCGCCCCTGGTCAGCGGGCCGCGGGCCGCCCACTGGCGTGGCGAGCCCAACCTGGGAGCCCATGGCCCTCATGACGCGCCCCCGGCGACACGGGACGTCGCATATATGACGGTCGCGGCGGCCTGCGGTTTGCCGGCGAGCACATGCCGGTACACGGTCTTAGTAACGTGAGAGGCTGCCGGTGGGTGTGTTATCGGCCGTGGTGTGAGCGGCAAAAGTAGGCTCGGGAGATTACCGGCACTTTAACCGGCCTTTACCGCAATTTTAAGTATCGCAAAATGGCCGCTGCGCCGTTATCGTAAGCCTGTGTCCTGCTAGGGGGGAAGGACCGGGGGAGATGTCGCGTAGCATTGCGTTGTGGTGGGGGGATGTCCGGCGCCAGTGGCGTAACGTTGCGTCCCCGAGGGTTTCCTACGTGCGGGGCGTGCCGCGCCGCGCACTTTCTGTCTACCTGCCTCCTCGGCTAGTCCAGCAGTACCTCTTGCCGACCGAGGCAATCGTCAGGGCCATGCGGATGCATCCGATAGCCATTATCGTGCCGGCAATGTGGATGCTGGCCGGCCTCGCTCTCGCGGGCTTTGTGACCGGGAACGCCCCACCCGGCAGCGCCGGGTTCGTGGGTCTGGTCTGGGCGGTGTGGGCCGTGCTGGAAGCGCGGCAGGCCTGGAAGATCGTCACCTGGTGGCGCAGGTACTTTGTCATCACCGAGAACCGGCTGATGATGATCACCAGCGTGCTTAATACGGACGTCGGGATGATGCCGCTCTCGAAGGTGACCGACATGAGGTACTTTCAGACCACGTCCGGTCGCGCGCTGGGTTACGCCGCTTTCATCGTCGAATCCGCGGGCCAGGACCAGGCACTAAGCAACATCCCGTATGTGCCTTTCCCGGCGGAGATGTACCAGGAGATACTCACGCTGCTCTTTCGGAAAAGCCCCGGCGGAGGGCCGCCAGGCCCGCCCGGGCCGCCCGGGCCGCCGGGGCCTCAGGGGCCGCCGGGGCCGCCCGGGTCGCCGGGATTTCCCCCAGGGCCCACGGGGCCGCTGCGGCCTGCCAGGCCTAGGTGGCCATGGCCGCCCGGGCAGGAGCCGCCGGAAGAGGAGCCTCTGGAGGGAGAACTTCTGGAGGCGATTCCCCCAGGGGACGATCCAGGGGACTGAGGCCTGGCGGTCTGCAACGCGGCGCCGGGCTGCCGGTCGGCCGGGGGCCTGCGGATCGCTGGGGAACCGTGCGGAGGGGGCCGTTCTACCATCGAGGAATGAGCCCTGACTTTCCCGCATTCGCACTGTCCGAGGAACACGAGGCGTTGCGCGCGTCGGTGCGGGCGCTGGCCGACGACAAGATCGCACCCCGGGCGGCGGAGGTGGACCAGTCCGGAGAGTTCCCGTGGGATGTGCACGAGGCGCTGGCCAAGGCGGAACTGACTGCGGTACACGTTCCGGAGGCCTACGGCGGGGCGGGCGCGGACGCGATCGCGACGGTGATCGTCATCGAGGAGGTCGCGCGGGCGTGCGCGTCGTCCTCGCTGATCCCGGCCGTCAACAAGCTCGGCACGGTGCCGCTCCTGCTGGCGGGCTCGGAGGAGCTGAAGCAGCAGTACCTGCCGCCGGTGGCCCGCGGCGAGGCGATGTTCTCCTATGCGCTGTCCGAGCCGGAGGCCGGCTCCGACGCCGCGGCGATGAAGACCCGCGCGGTCCGCGACGGCGGCACCTACGTGCTGAACGGGACCAAGCGGTGGATCACCAACGCCGGGATCTCGGCGTATTACACGGTGATGGCGGTCACCGATCCGGCGCGCGGCGCGGACGGGATCTCCGCGTTCGTGATCGAGAAGGACGACCCGGGGTTCTCGTTCGGCGCGCCCGAGCACAAGCTCGGCATCAAGGGCTCACCGACCCGGGAGCTGTACTTCGACAACTGCGTGATTCCGGCCGGCCGGCTGATCGGCGACGAGGGGACCGGGTTCCGGACCGCGCTCGCCACCCTCGACCACACCCGGGTGACGATCGCCGCCCAGGCTCTCGGCATCGCCCAGGGAGCGCTCGACTACGCCACCGGCTATGTGAAGGAGCGTCGGCAGTTCGGGAAGGCGGTCGCGGAGTTCCAGGGAGTGCAGTTCATGCTCGCCGACGCGGCCATGAAGGTCGAGGCGGCCAGGCAGCTCACGTACGCGGCGGCGGCCAGGTCGGAGCGCGCGATGGCCGGGGAGCGCAGCGACGATTTCACCTTCTTCTCCTCGGCCTGCAAGTGCTTCGCATCGGATGTGGCGATGGAGGTCACGACCGACGCCGTGCAGCTGCTCGGCGGCTACGGCTACGTCAGGGACTACCCGGTCGAGCGGATGATGCGGGACGCCAAGATTACCCAGATCTACGAGGGAACCAACCAGATCCAGCGTGTGGTCATGGCCCGCCAGCTGCTGAGATAGAGGCGATGCGGAGGTGAGTTCCGGTCGGCCGGTCGTGGCCGTCCTCGGTCTCGGCGAGGCCGGGTCGGAGATCGCGGCTGGCCTGTGCTCCGCTGGCGCGGTCGTGCGCGGGTTCGACCCCCGTGTCAGGGCCGGCCCCGGTGTTGCCGAATGCTCCAGCGACGCCGACGCCTGCCGCGGGGCAGACATCGTGCTGTCGCTGACGTGCGCGCATGATGCCGAGGAAACGCTGACGGCGGCGCTGCCCGGCGTGGGCCGGACCGCCATCTACGCCGACATGAACACCGCGTCCTCGGGACTCAAGGCTCACCTGGCCGGCTTGGCGGACGGTGCCGGGATCCGGTTCACCGACGTCGCGCTCATGTCGCCGGTGCCGGGCAACGGACTGCGCACGCCCATGCTCGCCTGCGGCCCGGCGGCCCGGGAATTCGCGCAAGCCTTCGGCGGGCTCGGCGCGGCCGTCGAGGTGCTGCCCGGGCCACCTGGCGCCGCGGCGGCACGCAAGCTCCTGCGAAGCGTCTTCTTCAAGGGCCTCGCCGCCGCCATCACCGAAGCGCTGCGCGCGGCCCGGGCGGCCGGGTGCGAGGACTGGCTGCGAGAGAACATCGGTGACGAGCTCGCGGCCGCGTCAGCGGCGACCGTTGACCGGCTTGAGCGCGGCAGCGCGCGGCACGCGCGACGGCGTGCCGACGAGATGGCCGCCGCCACAGAGTTGCTGCGTCAGCTCGGTGTGCCGCCGCGCGTCGCTGGCGCGAGCGAGCAATGGCTGGAGCAGCTCGCCGGTGAGCAACTGGAGCAGCTCGCCGGTGAGCAAGCTGCCGGGCCTTCACGCGAAGACACGCAGGCAAGTCCGGCGGGCGGCGGGTAGCGGCGTGTCGCCGGCGCCGCTGAGATTAAAGCGGTGATCACAGCTTGGGTCAGGTTTGGCACCTCGTGATTGTCACCGTGCGTGTGGTTGTTTGTGATCCGCGTTGCACCACTGGGGTTGCTGGCGACACAGCTTTTTCTTCAGAACCAAGCGAATCCGATGACTGCTTCTGGCAAGGTATCGCCGATGGCGACGGCGATCGGAAAGTCCGCCGATCCCGGCTGGTAAGCAGCCAAGGAATGGCCCGTTCGATAGGCCCGCCATTATGACGCGCTGCCCTGCCCCGCAGCGGTCTGCGCACCGGCGTCCCGTCGGCGCGCTCGGCCGACGGAAGGACTGCCTTGTCACAGCACCGGAGGCGGAGGTCCGGCAGGAAGCGCACGTCACACCGGCCACGATTCCTGCTGCCGCTGACGGCCGCGGCCATCGTCACGATCACCGGGGTCACCTCCGCGGGCTACCTGGTGCTGCGCGCCAACCAGCCCGAGCCCGGTGCGGTGATCGCCGCGGTGCTGCCGGGCAGCCATGCCATGGCGGTGCTGGAACAGCAGCGCCAGCAGATGATCGTCATGGAGGCCGCCGCCCACACGACGCGCCTCATCGGCGTCCCGAAGGTCGCCGCCGTGCCGGACACGGCCAACGCGGCCGGCACGGTCGGCGCGACCGGCGCGGCTGCCGGTGGCGGGACGGCCCCGGTGGCCAACGTCCCGGCGCCCGACCCCGGTACCGCGCAGTCCATCGCGTTCAACATGATGTCGTCGTTCGGCTTCGATCCCAATACGCAGTTCAGCTGCCTGGACAGCATCTGGTCCCGGGAGAGCGGCTGGCGCTGGGACGCGGCGAACGCCAGCGGTGCGTACGGCATACCACAGGCCCTGCCCGGGTCGAAGATGGCCAGCGCAGGAGCCGACTGGCAGACCAACCCTGCGACGCAGATCAAGTGGGGCCTCGGCTACATCCAGTCGCAGTACGGGACCCCCTGCGGCGCCTGGTCGTTCTGGCAGGCGAACGGCTGGTACTGAGGCGGCGCAGGCCGCCCAAAGCCACCCTGGTGCCGTTCCCGGAATCAATTACACAACGTATTTTTGCCTGCGTGGCTAGTTATCTCTTGCGGTAAAGTACCGGGCCTGCGGCTGCTGTCGCCGCTCACTCCAAGATGCAGTTCAGACACATCTAATCGAATATACGTTCATATCTCCGCGGTAGCAATGTGAGATACGTCATACCGTTATTCTGGTCAATTCCGGGACATGCGAACCCTTCGTCCAGGCATGGTGGATAACCGAAAGCACCCGGCGTGTGTGATGGTTGCCCTTGCGTGACGCGTCGCCCTGACCCGCGGCACATCCACTCGCCTCTGCTTGGCCGCTTTTGCCGTCGGCCGGCAGTGTCTCCGGGTGGTAACCGAGAGCGTGTAATCTGCGCCCGATTGAGGGTTCCTTGTGCCTGCGCTACATAACCTGTATCGCACCCTGTACCGGAAACCGTCCAAGCATCGCAAACCTCCCAAGATCTCCTTCGCGGTAACTGGCGCGGCGGCGGTCACCATCGTCGCGGTGGCGGCCGCGGCGACGGAGGGCCCGGCCCACAAGGTGGCCTCGTCCCGGCCAGCGGCCAGGATGGCTGCCGACTCGACCAACCTGGCCGAATCCGCCCTTCAGCTCTCACAGGTGAGGGCTCACGTCGTCAAGGTGGAACTGCGCAAGAGGGGCGCCGAGGCGCGCAGGGCCGACGCCCGGGCGGCGGCGAGGCGCCGGGCGGCCGCAGCCGCACGGCGTGCAGCCCAGCTTGCGGCGGCCAGGCAGGCGCAACAGCGGCAGCAGCAGCAGGAGCAGCAAGCCAGTGCGGCGCCGAGCAACCCCGCCACGCCCAGCGGATCTCCCCAGCAAATCGCGATGGGGATGCTCGGCTCCTATGGGTGGTCTGCGAGCGAGTTCAGTTGCCTGCAGAGCCTGTGGAACGCCGAGAGTGGCTGGAACCCCACCGCCAGCAACCCGACCTCGGGTGCGTACGGCATCCCGCAGGCGCTGCCCGGCTCCAAGATGGCGAGTGCTGGCGCCGACTGGCAGACGAACCCGGCCACCCAGATCCGCTGGGGGCTTGGGTACATCAAGGCGACCTACGGCTCTCCGTGTGCCGCTTGGTCGCACTGGCAGGCCACTGGCTCGTACTGAGGGCACGGCCCGGTCTGGCCGGGCCGGGCCCGGTGATGGCCTGGCCGACCACGTGGGCGGCGGGCCACTCCCGGCCGGGGAGGACCAGGAGGGCCGCCGCCTCGCGTCATCGAGAGCCGGGCACGCGCAGCCTGGAGTGGCCGGAAGCCGGTGCGGCCTTGTTACTCGCGGGGCTAAACGTGCGGAGGGCCTCGGTGAAGACGATCCTGGTGTGCGGCCAGGAGGCCGCCGGGGCGGTGGCCATGAGCTCAAATGGCCCGCCGGGGGCGTTGCCCGGCGTGACCACCACGAGCCCGGCCATGGCTCCCGCGCCGGGCTGCCGGTAGGCGAACCGCCAGGCGCCGGCCAGCTTCCCCCGCACGTAGAACGGCGTGATGGCGATCCGGCGGTAGCCGGCGAACGAGCCTTGGCCGACCGCCGCGCGCTCCAGCGTCCTGGCTTCCGTCACCGGGCCGCCGACGGCGGCCGGCGCGGGGGAGATGCTGATCGTCCCTCCGGATGCCGCGTTCCGCAGGTACGTGGCCGTTCCCTGCTGGCGCGCCCGCCACCCGGCCGGCACCGCCATCGCGAACCCGGGCGTCCCGGCCGGGACCGCCGGACGCGTGTACCAGCGGTAACCCGCCGGGAGCGGTGCCGCGGCGGCGGGAGCGCTGGCGTTCCTGGCGTGGGCGGGCGGCCCCATCACCCGCGACCAGACCAGCGCGACGGCCAGCCCGGCCACGACGATCGCGGCACCGGCAAGGCCCAGGGCTGTCAAGCGCAGTCCCGGCGGTAGGCGTGCGCCGGACCGGCCAGCCGCGCCGGCGCCCACAGCTGTGCCCGGGCTGGTGGGCACAGCCGTGTCAGCGCCCGCGCCCGTGCTTATAGCCGGGCTGGCGCCCATAGCCGTGCTGGCGCCCGCGCCCATGCTTAGCCTCACAGCCGTGTCGGCGCCCGTGGCAGTGCCGGGCGGCAGCGGCGCGGCGCCCGTGCATACCGGCGGCGCCGCCAGGAACGGCGCGGGCCCGTCGCCCGGCGCGAAGAGGGCCTTGCCCGTGCCGACCGGGAACTGCGCGGTGCCGGTGCCGCAGCCGAACGGCGCGGAGGGCGGCCAGGCCGCAAGGCCGTCCGGTCCGTGGTCGGCGGGGAAGCTCACCGGTCTTGGCCCGTCCGGTGACGCCGCCGGTCCGGCGCTGGCGGAAGCGCTCGTCGGCCCGGGGCTGGCGGCGAACCCGGTCGGGTCGGTCCTGGCGGACGCCTCCGTCGGCCCGGCACTGGCCAAGCCCCGGCTGGCGCCGGTAGCCCCCCAGCGGGCGCCGGTAGAGCCCCAGCGGGCGCCGGTGGAGCCCCGGCGGGCGCCGCCGGTCATGGCCCTGGCGGTGGCGGCCGCGTCGGCGAGCATCCGGCTCGCGCGGACCGCATCCGGCCGCCGGGCCGGATCCCTGCTCAGCAGCGCGGTGATCACGGCCGCCAGCGGCCCGGCCGATGTGGCCGGCGGCGGGTCCGAGTGCACGATGCTGGCCAGGACTGCCATCGGGCCGCCGGGACCATCGAACGGCCCGCGCCCCTCTACGGCCGCGTACAGCGTGGCGCCAAGGGACCACAGGTCGGATGCGGGGCTGGCGGGCTTTCCGCGGATGCGCTCGGGGGCGCAGAAACCGGGGGTTCCCATGACCATGCCCGTCTGGGTCAGCGCGGGGTCACCGTCGACAACGGCGATCCCGAAATCGGTCAGCACCGCCCGGCCGCCGCGCGTGAGCAGCACGTTCCCCGGCTTGACGTCGCGGTGCACGATTCCGGCCGCATGGGCGCTGGCCAGCGCCCCGAGGAGCATTATCCCGGTTTCGGCGGCCTGCCAGGGCGGCAGCGGGCCGTCCTCGGCCAGCACCCGCTGAAGCGATCGCGCGGCAACCAGCTCCATCACGATCCACGGCGTCCCGTCGGCTTCGATCACGTCATAGACGGTGACCACGCATGAGTGGCTGAGCTTCGCCGAAACCTTGGCCTCGCGCAGCGTGCGCTCCCGCAGGATCGTCCGGTCGCGGTCGGACATCAGGTCAGGCAGCCGCAGCTCCTTGACCGCAACGTCGCGGTCGAGGACCAGGTCCCTGGCGCGCCAGACGGTGCCCATTGCACCCTGGCCGATCCGGTCCAGCAATTCATAGCGCCCGTCGACGACGCATCCCGGGCCGGTGACTGCCTGCATGGCCTCGGACCATACACCGCGCAGGCACCCGGATTCATGAGAAAAGCATGGGAATCTGCCTAGTGTCGCCGCAATATCGTCGCGGCAGGCTTTGCCTAAAGGTGGCTCAGGGCCGATTGCCTATCGTGAGGAGCGGGCCCGCGGGGTCAGCGAAAAAGTCGTTTCCCTTGTCGTCGACGATGATGAACGCCGGGAAGTCGCGCACCTCGATCTGCCAGACCGCCTCCATCCCGAGTTCGGGGTACTCGAGTACCTCGACCTTCGTGATGCAGTCCTTGGCCAGCCGGGCCGCCGCCCCGCCGACGGAGCCGAGGTAGAAGCCGCCGTATCTCTGGCATGCCCGGGTAACGGCGGGGGAGCGGTTCCCCTTGGCCAGCATGACCAGCGACCCACCCGCGGCCTGGAACTGCTCGACATAGGAGTCCATCCGCCCGGCGGTGGTGGGACCAAACGACCCGGAGGCATAACCTTCCGGCGTCTTGGCGGGCCCGGCGTAATACACCGGGTGATCGATCATGTATTGCGGCATCGCATCGCCTGCGATGAGCCGTTCGGCAATTTTCGCGTGCGCGATGTCGCGCGCGACCACCAGCCGCCCGGTCAGCGAGAGCCTCGTCGCCACCGGGTGTTTGGTGAGCTCGGCCCGGATCTCGTTCATCGGGCGGCGCAGGTCGATCGGCACCACGTCGCCGGTGAGGTCCTCGGCGGCCGTGTCCGGCAGGTACTGCGCCGGGTCGGTCTCCAGCTCCTCCAGGAACACCCCGCCCGCAGTGATCTTGGCAAGCGCCTGGCGGTCGGCGGAGCAGGAGAC